>JAABUP010006799.1_pt1 | contig 15903 bp, 19 predicted proteins | sample 5559201 | NCBI WGS metagenome assembly JAABUP01 (sample SAMN10711887, study PRJNA513373) | rock metagenome | isolation source: Antarctica rocks | place: Antarctica
TCATCTCATTTCGAGAGAGCAGGCAAATCACGTCACAGATCACGGGATGCGCCCCAAGCAATGCAGCTTGCAAAGAAGTCTTTGGGTACTGTGATTTTGCGGATTTGGGTCCTTACTGGTACGAGTAGAAATGACGGTGTTTAAGCGTCAGCGGCAATAGTTGCGTTGCACGTCAACCTTAATGGTGTTTCCAATCAACGTCCATAGAACACCTTTCCTGTTGATGGGGCCCTTAAGACGCTGCTGACCAAGCACCGAGGAGAGCGTTGCAATCTATTCATCCTTTGGTACGATTACGCGAATCTCTTTTCTTTTTGCATCCTGAAATGGGTGTCTATTTCTCGAGTCTTGGCTTTTGATGCAGCGTTCATGTCAACAAGGCTGTCATATCCCCTCACCATTCGCTCGTTCACAATGATCTTCATCCCTTCACCAACCATTTTTCTCGGCATCACTCTCCTCATCGTCACCACAGCCAGCGCCCTCGGCATCAACTGCCGTGGCAGCGGCCTCTGTCCCCAACAAATCCTCGCCCCAACTTACATCGACACAATTCTCAAAATCGCCACCGGTTTCGTGTTCGACTGCGACCCCAAGGGAGTTTTTGATTGCGGCCCCATGGCCGATACCGACATCTACGCTCCCGGCTCCAAGATAATCTGTCTACCTCAAGGAAAGTCCTTCCTAGGCGGTATCTGTGCGTTCACGCAGGGAAACGTTGCGGCCCTTTATGGGGTGGTAATTAAACGTAAGCTACAAGAGCTCAGTAATCACGGCTGCGGGGTTTGTGGGAGTGTGCCGATTGGTGATAATAATGATCCTGGCGAGGCAGGGATTCTCACCGTGAATTATGTTAGCAATTCTGTTTGTGCTGGATTGTGTCCGCCTACCCACTATTCATTGTCGTCGGGAGAAAGTGTTAACGGGTCTTCGCTTCGATTAAATAGTAATGAATCAATTGAGACTGCTTGAGTATGAGCATTGGTAGACCGGCCTTTCTTTATTGTTGGGATTAAATTGAACGTAGGCTAGGCAAGTAGAATTGAAAAGTATCCTGCACCGTGAGATGAAGCATGAAGAGACAGAGGAGGTTGATATGATTGAATCTTGGTATTATCTAAATACACAAGCCCTGAATTACATACAAGCAAGTCAATCACTCGAGCTAACCGCTCTTGCGGTGCCGAGTGACGAAATGGCATCCTCCCGGGGATGATCATGAAGACACTGCTCTAGATGGCAGTGCGATGCCGCTTTCTTCTCTTTCTCGCCATCCCTTTGGTAGAAATTGTAATGGAGGCTCCGTCGTAGAGAAGCCCGTCCCTTCCACGGTAATGGAGGGACATCGAGGCAAGGAAATCGGTATGACATGGATGGTCCGCGGCGTATACGCTCTGCGGCCAGGAGATTTTCCGACATAAAAGACATTATGATTTAACTTAAAAAGTGTATCTTTTCCCCTATCCGAGACTTCCTGATAAAGTTATGCTATTGCCCGGTCGATGCTCTGTTTCGGAGCGAAAGACCAGCGTTAGGTAAGGGACTTTGCCTGTACATGGTGAATGAGGAAGATCCGGTGCGCCGTCGCTCAAGTACGCCGAAAGGAAATGCCGTGGTAATGAGTGGGTATCAAAGTCGTCATGTGAATCAAGTTTTGCAAAGCTCAAATCATGGGCGCATTTCTGCTTTGTCCTAATCGACCGAAGAGATGTTCCGGCGGTATTCGACCCATGTTGCTGGTCTTGTCGAAGTACGTTGTTGGTGCTGGTGTGTAACCTTCGTGCTTGCGTCGATAGCGTTCGATGAGGATGCCAGCGACGACAAGTAAAAAGATAGCACCCAAGGCACAAGCTAAAGCAATGAGGACAACGAAGCCAACTGCCAGATGCCCCCCTGGATTGCATATTAGCATACGTATCCTGAAAAGATTTTTGGTGTATTTCACTTACCAGCTGCTTTGAAGTTGATTTGCTTTTCTGAGAAGAGCTGAGACAGGCTTCCTGGGTTATTGCCTTGGTTAGACAGGATGAAAGGAGAGAACGTGGTGCCGTTGAAAAGTGCGGCTGAAGCATTTCCGAAGGTAGGAAGGTTAAGTTGTCCAGTAACAATCAGGACCATATTACTTGGAACAAGACTGCTCGAGTCGTGCGATTTGCTCAGTGAAAGCATCGACAGTCCAAGGATCGTGGTTTGTGATCCTAACGTGTCGCCGACAGAATGGTACGAGCTGCCGTCGTACTTCACGAGGAATGCAGATCCATTGAGGCTCTTGCCCGCCACCCAGAATTCTGATGCATCTTGATTCGCTGGCGTCAGCGCTGTGACAGGTCCAGGCACATTCTCAGACGCCCCAGTAACGGCTGTCCATTGCTTTTTCGAGGTGTCAAAGTTTGCCAGGTTCGTGGCGTTGTTGTCGATTGTTAAATTTCCGCCAGCAAGCAGCTTGTCGGTCCCTTGCCAGGTGAATGCGGCGACGCTACCGGCAATTCCACTCCCGGGCTGGTTCCATGCACCATTCTCGAAGACGCACACGCTCGGGCAGCCGAGCGAACCGGCAGTATCGAAATTGCCGCCAACGTATATTCCAGCCTTGTTCGGTCTCAGTGTGATGGCATTAACAACAACATTGTGACCACCGAAAGCGGGTGGCTGTGGGTAGGAATAGGCCCCCAATCCGAGATCATAGACGACCAGGCCATTGACAGCAGCACTATTGACATTTCCTGTGACGGTGCCACCAGCATATAGCACGTTGCCTGATGTTGCAAGGGCCAGGAACGCGGAATCAGTGTCAAGGCTAGCAGTCAAGCCGGTGACCGTGTTAGTTGCACCATTCACGAAGGCCAGATTGTCAATCGTAGAGCCGTTGGTTGCCTTTGCTGTGAAGTGGCCACCAAGTACGGTCACGTTCAAGTTACCAGAGTTGTGGAAGAGACCGGTCACAACACCAGTAACATTCTGCCCACTGATAGCTCTTTTACGAGTCATCGGCCCAACTTGTTGCGGCTGGATGCCAAAATTGAGGGAATTGATCGCTGTTGGGTTGGAACTGAGGTAGACGGCATCCTCAGCCGACATGTCTTGTGATGCTAGAGTACCGGCAAGAAGGGCGTTGCTCCCAGTCACGTTGGTCATAGTACTGAGTTTTCCAGTGATGGACTGAGACTGGACATGGAGGTTTTGCAGCCAATTTCGGCGAGAAGGTACCCAAATACCAAAGCCTGATACCGAGACTCCTTGGGTCGGACCAAAAGAATTTAGCGTATCAAAGAAGCCGTTGACCGTGATGCATGTTTCGGGCTGGTTGGTGGTGACGTTGACCTTCAGAGAGACTATGGAGTCGACTGCACCGCTGACACCAGCGCCGAGAGCTTGCCATTGCTTGCTGGTCGTATTGAACGCGGCAACATTATTCAGCCCAGTTATGCTTCCGTTGACGGTATTGCTGAAGTTTCCTCCAACGTAAAGCAAGTCTTCGTAGACCATTATACTAGATACTTCAGCGTTCAGTCCACCGTTTGGTAAGGCGGTCGCGTTGCCACTTCCAATTGAGAAGATGTTGGCAAAGCCGGTGCTGCTGTCGGTGAAGTTTCCAGCAATATACGTGACACCGTCAAGCACAGCGATGCTGTTGATGATCGCTCCTTGTTCGAGGTCCATGCCTGCTTGGTCAAATGTCGAGTTCGAGAAATGGGTATCGGGCGTATTCGTGTTGGGATTGAATTCGTAAATACCATTCAAGCCACCCGTTGAATTGCCAATAGAAAATTGGACTCGTTGCGCCACGATGGTGACTCCGTCCTTCTGGCCGTTTACAGCAGCGAGTGTGACAGAAGGTCGGAAGCCACCGCTACTGATATCCACAGGACCTTGGTATATCGTATCGTACTTGTCGTAGCTGTTGGTCTGGTAGATCTGAGTAGGGCTAGAAGGTGCACTTTTAGTCGCATATATGCCCGTCACATTGACTATGCCACGGGTATCACAACTGTTGTCTTGCATACAACCTGGTGTAAACATAGTGACAGTATAGTTGGCTTGCTGCATAATGTCTGGCTCAAAGACTACAGACACTCCACTTGTGCTCACATTTGGACCGAGGTTCGCCGTGAGGTACTCCGAATTGCTCATGCCTGATTGAGTAACCGACCACGGGCCTGTGGCGGTCGAACTGGAGCCATATTGGATATTTGCGCAAGATGGCTCGTTAAGACTGTCCACAGCATATGCAAAGATGTCTATGTGTGTTAGTGATACGCCCAACAACCCGTTGCTTGAGACCGCAACTCACCGTTTTGGAAAAGCTCAATGCCGTCAAGTCCACCTCCTGCGCCGTACCAATCAGAGACATCGATTCGAAAGGCGCTCATGCCGACAGTATTGTAAAATATGAAATCCTGGTACGGAACAGACGTATTTGAGGACAACGGACATCGAGCATCACAAAACAACCCTACCTCGCCCGAATCCGGATCAGTGTAGGTGAAGTTCATGATACCGTTGATTGGTATAGCTGTGAAGCGGAATGTTTTGGTCCCCCGGCCATCTTGATGAGTATTCCAAATTCTCAACTTGCTCGGCTCGTAACCGAAGTTCATGGTGGCTGTCCAGGAGCCTGCGGTGTTGTCGGCCAGAAGCCAAGTATTACCAGGTCCGTCCTGTCCACTTGTCTTGCAGACAATGTTCGTTCCATCATTGAAGCCAGTGGTGGTATTGGTATTAGTCGTCGTGATGTTTGCAGAGGATATGTTGATGATCTGCTTGTCTTTCTGGTTTGGAGTGATCGTGGTCGAGTTCCCAAGGCCAGTGAAAGAACCACCGAAGATGATGTTGCCATTTGAAGCTGGGAGAATCGAGTTCACTGGTCCATTGAACCCTTGAAACGGGAGATTCGCCCACCCTGACATCCCTACCCAAGCAACAGCATTCGTCGAATTCGCGCCTTTGAATTGCCCACCGACGTAAACGGTATTGGTAACTTTATTGCAAAGAAGGACGTTGACCGTGCCTGTCAGACCAGGAAGAGGCGTAACCTTCCCCGTAGTCGAATCGTACAGAGCAACGCCTTGTGCTTCAATACCGCCCAAGCTCGTGAAGTTTCCTCCCACTATTACTCCTGCAAGCATGCCATTGCTCATCACGAATGGGCACATGGTCTTGATGTAGCCATCCGCTGACGCCGTTGTCGCAAAGTCTCCATTAGGTAATTGTGTAATGAGCGATTGTGTTCCATTAGTGCTGAAAGAATTCTCAGACTGTTGCTGGTATGTGTACAAAGATATTGAGTCGAAGTTTCCTGTGAGCGCAACTTTGCCCAAGTCCGTGAGGTCGAGATTTGGCGAAGGTACTGGTGTGAAATTGACTCCTTGCGTCGGCCTGATCAGACTCGCGATGGGCCATAATAATATCAGCGACGCGAATTCAGCCGCCGTCGGGCGAAACAAGGAGGGGAACCTCATTGCTTGCTGATGACGACGGTTGATGGAGGAGTGATGATTATGTAGCCAGGTCTGCGGATACGGAAAAACTGTTCAGAGAGGCGGAACTGCATCTAACATCGAGCACCTCCTCCTTCTGCGACGCGAGCGACAGTGTCCTAATGCACTGTATCTCACTCCTGTACCTGCCAATGGACATGAAGGGGTTGTCTGGTGGTGGTGTCGCGATGGTGATGTCGATGGAGAAGCAGAGTTGATGTGAAGAGTCTGCTTGACTTCCCGTTTCTTGGCCCCCTCGGCCATACATCCGCCTTAGTTTAACATTATGCCCACAACCAATCAAACACCAGCATCTGGACCCTTCAATTTTATTTCTTTTGCGCACCGAGTGCAGTGGAGATTGCGATCTTTCGATCTGAAGCATCTACGAGTATTCTGCAGAATATTTATCTCATTGTTGGTTTCTATCCGCAGACATGAAGTATCAAGAGTCTTCTTCTCCATGCATCGTGGCACCGCATGTTCTCGTTCCTTGGGAATGACGACATCCGCAGACCCTGTGGCTGTTTGCTAAATCTATTTGAGCGATTCTCCTTCCATATCAGGACAATTTAGCTGAATTATCTGCCTAACATCAACATCAGCGAGGTATGCGTCCCGATTGGTGAGCTTCGCAAAAGCGTGGCGACTTCAGAGCTGGCCTCATAAACCACTGATCCTTCCTCGCTTCAACGAACAGCTCCATTACGGGCTTGCGCGGACTCTCTTTTGCCCAATTCATCAAACGATCATGTCGGCGTGGGTATAGGTTCTGTCCAGCCACCCAAAGTTTGCATCGTTTGTCATCCTCGGTCAGCGAGCTTTATATGCCAGCTATATTTTCCTTCTCCGTTTGACCTGTCTTGTCGATGTGGCTTGCTCAATCGCAGTCAAGGGCTTCTTTTCGTCCTCGAATTCTCTTTTCACGCTGATTGGTTTCAACATCTCTGCTTTGACCTGAGTCTCCATCAAGACAGTCTTTTCGTCGCCCTGTCCAAACTCCTTGACTTCGACCTTATTAGTAAGTCGTTCAGAGAAGGCTCTCAAGTCAGCAGTGAATAGTACACTGTGAGCCCAGCCAGCTTCTTTGCCCCACAAGCTTCGGAATTTATCACCAATAGCGTCGTAAGTAGCTTTTGTCAGACTGGTGTGCTTGCCTTTGCCGAACTTGTAGTCTCGTTGGGCAATCTGCCAGACTGTACATACTGTCAGCCACCAAGGCGTAATAATAGACGAAGAACAAATCAATGGCACCTACCATGTGTATCAACAGGGACAGCCTCTCCCCATCCAAGACCCATTAGCGATACGCAGTCGGCAACCTTGGGTCCAACTCCCTGCAAAGCCAAAAGCTCTTCATGAGCCTTGCGATAGCCTTCTCTTCCTTCAGGGAGCATCTCGCCAGCGTTGGAAAGTTTGACACCGAGGACTGGGCTCTCAGGGTTCCTCAAGCTATCTAGCCACCCATCATCGTGCTCGTTCGAAATCATTAGCGCAGTCTGGTGCAAGTACTTTGCTCGATAGCCAAATCCAAGCTGTCGCAAATGCGTCTCAACGCCCGGCGCTGTGAGTGCAGAAGGGGGAGGCATGTCGTGGTATTCCCTTGAGTCAAGGCTGCCGATGAGAGGACCATAGCGTAGGCATAGCTTTTCCATCTAAGTTCACTCAGAACAAGACTTGTGGATCTTTCAATAACACACATACCATCTGAGAAATCCTGATTATGTTATTATTGCTGCTGCATATGAATCCTACTAACGCCTCCCAAGCATCTTGCTTCAGTATTCGCACCCCTGTAAATCTTGGTGCTTTCTTTTTGAAATTGATATCTGCTGACGACCATTGCTCGTACAATCCTGTCAGATTGGGTCCCAGATTCAAGTAATGTTGGACAAAGGCTTCGGTATCATCCTCGCTAGACAGTGGCTCGGCTGTCGAATTTGGCACCGAGGAGGGGGAAGTCAGAGGCGCTGAAGAACTCTCGGGAAATGTAGCTTTATAGTGGAGATGCGTCGAGTCTTGCCGTAACGATAGTATGCGTCCATGAAGAGCGCAAGACCAGACATCGTCCTCGGACTTCTTCCATCTAGAGATCTAGTTAAGGCGATGCAAAGATGGAAGATGATGACGAGATTACCTGAAGGATTGTCCACAGCGTAACGTAGTGTCGAGGCAAAGCTCTGCCAAATTGATCGGGATCTTGCGCCATTGTAGAGCACGCATTGGAGCCATTTTACGACTTCTCCCAGCGGTGCCGAGAAATCTAGAAAGTGAATCGCGAACACGCCTTTTGTCGCGTGAAAGTGGTAGATCAACCTAGGCTAGCCAAAAAGCACTTAGCCCACTGCCAGCCCGAGCCTCATCGTTTTGCAATCCATACCAACAGACACTACTACTAATTCAATACGATCTTATACACCGGGTCCTCTACCATCGCTGGGAGGTCGTCTTCTAGAGTGAATATCTCCAACTACAGGCAATATTTTTAGCAATACAAGCACCTGTGTCAATGAACGGCGATAGCTACTCCTCACGAGGCATGGCATCTGCGAATGCCCTACCAAGGATTCGCAAGCATGAGACCGATACTAACAACCCAATGGGAGCAGATTCTGGCAGATATGGCTCCTCGAGGGACCACTATGTAAGCTCTAAAATTTCGACTCGATTTCAGCAGGCTAACAAATTCCTTCTTCTTAGTCGTCAAGGGACGACCGACGAGATAGAGATAGAGAAGACCACCGGGGCGGTGATAGGAGACGCTCAAGATCCCCCAGACATCGAGATTCACGACGGCGTGAACCCGATGTAGATACATACTCTTCTAGCCGCGACTACCGAGCTCGCGAGCGCGAAGATCGTTACGGCCGAGAGGGCCAACGAGATGATAGAGCCTGGGACCGAGATCGAGGAGATAGGGGTGACAGAGGCGATAGAGGCGATAGAGGTGATCGAGGTGGAAGAGGTGACCGAGATGACAGAGGGGCGTCCAGGCGCGATGCGAGGCGCGACGACTTCGACCGACCTCCACGGAGGGACAGAGACCTCTTCGCGGATCGCATGGATCGAGGATCAGGTGGCGGTGGTCGTGGGCCGCAAAGGAGCGATCGAGATGAATTCGCGATGCAGATGGGCGGGAGAGACAGGAAGAAGAGCGCGAGTCCTCCACCCAAGAAGAAGGAGCCTACACCAGACTTGACCGATACTGTACCCATCACGGATAGGAAGAGGAGACTGACACAGTGGGATATCAAACCACCTGGCTACGAGAATGTGACGGCAGAACAAGCGAAACTTTCAGGTCCGTAGCCCCCTGCCTCTACGGATAGCTTAGATTAAGACTAATTCTCAGACAGGCATGTTTCCACTACCTGGTGCCCCTCGCCAGCAGCCTATGGACCCCAGTCGACTGCAAGCATTCATGAACCAGCCAAGCGGTTCGGCTGGCAATGCAGCTCTGAAGCCGTCGAACGCCCGCCAATCAAAACGCCTCTTCGTCCACAATCTTCCTCTATCTGCTACAGATGAAGGCATTATCAACTTTTTCAATCTTCAACTCAACGGACTGAACGTTATCTCGGTACCAGACCCTTGTATATCAGCACAGATATCAAAGGATAGGTCGTTTGCACTCATGGAATTCAAGAATACCACAGAGACCACTGTCGCTCTAGCATTAGACGGTATAATGATGGAGGACAACGACAGCATGGAGACTTCCAATGGGACTGCTAACGGCGGCGCTCAAGGTTTGTCAATCCGTAGGCCGAAGGACTATATCGTACCTTCGATAGTTGAGGATGAGATCGAGTATCAAGAAGGAGTTGTCTCGCCTGTGGTACCTGACACACCAAACAAAATCAGCATTGCAAACCTTTTACCAACCCTGGAAGATGAGCAGGTGATAGAGCTGCTAGCTGCTTTCGGACCTTTGAAAGCGTTTGTCCTGGTAAAAGATAATAGCACCGGAGAATCTAGAGTACGTCTCCTCAACAATCCGAGAGAATACTGCTAATTCTTTCGCAGGGCATCGCTTTCTGCGAATATATAGATCCTGCATCAACAGATGGCGCAGTCGAGGGTCTGAACGGCATGGACCTTGCAGACAAGCAGCTCAAGGTCCAACGAGCTAGTATTGGTGTCACTCAAGCTGCTGGTCTTGAGATGGGCGTCAACGCAATGTCTATGCTTGCAGGTACCACATCTAATGACCTCGATGAAGGTCGCGTGCTTCAGCTACTGAATATGGTTACGCCCGAAGAGCTGATCGACAATGAGGACTATGAAGGTAGGATCCCCTTCTTCGCGTTGCTGGCAAATACTGACAAATTCTAGAAATATGCGAGGATGTCAAAGAAGAGTGTGACAAGTATGGCGAAGTCTTGGAGATGAAAGTCCCCAGACCCAGTGGTGGAAGTCGACAGTCCAACGGAGTTGGCAAGATCTATGTCAAATACGACACCCCGGATTCTGCACGCAAGGCACTGCAGTCTCTGGCAGGAAGAAAATTTGCTGATAGGACGGTCGTTACGACCTACTTCTCAGAGGTGAGTTTTCCAGCAGATATCTTGATTATTGACCATTTGCTGAGGCCTTTCTAGGAGAATTTTGAAGTTGGAGCTTGGTAATATGGAGTGTTTACTGTTGCCAGCCTCTCCAGCCTATCTTCCATTACACCAACGATGCAAATTCGGGTCCGTGGGCATGCCACTGCGTCAGCGAGGATGTGATTCCTTACTTCTTCATTCTGGCATAGCTGCTTCACGATCTAAGGTCAGCAGTGTGATTGTAGGCTATTCGAGGAGGACAAGACCAAAAGGAATGCGTCGGGCAATTTTAGCACCTCAATGTACTCTACCATAGATAGGAAATGCTAGATCCTGCCATCCTACCTCATCAGACTGCTTAAGTCGAAGCTTGAGACTTCTATCCGTTGTAACGTTTCATCACAATAATGGATAGGGGTTACCCATTCATCGTGCCAAGGAGACAGAAATTTGCCCGTAGGGTAAGCGCCGCTTTTACGCTCGAGTGAATTCTGGGGAATCGTAAGGTTCATTTAGACGTAATATGGGTCTAATAAGCCCATTTCGGATCGAAGGATCACATGTAATACATACCTTATTCTGCCTCGGGCGAAGAGCTCGTAGCCTTCGAAAATACTCGTATATCCAATATCCGCAGTCGGATTTTGATACTGAAGGTCAAAGATAAAAACCGGCGACAACAAAGGAAACGTATACTGATAATGCCGTTCGATTATTACTCTGCGCTTTATAACGATTTGTATAATTATTATCATATAAACAGCCTCTTCTTTTTTCATAATTCATATCTTTTTCTTTCGAATTACGTTTAGATAAAAACTAATATTACTTCTTATTATTACGCTGGCGGTGGTGGTAAGGTTGGCGGCGTGGATAGCGTAGAGTTGGGAAGGGAAGAAGCTGGGGAACGGGTGAATAGGATGGTGGATTGTGGGTAAGGACCTGAAGTGACGAGGGGGAAAGATTGTATTGGGTATGAGGACGAGGGAGATGGAAATACATTGCCGGCGCATGGGAAGATTGATTGCATCATGTTCGCTACTCGTTTGGCGCTTTACCTCTCTGCTAATGAGTAGTTCTGTCTTTTTGTTTTCCAATATTTCGATCATAACAACCCTAGTGGATGACTCTGCTCGATGACTGCTGTCGATATGGACGAGTGGCTGTTATGATGGAGCTTCCACCTGAGAATTCAGACCGTTTGCCACCAGCATTCGCACCGCCATGGAACGTGATATATGTCTACCTGTAAGCTAGTCTGCAGGCTATACCAATAATTTCCATCAATTTTTCGCCCGACCTGAAGAATGATGTGCATCCGGTCTCATACTCAAAGTGAAAAAGGCACGCTTTGCACGATTTCGAACAATACTTTTCCAGCAATGGCCCTGGGAGAGGCTGATGAAGCTGGAGGGGCAATTTGGTCCTCGCTCTTGTCACCCTGTCATTCGTTGAAGACCTTCCCCCTAGCGTTTTCGCCTGCCTCGCCAGCATCATTTACGGCCGACGTGGAAAAATATCTTACCCTGGGCATTCCAGTACGATCGACGCGGCGTGAGTTTGATGATTGCTTTGTCAACCTCCTCAAGTCTATCAACTATGGTGTTGACGCTCATCATGGCACGCTCGCCCTGGCAATAAAGCTAGTGCTTTTCAACCTCGTTATGTGGATTGATTAATTCGAGCTTGAGAGTGAAACATTTGGCAGGGTCGCTATCAAGGGCTCGACTGGGATGACACTGAGGGTGCCGCTCGTCTCCTTCGCTCAGCAGCATGAAATTTTTTGCTTCTTTCACACCGGTGCATTCTATACCAGCTAGGATATGGACGGGGTAGCCAGATATGTTCAAGACATATCCGTAGTGAAAGGATCGGATTTGCAGCGCAACGCCTTCAGCATAGTATGCAGAAGGCTTCATGGCCCTTAATTTGATGCGATCCCAATAATACGCTCTATCGGCCGGGTCTGGTGAGTTCCGCAGATCCTTCGAAGACTTCACAACAGACCAGAAATGTTACCGCTGAGTCAATTCGTCTGAGAAGCGCAATTGCGCAAAGCGCTTGAGAGGTTTTCCTTCTACCTTGCTCTGCCGAAGGGGAAGCGCAACGTTAAAGTGCTGCCCTGAACAAGGACAATGGACCGCAGCTGGTAGCCACTCCAAAAGGTCGTTCTCACGGAGCGTCTGGAAGACTAATGATCCCCACATCTCCAGTAGATTGAGAAGCAGCCAATCGATCTCTGGATTCACCTCGGAGGAGCTTCAGAGATCAAAACAAAGACGTCGTTCATAATGTCGGGCCGAAATACAGAATAGTGAAGGCTAGGATGGGTTTGCCGGTATCTGGGACTGGAGTGCTGCTTTCTTGCCCTATGGTCCAATTCCTTTGCCTGACCCACGTAAAGCCACCATTCGGACACGTTTTCCTTGAGCGAGATTACGTGAAGGTATACTCGGGCTTGACCTTTCTTCATGATGCCCCCAATACCCGCCAAGCTACACATCATGAACCCATTACCAGCAAGAGCAGATATCGAGCGCAGTCATACCTGTGGAAGTCTCAAGGGCCTTCTTGACAAGCTTTCATCACGGAATCGTTCCCAGCTTTTTTCAAGAGACGGAAGATCCCTTCTTGCCCGAACATTTCTTGAACCTGCGCGTATTCCGAAAAATGGGTCTCGTCTCTGAACACCTTATTGAGCATATTGCAGAAAATGGTGTCTGGATCAACATCCTTTGGCGCCATGGTGCGCTGAAGGTGGCCGCGTCGGCGATTGTAGGCGCCGATGCTATTTTAGCCACCGGCAAAGGATGCAAAGGATTAGAGCGCCATGCGAGACTCGTTTGTTTAATAGCAGGCAGGCTGACAATTGGAATGTCATTCCCAAGGTTCCATTTCGCGGATTCTTCCGGTTCATGGCAGATCTCCCATTCCTGACTTGATATTAGCAGCGCACATTTGAAGGACGGCCTACGTCAACAAGACATTACATCTGATGAGCCAGGATCGTCTATGACGCCCGTTTTCCATGGAGTGTTATCATTCACTCCGACCGGCGACCATTCTTTTACATCGAGTCCGTACGGGTATGGCTTTCGGCCCGGCATCGGAGCAGTGCGTGACTCAACGTGGTGACGTTCCTCATCATCAGGTGGCATCCTGGAGAACCTGGGCCTATCGTCAATGACCGAGACGCCGATGAGGGTAAATGTTGCAGCAAACAAGTAGCTGAGAGAAGTGTTATGATTCAAAGTCCAAGGCTTATCAAAGTCAAACAAGATATTCGAAGTGGGGTGTCATCGGAAGATAGATATAATAAGCGGCTGCATTCAGAGAGATACCATCAGAAATAAGATGCTACCAGAAGTGAAAGATTCTTCAATGCTAGGGAATTGCCAACCGCTCGAAGCGAGACATCATGGCAGTGGAGAGATCATTCGAAATGACAAAAGGATCTGAGACCCTTTTCTCTGCCCATGATACTTTTTAGCGTGGCAGTCGCCAATTGCCAATTATACCAAGGGAGTCTGTTTGGTAGATGGTATTTCCGTATGTCTGACATAGACATGGCAATGGACCTCTTGGATGCTAAAGGCATTTAGTATCGCACGCCATAGTCAAAGGCAGCAGTGTTCAATGGGGATTTCAATGCATACAAATATGACAACACATCATTTTGAACAACACAGTGCCTTACTATAATTCAACTGAGTCTAGAAGCCCTTGGAAACGTCAACAACAGCAGGCAGACCTGCATTAAGATAGGATGACTGAGGACGCATGTATATGTCGGCAGCGTTTGTAAAGTATTTTTGAGGGTACGTCCCCAGCACCAGACGAAAAGTACTCCGTTGCGGGAGACTTCAACCAGAATTTAAGTGTTTTCCACGATGTGGAGACACATTGAATCAACTATCCCCAAAAAAATGCAACTCGTTATGTAATTTTGCCTCTACCAACCAATTAGTGTAAAATTCAAGAGTATCAATGTGATTAAACTCACCCACTCGGAATCGCACCGAGAATCTCGTCATATTCAAAGTGATATATACTACTTTTCGGCTTTCAGCGATTGGTTGGGGTGAGGTTCCGGGGATACTTTACTTACGTGACGCGCTTTAGAGATATTTTGATCCTGCTTATTATAATATATCAATGTACAACCTATACAGCCGTATAGGAAGCAACTTGGTGGTCTTGTTTGTACCCATTCATCCTCCAACAGGACTTTAAGTATACTAACAAAGCTCAAGGACGAGACGGTCGTTATAAGTTCCAATCTAATATCACAGTGGAAATCGAATAGTTACAGGCCAGCCGGGAAACCTGCATCCCATATATACACACGTCCCGATTTCTACTGCTGGCGCTCCAAAAGGCTGCAAATCGACCATCAATAGCTCATGAACGTGTGTAAGGCGGAAGGTATTGAATATAGGAATGCATTTACCATTCCGGACTTGTACAGATTCTCCGGTTTGTCGACGTTGCCATTACAATTCCAGAAGACTACCGAAGCCCCACCAACAATTCCGTTCATCAACATACACAACAGAATGTCCTTCACCTGCGTTCCTCGGTCTCGTCAGAGAATTCATCGCAAATATCCCTGACAAGCGGTATTGCAAGGGAATAATCACACAGGTCGGGTGGCAGATTTTTGTCGCCTCAGCTGCCAAGCTAGGACTAAGATTTAGCGTCGGAAAAATTGGCGCTATGGCAGGACCTTGCCGTTGGTTTCAAAGTGAAGACGACGGTGCACTGACTCAACCACCAACCACCACAGTGTGAATCTCATCAGAGCTTCACCCGGGCTCTGTTCTTCCAAGTTGCGATCATTCGCTGTTGCCTATCATGTCTGATGCAGCATTTGAGGAGGTTCGGAAACTGCAGCAAGAGCGCAACGCTGCAGCTGCTGGCAAGAAAGGTTCAAAGACTTTCGACCCTGCCAACCAGCGAACTGACTCTTCGACGAAGGCTTCCCTGACTGAAAGCTTCGACACTCAGCTCTACGACCGCAATGGAGGGGATAAATTTGCGGGGTACGATACCTCGATCGCAGTTGATGGCAATGATTATGACACGCCAGATGCCGATGGCGATAACAGCAGACGGCTGGTCGGCCAGTATACAGCCACGAAGGCGCAGATGAATGAGTTTGCTACAGGAGCAGGGGTGGAGGAAGAAGACATTTTACTGGGACGTGAGAAATCCGCCAGGATAGCGGATCGCGAGACTGATTACCAGAAAAGACGACACAATCGTGGCCTTCTTACACCTACTCGAGCAGATCCCTTTGCAGCAAACCGACAAGCCGGTCTCGAAGATGAGGGCCAGACTTATCGTGAACTCATGGCCGCTAGGGACCTCGAAAGGGAGGAAGAGCGAGTGAAGCAGGCCATAGCCGACAAGCAAGCGAATGGAGAGGATGGTATCCTCGAACATCAAGCTACGCTACAGCACGAAGATAGTAGCGATAAAGAGAACAAAGAGGCAGGCTCGGCAATCACCGTCTCCACAGGAAGGAAGAGAAAGCAGCGATGGGATGTCACAGAAGAAGGCACCCCAGCCCCTGAGACTGCTGACTCCAAATCAAAGAGATCTCGATGGGATCAAACGCCGGTGCCTGGTGGAGACGCTGTCGATGCCACCCCAAGGCGCTCACGATGGGATCAAGCACCCTCCCTGAGCGATGCTACACCAGTTGGTCAACATGGACTAGCAACCCCCATGCATCCATCTCAATCAGGCGCGGTTATGATGCCTAGTACCTTCGGGACTGACATCTCTTCACGGAACGCTCCTCTCTCAGATGAAGAGCTAGACATGATGCTGCCCAGTGAAGGCTACAAGATCCTCGATCCTCCTCCTGGATACGC
>JAABUP010006800.1_pt1 | contig 15897 bp, 23 predicted proteins | sample 5559201 | NCBI WGS metagenome assembly JAABUP01 (sample SAMN10711887, study PRJNA513373) | rock metagenome | isolation source: Antarctica rocks | place: Antarctica
CGGTGTAGATTGTGAACGAGTCGTTGCACGATTCGAGGAGAGTTGTCCAATGTCGAGTAGCCTCGACCACCGCAAGCAATTCGCTGTCATGGGCTCCATATCGACGCTCGACATCAGTGGTTTGGCGTTGTCCATGACGGTGTCACCTGATCAGTACATGGTCAGTCTCGAGGTTGAAGAAGACCTCAGGATGCTTCAAGGGGAACTACAAGATTGCCTGAAGATGGAAGACTGGTCTGAGAATGAGTGGGATGGGTGGAAAGCCAGGTTTAGCCTGGACCCATCGTCAGCCAAATCAGAGCTGGTATCAAGGCTGCATAGGAGAGTGTCTCTGCTGACCGCATCTCCCTCAGGGACTTACAAGCATTGTACCCTCATCTACATGAGCAACCAAGAAGGCCTCGACAGGGTGAGCAAAGAAAGGGAACAAGAACTTGCAAGGCAGCCACAGCACAGTCCGCAAGATAGGTACAGGATGACCTACTACTGATGTTGTAGTGCATGATGTATAAAACAGAGATATTATACCCCAGACTGTGAAAGTCCGCACATGCCGCGTCTGCCAATGCATGAATGCTCGAGGAGAATCTCATCATGGCAGGAAACTCTCCTAGAGGATAAGCGGACACAATCCGGAGAATAGCTGGTGCTCAAGCACCATGACACATATGCCGACATTCTGCAATTTGCTGTGATTCCCTTCGCTATGCTCCATACATGTAACCTCAAGGTCATATGCAGTAAGAAGCCACCTGACAGCCCACAATCGCTCTGACTCGACCTTGCGGTCACTCTGTGTCTGACAAAGATCTTTTGTCACGGTGCTACGTCGACCAGCAAATAGGCCCGACGCTCAGCTCCTAGAATCGGCGACGGTCGTCTGAGCTTCGGCAAAGTTGGACTACCGTGGTCGAACTTGGCTGGAATAACCCGAGGACACGCGTGGGTGTAGCCGAGTTAAGTGCCGGTCGAGTAGCGTGAGCTAGAAATGCAGAGGCTATGAGTAGGCTAGGTAACTATAGTGACTCTAAATGACTTTCAGTGACTTTACTTTAATCTCGAATCGCTGGTTCTCCCCGACTCTCAAGTCCATCCCTTTTATACATCGTCTTTCAGGCCTATCTTCGGTCCTTCTCGTTTCGAGTTCAATGGTGTTTCGTCGTCGGCGAGGGGAAGCGTAGCGAGGACAATAGCGGCGAGCAGAGACAATAGGCGTTGGAATACTGACAGTGATAGCCTCGTTTCGTAGTACAATGAACAAGGTTGCACCCTGTTTCAGAGTACAATGCCGGAGATAAGCACTGGTTGCTTATCGTCGGCGATGTTCATCGATATTATCCGAGCTTCAATTCACGATCGTGACATCTTTCAGGAACATTGATCACAGCATCCTTGGATCATTTGCTGTGGAGGTGGTTTCTTTGGATATATTGATATGCTGCGGACGTTGATGACACCCAAGATTTTAAGATCCTTCTAATTGTCATCTATCCTATAGGGTGCATGTTGATGACCCAAAATTACAGCGACTGTTGGACAGTGAGACGTCAAGCAACTGGGCAGTCAGATGCCTCCTTGTCACGGGGGACAGGTGGCAGGTGGTCTGACAGAGCTAAAGCTGCATACAAGTCATGGCAAGACTATATAATAGCGGTTAAGGGCAAGATGCGTCTACGAGTTACCTTAAGTACCCAGAGCGAGTCGGCGGCATTTCGGCGAATCTCGTTGATTTCGTCGAGTGGCGATTTGTGGTGTGGCTTGGTCCATGTCGGTGTCACTCCTTGATAACAAGTCTCTCAACAACCGAGATTGTCCCGAGTCCCGATGGCCTCAGACCCCTTCCGATAGAACGCTTACCTGTTCCCGATTCCGTCTCCTTCGTACCTTGTCGCCTCCCTACGCGTCTGATTCAAATCAATCGGCGACTTCGCCTTGGGACGCGGGAGACTTTCTTCACCCCACCTCAAGACCCAAGGACCCGCGACAAATCAGCTGCCGCACCACGTCCCAGGCTGAATGCCGGCGGGGGGACCTCGATCCTTGGCTCGCGCATTCCAACTGAATCCGCGGACCGCATACTGATGGCTGACCAACACAGCCTCGACCCGAGCGTCCGCGACTGATGACGGGTCTCCTTGTCTCCGCCTCGCTTACCAGCCCCCGTCCATGTTGATTTCCCAGCTTCGTACGACTGCGCAAGATGGTATAACTAATGGTCATAATCTTCGTTGAACTCTCATCGAGCTCCTCCCACCCCTGCCTGTTACGACTCACGATTAACGAACCAACCCATCCCTAACCCTCAAGCCGACACCTTCCTCGCTCACCCAAACAACAACATGCGCACTCAGACCCTCTACCTTGCCTCTTCTCACTTTTCCATGCTCCCGTCAACCCTGCCACCCGCACCGCCAATCTCGTCCACGCCCTCGTCGACTTTCTCTGACTGTTGCTGTTGCCGGAACTCCGGCTGATATTCTTCGCCGCTGTGAAATCGCCGACGACCGGGAGAGGAGGGGTCTGTGCAGATACTGTGGTTTGGGAGACCACAGGGTAAACAAATGCCCCAGTCTGAAAGTTGCGTGCCCCGCCGAGATCTAATCCGCCGCCACGACCGTCTAACACTCCCATCCGCTCGTCCCGCCCCCTACTCGTCCACGCTTTTGGCGCCCCGCCGAGATCCAATCCCGTCTAACACTCCCATCCGCTCGTGCCGCCCCCTACTCGTCCATGCTTTTGCCGACCCCGCTCCCCACTCGCCAAACTCGCCGAACTCGCCGAACTCGCCCAAACTCGTCCATGCTTTCGTCGACCCCACTCCCCACTCGCCAAACTCGCCAAACTCGCCGAACTCGCCCAAACCCGACCTTACCCCCAATTTCGACGCCACCGCTTCCTCTTGCCGCTATGAAGCCCTTGCGGATACCGGGGCTGCGGTCAACCTCATCTCGCCTACTCTCGTCGAATCGCTCGGCCTTCTCCTGGCGCCCTTGCCAGCCGTTCAGCCAGTCATACTCGCCGACGGCTCGTCGTCCGCCTTTCAGGTACGCCATCATGTGCGCATACGCTTCTGCCTTCCCACCCTCTGCCGCTCTTGGACAATCTCTGCCCTTGTCTGCCGCACAGGATCTACCGAAATGATCTTGGGGTTACCATGGATAAAGGCAAACTCGACTATTGTCGACTGGGCGGTTCCTTGTATCGTCAATCTCGCCTGTTCTCGTCCACTGCCCATGCCTTCAACCTGTTCCTCTGCTTCCGCCATACGCGTTTCCGCTGCCCACGCCCCCATTACCGAGGGTCTAACCCCTATCGATGCCTTCCCGACCGCCAAAGAGATGTATTTGTAGGTGTACCTCCGTTATAGTGACAGCAGGACCCGTATAGTTGGAACATATATTTTGTATATGACCCGAGTAGGATTTCCGCGTTGTTTAGTGGTTATAACTTTTCGGCAGAGAATTCCCCTTGTAATAGACAATGAATCAATTCAGCATTGTTCGTTGCCACATTCGCTGCCCCAGTAGCATAGTGGTACAAATGCGCTTCGCTTGTATTCTTTTATTCGAAGAATCCGACGACGAAGAGATCCGGTGTTCAAATCACCGCTGTGGCTCTTATCTTTTGACCTGCCCGATACCAACGAATGTCTCGACACAGCCTGAAGACGATATTCGTCTGCTTGCGCGCTCATCTTGATGACGAGCTGCAAACATACCCATACATCATTTGGCGTCGTCGACCCGAAAGGGAGCGCATGCAACAAGACTCATCCCCTTGTGTGCACACACATGGATATGTCGTCCCTGAAAGATTCTCTACACATGATGTCTGGCAGGGAAACCGCTCCACAATTTCCACGCAGAGCACCCACTCAACCAATCCATCACCATTGTCACATTTGATGCCCGTCAGCTGCGTCACCGCCCGCGGAAGAGATGTATCTCATGATACGTCGATGCATTCGCCTCAACCCTCCGCATTCTCACTTTGCATAACGGACTCGCCTTTTGCGTCCGAATTGATTGTCGACGTAGCAGTCAACACCGCCAAGTGCTCCGGCTGTGCCTACGGTAGATGCTCTACCGGCCCTCGCTTGGCAGACCGTATCCATCACCCTATACGATATCGGGCCGACGACCACCGAAGAGGCGAAAGTACAGGCGCAAGCGATGATTGACAAGTACCAAAGATCCCGAATCCCTGCAAATCCTTTCATTCCTACCGGTCCCAAAGTCAACGTCGCCACCGACAAGATTGAGATCCATCAGGGGCGGCCGGGTACGAACGGACTGCAGATCTCCGCGAGGCTCACCCTTCCTTCTTCCACGCCGATAACCCGTACGCGCTAAGCCACCTCGAAGCGGTCATGTCCCAACTGCGACAGCAAGAATGTACCGTCCGGTGGACGGCTAGCGAGAACGCTGAGCGCACCGATGTCGTCGAGCTGGTGTGGACGGCGATGACGGACGGCAACATCACTTACAGGGACAAGACGTTCAAGCCAGTCCTTGATCACTTCCTCTCGACATACCACCTTGAGTGCCTCAACGTCTTCGGTCTCAGCACCAACAATGCCACTCGCACTATCAGGGCGTCCTTCACCCTCGCCAACCCAGACAACTGCGACACGAACCATCCGTCAACTGAAGGAAATTGAAACCAAGCGCTTTGAGGAACAGCAGAAGAGGTTCTTCCAAGCCAGGACCGAACTCGCTCTGAAGACGGGGTCGGCCAAGAAACTACTGCCTAACCAACGGGTACATATTCCACCCATAACGGAAACTCTGGATGGCGACTTCTTGACTGGCGCAGAGGACGGTATTGCGGTGTGGAAAACACACTTTGAGAAAACGTTTGACCGACCTCCACCGGAACCAAGAGACAAACCATGGACGGAGACCAAGTGAATCCGGAAGCTTCGAGACGAAGCATCATTCACACCCCTTGTGTGGCCGAGACCTATAGACGCATCGCAAGAGAAGAACTTGCTAGCTCGAGGGAACAAAACCCCAGCACCTGGTCCTGACGATTGGGAAAATGGGCATGAATCCAAAGCGGGTCCGGTTGTTTGACCGTCATGGCTGAGCTCATCAATCACTGTTCCGCCGGGAGAGTCGTAGGCTGCTCTCAGGGTAGCAGTGCGGATGTTATCAGGTACCCGCACGGGATGGAGCAGAACGGATGACGCGTTGTACGGATGACGCGTTGTACAGAGTGCATAACATTGCGGCTAGATCAGTCGAGTTCATGCATCGCTTTTCCACCCACTTGTAACAATTACGCCACAGCGCGCAATTTTTTCCCAGACGTTTTGAAGGAGAATACAGTTGTACCGGCCTACAAGAAGGCCAACATGACTGATCCAAACAATCACCGAGGGATCGTCCTCGCAAACACTCTGCAAATTATCGCATCAAGCTGGCTTCTCCACAAATTTCAATCATATGTGGGAGACATGGGTTTTATCCCTACGTCGCAGAGGAGCGGCGCAACGCGGAGCACAGATCAGCGACATGACGCACCTGCTACACTCGATTGGCTTCGCCAAAATTCGGATTGCTACGTCATACCGCCACATTCGATCCTCACGAGGCTAGTTAAACAAGAACAGGAATTACCCCTCAGAATGGAATCAATCGTGTATTTCGACCGCCTTGACAGCGTGCGCGTCGCAACGAGTATGCAGAAAAATAGCCCAGCCCGGCATGCACTGCGATTGCTTCAAGATACAAAGCACCTTGGTAACATCATCTTTGCGCACGTAAGGGCGCACACGGCCAATACTACTGACGCAGTATCGCGTATGAACGAAAAAGCAGATGCTGCGGCAAAAGAAGCTAGGTCCTCGAGCACGACAATTGCAATCCCCATGAAACACATCGACGAATATGCGCTCTTCTCATACGACCAAGACATACTGCATCAATAACCTAGAGACGCCATACTGAACCGATGGAAGGACAAGATCAAATACGACATCTTCAAGGAGGAACGGGACGCGAGGGGTCTCGTCAATGATACCACGTATCTATCACGGTGCTACGTCGACCAGCAAATAGGCCCGACGCTCAGCTCCTGTAATCGGCGACGGTCGTCTGAGCTTCGGCAAAGTTGGACTACCGTGGTCGAACTTGGCTGGAATAACTCGAGGACACGCGTGGGTGTAGCCGAGTTAAGTGCCGGTCGAGTAGCGTGGGCTAGAGATGCAGAGGCTATGAGTAGGCTAGGTAACGATAGTGACTTTTAGCTAGTGCCGGTTGTGACCGGGAGAGCGGAGGAAGAGGTGCGGTGAGGCACCGCCATAGGCTCGCTGGCCAAAGCCGGAGTCCCATCGGGCGCAGAGAATCTCCTATGAATAATCTATAGCGTGATCTTTTGATTACCTTTCGAACGAAAAGGTCCTGGGCTCAACTCGCAGCGTGGGAAAGTGTTTTTGAGTGTCAATTGTCTGTCTCTCTTGGCGTCTGATAATGATACGATTGAATCTACGGTACACGTCTGCAGGGGCCAAGAGTTGGGCGACAGAGACCCTCCGACAAGTGAGAGCAGGAGCTGAAAGCCTTTTGGTAGACGTTAGTGATCACACTGTCCCGGAGGATTGAGCGCGTACTTGAGACTCGGCACAAAGGGTGACCTTCATCAGGGAAAGAAAAGTAGTCTCGCTCAGATCTAGGGTCATTGAGAACGATCGGACAGACGATTGGGGCAGAGTAGGAGATTCCATTCTGCGTTTGACATTCTGGTACATCACAGTAGACGTAGACCTGGCAGTGGCGAGACGAGGATCTGGTGCCGACAAGGTGGCTGCCGGTCCCCCTCATCCCCGTGAACATCGCGGACAAGGTGTATCTTACGTCTCTCACGTCATCCGGAGCGGGATGTTTTGAGCTTCCCTGGAATTCCGACGGAATGTGTCCTGGCGAAAAACATGGGTCCTCCTGGTCAAGGGTTTTTGGTATCAGGGTGGTGGCGCCGGGCGTGGGGAATTGGACGTCGGGCGGGGAGTCACTTAGATAGCCATGTATCAAAGCTTGTATGGGAACGACTTTCTTCCTCGCTGGATCATCGACCCAAAATCATCTTTCACGCTTTCGCGCGTTCCTGTTTTTTTCTCAACCCGCTCTCCACGCGTACCGCTGTTTCCGTCCAACATCCCAATTCCTGCAGAAGAGAGTTGTATATAGCATTGTCAGCTAGTTTGTAGGTCTTGGCAATACCTGGAGACCGAAAGAGGGGCAAGTACCCATGAAGACGCGGATCACTCGGTAAGCCCCACCTCCCTCTCTCCCGAGCTTGACCTGATCTCGCCTAGGGATGGACCGTCTACCACCACCTTACTTTCCCTCCTCCTCATCCTGTGCATCTCCAGCTCGTACCGGCCGACCATTCGATACGACCGATACGAACCAAGATGACCCCGCCGCGGCATTAACGACGTTCACGAATCCAGCGCACTCCCACTCCCACCACCGCCGAATCAATATCCACCCTCCACCCGTTCCGCCCGTTCGTACCTCTTCTCTCCGCGGACCGAATTCACCGTCCTCGGGATCGGGAAACACAGCACGCGTGCCGAGTGTACAGGTGATCCAGCCGACACCGACCAAGATCAAGAAGACGCGTCGGCGGAGCGCGGGTGGAGCGAGTCTAAACAGCTTCTCGTCCAGCGAGATCAGTCATGGCAGTCCGAAGGCTCGCGGTGTTGGACAAGGGAGGAACTCGTTGGGGACCAACGTTGACCCGGCGGAGCACTCGCCGTTGGCGAATCGGAGTCGACCGAGGGCGATGGTGGAGGAGGAGGATGAGAGTGAGGCGGAGAGGTTGAAGGCGGTTGAGGAGGCGAGGAAGATAAGGGCGAGGGAGAAGGGGAAAGAGCGACAGCGGAAGAAGAGGGAGAGGGATCGTTTGGCAAAAGATCGGTTGGCGAGAGAGGTGAGGATACCCAACTCTGGCGAGTGCTAGTGCTGATATAGGCAGGCCCGCGCTACACCTAGTCATGCGACCGCTTTGAGTAACGCGTCCCACCTACCTGTCCCTTCGCGGAACCCGTCGCAGACGAACCTGACCGCGACGCATCCGCTGGCTCTTTCCGTCCCGTCATCCACCTCGTCCACGTACTCTTCCCTCCCGCTCTCCACCTCATACCTCTCCCTTTCCCCGGGTCAAACGTATGGCCTCTCGGCAAAATCCACCTCGGTATCCTCGCGATCCTCCCCGAATGTCTTGTTCACTCCCTCGATCTCAACCCCCGGCATCGGCTACCCCGGCACGTCGGACATGGGTACTCCGGCTCTTTGGAATATTGACGGCTCGTCCAGCTCCGGCTCAGTGATAGACAACCGACGGGGCACCCGCACCAAAGCCCGAGCCAGCTCCACAGGCGTCGCCGTGCTCGCGCCCATGGTCACACATCCACGTCGAAATGGTCCCAGTCCCGCTAAACGTCGGAAATCCAAGCCTGAACCCGAAGAGTTCCGCGCGCCGAAAGACGAGCACCCCCAAGTTGGGCTCGGCGTGATCATGGGTGACGAGACCTGGCCCACCGAAAGACCACAACGCTGTCGTACAGCTTCGGATAGTAATACACTCGCCACCACTTCTACCGCGCCGTCCACGACGGATTGGCCGCGCTCTCCGACTCCCCCGCCAGTCCCGAACCTTCCCCCGCAGTACCGTCGGCCTTCTTCGGAGGGGCATTTCTTCGCTTCGAGTCTGCTGAGCGCTTTGGGGAGTAAGGGGAATGAGAAGTTGGCTGGGGCTATGGAGAGTATGTTGGGTTTGGGGAGGGTGGAGTTGGAGGAGATGAGAGGGGAGTTGGCGGGGGTTTATGATAAGTGGAAGTTGGTCAAGGGGATGAGGAAGGTGTCGTTGGAGGATGTTCAACAGCAGAACGAGCTGGTGAGTTTTTGGTCTTCTCGTAGCAGCTGCACAAATCTTGCTTGGCGGGCCCAGCCACAGGTGTCGTCTCCACCTATACCCTCGTCGCCTGCTCGATCGGTAGAAACCGCGTCCTTCTTCACCCCCTCGGCCCGACGTCGCGATTTTCGTCAACCCACCGCGCAGCCCGTGTATGCCTCCCTCGATCAAGTCCCGTCCACACCGCACGAGTCCCCGCTGGCCTCGCAGAGTCACCATACCCGAACTCGATCGCTGTCCTCCGCGTCCATGCTTGCTCAAGGCCTAGTCATCAAAGCGCAAAACCCGAACCCGATGCTCCTCCGCTGGCCGCAACCTCAAGTCGATCCCCCGACAGGTGGAATAGAGTATAACATGACGCGAGTCACCTCGGACGGGGCGGACTCGCCTAGTCTGCAAACTCCGTCCACGGGACAAGGCGGGTTCCCAAGCGCCGAGAGCATGGGATCGACCAACGCCGCGATGGGTAATATGGTACATTGGAGATCGGCGACCGACCCGATCCATGGGACGAGCTATACCGTTCCCCACCCACAACAGATAGAAATCCCGACCGAATGGGGCCAACTGCCCGAGTCCGAGCCGGGACTAGACAGTCCCCTCGCGATGACCCACTCGAAGCAAAATGACATGCCACCCCCACCCCAGCCCCTGCAGCACTACCACTCACACCAATTCTCTACCCCTCACCATCCCCACGCGAGATCGGCGAGGGGCGTGAGGCAGGTCATGCAAGTCCCCTTCACACCGCCGACGCCGTTGCCCATGAGGGGACGTAGTGGTATTGGAGGAGGAGGGGGGATTCCGATGTTTTATAATCCCAGCTTTCACCCGGTGCAGGGGATGATGCCGGGTGGGCTGGGGATCGGCAATGGCAATGGCAATGACGGTGGGCAGAGGATGGTGAATGGAAATGGACAGGGGCAGGTCAATGGCGAGATGTATAGGGGTGTTGGCGGTGTTGGCGGTTTGGGAGGAGGCGATGGGAGGGGTTATGCGGATGGGGCGTACGAGGAAGGATATGGGCGACAGCAATAGCGGTCGGAACGCAAGTACAATACCGGGAATCCCCTCCTCTAAGCCGCGGCAGATCCACGACACTGCGGCTGGACGACTTTATCTTCAGTTGCTACCTCCCGACGAGTTTCGATCATCTCGCGAACGACTCGACATCATCTGTGCATATCGCTTCTTGACGCACATGATGACCATCACCCTAACGACCTTTACGCATTTTCACGATTTTTGGGGAATCCCGTCCGTGCACCATTTGTCATTCTAGATTCATCTTTATCATCTCATACCATTTATCCATATCCATATTCATCATTACCAATCTAGCCATCATGCATAGATCCGTCTTGTCATTACGCACAGATCCTAATCCAGCGAGTCTGAGTGTCAATCGCTTCATCGCTTCATGGCCAATTGCTCCGGCCCAAAGCTCAAAGGCAGCAACTCCTCCAATGTCCGCACTTCCACAATCCCCTTCCCACCTTCGCCAAACCCTTCAGTACTCAACCAAGCAGGAGGAGAGGTGCTTGGGCTGGGGTAAGAAGATGCGACCATGTATACGGGCGCTGAGAGGGGTAGGAACTCGCGTAGGACTTGTCGGCAGAGACCGCATGGGGAGATTGGGGTGGGGAGGTGGGAAGTGACTGCCACGGCAGTGACTTTGGTGTGACCTTCACTCTGCGGGTGATCAGCTCTCACATCATGGGAGACTCCAAACTGGGATTGTAGAATAAGAGAGACGGTGGAAGCAGAGATGGTAGAAGGTAAGGGAGATTGAAGGATGGTGCAGAGGGAAAGTGAGGGGAGACGCACGACGGCTTTGCTGATGGCTGTTCGTTCGGCGCAAATGCCGGCTCCTAAAGCGGTCATCGGCAACGGTTCTAGCCAATGAACATAGGTCTTCCAGGAATAGCAGGTATCGCCGTTTGATACGAAGACCGGGGGCAAGAGAGACCAGACCTACCGTACGACGCATTCTCCACGTTACAGCCCCCGATGACTGTACCGTCGGAAGTGAGTAGTGCTGCGCCAACCCTTAACGACTACACATCAGTCTCGTACCATCAACGTGAGTCGAAAAGTCGGATTCACTGGAAATTGGAGTAGGGTGCATATGCTCGTTCCCGCACTGCTCGGGTATGCCCCGTTAGCTGTCGTTGAGCTGCTATGGGTCACAATCAGCTTACTGGTGAAAGCGGTGGTAATCAAAGAATGGATGATGTCTGGATCCAAGGCAGATTTGGGGTCCGACATGATGGTGAGATAGTCGCTAGATGGTCTAGGGTCAATGAAAGAGATAGAATCTCCGGGGGAGGGAAAGAATAGGCGTGAGGTCATTCTTCCCGAATCTTAAGAGGAATGGACAGCTAGGCGCGTGACTTTCAGCTGTGACGCCCAATACCCAAAACTCAGTCCCGCTGAGCCTTTTCATCCGTTGAATGAATGACCTACTCATACAAAGGCTTCCAGCTATCCAAACCACTCTTTTCTCCATCGACTTAGCTACCTGGTCGACAGTCCACCTCTTGTCTTTTTCCGGTCACCGCACGAGACCTCCATTCTTTGCTCACTTCTCCACCTCCCCTACGCAGCTTGCGAAACGCAAAATGCCGCCCAAGAAGAAGGTCGAGGAGAAAAAGATCGTCCTCGGACGGCCCGGGAACAATCTCAAAGTGAGCTCGACCTCGTTTTGTCTACTTGCAACCGAGATTGACGGGAACTCCCTCAGATTGGAATCGTGGGACTACCGAACGTCGGGAAGTCGAGCTTCTTCAATACACTCTCCCAGACGGATTTGGGGAAGGCAGCGAACTTTCCTTATGCGACTATGTGAGTGGGAGCCAGTTCACGTTCTTGCAGGAGCAAGTTCCGCTAGGTGATATCGAAAGGGCTCCCGAGGACTGCGCTTGTCCTCCGGACCACTTTTATCAGGTCAACCTCGTGCGACTACCGAGGCTGGAAGACGGTATGCGCCTCGCGCTCGCTGACGCTCGCTCAGTGACCCCGAAGAAGCCCGTATCCCCGTGCCCGACACCCGTTTCGACTGGCTCTGCGAGGTTTACGAGCCCCGCTCCAAAGTCCCCGCCTTCCTAACCTGCATCGACATCGCCGGACTCACCGCGGGAGCCTCCACCGGTGCCGGGCTAGGCAACGCCTTCCTCTCCCACGTCCGAGCCGTCGACGGTATCTTCCAGGTCGTCCGCGCCTTCGACGACGCGGAGGTCATCCATGTGGAAGGGGAGGTGGAACCGTTGAGGGATATGCAGATTATCAGTACGGAATTGAGGTTGAAGGATATCGAGTGGGTCGAGAAGGAGTTGGATCGGTTGAGGAAGGGGAGTAAGAATTTGGGCAGTGTCAGTTTGGTGGATAAACAGAAGAAGGAGGAGATGGTGGGTTTGCCTTGGCTCACTGGTCATTGGCTAGGTGCGGATGAAGGCTGATGGGCGGTCAGGGTACGGTGGAGAAGGTATGGAAGTGCTTGACGGAGGAGAATAAGGATGTGAGGAAGGGGAGTTGGACGAACAAGGAGGTGAGCGAGACCTCTAGTGCTTCGTCCGCCACTGCCGTCCCATTTTCTCGTGCCGTTTCTTCCCCGCTTCCGCTGAGCGACTCTATCCGCACGATTGACCCCCTTTCCCATCTTTCTTGAATCTCCTGTCCGCTCCTACCTCCCCCTTACCCCTACCTCCCCCTTTCCCCCCCTAACCCCCCCTCCATCTGATGAGAAAGGGCGAAAAGCCCGATTTAACCCAGCTCTTTGATGTGGGGTCACGCCCAGTCAAAAATGAGATACAAGTACTCTCTGACTCGAGCTCTCCTTCTTTCGCTGTCTTCGCGCTCAAAGAACGCGCTGACAAACCTGCTTTTTCTTTCTTTGCATGTGCTCCCGAAACATCGCTCGTCTCGTCACCGAACCTGTATACCGCGCTTCTTCGATATGCCGCCATACGACAATCCGCTTCATCGCCTTTCTGTGTTTGCTGCTACCGGTGGTCTCGCTACAGGTCGAAGTGATCAACTCCCTAACCCTCCTCACCGCGAAACCCATCACCTACCTCGTGAACCTCTCCGAGCGCGACTTCGTCCGAAAGAAGAACAAATGGCTAGCGAGGATCAAAGCTTGGATAGACGAGAATAACCCCGGGGACGCGCTCATACCCTTTTCGGTGGCGTTGGAAGAGAGGTTGGTGAAGATGGGAGAGGAGGAGAAGGTGGAGGAGTCGGAGAAGTTGGGGTTGCCGAAGGGGAACCCGAGTGCGTTGGGGAAGATTACGACGGCGGGTTATGCGAGTTTGGAGTTGATTCGGTATTTCACTTGTAGGTGGCTTTTCCTCATTCTCTGCCCACGGTACGAGTCGAGCTCATGGCGGGTAGGCGGTCCCGACGAGGTGCGAGCGTGGACGGTGCGGAAAGGTATCAAAGCGCCCCAAGCAGCGGGAGTCATTCAGTGCGTCGCTATCTCGCCACTTGTAATGACTGGCAACGAATCGCTGACGCTTGCCAGCTCCGATTTTGAGAACAAATTCGTCTGCGGCGAGATCATGGCGTACGACGATCTCAAAGAGTACGGCACGGAAGCGCAGGTGAAAGCGGCTGGGAAGTTGAGACAGCAAGGTAAGCCGTATGAGGTTGTAGATGGGGATATCTGTTATTGGAAGAGTGGGGCGTGAGGGTGAGCGATGTCGTAGAAAAGACCATTTGGGTGGGAGCCGCATGCATGGAGCGCCGTCTTGCTAGTCCACGGTCTTGCTAGCCGGTTTGGTGGTCAACCTGGGTCGTTCGCTGATGAACTGCTCCTAAGTCTTGGCGAGAGGCCTGAGACGGCGTGACCAGACCTTCGCGTGAGAAAACTCTTGATATCTGTGAACCCCTTCCCTTCTATGAAGAGAGGATCCTCAAAAAAGAAAAAAAAGTCTCGAATAGGTCTTGATACTTGCAAACATCCAGTAGGCTAACCTAAAGATGAGCTCCACTTTGGGTGGACATCGATTGTGTACCTTTCTTTGGAGAGATGTATGGAGACTGAGACTTGCCTGAGCGCTTCGTGGTATGGATGACTACGCCCACCATGGTGAACGAGGCAGATCGCGTTCCCGCTCGGTAGGATCGATAAAGGATCCGCGTTGAGCCACGAGACCTCCTTCAAGGGATCCCTCGCCCAAGCTATTTCTAATGCTCATATATATATAACGAGCCGAAATCATTTTCGGGTTGTTTTCCTTCCTCTATACATACCACCAACTATTTCCGGCTGGTTCATTCACTGAAAGATGAGCACTGATGCAATCTCAATCACACTAGACCGGATTGGGACACACCTGGGTACATTTGCAGCTTTACACAACGGGCCCCAGCAAGCACTTGGAATCACAATCAGTAGAATCAGGAAGCCTGGGCCGGCAGAATATGGTGGAGTGACTTTGCGCAAGCTATTTTCTACAAAGGGTCAAGATCTTTACCCCTTCTTGCAACAGCTCAATGATGCTGTTCAGTCCACCAAGAGTGCCTCTGACCAGCTTCTCAGCATTGCTCGTACAAGCCTGCCTCCATCCCAGCAATTTGTGAGCATCAGCTCCGAAGAGTTTTCGCAGAACAAGTGGAAAGCAACGGGGCAAGCTCAAAAGAGGTCAGTCTCCTACCTGAACCAGGCCAAGAGGGTGAAGGCAACCGGCTACGGAGTTACTCTATACGTTGTTGACGGGTGCACTGCCCCCTCAGATCTGAGGGCTGCCTTGGAAAAGTTGGCCCTATCAATTGAAGACTTCCACTCACGTTGGAAAGAGGTTCGCATTTGGCTGAGTGACTATCATCGTCATTCGAATCATGTAACTGCAAGCAGTTCCAATAACTAGCAAGTGATATGATATCTAGTCTGCTGTATACTTCATGTAATAAATGCGTGAGAACGATGCATTCTCGCGTCCCGCCTGTAAGGGTATTGATGTACCCAACAGCGTAATGCTAGATTTCATGGCAAAGCAAAATCTGGCCAGGCTTTATGACTTGAAGGCTAAAGTGGTTGATTGTCACGGCGGACAGGTGTGTGTCGGGGACTTGACCCGTATATAGTTGGTGGAATTGTAGGATGCATCTGATCGCGTTGTTCCGGTCTGGATTATAACACTGTATGCACTGCCTTGTACTCCAGGTACTTCGCCTCTCTCCTATCATAAATATCCTCTACTCAGATTCATCACGGCTGCCCAGAAGTCGACACGCGTTACGGTGAATCGTTCTTGCGGTCAAGAGCGAGATAATGGTCGCCGTCATCAACCTCGGGTAACCGATCCCCATCTCCTTCTTCCACTGGTCGAACTCCTTCGTCGTGTTTTCGCCCATCATGCCACCGGTGGAGAACACCAATGGTTTGAATTCGACTCGGGAGTCCGGTTTGTCCGCCTCCGCCATTTTGTCCACCGCCGCGAGGAATTTGTTAAACTGGGTTCGGTGGAACAAAACTGGATCCGTATCTCCCGCTCGGCGACGCCGACCTAGACCCGCAGGCGAGTAGACTTTGGCCTCGTAGTCTAGGTCTCGGCGACCGGTTCGACCCGGGCCGTTCACACCTATGTCGTTCCTCCTACGGCCCTCCGACGAGTGAGGTTCGGTAACGACGTCGGTCGAAGGTCGTTGGCGAAGAAACTTCGCAATGATATCTCGGATGTGATTGTGCCGGGCCGCTTGAGCAACCTTACCGCAGACCTCGTCGTGTAAGAGATCGGCTTGCTTACCGCATTTGCACGTTGGCCGGTGGGGCGTGGCCAGAGTGCGAATGCCGATGCCAGTGGAGATCGCGGAATCGGATAGACGAAGTGAATGAAAGTAGGGGATTCAGTTGATCCACTGTCGTCCAATAACCGAAGCGTTCTCCAGCAGCACCGCCGCCCGAACCGAATCCACGTCTCCCATCAATCTCGATCGCTGCTCTTCCCACATCTGCGTGCATCGTTTAGACTGTGA
>JAABUP010006801.1_pt1 | contig 15897 bp, 19 predicted proteins | sample 5559201 | NCBI WGS metagenome assembly JAABUP01 (sample SAMN10711887, study PRJNA513373) | rock metagenome | isolation source: Antarctica rocks | place: Antarctica
CGGCGGCCTTCAACGTGTGCAGCCAGTGGAACGGGCTGCAAGCGGACGCAGAGGGATTTGTCTCACTTTCCATGCTTCAAGTCGCACTCTGAAATGCTACGAAAACTAGCACCAGTGGTTATATAACCCGCGATAATCGTAACCGAGTTCTTACAAAGATTGTGCAACTGGCTCAATGCCACGTTTCCCGCAAAGAATGGCGAGGTCGAGAATAGGCTTTGCGTGAATGTTTGGTATAGATGCACTTCTCATATGCTCGCTCTGCACTGAGCTATCTTGCAAAACACTGGTTATCCGATGCTTCTCCAAGAGAAAATCATCTTTCCAAAATGGGTCATGCGGTAGCAGACATAGCTTATCTCGATGCATTCCATACATGGCTGAACCCCCGACGGATTGTACCATAAACGCTATGATGGAAAATGTTTTCAAGTATCGGCCAAACATTGATTAAGCAGAGACGGCCACCGAGGACGGCGTAGCCGGTTTTGACTTGAAACCGCCAGTATTCGCAGCCACCGAAAACACCCCCGGCCAGCTTCTTTTGCTTGCTATCGGCGCAGATGTCCCGGCATGACGGCCAGCCGCACGACTCTGACCGGCAACCGTGACGGCAGGGCCGGTTTCACCAGCACGACCGGCGAAGCGGTTGGAACAGGCTAATGCGATCTCGAACTCGCCTGTCAGCCCCGGAAGCAGTGCTTCCGGGGCCTTTCTTTTGCGGCACGGTCTTTGGGTACACTGTGGTCAGCAGACTCAGCCGTGTTTGCAGGAGGAAACCCAATGGCGACATTGACCGCGCCTCCCAACCCACCGCTCACCCATGAGGCGTACATGGCGGAGCCGGAAGTACAAGGGCGGTATGATATAGTCGACGGGCTTCGTGTCTTCCAGCCGGAACTGAGTTGGGAGCGGCAACGCATCATCGGCAATCTCGCGGGAGCGATGTCCGGCTACAAGCGTAGCCACGGCACCCATGCCATCATTTCGCCGTTTGATCTACTCATCCGGCGCGATCCCCTACAAATCCGTCAGCCGGATCTACTGCTCATCAGCCATGACCGCTTGATACGGGGTGGAGGTCCGCCGAAAATCGGGCCGCTGGAGATCGGCCCGGAACTGGTTGTAGAGGTCGTCTTGGGCAACGATACTGAGCAGACTCTGCGGGACAAAATTGCAGACTATCGTGGAATCAAAGTTGATGAATGCTGGGTCGTGCGCCCCGAATCCGTAACAGTAGAAGTGCTAATTCTCACACCAGGCAAGGCTCGGAGTTTTGCGACCTATGGGGACAGAGAAATATTTTCGTCCCCAATCTTCCGGGGCCTCGGGGTTCCTGTCGCAGATATGTTCGCGCCGTAGCGTGGCCTTGACCGGGCGGATACGCCTGGGGTACACTAGGGGGAACAAATGTTTTCTCAGCGGGGCGCGTTGCGGCCCGCTTTTTCTTGTGTAGCTTTAGGCGTAGGGAGCAGTCCGTTTATGGCCGATTTCATCAGGATCAAGGGCGCGCGGCAGAACAACCTCAAGGACATCTCGCTGGACATCCCGCGCGACAAGCTGGTCGTCATCACCGGCCTGTCGGGGTCGGGCAAGTCGTCGCTGGCTTTTGATACCATCTACGCCGAGGGGCAGCGGCGGTATGTCGAGTCGCTGTCGGCCTACGCGCGGCAGTTCTTGGGCCAGATGGACAAGCCCGACGTGGACCACATCGAGGGCCTGTCGCCCGCCGTCTCCATCGACCAGAAATCGACCTCGCGCAACCCCCGCTCCACGGTCGGGACCGTGACCGAGATCTATGACTACTTGCGCCTGCTGTTCGCCCGCGTCGGCATCCCGCACGACCCCGTGACGGGCCTGCCGCTGACCAAGCAGACCGTGGAGCAGATGGTGGACCGGACGCTGGAGCTGCCCGAGGGGGCGCGCATCCAGATTCTGGCCCCGGTCGTCAAGGGCCGCAAGGGCGAGTACAAAAAAGAGATCGACGAGATCAAGGCCGAGGGGTTCGCGCGGGCGCGCATCGACGGCACGATCTACGACTTTTCCTCGGACACCCTCCCCGACCTGGGGCGCTACAAGCAGCACACGATTGAGATCGTCGTCGATAGACTCGTGGTGAAGCACCCGGCCCCGGACTCGGAGAGTAGCGCCTCGTCCACGCTCGCCAAGCGGCTGGCGGACTCGTTCGAGACGGCGGCCAAGTGGGGCAAGGGGTCGGTTGTCGTGGACGTCATCGGCGGCGAGGCTTTGGAGTTCACCGAGAGCTTCGCCGCCACCGACTCGGCGTTCAACTTCGAGGAGATCGAGCCGCGGCTGTTCTCGTTCAACTCGCCCTACGGGGCCTGCCCCGAGTGTCACGGGCTGGGCATCAAGACCGAGTTCGACCCCGACCTGATCATCCCGGACAAGGGCAAGAGCATCGAGGAGGGGGCCATCGCGCCCTACGTCGCGGCGACCTCGGGCAACACCAACGAGTGGGCCTTGGGCCTTTTCCGGGGCGTCGCCGAGCGGTTCCACTTCTCCGCCGACGCGCCGCTGTCGAGCCTTACCGACGAGCAGATGAAGGCGCTGATGCACGGCGTCTCGGGCAACGTCACGGTCACGTTCCGCAACAAGTGGGGGCGTAACCGCCAGTTCACGTCGGACTTCTCGGGCGTGATTGGGATGCTGACCAAGAAGCTGTCCGAGACCGAGTCCGAGGGCATAAAAGAATGGCTGGGCCAGTTCCAGAGCGAGAAGCCCTGCCCCGTCTGTCGGGGCAAGCGGCTCAAGCCCGAAGCCCTGGCCGTGCTGCTGGGCGGCCTGAACATCAGCGACCTGTGTGCGCTGTCCATCGCTAGGTCCCACGACTGGTTCGAGGCCTTGGTCCTGACCAACCGGCAGCAGATGATCGGGCGGCAGATCGTCCGCGAGATCAAGACCCGGCTGGGCTTCTTGCTGAACGTCGGCCTAGGCTATCTGACTCTGGACCGGGGCGCGCGGACGCTGGCGGGCGGCGAGGCGCAGCGCATCCGTCTAGCCTCGCAGATCGGCTCGGGTCTGACCGGCGTTCTTTACATCTTGGATGAGCCGTCCATCGGCCTGCACCAGCGGGACAACTCCAAGCTCATCGAAACGCTGTTCCACCTGCGCGGGCTGGGCAACACGATCATCGTGGTCGAGCACGACGAGGAGACGATGGCGGCGGCGGACTGGATCGTGGACATCGGGCCGGGCGCGGGCGAGCACGGCGGGCAGGTGATCGCGCAGGGGACGCCGGACGAGATCATGGCGAACCCGGCCAGCATCACGGGCCGGTTTTTGAGCGGCCGGGACAAGATCGCCCTGCGCGACGAGCGGCGGCAGCCGTGCGAGAAGTTTCTGGAGATCGTCGGCGCGCGCGGCCACAACCTCAAGGACGTCAGCGTCAAGATTCCCCTGGGCTGCTTCGTCTGCGTTACCGGCGTGTCGGGTTCGGGCAAGAGCACGCTGATCCAGGAAACGCTCTTCCCGCGCTTGCAAACCATCATCAACAAGACCCACCACGTCTGGGAAGCCCACGACGCGCTCTTGGGCGTCGAGAATCTAGACAAGATCGTGGACATCGACCAGTCGCCTATCGGGCGGACGCCGCGCTCGAACCCGGCGACCTACACCGGCGTCTTCGACATGATCCGCGACCTGTTTGCCAAGACGGCCGACGCCCGGATGCGCGGCTACAAGGCGGGCCGGTTTAGCTTCAACGTCAAGGGGGGCCGGTGCGAGGCCTGCAAGGGCGACGGCATCATCAAGATCGAGATGCAGTTCTTGCCCGACGTCTACGTGCCCTGCGAGATCTGCCACGGCAAGCGCTACAACCGCGAGACATTGGAAGTCAAGTTCAAAGGCAAAAGCATCGCCGACGTGTTGGAAATGACCGTCGGCCAGGCCGTGGCGTTCTTCGAGGCCGTGCCCGCCATCACGCGCAAGCTCCGCACCATCCACGACGTCGGCCTGGACTACATCCGCATGGGCCAGCCCGCGACCCAGCTCTCGGGCGGCGAGGCCCAGCGCGTCAAGCTCGCCACCGAGCTTGCCAAGCGGGCGACCGGCAAGACGCTGTACATCTTAGACGAGCCGACCACGGGCCTGCACTTCGCCGACATCCAGAAGCTCTTGCACGTCTTGCAGCGCATCACCGACACGGGCAACACCGTTTTGGTCATCGAGCACAACCTGGACGTCATCAAGACCGCCGACTGGGTCATCGACATGGGACCCGAGGGCGGCGACGGCGGCGGCACGGTCGTGGCGGTGGGCACCCCCGAGGAGATCGCCCGCGTCCCCGCCTCGCACACCGGCCGCTACCTGGCGAAAGTCCTCAGCGGGCAGGGATTGATCGGCGGGAAATGATCTCGAGCGGGCACAGGGTACAATCGGGAGGAGAGTAGAGTGGCGACGTGGCGAGAGTTGAGTCTGGAATGCCAGAAGGCAGCCAAGAATCTGCTGAGAGAGGAATGCTTGCGGAGCAGCATCAATCGCTCCTACTATGCCGCTTACGCGGCTTTGTCCGGCAGACTGGAGGGCAAAGTCATCTACAAGGAAGATCGCAACAACCCCGCCCACGCCGACCTGCCGACGTACATTTTACACAACATGGATGCATTCTCTCGGGAAACACGTTTTGACCTGGCGAAGGCCGTCAGCCGTCTTTGGAAGGCGCGGGTCGGCGCAGACTATATCCCCGCCGCCCATGTGGATCGGAATATTGCCCTGGATGCTTTGCGTGATGCGAATGCCATCCTGATGGCTCTGGAGAGAGATCATGAGTAAGCGAGACGTCGTTCAGCGAGTGAACCACTACCTGAAGTCGCATCAGTTCGACGGCCTGACCGTGGAGATCGTGGAGCAGGCCGTTCGGGAGGACGACAATTGGTGGTATGTCCCGGTGCGCCCCTCTTCCCAGGGTTCCATCACTTACCACTACTATGGCGTATTGACTGACATCGAGGGCGAACTGAAGCAGAACGATCACCTAGACGTCCTGCTGGTTCCCAGCGCATGAGTCTACGGCGACCACCTGAGCACACCGGAAGCGCCTGGGTGTGATGCTTTTTCATTGTCCCGCCAGCGGAACTTTGCTTCTATGACGCAGCCTATTTTTCTTGCCAATTTCAAGGCGTTCTGCCACGCCTCATCAGCGGTCTGCCCCTGAACAGACACGTCTGTTCCCGTGAGCGGTGAGTATCCTCTCTCTGAGACTGTTCCATCCTGGATGTTGACACTGGTTATGCGCTGGATGTCGTGTTTTGTCTGTCCTGAAGTGAGTGCGGTTTTGACAGAGATACGCAGCAGATCATTCCAGTTTGTGGCTGTGTTGCCGGCAAAGCTCGCCGTGGTGAGCGTCGTGAACGTAAGGCTGGGGGGCTGTCCCGGATCATACTCACCTCGCGTGTCGTTTTCCTCCTGATCAGGCTGTTTTCTTGTAACGGAGGCCTTTCCGCTCTGCTCCTTTTCAGCCAACTCCTTGACCTGAACAGGTACATTTTGGGGCATCATGGTGACAGGTAAGACGCTCCCTGTTGAACCCGCACCTGGCATCAGCAGAGATTTTACAGTCGAGGCAAAGAACGGTCGCAGATGTTTCTGGGCCTCCTCACTCCGTTCCCGCAAAGCCTGTTCGACAATGTCTAGATACTGAAACACGCCTGCATGAAGAGAAGCGGATAGGATTTCAGGGGAGAGCGCGTTCAGCATAGAAACGACGGAAGCTGTTTCGGCTGGAATGACCGCCACTTGAATAGGCAATGCTCCCACTTGTCCGACATGATAGAGAACCCAGCGGACGCCGTCCGTCAGCAATGCAAGTTTTGGACTCGGGCGCAGGAGGCGGCAGTAGCGATTGACTTGATTGTCCGCATCCCGCGAGTGACCATGTTTTTTCACTTCAACGAGAATAACAGGCTGACCATCAAGCCGAAGAACGATGTCGGCTTTATCAGCCCCTTTATCGGAGATAGGCACGTCTTGATTGATCTGCGAGCGCGGCCAGCCTAATCCCTTAAAGAGATGAACCACTTCCGTCTCGATCTCTCGCTCGGAGGCACCACGCGCTGCCTCAGCTATCTCTTCCAGCTCCGCTTTCATGGCTGTTGTTTAGACATACAGCTATTAATTCCTGCTTTTGGAAACTACACCTTGACGCACGGACGGATTTTGTCTCATTTTAACAACAGATGCGGGGGCAACCGCATGGCAATCGCCGAACGAGGATCGACCAGCCTGCTTGCCGACAAAGGCGATCTGCGGCGGCTGATGGCAGAGCAGAACAAGCTGATGGGCGTCACGCGCGATCCCACGGCGACGGGGGAGAGGGCGCAAGCTATGAGCCTTGCGCTCGGCATCCGGCCCGAGGAGAACTCGCTCTCGCGCGGCATCATCGAGATGCGGGATGAGGGCTGACGTGCCCCCACTCCCGCTCTGGGACGCCAGCGATCTTGCCGAGCGATATGTCAGCGAGGTCGGGAGCAGCACCGCTAACGCCCTGTTCGTCTCCGACGCGCACATGGCCGCCGCTTTTTCCGGCTACCCTGCGACCTACACAACCCTTCTCAGACGGCCCAATGATGGACGTCTGGCCGCGCCCTCGCCCCTGCCGTGAGACTGCCGATGATGTGCCTATGAACTTTCGCCTCCTGGCCGCGCTCGGCGGCTTTGCCCTCTGGTCCCTGCCGCTCGCCGCTCGTGCGGCGTCACAGCCCGTCGCGCTGCGCTATAAGTTCGTGACGGGGCAGACCCTGCGCTACCTAGTCATGCGCGACCCCTACTTCAACGACCCGGCGGGGGCGGTCGAGGCGGCAGACCCGCGCGCGCCGTTCCGCCCGCCGATCGTGGAGCGGATCACCGAGCGGGTGCAGTCGGTGCGGGCGGACGGAACTGCGGTTATCACAGTGACGCTGGGGCCGGAGCCGGGGTTCGAGGACGCCGACGCGCCGCAGCCGGTCGTGACGCGGACGGTGACGGTGACGCGCGGGGGGCAGGTGCTTTCCCCGTCCTTCGAGCCGGCCTTGCCGGACCTGCTACGGGTGTTTTTTCGGCTGCCTGCCGCGCCGGCGCGGGTCGGGGCGGCCTGGCGAGGGACGGCCCCGCGCGGGGCGGAGACGGTGGCCGCGACCAGCACACTGTCCCCCGAATCGCGCCCCGCCCTGGGCCTGGCGGTCATCGACCGGACGCTGCCGCCGTTCGTGGCGCGAGGCACGTCGCCAGACCATGACGGGACGCTCTTGCAGACGACGCACGGGGAGCAGACGGACCGGATCGTCTTCGACACCCGCGCGGGCAGCCTGCGGCGGCAGACCAGCATGCTGACCGTCACGCTGTCGCTGGTCATGACCGGACGCGGGGCGCGCGGGTCGGCGGATTTCGGCCACGTCATCCCCAACGTGCAGGTGACACAGACGCTGACCATTGAGCGCAAGGACGACCTGCCGGCCCAGCCTTAATCGTCCTGAAGATCGGCGCGTCTTAGGAAGAAAAAACCTTGTTCAGCGACCTGTTCCATTTCGTCGCCAGAGCACCCCTGCTGGTCAGCCTCGCGGCCCAGGTGGTCGTGTTCGCGGCGTCCCTCAAGAGCAAGGACAAGGCGACTGCCCTTCAGGCCGTCGCCATGATGCTTGCCGTCACCTTGATTACGGTCGGGATTTTCCTGCGCCCCAAGCCCGCCCCGAACCCAGCCGCCGACATCGTGACGTGCCTCGCTGCGATCCTGCTGGTGGCTCCGGGCGTGGCGTCTCTTGCGAAGCTGCGGCCAAAGCCGCCGAGCTAGTCCGCCGCCGGACGTGGAGGCCGCTTGAGAGTCTTGCCGGGAGCGCAAAAAAGCAGCCGGAGGGCACACGCGATCAACACGGGCATGACGACGAGCACGGGGAACCAGACTGGGCCGTACCAGGCGATTGGAACCAGAAAGTAGATGTCGGTGCTGCCAAGCGAGCGCGGGAAGCCGGTCCACAGCCTCAGCCATAAATAGAACGTCTCGTCCCACACGGCGAACGTGAACAAATACAGGCCCAGCCGCTCGCGCCCCGTCCGGCCCGCGGCGCAGGCGGGGCCGAGCAGCAGGAGCAAGGTGGCGATCTCGCGCGTGTACTCGGTCTGGTAGACGCCCAGGCGGCGCATCTCACTGATCACCGACGCCCCGCCCCAGGGCAGGCTGCGCGCGGCCCAGATCGCCGGGTAGTCCAGGCCCGGCGGCATCGCGCCCAGGCGGCGGATGTAGACGACGACCAGGGCCTCGACATAGCCGAACGCGGCGGCGTAGAGCGCCCACCAGAGCAGGCGGGACCAGAGGGGCTTCTCGGCGGGTAGGGTTGTCATAGGCTGGTTTGTCATAGCGGAAAGCGCGGCGCGGGCGGCCAGGCATCGTTGTGCTCGACGGCGGCGTGGGTGACGCGGGGCTTCCGCCCCCGTCCACTGGAGTATCCGGCGACCAGGCAGGCCAGCGGGAACGCCAGCAGGATACCCGTTGACTCAATCATAATGCTCCGGTCCGTGATAGTCACGGCGGGTGTGTCATCAATTGCCAGCGAAAAGTTAGCGAAAGTCGTGTTCAAGTAGGCCAGCGGGAGGCCGAGCACGACCGCCTCAACGGCGGCCAGCAGAACGACGGCGGCCATGCCCGCCCAGAGCCGCTTGCTGCCCTCTGTCCGAAGAAACCTCGGCTCAGGACGCCGGCCCAGCCAGATGGACACCCCCCACTGCAAGAGCCAGGAGAGCGATGCCCACATCAGGCCAAAGGGCACCTCGATGAGCAGCCCCCCGCCCGCGAACTTTATCAGCTCGCCGAAGATGCTCATGCGGTCTTCGGGCGCGTTGACTACCGAACGCTCGTAGCACTCCGGCAGTTGCGTCGGCACGGTCAGCAGCAGCCACGCCGCGCCCCACCAGAGGAGATACAGGCCATAGTTCGGGCGCGTCGGCGTCATGGACTCGCCTGGCTGCGAAGCCCTTCCGCCGGCAGCCCAGACGCCCAGTGGGTGCCCGAGTATGCCTCCGACAGCAATGGCCGCCAGGCCGAGCACCAAGGCAAAACCATCGGTAGGAACGAGTGACCAGATGGCTGCGAAAAAAACTGCCGCGAAAGTCGCGGTCCCGACGATACCACCGATCAGACGCTTCCTATAACCCGCCTCTGTGCCTGCTTTTGTGCCTGCCATTAGTGTCTCTTTCTCCCCGCAAACCTCACTTCAAGCTTCGGCTGGTTACCCTCAGATTTTGATAGCGGAGCGGGCAGGGCGGACTGCTCGCCGAGCAGCGTGGCCCGCTGCGACTGTACCGCGTCGAAGGCTCGGGCGCGGCCCCAGCTCCAGGCCCGCCAGTCGGCGGGGCCGGACCAGGCGCGCAGGAGGGACTTGGCGAGAGGCCCTTGGGTTGGGGCCGGCAGGAGGGGCAGGGCGGACAGCAGGGCGGGCGCGGCGTCGGCGCTCAGGGACGCGGCGTAGGCGGCGTCGAAGGCGTGGCCCCGGCGGGCGAGGTCGAGGTTCGCGCGGACGATGGCGGCGTCCGGGTTGACGACGTGCAGGGCGAGCAGGGCGCAGAAGCCGGCCAGGGCCGCGCCGGAAGCGAACAGCGCGCGCCGCCCCCGGAGCACGGTCCAGCCGAACCAGGCGAAGACGACCGCGAGCCAGCCCATGAACGCCGTCGTGTACAAGCGCAGCTCGGTTAGGCCATACTCGCCCTGATACAAACGCATCCGCAGCAGGGCGGAGGCCATGATGACGAACAGCAGCGTGACTTGGAGGCCGGCCTGCCACGAGAACAGGCGCTGGGCGCGGGCGTCGCCAGGCCGCTGGAGCCAGTGGAGGCCGAGCAGAAAGGGCAGCACCAGGGCGGCCACCCACACGAGCTGGAAGAAGCCCGACCGGGCGTACTCGGCGACGGTCAGGCCCGCCGTCGCCTGCACCGTTGCCCCCGAGCCGAAGAAATAGCGGAACTGGACCAGCACGAACGATAGAAACAGCAAGTTGAGCAGCCCCAAAATGGTCCCCGTCTCGACAGCTCCCAGCGACGGCAGCGACTCGCGCTTCTCCCCAGGCAGGGCGGGCGCATTCCCCAGCAGAAGCGCCCGCCCCCAGCCCGCCACCCACCCGGCCAGCAGCAGGGCGACAAAGGCGTGGCCCGCCACTGCCCCCAGGTCGAAACACAGAGCCTGGCTGACTAAGTGCCGGTACACGGCGTCGGCGGCCATCAGCAACGCACCGAACAGCAGCAGCAGGGGCAGGACGAGAATCAGCCCGCGCCCCACGGCCAGAGCGCGCGGCAGCCAGCCCGTGCGCGGCACCTCTTTCCACGCGATGTCCCCGAACAGCACGCCCCAAACGCCGAAGCATGTGAGAAAAACGGTATAGAGTGTGTCCAGGGCGTAGTCCAGCACGCCCGCCGAACGCACCCGCCCCGTCCGCATCCGCGCCGCCCCGACCGCCAGGCAGGCCAGCAGGCCGAGGATGTCCAGCGCCTTGAGCGTAGTCGAATCCCGCCAGGCCACGCCCGCCGAAAGCAGCACGGCGGGGATCGCCAGCCACGCCCCCTCCCCCAACGCGGGCATCCGCAGGCGGACGGCCACCAGTGCCATCGCCGCCAGCCCGACCGAGACCCAGAGGAAGACGTTCAAGCCGGGCGTCGCCCGGAGCAATTCGTCCCCCAACAGCCCCAGCGCGAGGGCGCAGGGCAGCAGCGTCAATCCGGCCCGTGTGTTCACAGTCATAGGTTCGGCCTCCTGCGGTTAATATACCACAAAGAACTTTGTATTTCAAAGTATTTGGCAGCATTTGGCTTTGGCGGCGTTTCGTGATACAATGTCCCTGAGATGAGCGTCACCGAGTTACAAACCGAAGACCGCCCCGAGGCACAGTGGTCGGGGCGCACCGAGCAGGACCGGCTTGCCGTCAAGCGGCGGCGCGTGGGCCGGCTGGAGCGGCGCTGGTGGGGGCGGCGGCTCGTCAGCCTGTTCATCGTCTGGCACCTGTTCGCCCTGGCGATCTGGCTGCTGCCCGGCACCAGCAGCACCGGCGCGGGCAACACGCCCCTTGTCAGCCTGTTCCTGCCGGTCGTGCGGCCTTACATGAAGGCGACGGCTTTCGCCCAGAGCTGGAACATGTTCGCGCCGAACCCGGACAAGACCGACATCTATTTAGAGGCGCGCATCGTCTACGCGGACGGCGAGAGGCGCGCGTGGATGTTCCCCCGCATGGTCCACCTGGGCTACGCGCGGCGTTATCAAGAAGAACGATGGCGGAAGATGGTGGAGGTGGCGACCCACGGCGGCGCGGCGACACTGGGGCCGGCCCTAGCGCGCTACGCCGCGCGGGTCAACGACGCCGACGCCCAGAACCCGCCGGTCAGCGTCGAGCTGATCCAGCACTCGCGCGTGGTCCCGCCGCCGGGCCAGCCCATGCCGCCGTTCGCCGAGTCCCCCCTGCTGCCCGCCCCGCAGTCGGTGACCCCGATCCGCCCGGAGGACCTGCGGTGAGACGGATCCGCCGCGACTGGAACCGGTTCTGGTTCGCCCCCGTTTCGCCCGTCCCGCTGGGCGTGTTTCGGATGGCCTTCGGCGCGCTGGTGCTGGCCTACGGGCTGCTGCTCTGGCCGGACCGTTTCGTCTGGTTCTCGGAGCGGGGCGCGTGGCGGGGCGCGGACGCGCTGGCCTATAACGGCAGTGGGAGCGCGGGCGGACCGGACTTCTTCGGTATCAGCCGCCATCACGCCCTGGCGCAGGGAAACCTGCTCGCCGTGCATGGCGCGGACCGGTGGCTGACGCCGTTCTTCGTGCTGTTTTTGCTGGCCGCACTGGGACTGACAGTGGGATTGTGGACGCGCGTGAGCAGCATTCTCGTCTACTTGGGGCTGATGCTGCTCCACGCCCGCGACGCGCCCATCCACAACAGCGGCGACACGGTGATGATCGTCCTGGCGGCCTACCTGGTGCTGTCGCCGTGCGGCGCGGCCTGTTCGCTGGACCGGCTGCGGCGCGTCTTCCGGGGCGAGGAAGACGACGCGCCGCCTCTGATCGTCCCGTGGGCGCAGCGGCTGATCCAGATACAGATCGCCACCGTGTACCTCTGCACGTCGCTGAGCAAGGCGGGCGGCGGCGAGTGGATGGACGGCACGGCGGCCTACTACCCCATCCACCTGGCCGAGTCGGCGCGCTTCCCCACGCCCGGCATCGACAACGTCTACGTGATCAACCTGCTGACCTGGGGGACAATCGCCGTCGAGATGAGTCTGGCGGCTTTGATCTGGGCACCCACGCTGCGCCTGTACGTGCTGACGGCGGGGACGCTGCTGCACCTGGGGATCGAGTACACGCTGAACATCCCGCTGTTCTCGGCCCTGATGATCGCCTCCTACATCACGTTCCTGACCGGCGACGACATCAGAAACTTTCTGGGCTGGGCTAGGCGCCCGCTGGGGCTGACGCCGCTGCGACTGGTCTACGACGGCAGCTGCGACTTCTGCAAGTCGTCGCTCCTGGTCGTCCGCTTTTTGGACGTCTTCCGGCAGATCACCTTTGTGGACGCCCTGGATGCCGAAGCCCTGGCTGCCACCGGCGTCCGGCCCGAAGACGCCGAGCGGGCCGCCCACGCCGTCCGCCCCGATGGGCGGCAGTCTGCGGGCTTCGACGCCTTCCGCCTGGTTGCCTGGCAGCTCCCCGCCACGGCCTTCTTCGCCCCCCTCCTGTACGTCCCCGGCGTCCCCTACCTCGGCCGCCGCGCCTACGGCTGGATCGCCGCAAACCGCTCCCGCCTGCCCGTCGCCGCGCGCTACAAGATGCGGCCCGCCGAGGTGCGGACGTCCGCCCTCGTTTAAGGAGGCTCTTTTGGAGAACGGACTCACAGGCGACTGGCAGTTCCTCGCCGCGCCCCAAGGTAGGGCAAATGGGCGGATCATGGAAAGCCCGGACGGCCCCGCCCTGGTCCTCGAGCACGCCGCGTATGCCGAGGGAAGCCGATGGGAGCAGGCCGTTCGCGGCCTGTCGCCGGGCCTGCTGCTGACGCTCACAGGCGCGGCGCAGACGCAGGGAGACTGCTGGAGGAGCATCGGGCAGGACCGCTTCATGGCCGGCACCAGCCTCTCCCTGGAAGCCTTCGGTCAAGACCCGTCGCTCGGGCCGGTCAGCCTGGGGGCCGTGGAACACGTCTTCTTCGCGCCGGCGAACCCGGACGGCACCATCCAAGACGGGGCGCGCATGGAGGGTGCCCTGCGCCTGGTCGTGCCGGACGGGACCGACTTCGTCTTGGCGAGCGCCAGGCTCTCGGGCGCGGGGAGCGTCACGTTCTCCGGCCTAGCCCTCACGGCAAAGGCCGCAGACGCCGCCCAGATGAACGACGAGATGGTGGATCGTTTGAAGGCGGTGGGGACGATCCAATCGCCCGACGTGGAACAGGCGTTCCGGCGCACGCCGCGCCACCACTTCCTCCCCAAGGTCAACCGGGGGCGGGTCTACGAAGACGACGCCGTGGCGACGCACTTCGCCGAGGGGACCGAGCGGTCCATCTCGTCATCGAGCCAGCCAACGGTCATGGCGCTGATGCTGGAACAGCTCCAGGTCGAGCCGGGGATGCGCGTCCTGGAGATCGGGGCGGGCACGGGCTACAACGCGGCCCTGCTGGCGTCGCTCGTGGGGGGCGGCGAGAACGTCTGGACCGTGGACGTGGACGAGCCGTTCTGCGCCGAGGCACGGGCGCACCTGGCGGCAGCGGGCGTTCAGGGAGTCCACGTGGTCTGCGCCGACGGCTGGGGCGGATGGCCCGCCGCCGCGCCCTTCGACCGCATCACGCTGACGGTCAGCACGCACGACATCTCGCCCTTCTGGTTCGAGCAGCTCCGCGACGGGGGGCGTCTGGTGCTGCCGTGGGGTGCCCCGAACACGCAGCAGCGGTCAATCGCCTTCCGCAAGGAAGATGGGCGGCTGATCATGGAGAGCCTGCACTTCTGCGGCTTCATGGAGCTGCGGGGGGCATACCAGTGGTCGCCGCCGGACGAAGAAACGGCGGGGCGCAGCTGGCAGGACTGGCAGGACTGGCTGTTCCCCGGCCAGCCCAAAGGGGACCCGGCCAGCCTCGTCGCCTACCCGCTCGGCACGGCCCCGCTGGCGGGGGAGGGTCAGCACTCGGTCAAACACCGCTGGTTCGAGTACGTCGCCTCCTGGGCTTGAGCGCCTGACGGGGGGCGGTGAAGAGGCCGGAGACACGAAAAGGGCCGGACGCGGCGAAAGCGCGTCCGGCCCTTCTTCGGAAAAAGCGGCTCACCGATGGTGGCGCATCATGCGGCGGTGGTTGATCATGTTGTGGTACATCATCCGGTTGTGCATCATGCGGTTGTGCATCCGGTGCCGCATCGACGTGTGATGAGCGGCGAAGGCATGCGGGACGGCGGCGAGGGCGAGCACAGCGATCATCGCGGTGATCCAGAGGGACTTCATGGCTGGGGTTCCTTTCCGCCGTCGTCGGCTGAAGTGTCGGCGCGCACTGTTATGCCGCCAGCGGGCTGATTTCCTCCTGCCGTTTTTTTTCGCCGCAGCAGCACCCGCACCTGGGGCTGCCAGCGTGTCGGTAGCGTCCGGCTCACCGTGCTTTCTGGCTGCCGGTGACGTTGACGGGCGGGAGAAAGTTCACGCGGCGCTGAGAACGCCGTTTTCGACGCTGAGCCTCTTTGCCTCGGCGTGGGTCAGGCCGAGCGCGCTGGTCAGGGTCAGGAACGTGCCTGGGCCGCGCACCTGCTCATAAGCTTCTAAGATCATCCGGCTCCGTTCTTCGGGACCAACTTGGCCCCAGCGATCCCAGATGACCGTGACGTGGATGCGACCGCTATGGCGGGCTTCTTCCTCGATGATGAGGGGCGCATCCGGCGAACCCTCCGACTGCGCCAGACGTAATTCCTGCGCGATGGCCTCGACGAAGGCCGAGTCGATCACCGGCTTTAGCAGCGTCATCTGCTTGTAAGACATGGGCTATTTCCAAAGGACGTCATAGTTCACAAGCAACCAATCCACGCTTGCGAGGATTTCCTCTAGCTCGGCATCATTCGCCGCCAGTGGAGTGTAGCGCAGGGATTCGCGCCAGTGAGCATCAATAGTCAGAATATGCCGCTCCACGGTGGCTGCCAGCACAGGGTTCCAGGGATTGCCTTGAAGAAAACGGACATCGTTCAGCAAGTAGAGCCAGCTTTTTAGGTTGTGCAGGTTTCCCCCGCGCCAGCGCGTATCCCGATAGACCGCTTTCAAGTATGGGTCGATATTGTCGGCAGGAGAAATGCTCATCACCCGGAAGTAGGCCGTCTTGAGCAGCATCTCCGGCACGTATCCGAGCAGGTAGAGCGCGCCGGTTGTGTTGCCCGCGCCGGCGAGAGCCAGCGTCAGGCCAGCCCAATATCGTTGTTCGGCGGCAAGTTCCATCCAGGGCCAGGTCTCAAAAGGCTGGGCCAGTGCAAGCCGCGTCAGAAAAGCCAATTCTACCCCATTTCCTGCCCCGAAGCTGTCCCTTGATGCACTGGGGAGTGTCTAACATAGGTCGGCAATGAAGTCGCAGACATGAGCTGGCAGTTTGGGGAAGTTGCGCTTCTGCTCCTGACGACGGTTCCAAGCATACACAAACAAAGCCACCGCCCGCCCCAGCGCCCAAAGTTCGCGGCTGAAACACCGGCTCCGGCGGCCCAGCCTTGCCAGGTAGTGACGCAGTTCGGCGTTGTCTGCTTCCACCGAATAGGTTTGGCTCTTGTCCAGAACCGCCGCAAACTTGCCCGGATACATAAGCTGGGCATAAGAGTGTGTATAAAAAGCATCATGGGTCAATCCTGTTGAGCATGAGGCCGATCATGGCGATCTGCATGAAGGCTTCCGCAGAACGCGGCGACTGCTCGTAATCTTTCGCCAACCGTCGCCACTGA
>JAABUP010006802.1_pt1 | contig 15897 bp, 20 predicted proteins | sample 5559201 | NCBI WGS metagenome assembly JAABUP01 (sample SAMN10711887, study PRJNA513373) | rock metagenome | isolation source: Antarctica rocks | place: Antarctica
TCGCGGCCGAAGTTGATGGTGCCGCTGCCAACCGAGGCCGCGCTGGACTCGCTCGCTCCTGACTTCGAACTGCTGTGGCAGGTCTGCGACGAGCTCGGCGTTACCGGCTTCTACCCGTACACGCACACCGCTGACGACGCCGACCTCGCCGCACGGCAGTTCCCGCGTCGCGCCGGCTACGTCGAAGACTCAGCGACCGGAGTCGCCGCCGCAGCTCTGGCCGCGCATCTCACCCTCGGCTTTCCTAACCCCGGCTGGCACAGCTGGCGCACTGCTCAAGGCAGAGCGATAGGTCGCCCATCTGCGCTGACCGCTGAAGCCCACGTAGACAGCTCAGGCATGGTTACTGCCACGCGAGTAGGGGGCACCGCGCGCACGCAGCAACCCGACGCACGACAACTCTGACCCGATGCCTGGTGTCGTTAGCTCGTTGCGCTGCAGGGGCCCTCGGGTCGCTCACCGATCCTTTACCCCGCGGCCGAGCCGGCCGCGGGACGACCAGCTACGTGCGGCGCGGGCTCGACAGCGGGGCCCGCCGAGAGTCGGTAGCCGTTCGGCGTACGGGCAGTACCAACGCGTCCGTTCAGGGCGACGTCGCGGAGGCGGGCGCGCCACCGCGCCTCGCGTCCCCCTCGCCGCTCCACTGAGCCAGCGTCGAGCCGAACGCACCCGGAGCCTCAAGCAGCGCGGCGCGGCGCATGCTCCTTCTCATCGCCTGCGTCCGGTCGGTTGGGCCGCCGGACCGGGTCGGGGGGTCACGGCTCCAGGACTAACCGACCCGCGAGATCGCCAGCGCGCAGCCGGTCCAGGGCGGCATTGACCTCGGTCAGCGGCAGGGTCGCTGCCACTGGCGGGAGGAGCTGGCCGGCGGCGGCCAGGTGTACGGCGGCGGCGAGCTCGGCGTAGGTGTTTCCGACGCTGGCGATGATCCGCTGCTCGGCAACGACCAGCGACAGAGGTGACACGGTGAGGGTGTCGGCGCTGTAGCCGACGAGGACCAGCCGGCCACGACGACCAAGCGCCCCCACGGCAAGTTCAAGCGTGGCCGTGGTCCCGGCCAGCTCCAGGACCACGTCCGCGCCCTGACCGTCGGACAGCTCGGACACCGCGGCGCCCAGATCCTGCGGAGCGACCGCAGCCACCGCACCGGCGGTGAGCGCCGCCCGCCCGGCGGGCTGGGTTGCGGCTCACCGCGACCACGACAGCACCCCGGCGGCAGGCCTCCTGCACAGCAGCGAGCCCGACCCCGCCGGCACCGAGCACCACCACGACCTCACCGGGTATCACGTCGGCCTCGGCCAGGGCGTGCACCGCCGTCGTGCCCGCGCAGCACAGCGGCGCCACCTGCTCAAACGACAGCTGCTCGGGCAACCGGACCAGACAGCGCGACGGCACCACAACATGCTCAGCGAACGCCCCGTCCGCAGCGAACGCCAGCACCCCCCGCGGCGCCAGGCACAGATTCTGCCGACCGACCAGGCACCGGCGGCAGCCACCGCAGAACAAGTAGTAATAGACCGCCGCCCGATCACCCACCTTCCAGCCCCCGACCTGCGAGCCCACCGCGTCGACGGTGCCCGCGGCCTCGTGCCCCAACGTCATCGGCACCCGCGCCGGCGCGTACAGCCCATCGACGAAGTGCAGCTCGGTGCCGCAGACCCCCGCAGCACGCACCCGCACCCGGACCTCGTCCGGACCGGGCACGGGGACCGGCACGTCATCCAACGACAACGGGCGCCCAGCAGCATGAAAGCGAGCAGCGAGCATCCGAGAACTCCCTACGCCGGTGCGAACCGGATCAGGTTCAACGGTCGGCGGGAAACACCCACCCTCTCAGCCCGCGCCCGGGCCCCCGTGTCCAAGCCCCAACCCTAAAGGCCCGGGCCCTGCCAGCAGCGACCGGTCAACGATCCTGATTTGAGGAGATGGTGCGTCGACCCTCTGAGCGCGCCACCGGTTGTGGAACACCACGGTCGACGGCGAGCAGGGCTTGCTCGAGCTGATGTCCATACCTCGGCGCATCGCCTGACCATGGGTCGCTACCGTCGTCATGTGGTGACACTGCTGGATCAACCCTTCACCGCGGAGGAGGCCCACGAGGTGACTGCGTGGTCCTACCCCTCGCCTCACGACGTCTACAACCTGGATGTGAGCGCGGCCGCCCTGTTCCTCGACCGCTTGAGCGAGGGCCAGGGGTATTACCCCGCCGTCGACACCGAAGGGGTGCTGGTTGGCTTTGGTGTCTTCGGGTCGGAGGCGCGGGTCCGGGGACAGCAGGTCGTGGAGGGGACGCTGGACGTGGGAGCCGGGGTGCGGCCGGAGGTGACAAGCCGGGGTCTGGGCACCGAGCTGCTGGGTCAGCTCCTCGACTTCGGACGAAGTCGATGGGCTCCGACGACGTTCCGGGTGGCCGTGGCGGAGTTCAACGCCAGGTCGCTAGCTCTGTGCGCCCGCGCCGGGTTTACCGCGGTCGGCGAGCTGGACGGCCCCGGAGGCCGACCGTTCGTGGAGCTCACCCTGCCGACATGGTGAAGAGGGTCCTTATCGATCGAGTAAGACCCCCGGGAGACCATTGCCGTCGTTCGGCAACTGCAGCTCCGACCTAACCCGGCCGCCCCGCGGTCGTTTCCGTAGGACGATCGCTATCCGGTGATGTTCAGCTGGTCGACGACCCACAGCTACATGCCGTCGCCCTGCTGCCGGGCGACGGCCGGGTCCAGGCCAGGGGTCTCAGACGCTGGCGGCGTGGAGTGCGCGCCGATGCACAGCGGCCGGGTGGTCATCTCGGACCAACTTGTGACCGACCCCGTAGAGGCGTTCACGGACAGTCGTCGACTCGTCGTAGTCGTCCCAGTAACGGCCACGCCGCTGCAACTCGGGGACGATGAACTCGGCGAAGTCCTCGAAGGTGCCCGGGGTGACAGCGTAGGCGAGGTTGAAGCCATCGATGTTGGCGTCGTCGATCCAGCGCTCGAGCTCGTCGGCCACGGTGGATGGGGAGCCGACCAGGACCGGGCCCATCGCTCCGATGCCGATGAACTTGGCGACCTCGTCGGAGGTCCAGGTCCGGTCGGGATCGGCCTTGGAAAAGATCTCCAGCGCGAACCGGGCAGAGTCGGTGTCGACGTACTCCAGCGGCTCGTGGGGGTCGAGCTGTGACAGGTCGACCCCGGTCACCCCCGCATAGAAGGCCAACGCGCCTTCGTAGTCGGTCCAGTTAAGCATTTCCTGGTACTTGTCCCGGGCCTCCTGCTCGGTGGCGGCCGTGACGATTGTGATCTCGGTGAAGATCTTGATGCTGCGCGGGTCCCGTCCCTCCTCGCCGGCGACCTTGCGGATGTCGTCGACGTAGCCGCGCAGGATCGCAGTGGTCGGAGCGACAGTGAACACCGCTTCGGCGTGGCGGGCTGCAAACGCAGGCCCCCGCGGTGAGGTGCCGGCCTGCCAGATCACCGGGGTGCGCTGCGGCGATGGCTCGCACAGGTGGATGCCGGGCACGTTGAAGTAGGTGCCCTTGTGACCGATCTCGTGGACTTTCGACGGGTCGGCGTAAACCTGCCGCTCCGTATCGGCCACGACCGCGTCGTCCTGCCAGGAGCCCTCCCAGAGCTGGTAGCAGACGTCGACAGCCTCCTCCGCGATCTCATAGCGCTCGTCGTGCGAGATCTGGCGGTCGAGGCCGAGGTTGCGGGCGGCACCGTCGAGGTAGCTGGTGACGATGTTCCAGGCCACGCGACCCTTGGTGAGGTGGTCCAAGGTGCTGAAGCGACGGGCCAAGGCGTAGGGCTGTTCGTAGGTCGCCGACACCGTCACCCCGAACCCGAGCTTCTCGGTCGCGGCGGCCATCGCCGAGATCTGAAGGAGCGGGTCGTGCACCGGTACCTGCATCGCGCGCCGTACCGAGGCGTCGCGCGATCCCTGGAAGGTGTCGTAAACGCCGAGCACGTCGGCGATGAACAGGCCGTCGAACTTCGCTGCCTCGAGGGTCTTGGCCAGCTCGACCCAGTACCCAAGGTCCTTGTAGCGCACTGACTGGTCACCGGGCCGGGCCCACAGGCCCGGCGACTGATGCATGATGCAACTCATGTCGAACGCGTTGAAGTGAATGCGGCTCGTAGCCATATGTTTCTGTGGTCCTTCGATCCGGGCGCGGCCATGGGCTCACGAGAGACGGTCCAGGGTAGTCAGGACCGACAGACACAAGCCGAGAGACGCATCAGATCAAGGTGGCGACGGCGAGTCCCGCGAAACGTTCGCGCCATCGGCCGCACCTCACAGGTTCGGGCCGATCCGCTCCCGGAGCACTCCAGAACCGAACATCGGCCAGCATCGCCGGTGATCATAGGAGTCAGCTCGGCCGAGTGTCAGCTACGCCCCGGAGCGGATGAGAGCGTGCCTCCCGCATCGAGTCCACAGCCGGTGCGGCGTCAGCTTCACCTCGACTGCCAACGGTGAAAGCCGCGCGTCGGAGACACTGTCCAGGGTGGTCATCGGGCTTCTCGCCGGCGCTGTCGTCTGACCAGTCCGAAGAACCACCCTCCAGGTGAGCAAGCGTCACGGGTTCTATCCGGGGCGGAAGGTGCCCAGCGCACGCCGGAGGGCATCGACCTCGTCGGGTTCCGGTCCGTCGCGGGGCGGGTTCGGGTGCTCAGGCACCTGGTCGGTGACGGCCTCGCGGCGGTACCACGACCGGCGTCGCCGGTCCAGGAACGCGTTGGTCAGCGTCCGCCGGACGTAGGCCAGCGGCACCGTCTGCGCCCGTACCGAGTCCCACCTCTGGAACGCCCGCGTCAGGGTCACCTGCACGAGGTCCTCCGCCGTGTGGATGTCCCCTGCGGTCAGCAACACCGCCTGGCCCAGCAACGTGGCCCGGTGCTCCAGGACGAACCCGCGGAACGATCCCACCGTGCTCTCGTTGTGCTCGCGCACCTCCCGCTCCCCTCGTCACCCCCCTGACGTGACCGAGCCCCGACCGGTTGCACGGTGCGTACCCCTCACGCCAACCCCTCGGGCCCGACCCCCGGCGAGATCGGGTGGGGTAGCCGCTCAGGCGGTCACCCAGGGTGTGGTGAGGGCCTGCACGGCGGACCCGTCGACGTCGGTGAGCTTGGTGGCGACGAACTCCCGCGCCCAGTCCGAGGTCTGCACCCGGAACGCGGGGTCCGCGGAGCGCAGCAGCGCGGTGATGGTGTCGGCGACGCTGCCGGCGGGCTGGGCGCTGCCGGCGAACTGGGAGGTGACCCGGGTCAGGTAGGCACCCAGCGCAGGGGCGTACGGTCCGGCGTCGGCGAGCATGGCCTGCGGATCGAGGCCGGCGTTGCTGACGAACTCGCTGGCCACCGCCCCGGGCTCGACGACGCTGACCCGGACCCCGGTGCTGGCGGCCACCGGGGCGAGGGCTTCCATGAACCCCTCGACGGCGAACTTCGCGGCGCAGTAGGCCTCGTTGAACGGCTGCCCGACCACACCACCGACGCTGCTCACGGTGACCAAGCGTCCGCGGCTCGCGCGCAGGTGCGGCATGACCGCTCGAGTGAGCTGGACGACGCCGAAGAAGTTGACCTCCAGGCAGGCGCGGACCTCGGCGAGGTCGTCGGTCTCGACCGTGCCCACGTGCGCGGCCCCGGCGTTGCTCACCACGGCGTCCAGCCCGTCGTGGGCGTGGACCACCTCGCCGACGCAGCGGGCGATGGAGGCATCGTCGGTGACGTCCAGCGTCCGACGGTGACGCCGGCCTCCTCGGCCGCCGTTCGTAGGGCCGTGGCGTGGGCCGGGTCCCGGAGGGTGGCGACGGTGGTCCACCCAGCGGCCGCTGTGGCCACGGCGGTGGCCAGGCCGATACCGGAGGAGGTCCCGGTGATGAGGACGGTGCCCCGGGCGGTGATCGGATCGGTCATGGCGGTTCCTCGCGTCGGTCGGTGGCAGGGGTGGTGATCAGCGGGGCGGGCGGTGAGCGGCCGCGCGCGCGGTCACCAGGCCCAGCCCGCCGAGCAGGAGAACGGTGGCGATGGCCCACCGCAGCCTGGGCGGACCGTCCACCAGGGTGCGGCCGTCGGGGAGCGGGTAGGTGCAGGTGACCCCCGGTGGGAACCACCCCCAGCTGGCCGTGCCGAACACCGAGCTGCAGAGGGGGTGAGCGCGCAGCCCAGCGACCCGGTCCACGCCTCCAGGAGCGAGGCGGGCGATCCAGACGAGCAGGAGCAGCAGCCACACCGCGGCTGCGGCCGCAACGACGGGGCGGCGGCGCGCCCGGGGGTCAGCGAGCGACGTACGGCCACCCGGTGATCTTCCCGCCGTCGCACACCGTGGCGGTGAAGGGGACGACGGCGCTGGGCTTGTCGTCCGGGGGGGTGATGACGACGCTGGCCGACGTGACGCACCCGGCGGCACCACCGCCCGTGGCGGTGGTGTCGGTCCACTCCAGGTGCTCGAGCGCGCTAGCTCCGGGGGCGAGGATCACCTGCTGCGGAACGAGCCCCTGCGCGGGGACGTTCAGCCGCGTCAGGTTCGTTGGCAGGGCAGCGCCCTGGGCGTCCATCAGGCCGAGGCCGCCGTAGCCGAACACCCCGCAGGGTCCGTCGGCGTGGACGTTGGTGATCACGACGTCAGCCGAGCGCACGTCGCCCATCCCCTTCGATGGCTCGATCGCGAACTCGAGGTCGCGGGTGACGCAGGCGGCCGGGCCACTGGTCGCCGTCGACGGCGGCTCCGTCGTGGCGATGGTCGAGCCGCTCGTCGGAGCCGGCGTGGTCGCGGGCGCGGTGGTCGGTGTGGGTGCGGCCGTTGTGGTCGCGGTGCTGGGCGCCGCTGCGGCGCTGGCGTCGGTCTTGGTGCCCGAGCCGCACGCGGTCATCAGCAGGGCTGCTACGGAGAGCGCGATCCCCACGGTGGTGGTCCTGGCGTTCATCTGTGGTCCTTCCTCGAGTCCGGGTGGTCCTCGCGACGACGCGAGACCGCGGTTCTGTCAAGCCCACGGCAGGGCTCGTGGGTGTAGACGACCCGCGGCGACGCCCGGTTGGCCCGTTGAGCCAACCGGGCGGTTCAGCCCTCGTGGGGCAGGTCGACCAGCCCGTGCTGGACGGCGCGGGCGACCAGGACGGCGCGGTTGCGGACGAGCATCTTCTCCCTCAGCTGACCCAGGTGGTAGCCGACGTTCTGCTCGCTGTAGTGCAGCTCGGCGGCGATCTGCCGGGTGGAGGAACCCTCCGTCGCGAGCTGCAGGACACCGCGCCGGGTAGGCGCCAGCTCGTCCATCCACGCCGGGCGCGGGATCAGAGGCTTGCGGCCGGCGCTGACGTACTCGTCCGGCGAGGCGAGAGCAGTCCCTGCGACGCCGAGCACGCTCAGGGCCGGCGCGACGGTGACGAAGCCCGCCTGGCGGGCCGTCCGTGACGACGGTCGTGGACATGATCGCTCCTGTCTGGACGTGGGCGCTTCTCGCCTGTGACCACCTCACCCTGGGCGCCACTCCGGCGTGGCGGAAGCCCGGAACGCCCTTGGGGATCGTCCTTTGGCGGAACCACTAAACGAGGTGAACGGTTGGTGGACTGAGAATGGGAGGGTGGATTCCAGTCATCGTCCCAGAGGGGCCAACTCGGGTTGACACTCAGGGAAGGTCTACAACTTCTGCCGCAGTTTTATGAAGTCTGATCCAACGGACCGGCGGGGCACGCCGAGAGGTGGCGCCCCCCCCCGGTCACAGTTCGCGTTTCGCTCGCCTGCGCACCGCAAACCGCGTTCTTGATACGTCGCGCTGCGATCTCTCAGCGGTTCAGTCGACCGTGGGGGGTTCGTCACGGGCGTGGCGGACGATGTCGGTGAGGTCCTCCACCGACGGAAGGGCGCGGCGGACGTCGTCCGGCAGCGACGCGGTGGTGGTGTAGGTGCTTACCGCCAGCGGGGTGTCCAACCCGCGCAAGGCGCACTCGACGACGTCGTCGCGGGTCGCGGCGAGCAGAATCCCGATGGTCGGGCCGTCTGGGCCGGGCAGTCGCGATACCTTCGGTGGTCGCGACTGCGACGAGTTCGGGGCGGTCGTGCCCCTCCTGCGGAGCACCGGTCTTCGGCAGTAGACCCGTCTTGGGCTGGGTCTTGAGGTGGCGGTACAGGGTGGTGCGGCTGACCCCCAGCACGTCGGCGACCTCCGTCAAGGGCGTGCCGACGGCGACCATGCGGGTGGCCTGCTTGCTCTTCGCCGCGGTCATCACGGGGGCCGGCCCCCGACCCGGCTCCGCCGCCGGGCGGCGGCGAGACCGGTCATGGTGCGTTCCCGGATCAGGTCACGCTCGGCCAGCGAGGCGAAAATGTGGAACACCAACCGTCCCCCGGTGGTGGTGGTGTCGATCGCCTCCTGAAGGGACTTGAACCCGACGCCGCGCTCCTCGAGCTGGCGCACGGTCTCGACGAGGTGCGGCAGCGACCGGCCGAGCCGGTCGAGTCGCCACACCACCAAGGTGTCCCCCGGGCGCAGCGACGCCATCACCTCGGCAAGCTGCGGTCGATCGGTCTTGGCGCCCGACGCGGTGTCGGTCCACGTCCGCCAGCACCCCGCGGCGCTGAGAGCGTCGTGCAGCAACGCAGCGTCCTGCACGGTCGTCGACACCCGGCAGTAGCCAACCGTGGTCACAACTCGATCCCCCGATCCGGGTGTCGGGGCTTCTGGGCTGGCGGTTTGTCCTGGGGTCCGGGCCGCTGTCGGATGGCCTCCGTCGCCGGCATGGGCAGGCCCGCATGTGCTCGGCCAGGTCGCGCAACGGGTCCTCGGTGGGGTCGCTACTGGACCTGGCTGCGTAGGTTTGTTGCCCACTGCACGCACCGGGTCTTGACGGCCTCCAGCTGGTCGGCGGTGACGCCGTACCGGTCGACATCGGCAGGAGTGATGCGGCGGGCGGCGTCGAGTTGCTGGGCGAACATCGGTACATCGAAACCGGCGTCACGTTCGGCGGCCGCCGTAAGCAGCTGGTCATCACTGAACCGACCCGACGCTCGGATCGCGTCGACGTCGAGGTAGTCGCGGGGCTCGCCCCGGCTGTACAGCGCACCGACCTTGTTGCCGACCGCATCGGCCAGGCTGAGCACCGGGCCGACGTCGAGGGTTACCGGGTCGTCCTGACGCCAATCCACGCCCAGGTCGACGTCGACCTGGAGGCCGTCACCGGTGGCCACGTGCAGCCGCGCGTACTGCGGCGCCTGGCGGGTCTGCTCGACCTGGAAGCCACTCCCCCGCAGCTGGTTGGTCACCTGGTCAACCGCGACGCTGAAAGCGGTCACGTCCTGGCTGGTGGTGAACAGGTCAACGTCCTCGGTCGGTCGCTCGATCATGCCGTGCTCGCGGATCGCGCCGGACCCGGCCAGGGCGAACCCGTCGACACCGGCGAGGGCAATCCTGGCGACCTCACGCTGCACGGCAACCTCGCGGGCCTGCTCCGGCCTGTCCTGGCTCATACCGGCGGCTCCTAGGCGACCGTGGCCGCGCGGAGCTCGGGGAACCGGGACTCCCACATCTCGCGGACCCGACGCGGCAGCATCAGCTCCGGCCAGACCGCGATCAGCCGATCAGGGTTGAGCACGTGCACCAGGTCCTCGACGGCCCCCTCGGCCAGCACCGCTCGGTAGGCCAAGCCGACACCGCCCGGTCGGTCGAGGTCGACGCGGCCGCCGCCGGGTGCCCACAGCACCGAATGGGACAGCTCAACCACGCCGCCGGCAGGTCCATGTAGCTGGTCCAGGTTGTCGACCACGGCATACGGCTTCACGTCGCGGAAGTAGACCCGACCCTCGGGTGGGCTCGACTGGCTGGCCATCACGGACCTCCTCTTCTCTCTCGACTCATCTGAAACGGTACCGGTCAGGTTCCGGTGAGGTCGGTTTCGGTGACGAGTTTCGGTGAATCGGCTTCGGCGTGTCGAGCCGGCCGCAGTGTGACTTGCAGCGGTAGTTGACGCGGTTCTGACAGAGCTATGGCGCCCTAGCCTGCCTGGAGGATCCTGTCCGGTAGGGGATGGGCGGATCCAGGCGGTCAACGCAACAGCAGGGGTCCGATCTGTTCGATCGGCTTCTTGAAGGCTAAGCGTTTGCGTGGTCGGTCGTTGAGCTCCGCGGCGACCCAGTCGAGGTCGGCGGCGCTGTGCAGCGAGAGGTCGCGGCTCTTCGGGAAGTATTGGCGCAGCAGACCGTTCGTGTTTTCGTTCGTGGCCCGCTGCCAGGGTGCGTGCGGGTCGCAGAAGTAGATGTCGATCTCGGCGTCCACAGCGACTTGTTTCCACTTGCCCATCTCCGGGCCCTGGTCCCAGGTCAGCGAGGCCCGGAGCACTTCGGGCAGGGTTTTGATCTTCGCGGCTAGCGCGTCGCGGACCAGCTCGGGGGTGTAGCCGTCGGGCAGGTGCAGCAGCATCGTGTAGTTGCTGGCCCGTTCAACCAGGGTGCCGATCGCCGACAGGTTCTTCCGCCCGATGATCAAGTCGCCCTCCCAGTGACCGGGCACAGCACGGTCCTCGGCTTCAGCTGGCCGTTCCGCGATGTTGATCATGTTCGGGATCCGGTTCTTCCGCTGGCCGACCTTCCGTGACGGCCGGCGGACCGCCCGACCGGTCCTCAAACACCTGGTCAGCTCGTGTCTCAAGGCGCCACGAGACTGCACGTACAGCGCTTGGTAGATGGTTTCGGTGGACACCTGCATCTCCGGCTGATCGGGGAAGTCGACCTTTAACCGGCCGGCGATCTGCTCCGGGGAGTACTTCTTGGCCAGGTCGGCCTCTACCTTCGCACGCAGCACCGGATGGGTGAGTAGCTTCGCCGGCTTGGGCCGCGACGCCCGCTGGTAGGCCAACGCGTGCGCAGTCGTGGCCCGGTAACGGCCCTGCCCGTCGGTATTACGTCTGAGTTCTCGCGACACCGTCGACGGTGACCGACCGATCAGCTGCGCGATCCGGCGAACCGAGTCGCCCCGGGCACGGCCCAGGGCGATCTCCTCCCGCTGCGGCAACGTCAAGCACCTCCCCTTCAAGGCGCGGCCGCGCCGCGGCCGCACCCCACCGGCCGCCGACAGCCACCGGGTGCCCTGCTGGCGATACGTGCCGGCCTCCAGCGCGGCGTCAGTGATGAACTCACCGCGCCATCGCCGCCCAGAACACTTGGTAGACCTCAGGAACCATCCGATAAGAAAAGCGCATCGACCAACAACCTCCGGACTAGGAGTGTTGCGATCACCGCACGAACCTGGGGATGGGCTACCGGGGCAGCGTGAGCATCAAGGGCCGCGGGCCAGCTGGGCTAGCCAGGTGTCGATTGTTCGCATCGCAAGTGTGTGCCGTTGGTCGAGGGGGAGGGTGAGGGCTTGGACGCTCACCCCGTCGATGAGTGCCAGGACCTGGGCGGCGCGGACGTCGGCGGCTTCTGTCTGGTTCACCTGCCCGGCCCGTGCGAGCGCCTCGAACTCATCGGTGAACCAGGCGCGCAGGTCGGCGTCGAGCCGGGCCGATGCGACGGCGAGCTTGCTGTCTGTAGCGGCAGTCGCGGCGTAGGCCACCCACACCCGGGCCCTGTCCTCGCGGTCGCTGTCAACGGGTAGCCACGTCCAGATGATCTGCCGCAGCCGGTTCAGCGACGGTTCGGCCGGTGCGAGCGTGGCCAGTGCGGCCATGAACTCCTCACTCGCTCGCTCGAACGCCGCGGTGACGAGCTCGGCTCTGCTGCGGTAGTAGTACTGGACCTGCGCCGGAGACACTCCTGCCGCGGCCGCCACGGATCGCACGCTCAGGGCACCGAGTCCGTCGCGTGCCAGCACCGTGAGGACGCCGTCGAGGACATGGGCGCCGCGGACCGGATCAGTATTCACCTACAGGTCGTAGTTCCTGTGCCGCGTCGAGGGCAAGGCAAGGGCCGCCGCGGTGATGACGAGCTCGACCACGCCGAGGACGGCCAGCACGACCCCGGCCTTGCTCAGCGACACCACCGGGGTCTCCACGTCCTGGGTCGTGGCCCACAGCACCAACCCGACCACCAGCATGCCCGTGCCGATCCCCAGCGACAGCAGATGGTTCCTCATGAGCACACCACTCTTCCTCGTCCTATACGATTGTATGGTACGAGTGTACACACCGAGCGCGGACGCAGCAGCTTGGGCCGATCTACGGGGAGGGGAGTCGGTGTTCATGAGCCGGGCCGCTCGCGCATGAGCGAATTCGCGTGGGGGCAGCGATGTGGCTGGTCCAGACGGTCTACGTGCTCGCTGAGGTCGTGACGGCCGCCAGGGTGAGAGCGCCGTACAGCTTCCGCGACGACACCATCAGCGACTCGGTGCCAGCACCTGCGAAGTGGTCGCCTAGCCCTTTGGTCCCGTTCTGATCTGCTCTCCCTGACACGTCTTGCTGAACGGATCCAGCGGTAGGTGTTCGCGCCCATGGCCAGCGCCCCGATGCTCTTCTCGAAGTCCTTGTAGCCAAACGGGCCGTTCGGGTCGTTCTGCCGGGACAGCAGCCAGGCCAGGGAGTGGTCCTCGGCGGCGATGAAGCCGTCGAGCGTGGTGGCGGTGTCGTAGACGTGCGGGTCATCGATTCCTCCTAGTGAGCCAGTCGAGCGGGTCCCCGGTGTCGGTGCCGACGCCTGGCGGCGCAGAGCAGGTGACGCACCAACAGATGCCGGTGCGCAGATAAAGTGAGGACGTGAGCCGTTCTGCTTCGTCGACGATGAGCAGCTCCACGACCTGCGGGGTCCCACGGTGGTGGACGTTGCGTGGGACGGGCAGCGTCGTCTGGCCCCGGCGGTGCTCTGCGACGCAGATGTCGATCCGCATGAGGAGCTGGTCGAGGTCCTGCTCGAGCTGCTTGGGGGTGCAGGTGGTGGTGGGCGTGTAGAACGCGGTCCGGGACCGGGCGAGGGTGGCGTAGACAGCGGCGTCGGACTCCTCGCGGCGGCCCCAGCCGAGCAGGAGGTCCTCAACCTTGTCCCAGCGGGCGTACCGGCGGGCCGAGAGGGTCTTGCCGACGCCGGCGGGCCCGTAACAGAGCCCGATGAAGGTCTCGCGGCGGACGGCGTCGGCGAACTCGGTGAACCGGCGGTACTCCTTGGTCGCGATGAACGGCCCGGTCCGCCTGGTCCGGGGGACGCCCGGTTCGGTGCTCCCGTCGTAGAACGGCCCGGCCTCGACCGCCGGCGCGTGGATCGACGGCGTCGTGATGTCGGTGGGCGGGGCGGTGCTGTCTTGGGTCAGTGTCGGCTGGGCTGTCATGGCACGTCCTCCTGGTAGGTGAACAGCTGCTTCTTGCCTGAGCCGACGGTCTTGGTGGCTCGGATCGGAAGGTCGACCGGGGGTGTGGTGCCTGCTGTGGTGTGGCCGATCGAGGGCAGGTACTCCCGGACGGCGGCGTGCCGGCGGTCCAGCTGCGCGCGCAGGGCCCGGCGGTGCGCGACCCGGGCGGCCTGGATGTCTTTGAGGGTGACGGTCTGGCTGGCGTGGGCGGGGCTGACGGCCCGGCACACGAACACCTCCCGGTGGTAGACCCGGATCTCGGCCATGTCGCGGGGGTCGTAGCGGATCGTGACCCGCTCCCCGACGTAGGCGGCCAGGGTCGGGTCCAGGTAGCGGACCGCCTGGAAGCGGATCCCGTCGCGGTGCACGACCCGGGGCGCAGCCACCATCACGAGGAGCAGGTCCAGCTGCTCGGGGGTGTCGGTGGCCCGGGGCAGCCACCCGTCCGCCACCCACGCCTGCGTCGGGGTCAGGCCGGTCTCGGAGTGGGTCCGCCGGTGGTAGCCGGCCATCCACGTCGCGAACGCGGCGTCCAGGACGGCCAGGGTCAGCCCGGGCGGGGTCGCGGTCTTGCCGCGCACAAGGTGGCCGGGCAGCAGCGGGAGCAGCTCGGTGGTGACGGTCCCGAAGAACCGCTCGATCTTCCCCCGGCCCTGGGGTCGGGCGACGGCGCTGTGGACGAGGCGGACGTGCAGGTCGGCGCAGACCTGGCGCAGGTGGTCACTGGTGAAGTCGCCGCCGTGGTCGGCGTACAGAACCTCGGGCAGGCCGCTCACGACCCACCCCGGATCGGCCTTCGGCCGCACCGCCTGGCGGAGGGCCAGGGACAGGTTCAGCGCGGACGGGGCACCGAGGAACACGGTGTACCCGCAGACCGCCCGGGAGCAGTCGTCCAGGACCACCGTCAGCCACGGCCGCGCCGGGTCCCCGCATTCGTTCAGGACCTGGACGTCGAGCTCGGTGTGGTCGGCCTGCCAGACCTGGTTCGGGCGGTCGGCCTGACGGCGGTGCACCAGCTCGTACCGGTCCCGGAACCCCGCCGGCCCGTCGTGCGCCAGGGACAGCAGGTGCGGGTCGACCGCAGCGACGATCTCGCGGACGGTGCTGTAGGACGGCGCCGCCCAGCCCCGCTCGGCGGCGAGCGCTGCGGTTTTGCGGGTGATCGTGGCCACCGATGGTCGCGGCCGGGTCAGGGCCAGCCCCTGGACCACCTCGACCAGCTCGGCCTGGGTGCGGAGCCGCCCGGCGTCGGCCCTGGTCTCCCGGCCCAGGGCGGCGAAGCCGCCGAACCGGAACGCGGTCAGCCAACGCTGAGCGGTCCGCAGGGCGACCCCGGCGTCCCGGGCTGCCTGGCTCAGCGGGACGCCGTCCTCGACGTGGGGTCGTAGCACCTCCCAGCGCCGCATCCCGACCCCGGTCCCCGGCGTCCCGGTGGTCGCCACAGCCGTCAGGTCTGCTCGGCCGCGCGGGGCGCCTGCTGCTGGTGGCGGTAGAGGGTGGCGCGGCTCCACCCGACCAGGCGAGCCGCGTCCTGCGCGGTCCGGCCCTTCGCGCGAGCGTCGTTGGCGACCGCGAGCTTGTCGGCGATCACCTTCGGGTCGGCCGGCGGCCGGCCGAACCGGGTGCCCCGGTCCCGGGCCGAGGCGATCCCGGCGTTGACCCGCTCCACGATGAGCTCGCGCTCGTACTCCGCCAGGGTGGCGAGCATGTTCAGCATCATCCGGCCCGCGGTGGTCTCGGGGTCTATCGCGTCCGACATCGACCGAAGGTGGATCCCGCGCCCGCGGAGCAGGTTGACGGTGTTCAGGACGTCGATGAGTGACCGGCCGAGCCGGTCGACCCGCCACACCACGACCGTGTCGCCGGGCTCGGCGTAGGCCAGGAGCTTCGCCATCCCTGGGCGGTCCACGCCGGCCCTGGTCCCGGAGGTGACGTCGGCGAACACGTCGCGCTTCTGCACCCCGGCGCCGACGAGGGCGTCCAGCTGCAGGCGCGCGTCCTGACCCGCGGTGCTGACCTAACTCGCGTAGCCGATGAGGTCTCCCATGAGGACGGACTCTATCGAAACTCACCGACGGTGAGCGTTTCGTGGGTTTGATGGTGGAGTGGGATTGTGCAAGCCGCTGACCTGCGGCGATCTGCTGGTCTTCGAGCCTGGTGGTGATCTACCGCAATCCCTCGTTTGCGATGGGTCTGCGACGATCTCACATGTCCACGACTGCGGTGAGCGTGCGAATACGTTGTGGTGCCAATCAACGGGACCATCCGCGGCTTCTTCGATCATCCACTGGCGCGGGCGTGCTGGTACCAGCGGTAAACGCGATGCAAAGTTGGTCCAGACCTGAGCATGCTCGATCCAAGCGACACAACGCCCGCCGGGTGTGCGTGGTGCGGCTACCATTAGTAGATGACCACATTCTGTAGCCGTGCAGCACTGCTGATGGCAGTGAGTGCGACTGCTGTGGCGTCTCTCGCTGGTTGCGGATCGGCGACACCGGCGGAACCGCCGCCGGCGGCTCGGTGAGGTTTTCTCAGTAGTTTCCTCGTTGTAGGGTTGATAGCACGATTCCGGCGGCGACGATGTCGCCGATGCGGCTGGGGCACAAGCGGATTCGGCGTAGGCATTTCCAGCGTTGTTTGAGTTCGGC
>JAABUP010006804.1_pt1 | contig 15894 bp, 15 predicted proteins | sample 5559201 | NCBI WGS metagenome assembly JAABUP01 (sample SAMN10711887, study PRJNA513373) | rock metagenome | isolation source: Antarctica rocks | place: Antarctica
GGGGTGCGGTCGGCGTTGCGGGTGAGATGCCACTGCGCGGCGAACTTGGGGAACGTGGTGGCGAGGTCGTTGTACCCGGCGAGCACCGTCTGCCCGGTACAGACGGGGCAACCGTCGCCCTTGGAGGTGCGGCTGTTGACCACTGCTTCCCATTCGTGCCCCTGCTCGCAGCGCCACCACACCTTCGCGTTCATGCCCGCAGACACCTGGTCCGGGCGGAGGTCGCCGTTGCGGGTGGGATGCCACTGCGCGGTGATGTCAAAGAACTTGTCCGCGAGCGACTGGCCGGGTTTGGGTGGGCGAGGAATGCTCATGCCCGCCATGTGTGCGGCCGGGTAGGTGCGTGCCGTGCTCAGCGACGTTGACGAGGTGGAGATCGGGTTCAGCGTGGGCTTGGGTGGCGAACTGGCCCCCTCGCACACCGGTTCCGGCCGGGACCCTGCTGACGGTGCTCATCGCAGGCACCGGCCATTCGGAACCGGTGTGCGGTCAGCGCGAGGATCGGCGAAGCCGATGTCGCCCTGAGTGGGGACGCCGGCAAAGACACGGCTGGGGTTGCTCATCGGGTGGCCCGCCATCCCGGAAACGGTGCGCTCATGCCCGTGGTGTGTGCGGCAACTTGGCGGAGCACGCGCACAGATCAGTCGCCCTCGACCACATAGGCCGACAGCGGTATGCGGTGGCGGTGGCGGTGGGACAGATTTTACTCACCGGTTTCCAGCCCGGCCAAGATGTCGGGGAGCTCACCGCCTGGAATAGACGGGGCAACCGCCGCCCTTCGAGGTGCGATTTTTGATCTTCGCCTCCCACTCGTGACCTTCCTCGCAGCGCCACCACGCCTTTGTGTTGCTGCCCGCGGACACCTGGTCTGGACGGAGGTCGCCGTTGCGGGTGGGGTGCCATTGCTTCGCGACGGCGGGGGATCGGGTGGTGAGGTCGTTGAACCCGGTGATCACCTGCCTCCCGGCACAGACGGGGCAGCCGTAGCTCTTGGAGGTGCGGCTGCGGACCGCCGCCTTCCATTCATGCCCGAGTTCGCAGCGCCACCACACTTTCGCGTCCGTGCCCGCGTTGACCTGGTCCGGCCGGAGGTTGCCGTTGCGGGTGGGGTGCCATTGCTTCGCGATGTCGGGGAACGTGGTGGCGAGGTCGTTGTACCCGGCGAGCACCGTCCGTCCGGTGCAGACGGGGCAACCAGTACTTTGACGGGTGAGTCGGCTGACCGGAGCCTCCCACCCATGCCCTTGCTCGCAGCGCCACCACACCTTCGCGTCCGTGCCCGCGTTGACCTGGTCCGGCCGGAGGTTGCCGTTGCGGGTGGGATGCCACTGCACGGCGACGGTGGGGAAGCGGTCCGCGAGCGACTGGCCGGGTTTGGGTGGGCGAGGGATGCTCATGGCCGCCATGTGTGCGGCCAGGTCTGTGCGTGCCGCGTTCTCCGGCGGACGAGAACCGGATGAATCCGGGAGGAAATGGCCGGGCACAGATCAGCCGTCCTCGACCACATAGGCCGACAGCGGTATGCGGTGGCGGTGGGACAGCTCCCACTCGCCGGCTTCCAGGCCGGCCAAGGTGTCGGTGATGACGGGGTCGTCCCCGCTTTGGGATCTCAAACCGATGCCACCACCGATGATGTCGATGGGGCCCCGTTGCCGGGTGGCCCAGTCGATGACGGTGTATGCGGTGGGCCACTGCTTCTCCCCGGAGGGTGCGCTGAGCAGCGTCCACCGCCCGGAGCTGCTCGCGGCCCGCACCGTCCAGTCCAGCCCGCCTCGCTGGTCGAAGATCACCCGGGCACCCACCGGCAGCCGCTCGGCGTCATGACCGTCGGGGTGTCGATCAGTCACGGTCGGCCTCCTGGCGGGGCATTCACGTCGTGCAGGTGGTCGGTCAACACTTGTCCGCATACCCGGCACAACGGTGCCTCCGCATAGCCATAGTCCAAGAATCGGCCACTGGACTGGAACGGGTGCGGGCCGACGGGTCCGTCGACGACCTGCGCGTGTCCGGGACGCGATGGAGGTACCGGACCGTGCCCCGAGGCTCGTTCCGGTGGTGTTCGCAGCAGCTGTTCCAGCACGTCGTCCTCCACGTTGTAGAACGCCGCGCTCGTCTCGCACCTGGTGGTGTTGGCGAGCAACTGGGTGAGCCGCAGGTCCGGTGCTGCCTTCCACGCCGTACGCACGGCGTCGAGTACCAGGTCGATGCGTTCCGGGTCCCGGCTCATGCCGCGGTACCCAGCGCGTCGCAGATGTGCCCCGGCGACCAGCCCAGCTCTTGCAGCGCCTCGGTGTAGAGGCGGCGGTCTGCGCGGGGGACCAGCACCCGGTGGCGGCGGAGCGCGGCCCGGTCATTGATGTGCCCGCCGGGTCGCAGAATCGACGCCCGCAAAGCGATCAGGCGGTCGAGCAGCACCTCGTCCAGTACCTCTTCGCTGCTGTCGGTGTCGACGGGGAACGCGGCCGGGTCGTCGATCGTGTCCTCGTCCCAGGCCAGCGGAGGCGCCCACCCCTGGCGTCGCGCACGCATACGTGCCCGCTTCGACTCGCCGGGCAGGTGGCTGCACTGCTCGTACAGGACAGCCACCTGCCGTGCCCGGCGGACGGTGACCTGGGTGGCGCGCATGGTGTGCGCCATGTTCGTGGCGCTGACCCCGATGCGTTCACCGAGCCCCGTCGCCGGGTAGCCGACGGCGACGAGCGCCTGCAGGCGACGGACGGTGCCGGTGGAGTCGATGCAGGCACCCGCGGCGGCCGCGGCAACGGGGTTACCGGGGATGGGCACGGCGAGGATGGCCGCCGCGACGCGGGTGCTGATCTTGGTGGCGGGCTGGTCGGGTTTGGTGCGGGAACGGCCGTGGGTGACCGATGTGATGTGGGTGCGGTGCAGCCCGGCGAGTTCGGCGATTCGCCGCTCGCCGAGGCCGGCGGCCTGCAGGGCATGAACGTGCGTGCGTACCGGTGCGGGGTCCACGTAGTCGGAGACGAACCACCCGTAGGCGTGCTGGCGGGTGCGCCACGCCCCGTAGTGGGCGCCGCAGAGACCGCGTCGACGGGTGTTTCGCCCGCAGCCGGTGGCGGCACAGGTGCGGGCTACGGGCGACACCGAGCCGGTGCCGGCAGGGGGCGAGCCGGACTCACTCACGGTCCCTACCTCCCGGTGCACCGGGGCCGCACTCGGTGCAGTGCGGGTCTGGGCACATGGTGGATTCGGGGCCGCCGCCGCACCCACCATTGCTGGGGGCGGCCGTGAGTACGCGGAGTGCGGTGGTGATGGCCCGGGTCACGTCCACACTGACGTCTTTGCCGTTCTCGTCGACCACACCGGCCTTGACCAGAGCGGGAACAATGTCGGCCACCGGAACCAACCGTTCCACCCCGTAATGCTCTTCGTGCATTCCACTCGTCCCGACCGGTCCGCAGATGCAGCGATCGGTGGCCGTGCAGAGCCACCCGCCGAGCACCACGTAGCTCACCGCGGGAGCGACCTCGTCGTCGTAGCCGTGATGAAGACCGGCACGGGCCAGCCGTCGTGGGAGGCGGTACGGGAACAGACCGGCCCGGTCGTGGTCGAACCGTTGCCGGCATTCCGGGCCGCCGAGATCCCCGACCATGCTCATCACAGCTCCCACGCGTCGGGCACCGCGACCGGTTCCGGGGTGTCGAGCCGGCCACCACCGGCCGCCACGATTTCGCCGAGAACCTCCACGAAGTCGAACTTCTCGACGTCAATCTCCATCCAGTGTTGCTGGTTCGAGTACCCGGTGATGCGCACCGAGCATTCGGCGGCGGTGTCCATCGAGTTGCCGGGGGTGTACGCGGGCTCGAACTCCATGTGGACGCCGACGCTGGATCGGTCCACGGGGCACGGCCCCAACGGGGACGGTTCCAGCCCATGGGCACGGTCCCACGCACGTTTGGCGTCGGCGTCGACCTCCAGTCGTCGGGCACCCCACTCCCGCAGCGCGTCCTGGTAGTTCATGGCCCTTCCTCTCCGTTCGGTGTGATGCTGTTCGGTTGCGGTTGCCTGCCGACCGGTTCACCCGATCGGGTGTTCCTGATGTGTGCGGCCGGGACGGCGACCTCCCTGATGTGCGCCGCCCGCGCGCGCTCAATCGGTGGGTGCGGTGGCGAATCGGCGCTGCGAGACGGTTGCCCACCGCTGATTCAGAACCTGGGCCGGGTCGCACCCAAGGTCCACGGCGATGGCCAACGCGGTGATCAGGACATCTCCGAGCTCATCGAGGACGTCGGCGCCGGTGACGCCACGGATGCCCTGGGTGCGCTTGACCAGCGCACCCACCAGCTCCCCGGCTTCCTCCGCGACTTTCATCCCCGACAAGAGTTCCTGGGTGGCCGCGTCGGTGGTGGGCAGCTCGCGGCGGCGCCAGGCGGCGATCTCGTGGGCCAGTGCCGTGATGTCGGTGGCGGGGCAGTGATGGGACTCGCCCACCGCGACCTGATCCAGCAGCCGTTCGTGTTCGCGCAACAGTTCTTGGGGTCGCTCACCTCGAGTACCGCGTCGCTACGCAGCTTGGCGAGAGCGCCGGCGACCCGGTGATTGGCCCCGATCCTGTCCGCCGCGGCGTCTTGGTACTCCACGAGTTGCTTCTCCGTTCGGTGTGGTCGATGTTCGTTTGCCGTTGCCGGGGGATCGGCAGCAGCCGGGTCAAGCTGTCTGTCCCGAGGACGAGTACTCAGTCCCGTTTGACGACGACGGTGGTGGCCCAGTCCGGGGTGTTCCCGCGCACCCCTTCGGCACCGGCGCCGACGAGGCAGATGACGAGCGGTACCCGGTGCGCTTCGACCGGCCACGGTGTGAGGCCGTCAGAAACCACGATGACCAGGTCCGGACGTGGTTTCAGCTCCAGCGCCGCTTCGATGCCGGTCACCATGTCGGTGCCGCCACGCCCGGTGACCTCGGCGATGGAATCGGCACCGCTGTAGTCCCGCACCTGGTGCACCGCGGCGTCCACGTCCAGCACCCGGAATTGGCGTCCGCGCACCCCGCATTGGCGCGCGATGCCTTCGATCTCGTTGGCGGCATCGCCCAGTTCCGCGCCACTCATGGACCCGGACGTGTCCCGGACCAGGGCGATGAACGGGTCCGGGGAGTACGTGCCGGGGTAGACGATGCGCGACACGGTGCCCGTGGCAACACCGTCGCTGGTGGTGCTGCGCAGCACCACGTTGTGGCGCCGTCGGTTGCGGCGGGTGTAGGTGGTGTCGGTGTCCCCGGCGCGCCGCGCCAGAGCCCGCCGGATCACCGAGGCCACGACCGCTTTCCACGGCACCTTGGGCGGCGCGAGGATGATGGCAGCCAGCTCGGTGAGCCCGGCTGGCACTGTGCCGCGTCCGCTGGCCGCGTAGTCACGGATGGTGGCGGCAGTGGCGATCCGGGTGCGGGTGACCTCGGCGTCAGTGGCGGCGCGGGCGTACCCACCCACGTCCTCACCGTCTCCCAGCTCGCCGGGAGCGGGTTCCCCACCAGACCCGGAACCGCAACCGGTGTAGGGCTCGGACCCCCCGTCACCCTCACCCTCGCCGGGCCCGGACCCGCCGTCATCCTCACTTTCCCCCTGCTGAGGGGTTCCTGGCTCGCCGCCAGGGCGGCGCCCCGGCAGCTGCTGTTGCTTGCGCTGCAGCACAGACCAGTAATGCTCCACCGTCTGGTAGTCGTCCTCCCCGATCTTCTCGGCGAACACCCCGTGGGCTGCGAGCCGGGAACATCCGGCGTCCCGCAGATCGTCGTTTATTTCAAAATCCGCGCACAACCCCCACAACCTGTACTGCTCGAGGGTGATCCCAGCGTCGTTCGCACGGTCGTAGTGGGCGCCGAACAGGTGGCTGCACTCGTGCAGCAGTGCCTCCCCGCAGAACCGAGGGCCATACGGGGTCGCGTTGTCGAAGTTGATGTAGAGCCGGTGGCGGTGATCCACGGCGAAGGTGCCCACCCGCGGGTCGTGCAACGGGGTCAGCGCGAACAGTTGAGCAGCCATGTAAGGCATGAGGTCGAGGGCCACCGACCGCCAGGCGTACAGCTCGGTTAGCTGGTCTTCGGTGGGGCGGGTAAGAGCGTTCATACCCCATCATGTGTGCGGCGTGGCCGGTGTCCGCCACGGCCGGTGGTTCGTGGTTCTCGGGGTCGGGGCCGCACACATCACCAGCATGACCAACACCACCACCAACACCACCACCACCACCACCACCACTGCCGCACCGCAGCGCCCGCGTTCCGCGGTGACCGAGTACGACACCGCACGCCGCAAGGAAGCAGCCAACGGCGCCGGACCGACGAAGCGGATGACCGGCCCCTCGGTGCCCATGAGTGCTCTGGTTGGGCCGGGCGGTGGCACGTCTGTGCTGTTCTGGCTCAGTCACAACAAGCTGGTGTGCTCGGCGGGTCCCACCGACCCGGTACACCCGGCGAGCGCGCAGATCATCGGGGAGGCGTTCACTGCGGTGGGTGTGATCCCGGTGGCGACCGACCGACCGGCGCGGGCGCGGATGCTGCGGACCGTGGAACAGTCCAGCGGCACCGTCGGGGTCATCGGTGATCTGGGCGCTACCACCATCCCTCTGGCAGCGGTGGCCAAACAGATGCGGTTCGCCACCACCTGGCCCGCGAACTCCCGTCTGGTGGTATTGGCCGACGCGCTGGCCCGCAAGTACTGGCTGCCCGCCGGGTTGGACACCACCAACATCGAGCACTGGCGGCGCGCCTTCGGCATGAGCGCGGACGTGGCCTCCCTGCAGACCCTCGTGGGCATGGTGACCGCTGCCAACGGGAATCCTTCGGTGACGTTTCGGGCGTTGCTGGCGGCGGAAACCGCGGCGCTGAAAAGCATCATCTTTCCCGGTACCGGTCCGGCGGCGCGGGCGTTCACCAGCGCGGAGAAGGTGGGCGAGGCGTGGTCGGCCACCGAACGCACCGACCCGCTGCTGCGTCACCGTTGCATCGTCGAGGGAACGGTGGCCCGGGTCCGGCTGTTGCACCGCAACGGTTCCACCATCTCGGGTTCGGTGTCCCAGCCGTTCCGGCTGCGCGAAGGGGAGGTGCTGGGCATGTTCGATGACACCTCGTCGGAGAACACGGCCCGCATCGTCCTGGTCTCCATGGGGTTCACCGACACCCTGGTCGCCGAGTTCGGCCCGGTGACCTCGAAAAACAAGCAGCGGCGCAGTGCCACGGCGGGCGCTTTCGCGTTCATGGACTCCGCGCTGGCCGCGCACGAAACGGTTCTGGTCACGAACTCCCCGTATCTGTCCTCCGCACCCCCGGGGGGCAGGAACCGGTGGACGGGCAAACCTGATCCTGCCGAGACTCCGATCGCCCGGGACGTTCCGTTGGACGTGGTCCTGGCCGGTGCCCCCTCGGAATGAGCGTGGGTGACGTGATGTCGGCCGGGCACATGCTGGGCATGCTGAGCAACAAGGACCTCGAGAAGATCATCCCCGGGCTGACCGCCCCCACCGCGGAATCCGACGGCGATCTGGTGGCGGTCGACGACGGGCCGCAGCCTGCGCCACTGGTGCCCGGCTCGCCCACCGCCGCCGCCCTGTGGCACGCCTGGTCGGGTATCGAGGTCACTGTGGTGGACGCGCCGCCGGGATCGGGCAAGTCCGAACTGGTGGCCACCGTGCTCGCCCACCTGGCCACTCGCACCGACCTGAAAGTCGTCGTCGCCACCCCCACCCGAGCCCAGGCGATCGCTGTCGCCGCCCGGTGCACCGGGCAGGTCGAGGCAGCGAAAGTGTTCGTGGCCGTGTCCGGGCTCACGGACACCGAGCTTCCGCCGGGGACGACCCTCGCCTCGCCATCGAGCCCCAGCCTCGGCCTCGGCCGCGGCTCGATCACGGTGCGCACCCTCGCGTCGTGTCAGGCCAGCCCACCCAAGGCAGACGTGTTCGTTGTGGACGAGGCGTACCAGTCCACGCACGCCCAGGTGCTCATGGCCTGCGCTGAGGCCAGACAGGTGATGTTGGTGGGAGACCCCGGCCAGATCGGACCGGTGATCACCGTGGACACCACCACCTGGAACCGTCAGGCCACCGGACCCCACAAGCGGGCACCCGAGGCGTTCATCCGCCGTGCCGGTGCGCAGCGGATCACGCTGCCCGCCAGTTTCCGTCTGGGCCAGCCCACCGTGGACGCCCTCTCCGGTTTGTACGACTTCCCGTTCGTCTCCGCCCGACCAGATCGGGAACTGGTGGGCATGGATGAGCTGACCCACCGGCGCCTGCCACCGTGTTCGGACCCCTACGACCAGACGACGTTGCGGGTGGTGGCCGACCGCGCCCAGGCACTGGTGGGAACCACGCTGGTGGAGGCACCCGGCCGTGGTGAGCCGGGCGGTACTCGGGTACTCACCCCCGCCGACGTGGGTGTCGTGGTGTCGCACAACGGCCAGGTGTCCGTGATCAACGGGATGCTGCGTGGCGCGGGTGCGTGCTTCGCCGACATTGCGGTGGGCACCGCGGACCGACTGCAGGGCGGGCAGTGGCACGCCGTCGTCGCGTTGGACCCGTTCATCGGTTATGAGGGGCTGTCACCGCACGCAATGTCGTTGGGAAGGTTGTGTGTCATGGCCTCGCGCCACCGCACTCATCTGACATGGGTGCACGATGGTCGGTGGAACACCCATCTGTCGGGGTCCACCGATGTCCCCGGCGCCGAAGCCGCTCTCGCAGTTCGTCGAGCTCTGACCAGCGGATAGCCGATTGGTGGGGCGAGGCAAAGGACACCCATGAGTAACCCACCGAGCCCCCACCCGAGCCTGCACCCCAACCGCCGTGAGCGCCGCCACGGCCGTCACCGAATGGAGGAACCTCCCCGCACGATGCTCGCTGGGCGTCGGGTGGCCGTCGGTGTCGCCGCGTTCGCGGTGGCGTCAGTGGGGTTGTCCGCCATGTCCGCCGGGGCCTCCAACGCACCCCAGGCGGCGGCGGCGGTGCCCGGCATCGACCTGAGCCACACCACCACCCTCCCGAGTACCGCCGACGAGCTCGACGCCGCCACCGGCGGCTCTCTGGACCTGCCGACCCTCGTCGCCGTCTTGCGGGCGGGCGCGATCCTGGGTAACAGCAGCGCCCCAGGTGTCGTCCCCGACCTCTCCGCAGCCCTGCCCAACCCCGTCCCCGGCTTCTCCGCAGGCCTGCTCAACCCCGGATCGACAGCTTCAGGTTCGGTCCCGCAGGACCTGGCCACCGCCACCGCCACCGACATCCCGGCCCGTGTCCTGCTCGCCTACCGCGCCGCCGCGGCGCGGGCAGCACTGGAGAACCCGTCCTGCGGAATCAGGTGGGAGTTCCTGGCCGCGTTCGGTCGGATGGAAACCAACCACGGCCGCTTCGGCGGGTCGAGTGTCGCCGAGAACGGGGGCACCACCCCACCCATCTACGGCGCACCGCTGAACGGTTCCCGTCCCGGTGTCATCGGCACGGTCACCACAGCTGCTGGGGCGCCCGACCGCGCCGCCGGTCCCATGCAGTTCATCAGTTCCACGTGGGCGGCGTGGGGACGTGGTGGCGATGTGCAGAACATCGACGACGCCACCAACGGTGCCGCGCGCTACCTGTGCGCCGGCGGGCGGGACCTGACCACCGCGGCCGGCCGCAACGCCGCCGCGTTGTCCTACAACCACGCCGACTGGTACGCCGCGGACATCGAGGCCCTGTTCCTCGACTACGTGTCTGGACGCCACGGAGCGTCCTACCCGGCGCAGCCACCCGTGGATGCTCCGGTGGCACCGACCGGGGATCTGTTCGGAACCCCGGCGGATGCTCCGGCACCCACCAGTGCCACTCCGGTACCGGCACCGAGCACCGGCACCCCAACCCCGACTCCCACCAGTGCCGCTCCGGCACCGACGGACGCCACCGGGGCACCAACCACCACGACAGCACCGGCCCCGAGCACCGGCACCCCAACCCCGACTCCCACCAGTGCCGCTCCGGCACCGACGGACGCCACCGGGGCACCAACCACCACGACAGCACCGGCCTCGAGCACCGGCACCCCAACCCCAACCAGCACCACCCCACCACCGGGGACCTCAACCAGCACGCCCCCAGCTCCGCGAACCACGCCGAGCCCAACCAGCACCACCCCACCACCGGGGACCTCAACCAGCACGCCCCCAGCTCCGCGAACCACGCCGAGCCCAACCAGCACCACCCCACCACCGGGGACCTCAACCAGCACGCCCCCAGCTCCGCGAACCACGCCGAGCCCAACCAGCACCACCCCACCACCGGGGACCTCAACCAGCACGCCCAACCTCACGGTTGCCCCCACCCCGGCCACCAAGGCTCCGACCACGAGCACCCAGGCGACACCCGACCTGCTCCCGGTGCCCGTGCCACTCGTCCCTGGTGTGCCGCCGCTGATTGGTCGCTGATGGTGACATCGAAGGCCGGTTGGGCTGAGGATTTCAGCGATTTCAGCTACAGCCGAACCCGGCCGGAAGCCGAAGCCGAGCGTGACGAGGCACGCCGGGGGATGGCGGTACGAGTGGTGGCGTCCCAGGCACTGGACGTCGCCGACGCCCGACACCTGCTGTCGGTACTGGGCCTGTCCGACCTGTCTGGCCTGGTGCCTGGCCGGGTCAGCGGTTCACCGACCACACCGGCACTGGTGACAGCGAACGCAAGCTGAGCGTCGAGAACCAGCCCCTGGGGACACCCTCGGGGGTCGGTTCTCGCTGTTCGGGACGCTTTCGTGGTGGACAGCCACCCCGCCGGACACATCATCGGCATGAGCAACTACTCGTCCACGCCGATGATGCGATCTTTCGCCGCGGCTGTCCGCGCCAATGTTCCCACTTGCTTGTGGGGCAACCCTGGCGTCGGAAAATCGGCTGTCGTCGAATCCTTCGGGCGCGCCAACGGTTTTCACGTGGAAACCGTCTCCGGCGCCAACCGGGAAGCCTCCGACTACCTGGGCCTGCCCGTCGAGGTCGACGGTGAAGTGCACTACTCGTCGCTGGCCTGGGCCAAGCGGCTCGCGGACGCCCCCAAGGGCCTGTTCTTCGGCGACGAAGCATCCACCAACTCCCTGTCGGTGCAAAAGGCGATGCTGCGCATCCTGCAGGAACGGGTCGTCGGCGAACTGCAACTGCCCGACACCGTGGCGATGGTGCTCGCCGCCAACCCACCCTCGGTGGCCGTGGACGGGCTGGAACTGCCCGCCGCCGTCGCCAACCGCATCTTTCACCTGGACTGGTTTTTCGACTCCCAGGCCTGGCTGGACGGCATCGTCACCGACTTCGCCCACGTCGCCCCGCCGCAGATCGACACCATGCTGGGTGCCGGGTCCGACGTCGATGTGGCGCGGGTGCGGGGCGCGATCACCGCGTTCCTGCGCACCCGCCCCCAACTGCTGACCTCCACCCCACCCACCAACCCGGTGCAGGCCGGGAAAGGGTGGTGCTCACCGCGGTCCTGGCACAACGCCATGAAGATCCTCGCCGAACTGAACCGGGACGACGAGGACGCCGAGCTGCTGGTGCTGCGCGGCTGTGTGGGTGACGGTGCCGCCACCGAGTACTTGGCGTGGAAGGTGGCGATGGACCTGCACGACCCGGAAGCGGTGCTGGCGGACCCTTCCATCGTGCGGTGGGGCGCCGAACGTCCCGACCGGCTGTTCGCGCTGATCGCCTCGGTCACCGCCCTCACCTTGGCTCGTGGGGACAAGGCGACCTGGGACAAGGGTGTGGCTGTCCTGGTGGCGTGCGCTCGCGGCGGGTTCGGCGGCGAGCGGACCGGTCCCGGTAAGCCCGACGTGGCGACCCCGGGGGCGCGGACCCTGTTCAACAACATGCCCAAGGGCGCGAAGGTGTCGATGGCGGCGCGGGACGCGTTCGCCACCATCCTGGCCCGCACCGGCCGCTGGGAGGTGGCGGCATGATAGGCAGAAGGAATCCGGCCCCGCCACCAGCACCGTCGGTGATGGACAGCGAACGGTGCGACCGGTGCGGGAAGCGGGCGTTCGTGATGACGGCGACGACGGTCGTCCCCGGCCTGGAACTCTCCTTGGCCTGGTGCGCCCACCACTACTCGGTGTTCGAGCCCGGCCTCGCCGCCTCGGGTGCCCGGGTCGCGGTCGACGAGCGCGCACGGTTGCAGACACAGGAGGCGTACCGGGCCTGACCATCCCGGCCGGTGTAGGGACCGGGTGTTTGTTGTAGGGGCGAGGCCGGGTGCCGCACACATCCGGGGCATGACGAACACGCAGCCCCGCATCAAGCCCGGCATCCCCACCGGTGGCCAGTACTCCACGTACTCCCACTCCGAATCGGGCGTCGCGCTGGACGGCTCGCCCGGACCGGTATCCGCGGACGAGCAGCGACGGGCTGCGCGGCACGCGGCACTGGAAGCTCAGGGGTACGTGGAACCGGTCGCTGCCCGTGCCACCGACAACCCCGAGTCGGCCGCACACCGCCGCCAGTGGTGGGACACCCACTTCACCAACGCCGAGTACGGGGCAGCGGACCAACGCACCGGGCGCTTGTCGGGTTACCCGCAGATGCCGGATGACAACACTCCGAGCATGACATCCGGACGGGCACTGTCGGGCCGGCGACGCACCCATCGGATGGCGTACTCCGGGGCCGGGGTAACCCTGCGGATGCCCTCAGCTGCCGCCATCAAACGCTACGAGAAGGAATCCAACGGGCGCACCTTCGACGTCCCGGTGTCCGCGGTCAACGCCGACGGGGGGACGATCACCGGCTGGGTGCGGGTCACCCGCTCCGGGAAGGAGTGGAACACCACCGGCCTGGGGTTCAGCGGCAACGCCGACGCCCAGGTCGGTGAGGCGGTGTCGGCGATCCTGGAGTCCCGCCGGCCTTCCCGCGCGTTGCACGAAGTCGGTGACCTGTTGGCGCACCGCGAGGCCCGGGAAGCCTCCCGCGGGGTTCCGTTCGTGAAAGTTCCTTCGGGGTGGATCGACTCGGTCGGCTACGACAAGCAGAGCGGGATCATGGCAATGCGCACCAACACGAAACGCCTCTACGGCTATGAGGTGCCGGAGGAAACCTATGTGAACGTGGCCACCGCCTCGAGCCCCGGGTCGGTGTACAACAAGCGCGTGAAGGGCAACCCGCGCATGGAGATCAAGTCGTGCGGTCAGTGCGGGAGCTTCTACAACGTGCAGAACGCGCACTCGTGCCGTTCCAGGACCACCCCGCGCCCGGCGCTGGCCCCGGAGCACAGCTCAGCGGCACGACGTCGTGCCGCTGACGTCACCGACCGCGGTCGGTGACAGACCCCACCCCGCTTACGCGGGGAAGAACGTGCGCACGCAAGCATGTACACATGCTGGCGAAAAGCTCCGGGCCCCCGTTTGGCACGGCTCGGCTCAGAGGCGAACGTCGCTTTCGGGATGCTGTCTCCCCGTAAACTGGCCTCCGTTTGGTACGCCTCGCTTTACTCGGCCCCGCCCGCCAGCAATCGAAGTTCTTGATTGTGGTGCGATAACTTTGGCGCAGCGTTCAGCCTTGGCGGCCACCGCATCGGTGAGCCTGCCTGGAAGGTCACTAGCCAATTCGGTGACGTCGGCGTGATCAGCGGCGGTGCTAAATGCGTCGGGCAGTTGCGTGGACATCTCTTTGATACGAGTGAAGATGTGCTGCTCCGGCACGCCGATGTGACGCGCGAACGCCTGCCAGTCCTGAACGCCGATGAGGTCGGGACGGCGCTTGGAGGTACCGACCTTCATCGACAAGGTCGGCTTCGCTTGGGCAGCCTGGTAGGGCAGGTACGAGTTGAGGTCGTAGAGCGGCGCGAACCGGGCCTGCCCGCTACGCGCAAGCAGCATCGAGTAATTCTTTGCATGAGCATCCGTGCCGACAATGATCCAGTTGTAGATGATTGCGTCGGCGAAGCGGCGTACGTCCTCTTCCGCATGTGCACTAGGAACGTTCTCGCGGATCAACGTCGCGATGTCGGGAGCCGATGGGCCACCGTTCTGCTCGTACTTCATCCTGGGCGAGACACCCAGTGCTTGACACATGTCCTCCTGGTGAACGCGCTCCCACCCTTCGACGGTGCGCACCCGGTCGTAGCGTCGCACGACGAAGGCTCGCTCACCGTCGAAAGTTACGACGCCAGACTCCGGCACGGTGAGCCCGACCGTCCGGGCAGCTCGCAGCGACAAGTGTTCGTTGAGATCCTGGTCCAGCATGCCTGAAATCGCGGGCTTGATGATGTGGGTGGTCGGGGTGCGCCCGGTCGGCAGCCCCCAGGTGGTGCCGTCGAAGTGCAGCGCGAACTTCGACTGCGAACCGGCGAGGCTGAATTGGCCAGTTCCCGTGGTCGGCTCCCACGCAGCCGGGTCCTGGCGCAATCGCCGCAGCCGCTCGGCAACATCGGCGTCGGTCATCGGTTCGACCGGGCCCTGTACCGACGCTTCGTCCACGCGGTCCGACCGCACAAACTGTGCGGCTCCCGCCACGTCCTCGCCCACATGTCGCAGCAGTGCGAAGGCGCTCTGGTTAGGCACCCGAAACTCTCTGCGCCACCGGGTAAGCACCTCCGGGCGATCAGGCAACAGATTGTCCATCCACGGTGAAAGCACTGACGTGTTGTGTCGACGAGCGGACAAGGGCATCGACAGCGACAACGGAACCGCGCCCGGCGTCGATGAGTAGGCCGGGTCATACCGCAGCCGTACGCCGCGCGAGCGGTCTTCGTACACCTCACCCAGCGGTATGCCGTCCATCAGCACGACGAGTGTCCGGTCGTCGTGGCTACGCATCATCGGGCCCAGACATGCCGGCCAGCAGTGAGTCCAGATCGACCCCTGAGCGGGGCGGCGCAACAGGAGTGGAGCTCAGGGGTCGATCGGGAGGACTGTCGCCAGCGTCGCTCCGCGCGAACAGCTCGACACCGAGTGTGTTTAGCACCCGCAGGATCATCCCGATCTCGGCGCCCGAGCGACGGCCACGCTCGACCGAGACAAGCCACTGCCGCCCCACCGTGGATCGCGTGGCCAGCTCCGCCTGTGTCCACCCACGCTCCGTCCGCACGTCGCGGATGAGAGCACCAAGTTGCAGCGGCGACCGAAATGGTACTGTCCGTGGTCTCAGTGTCGTCATACGACGACATTACCACAAGTCGTCGTATGACGACACTGAGGGTGGTCGCGGCGTGAAACAGGGTTCAGCAAGCGCACCGCTTGCGTGGGTCAAACCCTTCCTCGACTGCGGGTTTGCCGCTCGGTTCTAACCCCGCCCATGCCCCAGCGCTGGGGGCATGAGCGGGGTGGGTCGTGTCTCAGTGGCGAAGGTTGACGACGACGACACAGCGACCGAAAGACACCTCCGGGTGGTAGGCCCAGCCGATGGCGACCGACTTGAGCGTCGGATCCATCATCAGGTTGTAGTGGCCACCGCCGGGACCCTCGGCGTACCAGAGGCCGACAGCTACTGCACCGTCCTGGGAGTTGATGCTCGCCTCGATCTCCGGGGGACTGCAGTGCTGTCCCTTCCACGCCAGCGCGCACTGTTGTGTCGCCGGAACGGTCGTCCCGGTGATCGGTGCGAGGCCCAGCGCGGTGCGCTTGGCGTTGATGGCGCTGACGATGCCGCCGTCACCGGGCAGGATGTAGGCACCCGTGGTTGCGGGAGGCTTCACCACGGGTGGGCTCACGACCGGCGGGGTAACCACCGGAGGCTTGACCACTGGCGGTGCTGGCGGGGTAACCACCGGAGGCTTGACCACCGGAGGTGCTGGCGGAGTAACCACCGGAGGCTTGACCACCGGAGGTGCTGGCGGAGTAACCACCGGAGGCTTGACCACCGGAGGTGCTGGCGGGGTAACCACCGGAGGCTTGACCACCGGAGGTGCTGGCGGGGTAACCACCGGAGGCTTGACCACCGGAGGCTTGACCACC
>JAABUP010006806.1_pt1 | contig 15892 bp, 17 predicted proteins | sample 5559201 | NCBI WGS metagenome assembly JAABUP01 (sample SAMN10711887, study PRJNA513373) | rock metagenome | isolation source: Antarctica rocks | place: Antarctica
AGCACGGGATCAACATCCTCCGCGCACTCACAATGTCACCAACCGAACTCCTACCGCTCCTCTCGGCGTAACGATCAAGAGGGAGTGCTTGGGAGTTACAAGTTTTCCTCCTTGAGGGCAACATAGGATAAGTCAGGATAAGTTAAACGTCGTGTTCCCGGCGTGCTGAGAGCTGAGGCGGGCCGTGCGTTACGAGGGCGAACCGTTCGAAGGGCCAGCAGAGCCGGAGCAGCAGCCAAACAGGCCAGGCTGTGACGGAGCGCGTGCGGCAGCATAGTTTTGGACAACCCGCCACCAGACCGTATGGCGCCAGGCCATGCACGGGATCAACGCGAGTGTCGTCAAGCGTTCGGGCACGACGGGTCAGGGCAACCGCATCCGCCCCTTTCGTCAGTGCGAGGCGCCGCGACGATCCAGGGCCGCACGCCCCTGTATTGGTCCATGCGGCCCTGGATCGCCGCGCCGGAGCCGGCTCGCAACGACAGGTTCTCTGGGAATGGAGGCAAGCCGGGCCGAATGCGATGGCCCTGCACGATGGGCGGGCCACCGTCCTGCTGCACTCCGTTGGCGCGCCCTGAGGGATTCGAACCCCCGACATGCGGATTAGAAGGCCGCCGCTCTATCCAACTGAGCTAAGGGCGCGTGCTGCCCTTCATACAGCTAATGCGTCCAGTTTTCAGCCCGGCCGTAGCGGAAATTATCGGCATAGGCCTTCGGCTTGATCGGCCGGGTCGCAGGCGGCACCTCAAGGTCGTAGGCAACGCCCTTCTTTTCGGCAAAGGCGACAGCGTCGGCCGAGCTGTCGAAGCGCAGGCGCACTTGGCCCAGCGTGTCGCTGCTGCCCCACCAGCCCATCAGCGGGTCGTTCTTCTCGCGCTCGGTCGGCTGGTATTCCAGCACCCAGTTGCCGGCGCCGTTCTGGCCGGACTGGGTGGCGGTCTTCGGGCGCTGGAAAATGCGGGCACGCATGGATTGGTCCCTTGATGTCATGAGCCGGGAGTGTCGTTGGTCGGGGCGCCCGGACTCGAACCGGGGGCCTCTTGTACCCAAAACAAGCGCGCTACCAGGCTGCGCCACGCCCCGAACCAGACGGCAACCTAGGTTCCAGGCCCTGGGAACGCAAGGCCAGCGCTACGGCGCGTTGCCGAAGATGCGGTTCTGCACCTTGTCGCCGACGTGGATGTCCAGCCGCTTCGCCGTGCCAGCCGCCAGCTCCAGGGTCGCGCGGACGGGGCCGCGGCTCTCGATGACGGCGAGGCTGCCGGGCACGGTGTCCTCGGCGACGCGGCGCACCGTGCCGTCGGCGTTGATGAACAGCATGTCGAGCGGGCTGATGGTGTTGCGCATCCACATGCTGCTGTCGCGCGGGGCGCCCCAGTCGAACAGCATGCCGCCGTCCGCGGGCACGCTGGGGCGGAACATCAGGCCGGTCGTCTGCTGCGAAGGCGCCAGCGCCATCTCGACCTGGAAGTCGTGCCGCTTGCCGTCCCGCGTCGTGATCGACAGCGGCTCCTTCGGCAGCTCCGGCTGCGCGGCGGTCTGGGCCTGGGCGACTAAGGGCACCGCCAGCAGCAGGGCCAGCAGGGTAAGGCGGATCATAGGGGGTGCTCCGAAAGCGCCTGGATGGCGAGCTGCTTCACCTCGTCGCGCACCGGTCCCGTCCGCGGCGCGTCCCGGATGGTGGTGAACCAGTGCGCCGGCGGGTTGCGCCCGGCGGCGCGGTTGTAGGTCAGTGCGCGCAGCACGGCCTCGGCCGCGGGCGTGGTGCGGCCGGGGATGGGGATGTCGTTCAGGGTGGCCCAGACCCCGGCCCAGCAGCGGCCAACTGTGTAGGGGTTGTAGCCGCCGCCGCCGGTCACGATCAACCGGGGCGCCAGGTCGCGGACGGCGTCGACCACGGCCCAGTGCGCGTTGTTCGACAACGACAGCCGAGCCAGCGGGTCCTCCTCCAAGGCGTCGGCGCCGCATTGCAGGAAAATCGCCTGCGGCCGGTGCCCAGCGGTCAACGGCAGGATCGCGCGCTGCAACAGCCACTCCATCTCGCTGTCGTTGAAGCCCTGCGGCACCGGCAGGTTGCGCGCGGCCCCGCCGGCGCGGTCGGCCGTCAGCCCAGTGAACGGCCACCTCCCGGCCTCGTGGACGCTGATGGTCAGCACGCGCGGGTCGTCGTGGAACGCATCCTGCACGCCGTCGCCGTGGTGGGCGTCGATGTCGAGGTAGACGATGCGCTCAAGCCCCTGGTCGAGCCAGGCGAGGATGCCCAGCACCGGGTCGTTCAGGTAGCAGAACCCGCTGGCGCGGTCGGGACGGCCGTGGTGGGTGCCGCCGCCGGGGCAGTGGACGGTGCCGCCCTCGGCCGTGAGCGCCGCGGACAGCATGACCCCGCCGGCCGACGTCATCGGGCGGCGGAAGATTTCCGGGTAGACCGGGTTGCCCTCCGCCCCGATGCGGTAACGGGCGCGGTCGTCGTCGGACACGCTCTGCCGTTCCTCGGCGCGGGCCAGGGCGGCGACGTAGTCGGGCGCATGGAACCGGGTGACGGCCGCGAGGTCGGCCATCGGCGCGGTGACGAACACCTCGTCTGGCAGCCAGCCCATCGCCCGGCACAGGTCGGTGCAGGTGGTGACGCGCGGGATCGCCAGTGGATGGGTGGGGCCGTAGGTGGAGCGGCGGTAGATTTCGCTGCCCACGTAGAGGGGGCGCAGCCGCGGGTCGTGCAGCATCCTCAGTCCCACTGCGGCATGCCGTGCGGGACGACGGTGCTGATGATGCTCTGGTCCAGCGCCTCGTATCCGGAATAGTCGATCGTGGCGTAGAGCTCGGCCCGGGTCTGCATCTGGTCGACCACGTTCTGCGTGCCGCCGTCGCGGCGTATGGCGGCATACAGCCGCTCCGACGCCTTGGCCGAAACCCGCAGCGAGCTGACGGGCCAGATGACCATGCGGTATCCCATGGCCTCGAACTCGGCGGCGGTGAAGAACGGCGTGCGGCCGAACTCGGTCATGTTGGCGAGCAGCGGGACCCCCGGCATGCGGGCGGCGAACTCGCGGAACATCTCGGCGGAGTGCAGCGCCTCGGGGAAGATCGCGTCGGCGCCGGCTTCCATGTACAGCTTGGCGCGGGCGACGGCGCCGTCCATGCCCTCGCTGGCGGCGGCGTCGGTGCGGGCCAGTATATAAAGGTGCCGGCGTGCCTTGCGGGCGGCGGCGACCTTGGCGGCCATGTCGTGTGCGTCCGCCAGCCGCTTGTCGTTCAAGTGGCCGCACTTCTTCGGCAGCAACTGGTCCTCGATGTGGACGGCGGCGGCGCCGGCGTCCTCGAAGCTGCGCACCATGCTCATGACGTTCAGCGCCTCGCCATAGCCGGTGTCGCCGTCGACCAGCACCGGCAGCGCGCTGGCGCGGGCGACCTGGCGAACGAAGAAGCAGACCTCCTCCACCGTGATCATGCCGAGGTCCGGCAGCCCCATGCTGGCGGTCATGGCCGCGCCGGACAGGTAAGCCGCCTCGAAGCCGGCCGCCTTCGCCTGCAACGCTGCCATGCCGTTGTGCGCGCCGGGGATTTGCAGGATGCCGCCACGGCCGATCCCCTGGCCTTCGACAAGTTTGCGGAAGCGGTCGCCGGCGGGTTCGGCGGGGACATCGGCGGCGACCAGGTACGACATCGGGCAACTCCAGGAACTCTAAGGACCAGGCCCGGTTTACCAGGTCCGTGCGCAATCGTCAGGTGGGGTCGGTTGCACGCCCGCCACCCTGCCACTAACGTCCGCCGCACTAGGTGGGGTGACGAAATGGATATGACAGGCGAGCGGCGAATTCCCGCGCCTCGGCAAAAAGTGTGGGACGCGCTGAACGACCCAGAGGTGCTGCGCCTCTGCATCCCAGGATGCGAGAGCTTGGAGAAGACCTCCGACACCGACCTGAAGGCGACGGCGGCGGTCAAGATCGGCCCGATCGCCACGCGCTTCACCGGCAAGGTGCAGTTGACCGACCTCGACCCGCCCAACAGCTACCGCATCAGCGGCGAGGGCCAGGGCGGCGTGGCCGGGTTCGCCAAGGGCGGGGCCAATGTGCGGCTGTCCGACGACGGCGTGGGCACGCTGCTGCGATATGACGTGAAGGCGCAGGTCGGCGGCAAGATCGCCCAGCTCGGCGCCCGGCTGATCGACGCGACCAGCAAGCAGATGGCGGACATGTTCTTCGACCGCTTCACCACGGAGGTCGCGGGACCCGTCGCGCCGACCGAGCCGGTGCCGGGCACTGCGGACCCGCTGGCCCCGGTGGTCGCACCGCAGCCGGCCGTGGAGGCGGCGCGTGCGCGGAAGCCGCAGACGCTCAGCATCTTCTCGATGATCCCCGAGCAGCCGTTCGGCTTCCCGCGCATCGCCTTCGTCGGCGCCGTGCTCTACCTGATTATCTTTGTCATGATTTTCAAAAGCTACGTCTTTGGATGATGCTCGCGCGGCCGGGACGCTGCCCGGATCGGTCACCGAGACCGCCGCGCTGCTGGCGGCCGGAGGCTACATCGCCGACCGCAGCCTGGCGACCACGGTCCACCTGGCGCTGGCGATGCGGCGCCCGCTGTTCCTTGAGGGCGAGCCGGGCACCGGCAAGACCGAGATCGCCAAGGTGTTGGCGGCGGGGCTGGGGCGGCGGCTGGTGCGGCTGCAATGCTACGATGGCATGGACCTTTCGGCGGCGGCCTACGAGTGGGACCACGCGCGCCAGTTGATGGCGATCCGGCTGGCCGAGGCCGGCGGCGACCGCAACCAGGACCGCCTGGCCGAGAGCATCTTCTCCCGCCCGTTCCTGCAAGCGCGCCCGCTGCTGTCGGCGATCGACCCGGACCTGTCCCCCGCCGTGCTGCTGATCGACGAGCTGGACCGCGCCGACGAGCCGTTCGAGGCGTTCCTGCTTGAACTCCTGGCCGACTTCCAGATCACCGTTCCGGAATACGGCACCGTCCGCGCCCTCGTGCCTCCGGTGGTCGTGTTGACCAGCAACCGGACGCGGGAAGTCCACGACGCAATCCGCCGCCGCTGCCTGTATCAATGGGTCGACTACCCGACGGCGGCGCGGGAGCGCGCGATCCTGGCCGCCAAGGCGCCGGGCCTGCCGTTCCGCTTGTCGCAGGAGGTCGTGGCCTTTGTGCAGAAGCTGCGCACCACCGACCTGTTCAAGCTGCCCGGCGTCGCCGAGACCATCGATTGGGCAGGCGCGCTCCAGTACTTGGACCAGCAGGAGCTGAGCGCCGAGTCGGTCGACGAGACGCTCGGCGTGCTGCTGAAGTACCAGGACGACATCGCCAAGGTGCGCGGCGCAGAGGCGGCCCGGTTGCTGGCGGAGGCCAAGGCGGGAACCCAGACGCCGATATGACGCCCGACTTGACGCTCAATGGCTTGATGCCCGGCGACGTGCCGCCCGACGTGCCGCCCGACTCTGGCAAGCTCGGCGCGAACGTGATGCACTTCGCGCGGCTGCTGCGCCGGGCCGGGCTGCCGCTCGGGCCAGCCGAGGTGATCGCCGCCGGGCAGGCGCTTGAATTGATTGAGCTTGGCGACCGCACGCAGGCGCGGGCGGCGCTGCGCAGCCTGATGGTGCATCGGCACGAGCATATCGAGCTGTTCGACCATGCATTCGACCTATTCTGGCGCGACCCGAACGCGGCGCAGCAGGCCGCGGCGCTCGCCCTGCTGGAGGGCAGCCCGCCCAGGGAGGACCAGCGCCCGGCGCCCGGCGCGCGGCGCATCGCCGAGGCCATGGCTCCGCCCCGCCCCCCTGCTCCACCCAAGTCCGAGGAGGCCCCGCCCGAACTCGACGCCGTCATGACCGTGAGCGAGCGTGAGCAGCTCCGCAGCATGGACATCGAGCAGATGAGCGCCGAGCAGGTCGGCCGCGCCAAGGCGGAAATCCGCCGGCTGTCATTGCCGCTCGACCTACGCCGCACCCGGCGGCTGCGGCCGAGCGCGCACGGGCCGCGCATCGACCTCGCGGCCACCTTGCGGCGCAGCCTGCGGCGCGGCGGCGAGATGGTGGACCTGTCGCGCAGCGCCCGCGTGGTCCGCCCGCCGCCGCTGGTGGTGCTGTGCGACATTTCCGGCAGCATGGCCCGCTATGCGCAGGTCCTGCTGCACTTCCTGCACGCGGTGGCGAACGACCGCGACCGCGTGCATGTGTTCCTGTTCGGCACCCGGCTGTCCAACATCACGCGGCAACTGCGCTTCCGGGACCCCGAGGTCGCGTTCCAGATGGTGTCGCACGCCGTGCCCGACTGGTCCGGCGGCACCCGCATCGGCGAGGCGCTGGCCGAGTTCAACCAGCGCTGGGCGAGGCGCGTCTTGGGCCAGGGTGCAGTCGTGCTGCTGGTGACGGACGGGCTGGACCGCGACGGCGCAGCTGGCCTGGCCGAGAACATGGACCGGCTGCACCGCTCCTGCCGCCGGCTGATCTGGCTCAACCCCCTGTTGCGGTGGGACGGGTTCCAGCCCAAGTCCAGTGGCATCCGGGCGATGCTGCCGCACGTGGACGAGTTCCGCACCGTCCACAGCCTCGACAGCCTGCGCGCTCTGGTGGACCTGCTGTCCCGCCCGGCCCCGCCGCGCGGACGCATTTTAGAACGGAGAGCCGCATGAGCGAGCCAAGAGACGTGCCAGGAAACGTATCAGAAGACGTGTTGGGCACCGCCGCCGCGTGGTCAAAGGCCGGCGAGCAGGTGGCGATCGCGACGGTGACGGAAACCTGGGGCAGCTCGCCCCGCCCACCCGGCAGCCAGATGGCGGTGACGGCGAGTGGACGCATGGCCGGGTCGGTCAGCGGCGGCTGCATTGAGGGGGCGGTGGCGGACGCTGCCAAGTGCACGATGGAGACGGGCACGCCGCAGTTGCTGGACTTCGGCGTGACCGACGAGCGTGCCTGGGAGGTCGGCCTGGCCTGCGGCGGCAAGCTGAAGGTGTTCGTCGAGCGCCTGGGATGAGGCTCGACCTGCTGGCCCGGCTCGAACAGGCGCGGGCGGCGCAGGCGCCGGTGGTGCTGGCGACCCGGCTGCCCTCCGGCGAGCAGCTTTTGCTGCCCAGTCCCGACGCGCCGGCTGGATTGACGGCGGCGGCCGAGGCGGCATTGCGCGCGGACCGGAGCGGGACGGTCGAAGCCGACGGGGCGCAGTGGTTCCTGCATGCCTACAACCCGCCGCTCCGCCTCGTGGTCGTCGGCGCCGTGCACATCGCGCAGGCGCTGGTGCCGATGGCCATGGGCCTGGGATATGGCGTGACGGTGGCCGACCCGCGCCGGGCTTTTGCGACGGACGAGCGGTTCCCTGGCGTTATGGTCAGCACCGACTGGCCCGATGAGGCTATGGACGCGCTGCGTCCGGACAGCCGGACAGCCGTTGTCACCCTGACGCACGACCCGAAGCTCGATGATCCCGCGCTGGACCGGGCGTTGCGGTCGCAGTCGTTCTATATCGGCGCGCTCGGGTCGCGGAAGACCCACGCCGCGCGGCTGGGGCGGTTGCGGGAGCTGGGCCATGACGACGCGGCGCTGGCGCGGATACGCGGGCCGGTCGGCCTCGATATCGGCGCGGTGACGGCGGGGGAGATCGCGCTGTCGATCCTGGCGCAGATCGTGGCGGTTCGGCGCGGGGCGGCGCTGGCCGGGTGATCTTCGGCCGCACGCCCCTGGCGGACGCAACCGGCGCGGTGCTGGCCCACACGCAGCGCCTGCCCGGCGGCGTGCTGCGCAAGGGTGCGGTGCTGGACGCCGCGGCGATCGGGATGCTGCGGGACGCTGACATTCCCGACGTGATCGCGGCGCGGCTCGAACCCGGCGACGTCGCGGAGGACCCTGCCGCCGCCAGGCTGGCGCAAGCGCTCGCGGCGCCCTCGCTTACGGCGACGCGCGCCAACACCGGGCGGGTGAACCTCATCGCGGGCACGCCGGGGCTGCTGCGCGTGGACCAATCCGGGCTTGATGCAGTGAACGCGGTCGACGAGTCGCTGACCGTCGCGACCCTGGCCGATGCCGCCAGCGTCGCGGCGCGGGAGATGGTCGCGACCATCAAAATCATTCCGTTCGCCGTGGCGGAAAGCGTGCTGGCCGAGGCGGAGCGCGTGGCCCGCCAGCGCCCGGTGCTGCGGCTGCACCCGTTCCAGCCGCTGCGGGTCGGCCTGGTGATGACCAGCCTGCCTGGCATGAAGCACAGCATCCTGGCCGGAACGGCGGAGGTGACGGCCGCGCGAGTGGCGGGGCTGACCGGCGCCATGCTGCCGCCCATCGAATGTGCCCACGCGGAGGCGCCGATCGCGGAGGCGCTGCGGGCGCTCATGGCGCAGGGGGCGGACATCCTGCTGGTGGCGGGCGCCAGCGCGGTCGTGGATCGGCGCGACGTCGGGCCGGCGGGCATCGTGGCGGCGGGTGGCGAAATCCTGCATTTCGGCATGCCGGTCGACCCCGGCAACCTGATCTGCCTTGGGCACATTGGGGCACGGCCGGCGATGGTGCTGCCAGGCTGCGCACGCAGCCCGAAGCTGAACGGGATCGACTGGGTGCTGTCGCGCTTGTTCGCCGGGCAGGAGGTGGACGGGGCCGTGATCGCCGGGATGGGCTTGGGCGGTTTGTTGAAAGACGCCGGCGTGCGTCCGCTGCACCGGGCCAAGGCGGTGGCCCCGGACGCCGCGCTGCCGGCAGCCGCCCCGCCCACGGTCGCAGCGGTCGTGCTGGCGGCCGGGCGCTCCAGCCGGATGGCGCCGCAGAACAAGCTGCTGGTGCCGGACCGCGCCGGGCGGCCTATGGTGGCGCGGGTGGTGGACAACCTGCTGTCGAGCGCCGCGCGCCCAGTGATCGTCGTGACGGGGCACCGGGCGGAGGAGGTTTCGGCCGCCGTTGGAGGCCGGCCGGTTCAGATGGTCCACGCGGCGGACTACGCGGACGGCCTGTCGGCTAGCCTGCGGGCTGGCATCGCGGCGGTGCCGGCGTCGGCGTCGGCGGCGTTGGTCTGCCTGGGCGACATGCCGCTGGTGACGGGGCACATGATCGAACGGCTGATCGAGGTCTACGATCCCGACGAGGGCCGCTCCGTTGTGGTGCCGACTTGCCGGGGCAAGATCGGCAACCCCGTGCTGTGGGACCGCCGCTTCTTCCCGGACATCGCCGGCCTCGTTGGCGACATGGGCGCACGCGCCCTGCTGGAGCGGCACAGCGAGTACGTGGCCCAGGTCGAACTGGGCGACGACGCCGTGCTGCGTGACTTCGACACGGTCGAGTCGCTGGCCACTTTGCCGGCCCACATGCGCCCGGCGCCCTAGCCTACCGCCGCCGCGACCCAAGCTGCCCAAGCCAGCGCCTGCCGGTCCCGCCCACGCGGGGCGACGACCTGCACGCCGAGCGGCATCCCGTTCGGCCCGGCGCCAGCCGGGACCGTGACGCACGGCACATGCAGGCTGGTCCAGATGAGATTGAACCCGGCGTCCCCGGTCCATTCCAGCCCAAGTGGCGCCTCCCCAGCGGCGGAGGGCGTCAGCAGGATGTCGAAATCGTCCATAAGGTCGGCGAAACCCGCTTGCAGGAAGTGGAACAGCGCCTGGCTCTCGACCACCGCCGCCTCCGGCTGCGCCAGGCCCCATTCGAGCCGTTCGCGCAGCGCAGGGCTGATCTGGTCGCGCTGGGTGTTCATCTCCCAGCCCAGGGCACGGGCGCTCTCGTTGTTCATGACCACCGCGTGGGCCGCTTCGAGCGCGTCGAACTCGGCAGGCAGGTCGAAGTCGCGAAGGGTCGCGCCGGCCCCGGCAAGCTGCGCCGCCACGCGCTCGAACAGTGCCGTGGTCTCTGGCCCGGCGCGGTCCCAGGCCGGCGAGCGGCAAAGGCCGATCCGGGGGGCGGATGAGGGCCTCGTGTCGGGGTCGCCAAGCTCGCGCCCCGACACGGCGCCGGCGAACAGCGCGCAGTCGGCCACGCTGCGGGCCATGACGCCAACCGTGTCCAGGCTGTCCGACATCAGCTTCATGCCCATGCGGTTCATCAGGCCGAAGCTCGGCTTGTAGCCGACCACGCCGCAGAAGGCCGCAGGGCGTATCACGCTCCCCGCCGTTTGGGTGCCGAACGCCAGCGGGAAGAAGCCGGCCGCGACCCCCGCCGCGGAGCCGCTGCTGGACCCGCCTGGCGTGCGGGCCGGGTCGTGCGGGTTGGTGGTGGGGCCGGGCGTGCGGGTGGCGAACTCGGTCGTGACCGTCTTGCCGAGCACGACCGCGCCGGCGGCCTTGGCCCAGGCGACGCAGGCGGCGTCCGCCCGCGGGCGGTGGCCGCGCCAGATCGGCGAGTTGTACTCGCTCGGCATGTCGGCGGTGTCGAGCACGTCCTTGACGCCGACCGGCAGCCCGCAGAGCGGCCCTGGCCGGGGCGTGGCGGCCCTGGCCAGGGCCGGGTCGAGGAACGCCATCGCCTGCACCGCCGGCTCGCGCGCCGCCAAGCGGTCCAGGCAGGCTTCCAGCAGGTCGGCAGGCGACAGCGTGCCGGCGCGGATGGCGCGGGTGGCGGCGGTCGCGGTCAGCGTGGCGGGGTTCGGCATGATTCCTCCAACGTTCCGAGAACCTAGGCTGGCGCACCTGGGGGCGCGGGTCCATCTCTGTTGCGTGACGCAGCACTCTCCCGCCCCGATCCATGTCGGCTATGCCCAAGACGGCACGATGACCTACCTCGTGGACCTGCCGCCCGAGGCGTTGCCGCCGGTGCTCGGACGCGACCTTGCCGCGGCATGGGACGCAGCGCGGGACGCTGCCTCCGACGCGGCGTGGGGCGCCGCGCGGCTGTTCCGGTTCCGAAGGCCGGATGGCAGCGTCACCGACCTCGCCTTGTCCGACGAGGACGCGCGCTGCTGGGCGGGCGCCGTGGACGTGACCGTGGGCATGCAGACCAGCTACGGCCTGTCGTTGTGCCTGCGGCTGCTGGCATTGGTGGACCTGCTCGCCCGTGCGCCGTGGACCGCGGCGCTGTTCCAGATCGGGCGCACCGGGACCGCGCTGCACCCGGCCCTGCTGAGCACCGCTGCCACCGCGCAGTTGACGGCGGAGGCACGGTTCGACGAAACCGGGTTCCGCGCACGGTTGGCCAGTTTGCCAGGGCCGGCCCCATCCACAGGAGTTGTAGCATGACATACTTTCCGACAAACCGGCTGGCCTTTGCCGCCACCATGGCGCTGCTGGCTGGGTGCCACGCCGCACCGCAGTCGCGTGCAGACGCCGCGACCACCGCGGCGTGCCGGGCCGAGGTGGACCGTGTTTACACCGCGCAGAACCGTGGCGACATCTCGCAGCGCGACCAGCGGGACACGCCATTCGCCGAAAGCTACGTTTCGGGCATCACGTCCCGCGGGCTGGGCGCGTTGTTCAGCCGGGACAACCAAGTGTCGTCCTGCATCAGCAACTCCGGCGCGTCCAGCGCGGGTGCGGCCTCGGCTGAGGTCGGGACCGGGCCAACCTTCAGCCCAACCGCGCGGTGAGGCGCGTTTGCAGGCGCCGCCGCGGTGTGGCGGTGTTTTGCCGGCGCGGCGTTGCCGGCCGCCGCCGCGGGCCGTAAACCTTTGCGGTCCCATCACCGAGGAGCACGCCTATGAGCAAGATCATCCGCACGGAGCCGAACAAAATATTGGCAAAAGCGGTGGAGTACCATGGGTTCGTCTACTGCCAAGGGGTGACGGCAAAGGATGTGGGCAAGGACATCACTGGGCAGACCGAAGAAGTCCTGGCCGAGATCGACGCCATCTTGGAAACCCACGGCACCGACAAGACCCGGCTGCTCCAGGCGCAAATTTGGCTGAAAGACATCCGCGACCGCGAGGCCCTGAACGTGGTCTGGTCCGCGTGGCTGCCTGAAGGCGGCGCGCCGGCCCGCGCTTGCGTCCAGGCGAACATGGCGGACCCGCGCATTCTCGTCGAGGTCATGGTTACGACTTGTAAGTGAATAAGGGTCCGGGCTGTGCAACTCACTTTGGTTGCGCAGTCCATCTGCTTGTGCTCGGCACTATAGCCAATGATGAATTAGCCACACTGTAGCAAATTTACAGCGACTTAGGCATATTAATTGCAGAAGCCTAGTGTCGTGGTCTGTTTAGGAAATATACCCCAAAACAACACTCTATATACAGGCTAATCCGCCTAAAGCCCAACGCTGGTGCTTCAATCCAGGTTAACGGGTTGCTAGCCTTCATACCGTCCGGCTACCCAACGCTTCACAAGCGAGTGAAATTTGGCTAGCAAAGGGAATACGGCATGACGACGCGGCTATGTGGACGATCGGTAACTCTCAGCGCCTTGCTCGCGCTTTCCACACCGATCCACATGCAGCCAGCCGAGGCAGCCTGGGCCACAACCGGATGGACGCAGCATATCATCGTGGGATCGGGAACCGGTTTGTTCCAGGCAAGTGCCGCGCCTTATTTCAGGCATTACCAGGGCCACTCGGTGGCGCGCGGCAGCCGGATCGGCACCCCGTTGCAGTGTGTGCCGTTCGCACGGGAAAACTCCGGGGTCAAACTGGTCGGGAACGCCGTCAACTGGTGGGCCAGCGCCGTCGGCATCTACGAACGCGGCGCCCGGCCCGAGGTCGGCAGCATCCTGAACTTCCGCTCCACAAGCCGCATGCGCCTTGGGCACGTGGCCGTCGTTTCCCGGGTGGTCAATGCGCGCATCATCGAAATCGACCATGCGAACTGGGCCTCTCCCGGCGGCGTGAGCCTGGCGACCAGCGTCGTGGACGTTTCGCCGCAAAACGACTGGACCGCCGTGCGGGTGGCCCTGGGGCCAAGTGGCGAGTTCGGCAGCGTCTACCCGACCTACGGCTTTATCTACAACCGCCCCGACCACGGGATGATGGTCGCCAACACCGGCACGATCCCCCTGCCCGCGCTGAGCGCGCCGTCCAACGACCTGCGCCTGGCGAATGGGCGGGCCTTAGTAAGCACCGGCCGCGAACCGGACGAGGAGGTGGCCGAGGCCGCCGACGATGCCCAGCCACGCACGCGCCGCGTCGTATACGGCCGTGCGAAGCCTGGCAAATCCTCCCATGGAGCGGCCATGCAGCGCGTCGTCGCCCGCGCGCAGCCCGCTGCGCGCACGATGCATGGCCACCACGGCTCCCCGAAAACCTGAGACCGGTCAGCCCGCCCCAAAGAGCATTCCAGCCACGGCGCCGCCGGCAAGCAGCAGCACAGGATGCAGCCGCGTCGCCATAATCGCCACCGTCACGGCCAGCGTTGTACACGACGTAAAAAGGCCCGTGCTGGTCGAGGCGACGAGCAGAGTTGCGCCGGCCATCACCACGCCGGCCGTCACCGGCACGAGGCCGGCTTGGACCTGGCGGCGCCAGGGCCGCTCGCGCAAACGGTGCCACGCGCTGGCGGTGAACCAGGTGAGCAGGCTGCTCGGCCCGATCATGCCAAGCGTCGCCGCGAGCGCGCCGGGCAGGCCGGCGACGCGCCAGCCGACCAGGGTCGCGACCAGCATGTTCGGCCCCGGCGCCGCCTGGGCCAGCGCGAACAGGGCCGCGAACTCGGGGCCGCCCATCCAATGGTGCTGGTCCACCACGAGCCGCTGCATTTCCGGCAGCACGGAGCTGACTCCGCCCACGGCGAGCAGCGACATCTGCGCAAAGACGAGCGCCAGCCAGCCGATGTCGCCACTGGGCACGGCTACGGCGCCGGGCGGCGGTGCATGAGGATGCCGACGGGCACCAAGGCCAGCATGGTGGGCAGCAACGGCAGGCGGACCAAGGCAATGGCGACGAATGCGGCGGCGGCCAGCGCCATGTCGAGCGGCCGGCTGCGGATCGGCCAGGCGATCTTGCACGCCGTCGCGAGAATGAGGCCAGCAGCGGCGGCGGCGAGGCCGGTGAAGCCCTTGTGAACCGTGGGAAGCCCGCCGTAACGCGCATAGAGCGTGCCCAGCCCAATCGCGATCGCCACCGGCGCGGCCAGCAGTCCGGCCAGCGCCGCCAGCGCCGCCAGCGCCCCCGGCGCTCCGCGAAACCGCGCGCCGAGCGCCACGGTCAGGTTGACGATGTTCGGTCCCGGCAGGAATTGGCACAGCGCCAAGAGCTCGGTGAACTCGGCCGCGGTCAGCCAATGCTTCCGCTCGACGATCATCCGGCGTGCCAGCGGCAGCGCGCCGCCGAACGCCAGGACGCTGGTGGCGGCGAACGCCAGGAACAAAGCGCGGCTGCTGGGGACATCGGCGGCAGCGACGGCGGCAGCGGGCGGGATCGGCGTCATGCGGCATGGTAGCGGCGGCGGCGCTGCCCCAACAACCCGAGGCGAGACGGTGCCGGCCAAATCGGCTATGCATCGGGAAAAGGATCGTCCGCCATGCCAGACCCCGCCATGCCAGCGTCCGCCCAGGCGTTCCGTGCCGCCCGCGACCTGTTGCTGCTGCACCGGCAGGACCTTGCGGCGGCGCGGGAGGCGTTCCGCTGGCCGGCGCTCGACCGGTTCAACTGGGCGCTGGACCACTTCGACAGCATGGCGGCGGGCAACGAGGCGCCTGCGCTGCGTTTCATCGGACCCGGCCCGTTGGACAGCGGCATCAGCTTCGCCGCGCTGTCCGCCCAGTCGAACCAGGTCGCCAACCACCTCCGCGCCCTGGGGGTCCGCCGCGGCGACCGCATCCTGCTGCTGCTCGGCAACGTGCAGCCGCTGTGGGAGGCGATGCTGGCGGCCATGAAGCTGGGCGCCGTCGTGATCCCGGCGACGACCATGCTGACCGAGGACGACCTGCGCGACCGCTTCGCCCGCGGCCGGGTGCAGCATGTGGTCGCGGCCGGCGAGCTCGCGCCGAAATTCGCCGCTATCGAGGGCGGCTACACGCGCATCGCCGTCACCAATGCAGAGGGCGGCGGCGCAGAGGGCTGGCAGCGCTTCGAGGACGCCTACGCCGCCGACGCGGCCTTCACGCCCGATGGCGAGACCTTGGCGACCGATCCGTTGCTGCTCTACTTCACTTCCGGCACCACGTCGAAGCCGAAGCTCGTGCTGCACAGCCATCAGAGCTATCCGGTCGGCCACCTGTCGACCATGTTCTGGATCGGCCTGCGGCCCGGCGACGTCCATCTCAACATCTCCTCGCCGGGCTGGGCGAAGCACGCTTGGTCCAGCTTCTTCGCGCCGTGGAACGCCGGCGCCACCATCCTGATCCTGAACCAGCCGCGATTCGACGCGAAGCACCTGCTGGCGGTGTTGGACCAGGCGCGCGTTACCACGTTCTGCGCGCCGCCCACGGTGTGGCGGATGCTGGTGCAGGAGGACCTGTCGGCGCACCCGGTCCACCTGACCGAGGCCGTCGCCGCCGGGGAGCCGCTGAACCCCGAGGTGATTGATCGTGTGCAGGCGGCCTGGGACGTCGTGATACGCGACGGCTACGGGCAGACCGAGACCACGTTGCAGATCGCCAACACGCCGGGCCAGGTGGTGACGCCGGGTTCGATGGGCCGGCCGCTGCCCGGCTACGACGTGCTGCTGGTCGATCCGGACGGCGCCGAGGCCGAGGAGGGCGAGATCGCGCTCAGCCTCAACCCGAGGCCGCTGGGGCTGATGCAGGGCTACTTGCAGGAGGACGGCACGCTGCGCCCGGTCGAGGGCGCGCTGTACCGCACGGGGGACGTGGCGCTGCGCAACGCCGACGGCTCGCTGACCTATGTCGGGCGGTCGGACGACGTGTTCAAATCGAGCGGCTACCGCATCAGCCCGTTCGAGCTGGAGAGCGTGCTGATCGAGCACGAGGCGGTGGCGGAGGCGGCGGTGGTGCCCTCCCCCGACCCGACACGGACCGCTTTGCCCAAGGCGTTTGTGCTGCTGGCCGAGGGTTTCGCTCCGGATGCCCCTACGGCGCGCAGCATCTTCAAACATCTGCGCGCCC
>JAABUP010006807.1_pt1 | contig 15890 bp, 16 predicted proteins | sample 5559201 | NCBI WGS metagenome assembly JAABUP01 (sample SAMN10711887, study PRJNA513373) | rock metagenome | isolation source: Antarctica rocks | place: Antarctica
TAAGCAAAAATCGGGATTTTTTGGAATATTATGTCTCGCGTTCGCTTGGAAACATAGTGGAATTGCGCTCAGATCGGTATTCCTTTTAGATAGTTGCGTGACAGGCTTAAGTCCGACAGGCTCCTAGAACCAGTCATTCAGGTTGCCGGGACCAAACAACTCACCTGCCGCGTGCATCGTCGATACGTTCGCCATACGCAGGAACGGCATGTTCGATAGGCGTTGCAGCACTTGGTCGCCGGGCTGGCTGAACACCGGGGCGCCGAGCTGCGCCAGCGCCGCCGTTTGGTCCCCGGCAGCAAGGGCGTTACCGGCAATCGTCAGGTGGTCCACCACGGCTTGGGACGGTGTGCCCGGCACCACGCCAAGCGCCGCACGGACTTCTTGCCGGCCCTGTAGCAACTGCTCCTTCGTGAGCGCTGAGATGTTGGACCAGCGCGGGCTCGTATACAGTTGCCCGGCAATGTAGTCCATCGACGCGGCGGCGCGGGCTGCCTCGATTGGCCGGCCGTGGGTACGGCCGCTGTCGGCGAACGCCCACTGTGCCAGATGCACGGCCGTCACGTCCGGATCGAAGCCGCTGCCAAGCGCGCCGGGCGCAAGCCGGGCCGTGTCCGGCACGAAGGGCTGCGGCCCTCCGGCGCACGCCGCCGGCAGCAGGCATGTGGCTAAGAGCAATAGGCGGCGAAGCATTCGTTTTTCCCGATTGTCCACCCCACAGATAGGAATGCAAACCGGGGAGCTAAGAGCCGCTTAAATTTCTTCTCATCGCAAGATTATGCCAAATGCCCTCACGCTCCTGCGCTGGACATCAGCCCGGATGAGGCTGCAAAGGCTTTCACAAACCACACGCCGCTCCTGAAGCGGATGCTAAAACAGCCTGCCACGCAGATCGAAGCGGCGAGCCGTTGCCACTCGCTCCGCCACCGCTGGCCGATCTCGAATGTAGATCGTATTCATCCCTACGCGGTTACACCCGTCCAAAGCGGTCAGCACTCGGGTTTCAGCGTCATAGCCACAGGGTTCGAAGCCAAAACCGGTTATTTCCCGATGCACATCATCGTCACTGACAGCATACCGCCCGCCGGATCCATTCAGTTCGATGATAAGAGCCTGGAGCTCCGGGCGCATAAGCGTTTCCGGCGCGCCACGCAAGATACTCAGTTCAAAGCCCTCGGCGTCCATCTTGATCAAGCAGCAAGAGGTTCCCGCCAACACAAGGTCGAGCCGATCTATGCTGACCTCGATTGTATCCAATGCGGTTGCATCGGATACGATGTGGTTCAACCCTCCACGTTGAGACGTCATCCGTTCCACCCCGGATGCCTCGCCCAGCGCACAGCAATGGCTTTGCACCAGTGGCTCGATGTTGTTCAAGCGCAAGTTCCGCTGCAGTTCCGCGTAGGTTTCCGGAACAGGCTCAAAGGCGATCGAGCGTGCCCCGGCCACGGCGCTCGCCAGTACGGTGTAGCCGCCAACGTTTGAACCGACGTCGATGAAGGTGTCGCCTGGCCGTAGCAAATGAAGCAGGAACGCCTGCTCAGCAAAGTCCCACAAGCCGCAAGTATAAACCAAAGTCGCAAAATTCTGCCGATTGGACAAGATCAGCCGGGCGCCCTCGACCAATGGCAAAACATATTCGGCGTCCATGATGCGGTGGCCGAAGTTCCAGCGTAAATAGTCCAGCAGGGCACCGGATCGCCGCTGCATGTTGCTAGGGTGATGGCTGATCTCGGCAAGGGTCTTAAGATGTTCTGCAAACAACATGCCGACATATTAACATACGTTGCGGTAAAATAACAAGTATGACGTCAAGCAGACATAGGCCGGTCGAGGCCAAGCATCAGACGCAGGTTCTGCACCGCGGCGCTGGATGCGCCCTTGCCTAGGTTGTCGAGCCGTGCCACCAAAACCGCGTGGCCGTGCGCGTCGTTGCCGAACACCCGCAGCTCCATCCTATCCGTGTCGTTCAGCGCCGTGAGCTCCAGCGCGCCGCCGGTCTCGGGCGGCAGGACCTGCACCAACGGATGGCCGTGGTACCGTTCGGCAACGGCTGCGTGCAGCTCGGCGATGCACGGGCGGCCCGGCAGTAGATCCAGGTGCAGCGGCACCGACACCAGCATGCCCTGGCGGGCATGCACAACAGATGGCACGAAGATCGGACGCCGGGCCAAGCGCGCGTGGAGCTGAAGCTCCGGCACATGCTTGTGCTCAAGCCCCAGCGCATACAGCTCGAACGCTGGGCCGCCCTCGGCCTCATGCGCCTCGATCATGGCGCGGCCACCGCCGGAATAGCCGGTGACCGCATTGACTGAGATGGGGTAGTCCGGCGGCACCAGCCCCGCGTCTACCAGTGGGCGCAGCAACGCGATGGCGCCGGTCGGGTAGCAGCCGGGATTGGCGACGCGCGCCGCCGCGGCGATGCGGGCCGGCTGCTCAGGCGAAAGCTCCGGGAAGCCGTAGGCCCAGCCGGGGTCGCAGCGGTGCGCCGTGCTGGCGTCCAGCAACTTTGGCGCCTGGGAACCGAGGCTGGCCGCGAGCGCGTTGCTCTCGCGCGCCGCCGCGTCCGGCAGGCACAGCACGACCAGGTCCACTTCGGCCATCAGGTCGCGGCGCGCGTTGGCGTCCTTGCGGCGCGCGGGGTCGATGCTGCGGAGCGCGATGCCCGGCGTGGCTGCAAGGCGCTCGCGAATGCCCAGGCCCGTTGTGCCAGCCTCTCCGTCGATGAACACGGTCGCGTCTGCCATATGGGTCCTCCTGGCGTGGATTGGGGGTTGCGCTGTTCCGAACATCAAGAGGGGCGGCCCGATGCGGACCGCCCCCCTTGAGAAAACCCCGTCGGGTGGAAGGCTACCGCTTGCTGAACTGGAAGCTGCGGCGGGCCTTGGCCTTGCCGTACTTCTTGCGCTCGACCACGCGGCTGTCGCGGGTCAGGAAGCCCGCGAGCTTCAGCACGCCGCGCAGATCCGGCTCGTAGTACGTCAGTGCCCGGCTGATGCCATGGCGGACCGCGCCGGCCTGGCCCGACAAGCCGCCGCCGTTGCAGGTGCAGAACACGTCGAACTGGTTGTAGCGGTCCGTCACCAGGAACGGCTGGGTGAGCAGCATCCGCAGCACCGGACGGGCGAAATACTGCGTGACGCGCTTGCCGTTGACGCTGATCTCGCCCTTGCCGGGCTTGATCCAGACGCGCGCGATGGCGTTCTTGCGCCGGCCGGTCGCGTAGCTGCGGCCCAGCGCGTCGCGCTTGGCCTCCCGCTTCGGCGCGTCGCTGGTGACGATCGCGCTGGCGACCGCGAGGTCCTTGAGGTCCGCAAGCGTGCGGGTCGGCGCTTCGGCCAGGGTGCCGGGCGTGGTGGTGTCGGACATGGTCAGTCCCTCTTGTTCTTGGCGTTCATGGCGGCGACGTCCAGCGCCTGCGGCTGCTGGCCGTCATGCGGGTGCGCGCCGCCGGCATAGACGTGCAGGTGCCGCATCTGCTGGCGTTGCAGCGGGCCGCGGGTGATCATGCGCTCGACGGCCTTCTCGATCACGCGCTCGGGGTGGTTGCTCTCAAGCCGCTGCCGGATGCTGCGCCCCTTGATGCCGCCGGGATAGCCGGTGTGCTTGTAGAAGATGCTCTGGTCGGCTTTGTTGCCGGTCACGCGCACCTTCTCGGCGTTGACGACGACGACGTTGTCCCCGCAGTCGACATGGGGGGTGAACTGCGGCTTGTGCTTGCCGCGCAGGCGCTGGGCGATGATCGAAGCCAACCGTCCGAGCACGAGCCCGTCCGCGTCGATCAGGGTCCAGCCCTTGCTCACCTCGGCGGGCTTGAGCGAAAGGGTCGTCTTCATCGTATGTGTCCCAACTGGAATAGTGCGCCGCCTATGCCCGGAAACCCAGGCGCGGTCAAGCATTCTGGCCTGTGGTAAAATCATACCACAATTTTGCCGTGGTCATCGCCGGGCCGTATCATGCTGGCCAGCATGATCATAAATGGCGCGGTCCATGTCATAGGCGCGAGCGGCCGGTCCGGGACAGCGCTGTGCCGGTCGCTGCTGGACGACGCCGTTTCCTATGTGCCCGTCGTGCGCAGCGCTGCCCGCTGGGCCGCCGCCGGGTTGCCGGGCATGCCCATGGTTGCCGACCTCAAGCAGCCCAGCCTGCGCATCGCGCTGCGCGGCGCGGACCATGTGGTGTCCTGCGCGCATGCCCGGCACATCCCAGCCATCCTGGCCGCGGCGCCCGATGCTGGCCGTTTCGTGTTCCTCGGCAGCACGCGCAAGTTCACCCGCTGGCCGGACGCCCACGCGCGCGGCGTGCTGGGCGGCGAGGCCGCGTTCCTCGCGTCCGGCCGGTCCGGCGTCCTGCTGCACCCCACCATGATCTACGGCGCGGCCGGCGAGGACAACGTGCAGCGCCTCGCCGCCCTGCTGCGCCGCCTCCCCGTCGTCCCGCTCCCCGGCGGCGGGCGCTCACTGGTGCAGCCCATCCACCAATCCGACGTGACCCGGTGCCTGCGCGCCGCGCTGGAGATGGACTGGGCGGGGCCGCAGGCGATGGTGATCGCCGGGCCGGAGGCGCTGGCCTATGCGGACTTCGTCCGTGCGGTCGCTGCCGCTGCCGGGTTGCGGGCGCCCTGGATCGTGCCGGTCGCCCCCTTCGTGCTGCGTGCGCTGGCGCCCTTGACGGCACTGCCGGGCCTGCCGCGCGTCCGCGGCGACGAGCTGCGCCGCTTGCTGGAAGACAAAGCATTCCCAATAGATGCGATGCGGCGCAGGCTGCACGTCGAGCCGCTCCCGCTCGCCGCCGGCCTGGCCATGACCTTTGCCGGCCCCGCCCAGACTCTTATGACGTCCAGACTTTTTGAAAGGCCCTGACATGCCCGTCATCAACCGGATCGCCGAGTTCCACGCCGACATGACGGAGTGGCGCCGCGACCTGCACCGCCATCCGGAGCTGGGGCTGCAAGAAACGCGGACGTCGGGCGTCGTGCAGGAGCATCTCCGCAGTTTCGGCGTGGACGAGGTGCACGCTGGATTGGCCGGCACCGGCGTCGTCGGCGTGATCCACGGCTCGCAGCCGGCAGACCCCGGCGACCGCGGCACAATCGGGCTGCGCGCCGACATGGACGCGCTGCCGATCCACGAGGAAACCAGCGCCGAGTGGGCCAGCCGGACGCCCGGCGTGATGCACGCCTGCGGCCATGACGGCCACACCACCATGCTGCTGGGCGCCGCGCGCTACCTGGCCGAGACACGGAACTTCGCGGGCACCGTCTATGTCATCTTCCAGCCGGCGGAGGAGAACAAAGGCGGCGGGCGGATGATGGTCGAGCAGGGCCTGTTCGAGCGGTTCCCGATGCAGCAGGTATACGGGATGCACAACTGGCCCAGCGTGCCGGCCGGCGTGTTCAAGTGGCGGGACGGCCCCGTCATGGCCGCTGTCGCCGACATCGAGATCACCGTCACCGGCCGCGGGGCGCACGGCGCGCAGCCGCACACGGGCATCGACCCCATCGTTGTCAGCGCCGCGATCGTGCAGGCGTTGCAGAGCATCGTCGCCCGCAACGTGGAGCCGACGCTGGCCGGCGTCGTGACCATCGGCAGCATCCAGGGCGGGCAAATCTACAATGTGATCCCCGAGACCGTCCGCATGCTCGGCACCGCCCGGTGGTTCAGCCCGGCGGTCGGCGACCTGCTGGAGGCCGGGGTCAAGCGGCTGTCGACCTGCATCGCCGAGGGGTTTGGCGCCCATGCGGAGGTCCGGTTCATCCGCACCTACCCCGCCACCGTGAACGACCCGGCCGCCATGGCATTGGCCCGGCACGCGGCCGAAGCGGTGCAGGGCGTCGCTGGCGTGGAGCACATGGACCTGCCGACGATGGGCGGCGAGGATTTCAGCTTCATGCTGAATGCGAAACAGGGCGCCTACATCATGCTCGGCGCGGGGCGCGGGGCAGGCGATGCCATGGTGCATCACCCGAAATACGACTTCAACGATGCGATCTTGCCGGTCGGGGCCTCGTATTGGGCCACGCTTGCGGAGCAACTGCTGCCGCGCCGCTGAAACGGCCGGTCCTGGGCCGCTTCCGCACATGGCCTGTCCCCTTGTAAGTCTGAGTGGTGTCTGCGATGGCCGTTGCAGGCATGGCGCTGGTGAGCTCGTCGTCCCCTTGGGCTTCGTGCCCGTACCCGAGATCGAGCCCTAGCGCCCATCCGCCTCCAGGGCCGAACGGTATCCAGGGCGCCGGCGTGCCGGAGAGCCTGATTACAAGGAGGGCCGACGGGAGGCGGGGCCAAGCAACTGGTTCGGAGGCTCCATGAACATCGTCGGCATCGACATCAGCAAAGCCAAGTTCGACGCGGCCCTTCTCGTCGGCGAGCGCGCCAGGCACGGCACGTTCTCCAACACCGAAGCCGGCTTCGAGCAGTTCGTCGCCTGGCTGGCGCGCCACCGACCCGGCTGTTCCCTTGCACGCCTGCATGGAGGCCACCGGCAACTGGGGGCTGGACCTGGCGGCTTTCCTGCACGGGCGCAGCGTGCGGGTCAGCGTGGTCAACCCAGCGCGCATCAAGGCCTGCGGCGCCAGCGAGCTGGCGCGCAACAAGACCGACAGGCTCGACGCCGCCCTGACCGCGCGCTTCTGCCGCGCCCACGCCCTGTCTGCCTGGGTCCCGCCCGCGGGCGCCTTGCGCGAGTTGCGCGAACTCGTCCGCCGTTGCGACGCGTTGAAGGCCGCACGGGTGCAGGAGATGAACCGCAGGGTCGCCGGCTTCGCCTCGCCCGCTGTGGCGGCTTCCATCAAGGCCCACATCGACTGACTGGACGAACAGATCGAGGCGGTGATGGGCGAGGTCAGGCGCCTGGTCGCGTCGGACCCGGCGCTGAGCAAGAACTATGCTTTGCTGCGCAGCATCTCCGGCATTGGCGAGGTCTCGGCGGTCGTGCTGCTGGCCGAACTGCCCAACATCGCCGATTTCTCCCCGAAGGCCCTGGCCGCCTTCGCCGGCCTTTCGCCCAGCGAGCACAGCTCCGGCAGCTCCGTGCGCAGGCCGGGCAAGATCAGCCGCGTCAGCAGCCGGCGCCTGCGCGGCCTGCTCTACATGTGCGCGCTCAGCGCCAAGCGGGCCAACAAAGCCCTGGCCGACTTCGTCCAGCGTATGGCCGAAGCGGGCAAGCCGCCCAAGGTCATCCTGGTCGCCGTCGCCCGCAAGCTCCTGGTCTACGCGCATGCTGTCATCCGCACCCAAAAGCCGTTCCAACCTTTCCCGGATGCCCCTTCTTCAATTTGACCGCCAGCAAGACTCCATGAGCGATAGACAGCCTTGATCCAGATTGCATCCGTGGGATTTTCCCCGCCGGGGTACCGTGCACACTGGCAACGGCCGTCTTGACGCGCTCTAATGGGCGGACCATCGGCAGCGAACCGGACAGGACTCATCATGCTGCTCCAGCGCACATCCGTGGTTCTCGGCACGACCGCCTTGGTTTTCAGCGCCGCGATCGCATCGGAACTATGGGCGCCGGCGCCGTTGGGCACCGCGCCGTCTCCCTTGACGTCCATACGTCCCGTTCCGCAGGCTGCGGGATTGCCGCCCAGCTCTGGTACGGAGCAGGACGCTGTCGTCCGTCTTCTCGCGCGGCCATTGTTCAACGACGATCGTCGCCCGGCGGTGGGCGCACCCGCTATGCTTACGAGCCTGGCTCCGCCGCGCCTGACCGGCGTGTTCGTAAGCTCTCAAGCCAGGAGCGCGATCTTCGCCGCGGCCGGCGACGGCAAGCCGGTCGTCTTGGGCGTGGGGGGCAGCGTCAGCGCGTTCAGGGTGCAGGCGATTGAGGCCGGACAAGTCACGATGGTCGGAGCCGATGGCAGCACGCGCCTGCTTCGCCCCAGTTTCGATCCCCGGCCGCCTTTGGTCCACGCCGACGCTTCGGTAGGACAAGGGCTGGCAAGCAGCGCCGTTTTGCACCGGAAGCCAAGACCCGCGGCCGTCACGCTCAGCGCTCCGCTCGCGGTCAGGACCGCGCCGGCCTCGGCGCAGGCGAAGCCGCCGCGCTGAGAGCGCGGTGCCCGCGGTTCACGCCCGCATCCGAACCAACCCGGCGAGGCCACGCCGACGCAGTGGGCGGAAGGTCCCGCCCACTGCGCCGCTTGGGCTCGATGCGTTCAGTTGCCCGACGCTGCGACCTGGCTTCCGCCGGGCAAGGTGATCCTGCGGGCGACCAGGCTTGTTTGGTTCGGCGCCGTCGCCACGCCGAACACCGACGTGACCACCTGTCCGTTCGCGGCAAGGCCCATGTAGTCGCCCAGGAGTGCCCGCGCGCGACCGGCGCGTTGAGCAGGTCGAACGACGCGTCGGTGAGGCGCCGCTCGGACCCCCAGCCGCTCCGGCTCGCACAGGCGGCCGGGCTGGCCGGCTTGCAGAACACCGCCCAGTAGTCGGTCAGCTCGGCGTTGCTTGCCGAGTTGCCGAAGCGGAAGTCGTAGTGGGTCACCACCACGGTCCCGTCCCCCGCCACCTTGACCTGTGGGACGAAGGCCTGCTGACGCAACAGGTTCGCCTGGTCCGGCGTCAGGTTGATCTGCACGGGCGCCGACCAGGTGCTGCCGCCGTCCAGCGACTGCGAGAACGCCACCCCCTCGACGCCGGTGAACCGGTAGTCCTGCCACACGGCGTAAAGCGCGCCGCTCGCGCGGTCCACGGCGACGTCGTAAAGGATGCCGGCGTCCCGGACCGGCTGCTGCTGGTTCGGGGTGATCACGCTGTTGGAGATGATCAAGCTCGCGTAGGTCGGCGTGGCCTCGAAGGTGTCGCCCTTGTCGGACGAGCGGACCAGGCCGAGCCGGACCGTGCCGTTGGGCGCGACCTCGCTGAAGAAGTCGGCCAAGGTACCGTCTGCCAGCACGACCATCTGGTTGCCGATCGTCTGCGCATTGGGTCCCGGATCGTAGATTGGCCGGGCCGGCTCCCATGTCGCGCCACCATCCGTTGTGCGCGCCAAGTATGCCGGCCCCTTGAACTGGAGCGGCGCGGTCACGGCGTTACCCTCGGCGTCGCGCGACTGCGCCTGCAGCTGGCGCACCCGGTCGCGGGCGTCCGCGACCCCTTCGGGATACTGCACCCCTTGCGCCGCCGCGGCGGCTCCGCCGTCGCCGCCTGCCCCGATCGTGAAGTCCTGCAGGCGGTCCCACACCGCATAGGCGCGGCTGGCGTCCGTCGGGTCGGCGGTAATCGAGTTCTTGTCGTTGAGGACCTGCGGATCGGTGTCCTCGATCAAGGTCACCGGGGCATCCCACGTCCAGGCGCCATCGGTCGAGCGGTTGACCAGCATGGCGTTGCGCCCGTTGGCCCCGGACGGCAGGGTGGGAAACAGCGACAGCGACATGAAGTATGCGGTGCCGGTCGGACCGAAGCTCACCCACGGATCGGACGCGCGGGGGTAGATGCCGCCGGTGCAGTTCGATACGCCACTGGGCAAGGTGACGAACCAGCTCTGGCCGCCGTCGTCGCTGAGGGCGCCGCGCAGCCCGCGCGAGCCGCCGTTCGACCAGCGGTCCTGCTGCACTCCGACAAGCAGGCGCGTGGGCTCGGAGGGATCGAGCGCGAGCCAGGGCTCGATGGCAGTGTTTGGAAACAAGTTGCCAGCCTGGCTTGCGGAATTGTCGAGCACGCAGCCTGCGAACGCGCTTTGCGCCGTGACGAAGACCAGCGGATCGAGCGTCTGCGCCGAGGCGGAAGAAGCCATGCCGACGCCAAGTGCCGCTGCACCGAAGCCGGCAAGCGGCAACCGACGTGGAGTGCCTGCCAACGCGCTATGCCGTCGGCGTCCCACCGACACAGTCCGGGCGGCCTATGCGATGGATGAGGAGAAGTCATTATGAGCTCCCGTGTTGTGCCAAGGAGCAGAGCGTATCCACACGGTACTTCGCTATACAATCTAGAATTGCTGCTCGTATTCCGCAACGTTCTGAGCGGACCGTCCTGAGCAGGATTTTCACGCCAGATATGCCTGAATCGTCCAATTTATTTTATTTCACGGTCATATTTACAGTTTTTGACGACTTTACTGATGAATCCTCCCGTCGCCCGCGAGATCTATCTCGCACATTTGACCAAACGACGGCAAGCGTATTCCCGGGCAACAATACGAAACCTGATCGACCGGCGTTGTTGCAGGGACCGACTTGGTAGCACCCGAGCTCTGGCCGAAGTGGCGAGTCCGTCCCTGTCTGACCCAGGATGCTATCTCGCCTTTCAAGCGGGGTTCTTGTCCGAGTTTTGTCAGCCATCAGGTTTGCCAACCGTGACCTGCACCAAAATTCGGGTTCCATCATCTGCCACGGTCGCCTGCTTGGCCCCGCCACGCTCAAGCTTACTGGATCCCCTTTCTCCGCTTGACCCGCAACACGGTATCTCGGGTGATCTACCTAAAACAGGCCGCTAATCCAGCCAAGGCAGCACCCCAGCAAAGCGGGCAGCGTCGACGGTCCAGGCTTCGGTCTGCATGATATTGGTCCAAGCCTCGGCATCTTGAGTGAAAACCCAGTCGAACTCCAACCCCATCAGCCGGGCAATATCATAGTAGAACGGGTCGACCCGCCGGTTGGTGAACATGCTGACCCGCGTGCCCGGCCGCATGAACACCGTGTTGGCCAGCGCCGCCCCCATCGGACCCAGCACATGGTCGGCGCCGTGGAACAGGCTGATCTGCTCGGGGAAGCTGAGCGTGGCGGGTTCGACGACATGGTAGCCGCGGGCGCGGGCCAAGTCCTCCAGCTCGGCCTGGTTGGCGATGGGGCGGATCGCGCCGGGCGGGCGCGTGACATAAAGCCGCCGCGGGAAGGTCGACACCGGCGCCGCGGCGGCGAGCAGCGGCGCAAGGTCGCGCAGGGTCTGCGACTTGCGGCGGTCATGCTGGGCGACCGGGCCGATCCACAGCACCTCGTCGACCTGCACGACCTGGTTGTTGAAACAGGTGACATGCTCGAACGCCAAGCCGAGCGCCCCAGCGGCGAACTGCACGGCCGGCAAGAACATCAGGCTGGACCAGGGGAACAACAGGGTGAACCGTTTGATGCCCATTGCCTTGATGTGCAGCAGCTTGGGCAGCACCTCGACCAGCATGTGGCCATAGTTGCAATAGACGTCCTTGAAGATGTGGAAGATCGGCAGCCCGTTCCCTTTGTGGCGGTCAACCTGGCCGCGCAGGATTTGCTGGCCGATCGCGCTGATCTCGGGCCGGTCGACCGCGCTGTCTTCAAAGTTGAAGGTGTCCGCCAACGGCCGGGCCGGATACTGGATCAAATAGTGCCCGTGCACGACATGGACGTTTCGGATGCGTATCACGTATTCGTCCGGGCAGGCGATGGCGGTGCGGAACAGCTCCTCCGGGAACCAGGACGCCACGTTAGGGTCACGGGTCAGGAAGTTGAACAGCCGCGGCGGACCATGGGACTTGTAGGACCGGCCTGGGACCAACAGCCCGACATCGTGCGGCACCTCGGTACGGCGGTGCAGCTTCATCGAGGGCAGCGTCGAGCTCACATCAGTTCCACTCGAACGCGAACATCTCGTAGCCGAACAGCGACGGGGCAAATCCAAGGCGGCGGTTGTGGGCGTGCAGCGCGCGGGATTTGCCGATATACGGCAGTGCGGCCCCGTCTTGCCCCGAGTCCTGCACCGCGTCGTGGACATAGGCGAGCGAGGCCGGGTGCGCGGCCCGGTGGCACAGGAACAGCTTGTTGCCAGCCCAGGCGAACGGGGCCAGCGCGGCGCCGGGGTGGCCGGTGAAGTGGCGGCAGAGCCCCTCCATCACACCGGGCGTCTGGGCGTTGAACGCATCGTCGGCCGCGACAATTGTCCGCTCGCCCAGCAGGGCCTCGGCCAGCGCCAGGTCGTGCGCCACGTCGGCCGCCAGGTGCCCGGCGTCGATGCTGATGAAGCTGTAGCCGCCGGGGCACAGCCTCCGCAGCGCGTCGGCCCCGACCTCCGCGGTGAAGGCCACCAGCAGCGTCGGCGGCGGCGAGCCGGGCGCCAGCGCCATGACGGTGGCCACGGCGGCATCGCGCGCATAGTCCCGGTCGGGCGGCGGGATCTGTTCGCCGACGCGGGAGGTGAAGGCGTCGACCCCCACCACCGGCGCCCCGGTGCCCTGCGCCAAGGCGGCTAGCAAGCCCAGGTACTTGCCCTTGAACACGCCGAGCTCCAGCACGCCCGTCACCGCCTGCGCTGCCCGCTGCCAATGGAACAGCCGCCGGGTGAGGTCGGCGGCCTCGTCGGACATCCAGCCCTCGATGCCGCGGAACGCATCGAGGTCGACTGCCGGCTGGACGCTGGCCGGGGCGTCGCCGGGGACGGGCAGCGGCCCAAGCGGGACGCCCTTGTGGCGCGCGACGAGGCAGGCGAACAGCGGCTCGGCCGCCCCGCTCCGCTCCGCCTGCCGCTCCATCAGCATGATCCCGTCGATCAGCGCGTTGTCGGCGGCGTCGTCGGGGTCGAAGTTGTGCGCGATGTCCAGCAACACCTCGAACGACAGGCTCATGCCCATCGGGACGACCTCCACGTCAAAGAAGCGGCGCATGACCGGGACGATCTCGGCCGACCGCGCCGCCTCGCTCGGGTCGTGCTGCAAGTAGAGCTCGATGGGACGCCGCCCGATGCGGGTTTTCAGCACGCCGAAGCGGTCCAGGCGCTTCGCCTCGGGCAGCGTGCCCAGGGCCTCGTTCATGGCCGCGAGGTGCGCGTCCGAATACTGCATCCGCGACGGCCCGATGTAGTCGCTGGCGAACAGCACGCCCCCCGGCCGCAGCGTGGCGGCGACCTCGGCGAACAGGTGCTCTAGGTTCTCGATGTGGTGCAGGGCGTGGCTGGCGTAGACGAAATCATACTGGTGGCGCGGCATCGACCAGGTGTTGCCGTCGAGCAGGTGGAAGCGCAGCGTGCGCAGCCCCTGGCCGCGCACCTTGAGCTGCGCCGCAGCGATGGCGCCCTCGGCGATGTCGAACGCATCGATGCGCTCGCAGGTGCCGGCCTCGATCAGGCCAAAGACGAGCTCCCCGCCGCCGCAGCCGATCTCCAGCGCATGGGCCGCCGGCGCCGGCATGCGCGCCCGCATCCACGAGAACGGGTCGAGACCGCCAAGGTGCGCGTCATACAGCCCGGCCCGCAGCCGCGGATGGTCGATCGCGTACATCCAGGCCTCGCGGCCCGGCGCCCTCCGCTGATCGAGGCAGGCAGTCCAGAACTCGGAGGTCTTTTCGATATCGGCCGGCATAGGGGATCGTTGCACCACCGGCGCCGTTTGTCAGCCCCGCATCGACTTTCGCGGCTCGTTTCCCGCGATCTGCGATGCCGGCGCCACAGGCCCTGTCCACAAGCAGCAGGCCGGTTGCGCCTGGCCCCCTACGACAAGCGCGCTTCGTAGTGCTGGACCAGCCGGGTCGCCGGGAACAGCAGAACGAAATAGATCAGCGCCACCACGGTGTAGACTTCCAACGGCCGGTAGGTGTCGGCGGTGATCAGCGTGCCCTGGTACAGCAGGTCCGGCACGGCGATGGTGCTGACCAGCGAGGTGTTCTTGAGCTGGATGATCGACTGGTTCATGAACGGCGGCACCATGCGCCGGACCGCCTGCGGCAGCACCACATGGCGCATCACCCCGGTCCAGCGCAGGCCGAGCGCCCTGGCGGCGTCCCACTGCCCGGCCTCGATCGAGACGATGCCGCCGCGGAAGATCTCGGCGTAGAACGCGCCGGTGTACAGCGACAGCACGAGCTTCGCGGCGACGGCGGCGGGAAGCTGGATGTCAAGGATAACGGGCAGCGCGTAGTAGAACCAGACGATCTGCACCAGCAGGGGGGTGCAGCGGAAAATCTCGATGAAGCCGACCAGCGGCGCGTTGATCCACCACGAGCGCGACAGCCGGCCAAGCCCCAGCGCCAGGCCGATCAGCAGCCCCAACGCGACGGTGCCCACGGTGTAGGCGAGCGTGTAGGCGATCCCGGTCCAGAACAGGTGGGTGTAGCGCAGCAGGAAGCCGAAGCTCCAGTGGTAGCCCACCGCGCCGCTCCGGCCGGCCCAGGCCGCTAGAACGTCACTTCGGGCGGCACGTCGTCTTTAGTCACGCCGTTGATTGCTAGGTGTATAGTCCCGTGGTGAGATGGTGCGGGTTGATTTTGAATGATGCTGGGTCGGTTTTCCAGGCGTCGCAGACAGCCTGGAACGGTGTTCGCCATCGGAGTGCTTTGAGGTGCTTGGCGAAGTTGTAGGCTGCGACGAACGCCAGGACGTGGGCGCAGAGAGCCTGGGTGGTTTCGTAGTGGAATGCTTTGACGGTGGCGTCTTTGACGGTCCGGTTCATGCGTTCGGCCTGGCCGTTTGTCCAGGGATGGTAGGGCTTGGTCAGCCTGTGCTCGATGCCGTGCTCGTCGCACACGCGGTCGAACACGTGGCGCATGCCGTCCCATTTGGTTGAGGCGTTCTTGGTGAACGCGACGCCGTTATCGGTGAGCACGGTGTGGATCTGGTAGGGAAAGGCTGCGACGACGCCGCGCATGAACGCGCTGCCGGTGGCCATTTCGGCGGTCGCGTGGAACTCGACATAGACGAACTTGGATACGCGGTCGATGGCCAGGAACATGTGCGTCTTGTCCTCGGCCGATCTGAACTGGGCGCTGTCGATGTGAACATAGCCGATCTTGGTTTCCTTGAACGGCTTGCGTTTTGAGCTGGTGTTTTTGTCCTGGGGCAGACGGGAGATGTCATGACGGGCGAGGCAGCGATGAAGCGAGCTTCGAGTGAGCTTGGGGATTGTGTCACGCAGGCAGCCCATCACGTCGTCGAGCGGCAGCAGGGTGCGGCGCCTGAACTCGACGATGATAGCCTCTTCGGCTTCGGTCAGCACGGTACTGCGGGGCTTTGGTCCCATCGGGGCATCGACGGTGATGGAGCGCTTGCGCCATTTCAGGACGGTTTTGGGGTTGAGACCGTATTGGGCGGCGAGGGCGCGAGACGACGCTTGCGCTGCTTGGAGCTCGGCTCGAACGCGCGGCGTTGTTCGGGCGCTGCCGTGAAAAACTGCTGCCACACTGCATCCTCTTCCTGACGGGTCAGGGGTAAGTTCGCACCATCATACTCCGGGACTGAACACCTAGATTGCCGCGTCGCAAGCGCTTCTCGCAATGACGAGAAGGGCGAATGCGATTGCCCTGGGTGCTATGATGCGACCTCTGTGGCTTATCTGCCACATAAGCCCGTGTCCAAATACCGCCGAATTTTTCACCTTGCATCAGGCTGCAAAGCGCTTAGTTTGTGCGGTGCAGCATGGCTTTGTCATGCTGCGGACGTTTCCTCCCTAAACTTGGCGGCATCTTCGGGTGCCGCCTTTTTTTCGCCGTCGCTATGTGAGCGCGATGAGGATCAGCACGATGCCCAGCAGGGCAACGCCAAACGCCACGGTGCGCGCAACCGGGATGCCCGCCGCATAGAGCGGCACATAAACTAGCCGCGCCCAAAAATAGAGCTGCGCGCCAGTGACCGTCAGCCAGCTATGCCGCCCGGCAACGTGCGCGACCAGCACGGCCGCAACGAAAAATGGGAAGGTCTGCATGTAGTTGGAGAATGCGCGCTCCACCCGTGCGCCTACGCCGGTAAGCGGCTTTTTCTCGTCGCGCGGGCTCAGGCCATAGCTTAGGCCATGCTGGATGGTGGTGAACTGGCCCGTGGCCACGGCATGCACCAGGCCGAGTACGACCGACCAGGCGAGCAAGGCGAGTTCAGTGGTCATGGCGTTCCTCTCGTGTTCAGGGCGGGAACGCCGCGCAGGGAGACTTGGTTTGTAGGCGCAGCAACAAGCCCGCCGGTCATTTGCGCAGATGGTTCCGTAGCGGGCCACGACGCAGCCCG
>JAABUP010006808.1_pt1 | contig 15888 bp, 17 predicted proteins | sample 5559201 | NCBI WGS metagenome assembly JAABUP01 (sample SAMN10711887, study PRJNA513373) | rock metagenome | isolation source: Antarctica rocks | place: Antarctica
CCTCCCCGCATCGAACCCCATCCGCGCGTCCATAACGCCCACCGCCTACGCGTCCATCTACGCCAAGGTCGTCGTGCAAGGCCTCGCGCCCACCGTCCCTATCAACCTCTCGGACATGACGCGCGCGCTCGTGGTCGGGTGGAAAGAGGATGATCTGTGGCCTCCTAGAGCTACTGCAGGTATGGGAGGGGTAGGGGAGATGGTGCTTGCTAGGAGGAGGGGGGTTGGGGAGGGTGGGGCTGGAGGCGCGCTTGGGCTTGGGCTTGGGCTTGGGGGTATCGGGCCAGGGAGGCAGAGGGTGACGGAAAAGGAAAGGGAGAGGGAGAGAGAAAGGGGATTCTCAAAGGGTGTGGGAGTTTTCAAAAGAGCGTTGGGCCTTAGCGTCGGCGTCGGGGTTGGAGTAAACGGGAACGGCAACCCAGGGGGTGGGGAGTGTGAGTAGTAGTGCGGCACCCTCAGGCCGGGAAGGAAGTGAGGAAGTGAGTTTTTTCTGCATCGGAGCGTGTGGCGATGTAGGTCTGTGGCGTTGTTCTCGATTGGTAAACTGTGAGCAGCATTCAGCATCACGGTTGGTCTAGCGATTGCATAGCATAGCATTGCATAGCGTTGGTTTACCAATATTTCTTCCTTCTCCAGTGTCGAATGTAGTGTACATAATCCAACCCCTATTTTGCACATCCACCACCTGCACCACGACAAACACCCACCCATCAAGCACCGCTCGGCTCGAGAAGTCTGTTTGAATCGCTGCCGAGCTCGTACATAGACTCGTTACTAGTGTACTGAAATCCACTCCCACTCCCACTCCCACTCCCACTCTCACTCTCACTCTCACTCTCACGCAACATCTATCCACGTACTCGTACCGGTCGTATAGCACAACACAACACAACACAACACAACAGAACAGAACAGAACAGAACAGAACAGAATCTTATCTCCCAACACCATCTTCAACCCCATACATACATTCATACATGCATTCATTCATTCAGCACTACATATAGAAATCAGTACAAAAAATCACCTACCATACATAATTCCATAGTAGAAAAGCATGTTCTGACTGACCGATTGTACAGGTACCTACCTAAGTGGTCAACTGACTGGTTGTCGTCGGGGTTTGTATGTTAACTCACTGTCGTCGTAGAACTAGATGTGGTCAGAAAAATGTATGAAGGTGACAGTAGGTAAGGTACAGAACTTCGTCAGGCAGAAAATGAGTGCAGGGATTTGTTGACTTTGTTGACTTTGTTGTACTGTACAGTACAGTCGGTCAACATAAGTAACACGGTCCAATCACGTAGTCTAGTTTACCTACATGTACTCTACTCTATAATATACAAACCGTGGTCGTCACTACAGTTCACATTGTCAAATTCTAGAGGTTAGAACATGTCGGAACTTTGTCAAATCATGGCACAGTCTTTTGTGTCACTGTCAGGCAGAGCGCGGACGGATGTCAATTGCTAACCGTCCAACAGGAGGATATCACTGAAATCAAAGTACAGCGTTAGGATGTTTCAGCAGCCTAAGCAATTTATAACGCAATATTTGGTAAAAGTTATGGACGGCATAGAGGTAAGATGTAAGATAAAACGCCTTCATGTAACGTACGTATCTTTCGGTCTGTCTAGGAAAGCTGGACGTAGGTTACTGCCAAACGCCTTGCAAATGCCGCTCAAACACCCACCATGCAACAACCAAAAAGACTAGATAAAAACGTCTTCATTCCCGAGTCCAAGCCTCCTGACTATACCCTCTGAATCTTCGCCCTGAACCCAGTCGCTCAAACCCGTCATCCTCCCAAGTACAGCAAAAAACTCCTCGACAGCCGCAATAACCCCCTTGCTCTCCTCCTCGAGCGAGCCAATCTCCACACAAACTTCCTTCCGGACATTGCCTCTCAGGACATAGTACCGTCCCTCATGACAGATCCAGTTCGAGGACAGCGTCTTTCGCAGCTCGTTAGCGGCGAACTGGCGTGTTTCCGGATACCGTTGGGTCAAGGGCGGAAAGAGCGGGGCGTCGGTGTACGGCGAGCGGACGTCGTCATGGGCTGATCGATGTGCAGCGACGAAGATCGTGAAGGACTTGAAGAAGTGGATGCACTGAGCTGCGTGTGTTGCTTTTCCAGAAATACGGTGAATGTAGTTCAGTGAGGGGAGGATGGCGGTGGTTGTGGATATGAAATCGACCAGCGTATTTAGTATCAATGGCTGCTCTAAAAGACCGGAGTGGTCGATTAGTAATTCAACGGTCTGCCGCATCGTGTCCAGAAGAGTTGTTGTCATGGAGATGACAGAGCCTATGCTGGCGATATCTGTGCCATCCAGATCCTCCAAGATGCGTCTGTACATCCGCTGTACGGCTTGCAGTATTGGCTTTGCAAGCAGCCAGCCAGTAGAAGTGTTGAAGGCCGAAGCAATATATGCAGGGAAAACGGCATCGATGAGGAAAGCGCGCAACGTAGGTCTATTTGCGTCTCCTCCCTCAAAGGCGTTCGACATCGCCGTGTATAGCTGCTCCACGAGGTACGCTTGCTGGTCATCCACGGCAGCTCGCTCTGTAACAGTTTGAAAGAATGCAACAAGCTGCTTCGGCGTCCGAGAGTCTGCGAGACGCAAACCATAGCTCTTCAGCCGCCCTACAACATAAGTTGGGTCTGTGACGGGAAGTGGGAAAGCAGTGGAATCAGTGAAGAATCTGTCGACCTGGCAGATATCTGAAGTGTGCTGCTGTAGAAATTCCACAACTCGATGGACAAAGTCCACGTACGCACCCCTAACAGACGTGCCATGACCTAGTTCCTGGTAGTTGCTCTTCATACTGTCCATCAGATGTTTCAGGAGCTCTCTATGCTCCTGGCGAAGTATTGAGTACTGACTATGGCCGCCGCGTGTCGCTTCTGTAAGGGATTGGCGCATATTAGAGAGAAGACTGGAGATGAGGGATAATCTCCGGTCCTTGAAGTCAGTAGCTGAGAGCAGGTAACATCTTTCTCGAGGATTGACCCAGAACGGTAGGTTTGCAAGCAGTTCATTGTTGGGATCCACGTTCAGTAGAGCACTGGTTAGCTTATGTTGAAACTTGAGCAACGAATCTCTCTCGACGAGGCCAGACACCCAGGAATGCAGAAACACAGTCTTGTTCTCCTCATAACAGCTTGGATCCTCTTCCATGACCTTGGACATGAAGTACGCGGTATATTTCCGGGTCTGTTCCGTGCCTCGAAGCGAAGTCCATGATTCAGGGCTGTACAAGCCGACGTAGTTACTCCATTGCTTCAACCCCTTGGAGACCAAGAGCTGCGCCACACTCGTCCAAGTATCAGTGACTTTGAGCAAGACAGTGTCATCGAGTGCCTCGTCTGCGCCAAAACAATTCGAAAGAAGTCGGACAAGAGCATCGTGGGCAATACTGTGCAGATGCTCGATAGCTTCGTCCCTGGGATCCACTTCGGCGACGTCCTCGAAGGCAGACCAGTCCCCATATTCTTGACTGTCCTCGCTTGCCTGTTGGATCGACTTTGAAGTATTACGGTCCTTGCATAACCGGGCGTATTCTAGGACGACATCCAACGCCTGCAGTACTATGGCGTTCACCCTTGGCTGCTTCACATCGAAAAGATTGATAATCTCCGCAGTCGACGCTGTACAATGTCAGCATGTTAAGAAGCTACAATAAACGCACAGAAGTTCTTACCTTTAGAGAACAAGGTCTTGGCAAACGCTGCGCTTCGGGCGGCACTCAATGCATTCTTCAAAGATAATAAGGCATCGCTCAAGACGGCCTCGACCTGTCGCTGGTTCTTGGCAATGGTAGATTCGAGAAGCTCCGTGGATATTGTAAAATTTCCAGCAGTCGCCGCAGATGCGAATTGAGACTCTGCCTCGCCTCGGGCAAGACTATGCTGTGAAAGCATCTGCTCTGTGAAACATTCATGCCATATTGCAAATGGCTCCAGCGATACTACAGGCTCGTCCGTGGACAGTTGAAACCGGATCAAGTTGAACCATGCCCGAATGTTGATGTGGCATGCTTCTCTGTGTGAACTTCCTGGGTGTACAAGATTGCGGATGACATCGAGCCTTGGCCGGAACCCAGGTGGAGATGCCCAGTAAATTGTGCAGAGGAGGTCATGATGGTTCCTCAGGGCATCGAGGTCCTCCTGGTGTACTGCTTTGTCCTTTGGGTGCAGTCTCCCATGGTTCGGCATAAGGCGCCAGGCAATGTCTCTGACCTTCTTGTCCGGATAGACTTGTCTCATTGCCTTGAGGCCCGTACCAACTATCTTGAGAAGGATATGAAAACAGCGATCATCTGGGTCGGAATCTAAAGTCGGGTCCTTGTCCAGCTTCTGCAGAAAGCGTGGAGATACACGGCTCTCCTCATAACGTAGATGGGCGAGATTGTTGCGCGCAAAGAAGTCAAAGAGAATTCCGATGATGGCTTCGCATTTTCGCCAACCCCAGCCTTTGATGAGATGAAGGCATCGATTGAACAGGGCTCGGCAATAGCTATTGAAGGTAGCAGACTGCTTCTCTGGATTTGCCAAGTAGATGTCGAGGACTGCGCTCACTAAACGTTTGACAATGATCCATCCTTCAGCCAAGCACCGAAACCGTCGGCCCACTTCAAGGAATCCAGACTCATCAAACTCCAGAAGCGGCAGCAGAGTGAAAAGGTCGTACCAGATTCGCTCCAGGACTTGCACATCATGGAACTTCTCGACATTCGTCTGCAACATCTGTCGATGTAGGAAATCCCAAATTGATGCGTTGGGCAGATAGACTTGTTGCAGTACGTGATCGGTTATCACCAAGGCCTCGAGAGTGGCATTCTCTTCTCGTATACCCGCTTCGCGTTTCGCATGGTATCGATTATCTTCTAAGAAATTGCGAAGCACCCGAAATCCGGATCGATGCATCATGGACACTATGTCGCTTACATTGCTCCTGACTAACTGCTCGACTTCTGCAGTCATCGGAGCATCGACTACCTCATGTGAAGCAATCTGCCGAACCTGATTGGCAAGCACTAGGTTACAGGCTGCAATCTGAATCATATTCTTATGTAACGATGTCATATCTGCCGTATCCCCTTGGTTCGGAAGAGCACGGCTTGCTCTGAGTTGTTCTGCGAGAGTCTTCAGAAGACCGGCGCATCTTCTCGAGAACGAAAAACGATCTATTGGGTCAAGAAAGCTTAGCGTTTGATTGAAGTATCGAACGACAAATCGAAGCAGGATAACCACTTCGGCGACGGCCGCAGAAGCACCATCAGCTTGTCCTCGACTAAAAGCTAGCTGTCCTTCAATAATGCCCAGGGGCCGTCCGGCAAAGCCAATGACCCTACCCAGCTCGGACGAGACATTTTCATCCCATGCACCCCATCGTAGGATTCTATCTTCAAGCCGGTGTACTGTGAGCCCGGCCGGGACGTCCAAATCTCGAGACATGGTAAACTTCAAGCTCTTGGCAAAGTCTCCACTGCCGGCAAAGGTGCTGTCGTGAAAGAATGTACCTACTCTGAGCGGTGTGATGTCAAAATCGTTCGTATATTGGGTACCGAAGGGTGCAAGCCCATACAATATCGCCCGGTCGCCATTCTCAGGTACGCTATCGCAACTCAAGTTTCTTTCATGAATATGGACAGGAACGGTGGGCTGCCGCAATTCAAGGGTGTCAGCGTCGACCCGACGAGGGCGCCGTTTACGTGGCCGATGAGCAACCCTCAACGGCGGTCGACCATCTATTTCGTGTGGGTCTCCCAGCTCTAGAGCTTGTCGTACGGATTGCAATGGAGTTGGTGTAGTCAGCAAATCCTCAGACTCGAGGAACCTGGCTAATGGAAGACTGGGCAGAGATGGGCCACAAGGGGCACGATGACCAGACAAGCGGTTGATCCGAGATAAATTGTCCTCGAACGTTGCTCGGTGACGACGGGGATCATCGTTAGACTCTGCTGACTCCAATTGCGCAAGCCTTGGACCTGCAGCTTTCTGCAGCGATGGGAGAAGTCGCCCTTGGCCTGCTGTGGCTTTTAACCTGCCGTGAGATGGTAGTTGTAGGCTGTTGTATTTCGACGCAACCGTGTGAGACCACGGTCGTCGCCGTACAGTTTGCTTCAGTACAGCTGGCCTTCTTGTAGAATTCATGAGTAAGTCGTGAGCTCTAGAAGGAGCAGAGCGCATGCTAAGAGTAGGGTTACGTTCAAATCGCTTTGAGCGAGGAGGAGAGGTAAAATTCCGCTGTTCATTACCCGACAGAATATTGAGAGGACCTCGACCGCGCGAATTCTCGACTCGATCCGTGATACTACGCGGCTTGGGAGCTATTGTGCCTCCACGCCAGTCTCGCAGAACGCTTTGAGCATCTTCAGTATCTACTCTGTTCCCAAGCTTTATGAACTTGCGCGTAGGGCTATGTCTTCCTTTGTCTTGTCGTGAACGAGCTTGACGTGCTGCAACTCTCACGAACTGAGGGATTGCACTGTGTGTGGTTGAGTTTGCTCGTGGAGCATCGAGCACGCTCAATCTTGGGGCCATTGTTCTGGGAGTTCTAGACACGTTGGCTCTTGAGGCATTCGTTGTGGATAGATGCTTTGTGATCCGTGATTGGTGAGCCGGTCCAAAGTGGGTTGCCTTGAAGAGGCGGTGGTGCACAGAGCCATGTCTTGTAACAGGAGCTCCTATACCGTCTGTGAGTTTTGCCTGGCCCTTCTTTTGAGGAACACCAATATGTCTTCTTCGCGGTTTACTTGGTAGCATTGCATCAATGCGATTGTCTTCCTTGATGTCGCCTGGCAGCATCCAAAAATGTACGCCGTGATCATTTTCTGATAGTCGCAAGGTCCTGTCTTCAGCATCCTTTGACTCGGTAGTATGGTCCCCAGAAGACCCGTCTGAGTCGTCAGAAATAAAGACAGGATTGAAGATTGCATCGCTCATATTAGGAGTGTGGTTGCTTGGTACTGACACTCTTCGAGCCACGCCTTGGTGAAATTGAGATTTGCTAGGTGATGCGCTTCGTTGAGCTCGTTCGAGGGTGATCTCTGGCTTCTTTGCTTGCGTTTTAAGATCAAGTCTCAACCAAGATGCGGGCAATACTCCCCTAATTTTACGCTGGGCTCGCTGAAGTTGATGTGACTGCGTGTGGTCTGAAGCTGGCGATGATGTTTTAGTGGAGCTTGGTGATGGTGTTGGCGATCTGCTACCACGTTCCACTTCTGGTTCCGAGTCCTCTGACAGATCTATGATTGGCCGCCGTCTTGGCTCTGAAGATGTCAAGGGCGTCTGCGGGCGCACCGGGGATCGGCCACGTGGGAAGCGAAACTTGCCGGTGAGTATTGGACCGTGTCCATGTGAAGACAAGCTTCCAGACAGTGGTGGCGAAGGCGGAATATCAAAGACATCGTCAGTACCCAGCATAACCGTATCGCTATCATTTCGAGTGTCGACGCCGGTTGATATGGCGTTAATGGTCTGCTGCGAGGTGTTTTGGATCTTTTGTCCATATGTATGGGAGGTCTTGCGACGTTTGTAGCCTTGTTTAATCCCGCCGATTGACGGACCACGAAGTAACGAATCGACATCGGGAAAGTCTTCGGGGTCAGCGAGCTGGTCAGGGGAATGAGACACTCCAAGAGGTGAGCTTGTTGGGTGGCGTCGATTGTCAACCTGGTTCAAGGGAGGAGAAAATCCAACAAGCGAGTCATGATGAATCGGACACTGGCTATCCTTATCAGCCTCGAAGTCCTGCTCTTGCGAGTCCACGTGTCCCAACTCTGCTTCAGCTTGGGCCAGCGCTATGCGAAGAGGTTTGACGCCTCTATCCTTAAGAAACTGCCGATACCGCTCGCTTTCTAGCATGTAAGGGTGGAGTTGAATAGGATTTCGCTGTCGCAGAGCGCGAGCAGGTCGGCCAGCAGTCGGAATCTCCACTGCAAATGCTCGTTGAAGCGGACCCGCATCATGGCCCTCGACCACAGTACTATTGACAGATGACTCAGTCTCCGCCTCTTGCCGCACTGGAGATATTTCCCAGCGTACTGGAGATGGTGAGACATCTCGCTGGAAGAAATCGGTGACCGGGGTGGAAGGAAGCTCGGTCAGCGGAGACGAAGAGGAGCTGGTAGTCGATTTATGCTCAAGCTCTTTACTTATTTCCAGAACGTTGCTGCCATCATCTTGTGCTCCGAGGAGTAGCTCAGCCCTAAGCTGTCCCGCTGCCGTTGCGTGATAGTGGTCCTGTTGAAGGATATCAATCCCATCCTCCCCTTCCCTTTCCGTCTTATTTGGATGACACCTAGAGTCGTGCGTAATAACAGATAACGCCACACTCCTCTGGCTCTCGTCTTGAACTATTTCCTCAGTCGAAGATAATCTAGAACTGAGTGTGGGCGGTCCAGCTATTGAGAGGTCGGTTCCGGTGGCAGAAGAGTTGCTCCTTGATCTGTGGATGCCCTTCTGGTCCAGCACCTGCCCATCATGACTTGACTCATTATTCTCTGCTTCCGTAGCCTTGATTCCTTCCAGCACACGATCGATATCTTGGAAATCATTGTCGTTTAAGTCAGAATCCGCAGAACTTGCACCCAGCGTTTCGATACTCGCCTCTTCATCTTCTTCGTCCGAGTCTGGAACAAAACCTCGATCTCGCCAAGCTGCCATCTGGTACAGTGAACATACCGTTGGTTCGTGCTGAAAGGACTCCAACGTGGATTCCGAATCTAGTGGCCTGTGGTTGACTTTGCACTTCGAGGTTGACGCGACTTTGTGGGGTAACTTTATGCGAACATTTAGCGCGTTCTCGGACTTCGCATCATCATCATTGCTGCTACGAGAGCTGCTTGAACACCTGCATCAATCTTCAATGTCATGAGCAGGATTCGGGGAGTCTTCCCTTTGTTTCTGGCGACAACGTTTGGTATACTTAATGGTACATAATATGATTCGACCCCAAATAGGCGTCTACTGATCCGTAGCAAGGCGTAACAGTTTTCGGACCAGCCTTCAAAGACCAGGAGAGGCAGAGGCTTGAGAAAGAGCAGTAAGTACAATCGACAGTATCCTAATGGTCAATTAAAACTGTACCTGATTGCTTCCAGAGAAGGGTTAGAAGCTACGAAAGATGTCCCGGAGCAGCTGCAAACCTTCAAAGATGTTGAGACGGGAGCGATTGCAGGCGCGGAAACCGAGCCGCTTCCAAAGAGCACAGCATCCGAGAAATCGCGCTGGTCGATGATCAGAATCTCGGAGCATGGCGAATCAGGATCCAAAGGAGAAGTGGGCAAAGACCAGCAAGGGAGAGGCGATCGGCAGGAACACAGAGCAGAGAGCACCAACTCAAATTAATTGAATAGACGTCTCTGATCTGGAGAACGTGTTTTGACCGTGCTCCCTGTCTATGTCTCCTGCTACGACGCCCATAGTTGCCGAAGTCGGCTTCGGCAGTCTGGTTTGTTCGTGGCAGGGCTGAGGGCTCCGAGAGCAACACTGGCTGGTGCTGCGGCCTTGAGTGCGGTCATGAGGAATTGAGCCTACTTCCACTCTTACCCTGCGCTTCATGCAGCTTATTGCGCAGCGCCAGCATACACTCAGCTTGACAAGCGCATCCTTCTTGATGCCTTCTACGGATTAGCCAAAATAAGGTTCGAACATCCGAAATTCCCTTATGGTGAAGTCTTATCACCTTTAGAGCCCAACAGTAATACGCAGCCAAACTACCGTTAGCCATCAGCTGGTCACAAAGCCATCGAAAAGCCTTCCAAGCCCTCTATAATCCGGTCCTACCAACGTAACCTCTAAAGGAACCTTGGATACCCTCCTCCAAGGCTGTGGTGTACTGACAAGGCCATTGGAGAAGGGGGAGTGTTACTGACTGCTCTCGTAGATGTGCTGGATTGGTCTAGGCGGGTAGATCTGCTCACGGCGACTAATATGATTGTGGTTGCGGTCAAAGGTTGAGATGACTGCCGTGCCTTGGGGACTGCCTGAGGAGGTGGCTGATTGTAGGACGAGAGACGATGAGGACGGTGGGTTACATAAGAGTGTGGATTGAGCAGAGGTTATGTTGCGAGAATGTGGGGAAGTGGATATATCCACGAGGCAACAACGCTACGTAGTAAGAGGATGGCGCAGAGACGAGGCTGACTGCCTTGAGCACGATCATGGGATTTACATGATAGGATCACTGCTTTTTACTTAGCTCTCTCTGGTCTGTGCTCTTTTGCGTGTCTCTAAGTATCGTTGATTCTTTCAAGTTGGGATCAATGATCTGGTGGAACTAGTAGGTGATGACTTGTGGCGAGAACGTCAGAGTATGCGCATGACTAGGTATATATTAATAGCTATATTGGGGATGGACTAAATTTTTAGATCGAATTGCCAGTTGAGGATGTCTACAGTATTCTAGAGCCTCTTTCTAACCTGTCTCTCGTACTCGCCAACCATTTACGAACTTCTTCCGGGACCTAGCCGAACTAATCCCGAAGCTGCGCAGACCACTCAATGCTCTCGATCCTCGGATGAGTCTGCTAAGCATTTTGGTCAAAGGATGCAAGAAAGAGTCACTCCTGTCATGCGAAGGAGACTGGTCAATACATATGGATGGTGGGTGGAATTTACGCGAAGTAGCGACATCGTAGTGTACATGGTATTGCACGCTATCTGTTCTCGTAGCATTATTGTACATGATTCCGCACTGTTCCATAGATATGCATGCTGCTTCTCCATCGAGGGTACGATCATACCTAAACTCGCATATGCGTTAGCAAAAACTGCTCACGATGCAAGCTTTGACCAAGACGTGAGCGAAGTACAAAAGGTCAGACATCCAAGGAAGATTGCCGCTCATCGACACAGCGACTTAGATAGGTTCAATGCGCTGGCTAGCGTGAAAACTGCGAATGTGGAATGTGGTTTCATCATTTGAAGGGAGTACTGTCGGGCAATGAAGAGAGGAAAGGCACTGACCTTCTCAAAGATTTCCGAAAGTCAGTGGCTTTAACCGGCATGTAGAGTGATAAGATAGGGCTGTGCGAAGCTGTGTCATACGTTGACGCACGGTACCTAGAAAGCTGCTCAGATCAGTCAGAGCTCAGGGAAAACGATGATCCAGTTCAAGGTGCATTGGGAGAGAATATGGTCAGACAAGGTATACTGGCAAGTAGCAGGCTGCCTTGCGAAAAGCAGCCTGAAAGATTGGTCTCTTCAAGGTCGACTCAGCTGGGAAAAGAAGACTTTTGTTGTGTTGTCATCTTTCCAAAATAACATTGATAATGTGTGTAAGAAGCTCAACTGAAGGAAGTAATACTGACCTTTGTAACCTGTTAGCATGATTGCTGTATACACTGTTGGTAGTAGGACTGTCTGATGTGAAGTATTAGTGCAGTGAGAGATAAATTTCTGTAAGTTCGTTAACTTAACGTGTGCCGTGAAAAGACGGCAAATTAGTCGAAGTCACCTGATTGCACCTTTCCCCTCAAGGAGCATTTACCTCCAGCCCAACCTCCCGGTGCGACCTAAGAAAAGTCACGCCAGCGTCGATTGGTTCCCGCGACCATTGGCCGATCGGGTTGGTCCAGCAGACAGCAGACCTTTGATCTGCTCAACCCCCCTTCACCACTGACTTCAATTGCTGCTCGATCAGACTGATCTATTGACTGATATATGCTGTATGGCTTCGTGATGCGCAGGGATTGTTCAGCCTCGATATTGGCCGTATCCACGCTCGTTTGGTCGCATTTGGGATCAGATCTTCTATTAAACGACGCCGCGCGACAAGGGAGGGCTGTCGCATTGCGCAAGAGCCGTTCGCATAGCCAAGCTGTTCGATACCGGTGACAAGGGCCTGGAAGGAGCTGCAGTACAGTTCTGTACCAACTGAAGAGGCGGAGATTTGAGCAGGACAACTGGAGAGTCATACGCTGTCGCAACATCTCAGCGGTACTTGCCGTCTGCGCATATCGTGGCGATTGGGATTAGGTGACGTCGGTGTTTACGGCGAGCAAGAGGCGGGAGGTTTGGCCTGAGGGCTTCAAGAATCCGAGGTGCCGAGCACATGGTGTAGATGCTTTTGTTGCACGATCTGTCAGAACGCAGGCATCGAGGAGGCTCCAAATCAGCTGCGGCTTGGTCAGTAGGACCACGAGAGAACCGAACCCCGGCGAATACAATCGCAGTCGACATCACCACACTCGAGTACGAGTGCCTAGTATTGATAATAGTCAGCGCTTTATCGGACGGCCTCGTGGACCAAGATCCTTACTCCATATCCCCGTCCGAACTCCGCTCAGCGGCGACTCCAAGGCAGCGGCAATGATGAGCATGGCACAACCTTTTCCTGCTCAATCCGTCGGCATGCCACATGCCGGCGTATCCCATGGCCATCCTATGGCAATGGGACATCCTCCAAATCCTGGCGCGCCCGGCGGCGGACAACCACCGGGTGCAGCAATGGGCCAACAGATGCATCCAGGAGTATCGGGGGCAGGAGGGCCCCAGGTCAGTCAAGCTGGGTCGATGATGGCAAATATTCCACTAGGCGCTGGAGGGCCGGGACCTGGAGGACCTGGAGCTGGTGGACCAAGTGCGCATGCCCTGTCACATCTCAATCCTGGTCAGGCACAACAGATGTATGCGCAGCAGCAACAACAGATGGCACAAGCTCGTAAGTTCAACTTTCCGATATCTTTAGATGTTCTCAATCCTGCACATTTGAGTTGCGGATGCGGATTATTGCCTTAGAGCCTCTGAATCCCAATCTAGAGGAAGCTACGAACGCTGCGAACACTATGGGAAGGTTCGACGCTGTTTCTGCCCCTCTAATCCGCGTCCGTGACCTTTAAGATAAAGCTGTTCTGTGAGAACTGTTCAGCTGTGGTGTCTACCAAGTACGATCGGTCGTTTCCTCCGTTTCTACAATAATCCCACTCAGTCCGTTGCTATCTCAAGGCGGACGCCTATATGGGGTCTTTCACGATGCACCGTTGGCGCCTGCATGGTTTTCCTTGCACTCATTGTCGCTCGTGCTGGGAAAGCCTCAATGGCCACGCTTGTCCCTCGACTGCAGCCAAGGTTCTTCATGCAGCGGAGTCGACTTATGAAGAACGTCTCATTGCATACACAACTCTGGCTGACCTTGGGTATTTGGCGCCACTAGTTGCGAACAATCCTCAACTCCAGCAGCAGCAGATTCAGGCACAACTCATGGCGCGACAACGGCAAATTGTGATGATGCAACAGCAACAACAGCAGCAAGCACAGCAACAAAACGGTGGCGTACCTATGAATCTTCCCAATGGCGGCAATCCGCCAATGAGCGCCGCCCAGTTTGCAGCGATGCAGCAAGGGAATAACGTGCGTGGAGTCAATCTCCCTCCACATATTCAGCAGCAAATGGTCCAGGCGCAAGCCGCTGCTACACACCATCAGCAACAACAACAACAGCAGGCTCAACAACAGCAGCACCAGCAGCACCAGCAACAACAACAACAACAACAACAACATCAACAGCAGCAGCAACAGCAGCAGCATGCAATGCAACAACTTGCAATGCAACAAGCTGTGAGCCAACCAGGCGGCCAGGGTCAGGCTGTACAACAACCTCAAATGCGAGCCCAGTCACAGCAAATACAAGGAATGCACGAAGCACAAGCGGCAGCAGCGGCTCAGCAGCAGCAGCAGCAGCAGCAGCAGCATCAGGCTCAACAACAGGTTCAACAGCAGCAACAAGCCCAAGCTGCTCAGGAACAACATCAAGCCCAACAGCAGCAGCATCAAGCACAGCAGCAAGCAGCGGCGGCAGCAGCCATGATGCAACCACGGGTAACGAACCCACTGAGAGGCGCTTCCGTCTTGAAGCTACTACAGTTCGGTGATCATCTAAGCCAGTTTTCAGTGAGCCCTAGACTCCAACAGTATGGACCACCCGATGGAACTCACGCAAGCCAACCCCAGGCCCGTAAACAATCGAATGATCTGAATTACTGGCAGAACTTCGTGGATCGCTTCTTCTCCCCGTCAGGTGTATTACGGCAGCAAGTATGGAATTCGGACACGGCGTCGACAAAACAGTTTGAGATCTCAACACCGGCATTACCACGGTATTACTGGACCCATTTCACTAGTGGTGTGCAAAACATGCAAATGACCTTGGAGAACGCACGGGAGAAAGATCTTCCTAACGGTGGCCATTTTGTCGAAAGTGCAAAGTCTTGCTTCATCTACTGGTTTGTCAACGGTTGTCAGGTAAGCAATGATCTTCCTTGTTATCCTTGCATTGCTGAATTGTAGGCAGCTGGTTACTCTGGGGAGTTTGCGAGCACAATTCGATCAGAATGGCAAGATCGACGTCCTAGATCTTGTTACTACCGAGCATAACGAGTACATACCACGGACCCAATTGCAAGTGTCAACAGATTCTCCAGATCCTAAGCATTCACCAAAAGCGAGTAAGACTATGGGCAAACAACGGTCACAACAACGGCACCAACAGCCTCCGCAAGCTCAAACACCATTACCTATCTCAATGGTAAACGAATACGGCATGACGGATGCTGTTATGAGATTCCTTGAGGTGCACTCCCTTGAAGATTCATATCTCTACAGCACTTACTAAGCAGTCCCACCACAGATCGCAGAAACGATCTCCCAAATGCAACCTCTTTTCCAATACTCGCAACAAAATCCTCACCTCCAACCTTCAGACGCGCTACACCAACTCGTATCCTCATTCCAACAACACAACCAAGCCGCTCAATTAAACCTCCCACCGAACAACCTTAACCCCGCTTTCCAACAACCTCACGGCCAACGTACCCCTGGCCTCAACGGCCCCACACAATTCGCCTCCCCAGCCGCCGCTCACGTCAACCTCCCCACTTCTGGTTCTCCAGCCATGAATATGCCCGGAGCCCAAGCACCATCGCCAGCGCAGAATCAAAACCATATCCCACCAGGAGCAGGAGTCGCAATGGTAGCGCAGCAAAGCCAGCAGGGGACAAATACAAGCGGAAGTCAAGGCACAAGTGCAAACACGAGTCCGAACGCCACTAACAAGAGGAGGAGACCTAGCGCTGTCAAAGTCGAAGTCGACGACGGCGGCGGCGGGACAGAGATCAACGGGACTGGGCCTGGAGGAGGAAACAAAGTGAAGCCCAGTCCGCGCATAGGCGGGAAGAGACAGAAAGGTGGACATTGAGCAGCAAAAAAGTTGAGGCCTGATAGAGCGCTTTGTTGTCGATGTTGTTTTACGTTTGTCGGTGCTTTGATGGTTTTTTCCCGCTCACTCACGGTTCAGCGCGGCGTTCGTCTGTCTGTTGTCATCCATCGTCAACATCATCATCCATCGTTTACGGCGGGGTTGTGTACTCCATCGGCGGTTTGGGTACCGTTTCTGCTGTTATATACTCCGACTTACGCGCCTCATTCATCCCTCACCTCTACAGATATTGCTGCGGACTATTCTACATAATTCTCGGCGTTTGTATTATACTACTCCGTCTCGGAACTTTTTATACCTGCTCATCGTTTGTGGTTCTTGTACGTCGCTTTGGGTATAGGGGGTTCTCCTTTAGATATCTTTGCTAGAGAGTGAGAGGGCTATGCGTCTGGGTATCTATCTCCATAGGAAATTCGTGGAAAATCTTTCAATCTGACCTTGTGACACTCAACCATATCAAAGTCATGCGCCAATCATAAGATCCCCGCTGTCATTATTCGACAATCTCCATCATCAACCCATGCTATCTCAAGCATCCCCTACCCAACAGTCCCGGAACCTGCTCCCACTCCCCTCCCCTCCCTCCTCCACCTCTCCAAACAAACCCTCTGCGCCCCACTCCCCCTCCACGCACTCAACAGCAACCCAACCACATGGCCCA
>JAABUP010006810.1_pt1 | contig 15884 bp, 19 predicted proteins | sample 5559201 | NCBI WGS metagenome assembly JAABUP01 (sample SAMN10711887, study PRJNA513373) | rock metagenome | isolation source: Antarctica rocks | place: Antarctica
TCTAACTTCTGGCCAAATGCCACATGTCTCTGCTGTTTGATCATTGATGGACCCATGAGGTTTCCCCATGCTCCCCCTGGAATCTCAAGATGTAAGGAAAGACAGCTAGGTCAAATTGCAACCAGTCATGTCAATTTGCCTCCAATTTTTGGCATTTGACTTGTCAATCAGCTTCTTCCACAGCCTGAGCTATTGCACAGCACAACATTGCTGATGCATTGACACAGCTCATTGCGTATGCATAAAGCACGTGTAGCATCTGAATGTATGCACCTCACTGTATGTCTGAGACCCTCTGTGGCGGCCATTGTGCAAACTTTTGCCCAGACCACACTCCATGTTCTTGCTTGTCATGTGTGTCGCTGTTCATCATATATCCCGTTGCACATCAATGCATATCATACACGCCATCGCTAATGATGTGTACTGTCGCACTGTATGCTCATCTTATGCACCATTGCTCATCATACATATTATTGCTTATCATAGATACCGCTGCTAATCAGGTGGTTTTACTGGGAACAATGATCGTTCCATCTCCTTCGATTAAACCAGTTAATGACTTTTAAATTCTATATTTTCATAAATAGATTTTTCACAGAAAAGTTTCGGCGTATTGTCTCTGAGGATCCCATATATTTTGTAAAACAAAGCAATTATTAAGAGTAAATAATTTAAAAAAGGGTGTACTATTGCTCATCTTATACACCAATGCTCAATGCTGTACATACCATTGCCCATCATGCCCACCATATTACCCCTCCAATGGCCTGCAGGCAGCTTCAGGGGCGCTAGGGGTAGCAGAGGGGGGTGGCTGGGCAGCCCATTTGAGCCACAAATGCAAGAGATGCAGGCAAACATCAGGTGCAAATTTGTGCGTGTAGTCAGGATTTAGGGTTTATGTGTTCTGGCTTGCTTGAATGTCCCAAGTGTGGTCCGAACTAGATCAGGGTTGAGCGTATATGTGTTCCAGCTTTTTGGAATGTCCCAAGTTTGGTTCGTGTTTGAGCAGACAGCATGCATTCCATGACCGTTATGAACACATGCCAGATGATGCCATGGCTGACTGGACAGCACGCATTTGCTGCGCATCATGTGTCCCTTGGCACGTATGATGACAGCATGAATGTGATGGACGCATGAATGTGGATGCTTGAATGATGTGGATTCATTGATGTGATGCATGCACAAATGTGAATGCATGAATGATGTAGACGCATGAATGTGATACATGCATGAATGTGACAATGCATGAATGTGATGGATGCATGAAATTGACAGATGCATGCATGACCAATGTGGATGCATAATGTTGTGGATGCATGAATGTGATCAATAGGCTCCTGATCACGTCCACATGGTTCACATGATAGCAAAAATCCCAGGTTTCTGGTTTTCCTGGTCAACAACGGGGCCCATTGTATGCAGTGAGCTGGAGGGAAACATGCGCGCCAAAGACCAGCAGCTGCTCAAGGCTCAGGACTCACTGAGAGAGGCTCAGGAGGATTTGGCGCGAGACGAGGTCATTTTCGCCGGGAAAGTGAAGGAGCTGCAGGAACTCAGAGAAGCCAATGAGCAGCTGCAGGTGAGCCCCGGGACAATTACTCATTGAGCCTGATTGTCATTATGATGATGTATTGCAGCAGTCATCAAGCGTGATTACCGCCCCCTTGCCCCCTCCCTCCCCCCCTCCCTTTCGGCCCCCTCTCTCCTTACCTTGGGCTAAGTCGTAATTGTCTGGATGCCTGAAATCTCCAATTTGTAATGCAGGCCGCAAATCAGAAGCAGGCAGCCAGACATACCGAAGAAGTAGAAGAGCTATTGCTGGAGCTCAGCAAGCAACATGCTGCGGCTCAAGCAGCCCTACCACATACCCCTCAGGGCATATCTGGTGGTGCCCTGCCCCAGTCATCTCAGGGCGCTTCTGGCACAGCCCTGCCCCAAGGGCAAATTGCAGATGAACCATCACGCAGCCTCACCCCGCTTCCTCCCCGCCTTACCACCCCTGCTTCCCCCAGCAGGCGGCCTAGCACCCACCCTAGGGGTTTCCATACCCCGCCTCCTGAGAATGCTCATGTGACTCCTCAGGAGGCAGGCGCTAAAGCAGACTCAGTACTGACTGAGCAAGCTCAGCATGAGTCACTGAGAGCCGAGAGGGGCAGAAGTTTCAGTAGCAGCCACAGATGGGGTAAGGCCTTTTTTCTTTGTTCCCTTTTGTCACAAGTCCCCCATTTGCAAGACTGAAATGCCACCTGGAAGACTGCTATTGCAACAGCCAGATTTGCCCATCAAATACGCAAGCTAGTGAGAGAGCATTTTCTGCCAAGGCCAGGCTGACTCCTTGTCAAGGTTGACTGTTGGTGAATTGTTGTAACTATCAATCATGCGTACCTGCAGGCAGTCAGCAGGCGCTAGCCCTGGACATGATGGGGATGACAGGGGGGGCAGAGGAGGGGGATCAGGTGGTCTTTGGGGGGGTACCCACCCGCCCCAGCTCTGCCAGCACCACTGGACGCTCAAACACTTGGGAGGTAAAGTCTGTCTGTCTGTCTGTGCACAGTCTGCAATTTGGGTGGTGATCTGCATTCCTGTCTTTTTCTCTGTGCCCCTGGATCACCTGACGCCTTTAGTATGCTGGTCTGACTGAAGCTTTTTCTGAAGCACCACTGCATGATAGTACAATATGTTCAATCAAAGCCATGTGCTGGTGTGGTTAGGGTTAGTCGCCCACCAATTAGGGCATACCATGACAGAATGCCTAGTAAATCAACCCTGATCATGCTCATGTAGGGTTTTGTGTACCATGCATCTTCACAGAGATGCGAGCTCAGAGTCTCAGCAAGTCATTGTTGGGCTGACTTTTCCATTCTTGCTGGATCATATTCTCTGCACCCCCCAGTCATACTGAGCAAGATGGCATTTGTCAACAGCATCTGCATGCAGGTGTTGACATCGAGCAACTTTGCATGCAACAGTCAGGGTCTAGTCAAATCGCAAATACCAGTTAGGGTTTAGTAAATTTGCAGCTTCAGTCTGTCTGCCTGCATGCAGGTTGACTCCACAGGTGCCAGCATGACTGATTCCCTGGCTAGGGTTAGCAGAAACCCTGAGCATGCACAGCTGCTGTCTGAGCACAGACGCCTGGAGAAAGGGCGCAAAGAGTTAGAGAACCAGGTAAACTCTGATAATTAGGCCTCAGACAGTCACAGCGCTTTTCACACAGACTGCCACTACATGCCTTGATAATTGAGGCGTGATTTGATGCCCATCTTGAGTCCTTAGGAGACTCTAAATGGGCTGATGGTTGCATACCTCAAATTGAGCACAGCGCTCATGCAGAGTTGTGCTTCGCAGGCAGAATGGCTGGTGCACTGATATGCAGAAGCTTATGCATGCTTGAACACCTTGTGTTGTGTCCTAGGTGCTGCGTGAGAGCACTAACTACTCCTTGTAGCAACAGTTGTACAGAAGAGCTTCTCCATGCATTGACACCTGCTGCTTTGTCCCACAGGTATTGCGTGAGAGCAGGCACTACTCAGCTCAGCAGCAGTCCCTGGACAAACAGCTCCACGTTGGTCAAGTCATACAGAGAATGCATTGACACCTGTTGTGTTTTGTCCCACAGGCATTGCGTGAGAGCAGGCACTACTCAGCTCAGCAGCAGTCCCTGGACAAACAGCTCCGAGAGTGTGTGTACAACATCCGTAACAAGGAGGATCTCATTTCTGCGCTGAAGAGGAACGACCTGCAGGCCAAGCAGCTGTCACAGCAATATCTGGTAAGGGTTCTTTTTTGTTATTTAGGCTGGAAAATTAGAGCTGTAACCCTAAAACCCTATGCTTGGGCCAGCGCATGAAGCGTAGCCATGTGGTGCTGACTCATAGCCATGTGGTGCTGACTCCCAGGCTATGCAGCTCTCAGTGTGCATTGCTGTTGTGCCACATCAAGAGTGGAAGATTTCTGGTGTTTAAGAATTTGAGACGTTATGCCCTCTATTGTTCCAGGATTAAGCTGGAAGGGCAGATGGCAATGAAGGAAGCAAAGTTTATTGCTGGCCTTATTGCTGGCTTCCTGTGGGGGCAAGTGCCTACAAAAGCTGGAAGGGCACTCAAGGAAGCAAACTGTGTCATTTGCCTTTTGAAGTGAGTTCAAAGGGCAAGCTGTTGTCCTTTCTTGTTTCAGGAGCGCCTACACAAGAGCTGGCAGGGCAGATGGCACTCAAAGAAGAAGAGCATATCATTTGCCTTTGAGTGAAATTAATGGGCAAACTTGTGCCCTTTGTTTCAGGAGCGCCTAAAAGAGCTGGAAGGGCAGATGGCAGTGAAAGAAAGGGAGCTTCAAAGGCTGAAGGCCGAGCTAGAGGCCATAGACAGTGACAGGGCAAGAACAGAGGAGGAGAAGAAGAAGATGCGAGCTGCGTTTGAGGAGAAGGTGGAGGCGGTGCAGCGACACATGGTGCAGCTGCAGAAGCAGCTGAGGGAAGGGGAAGCTGCTAAGGTAGGTTCAGGCTTGTTCATTTCACGTAGGGTCTGGCAATTTTCTTTAGGGTTGCCAATTTGCAATCAGGGTTAAAAGGGACAACCAAGCACTGTGCAGAAGCAGCTGAGGGAAGGGGAAGCTGCCAAGGTAGGTTCAGGCTTGTGCATTTCAAGTAGGGTCTCGAGATTTTGTTTAGGGTTACTGATTTGCAAGTAGGGTCTAGGTGGAACGGTAAAGTACTGTGCAGCTGCAGAAGCAGCTGAAGGGGGAAAAAGCTGACGACAGCTATTGTCGACGATTTCTTTTGTTAGCCGGGCAAAATGGCAGTATATCCAGCAATTTGGGCTCACTAAAATCAGTCGAGGATCTCTATTGATCAAGTCAGGTGCAGGTCATGTCGAGAGAGTTTCACTGCACGAGGGTCTGGTCACAAATTAGCAGGCAGCAATATTGCATGTACAGCGCACAAGTGCCCACACCTGATCCATGCACATCCTGTGGCTCCTACGTTGATTGCCGTTCTGGGTAGCCCGGTACAATACTTGGCTTCTCATTAGATTAATGCCAAAAGGCGTGGTCTTTTCTTTTCTTTTCTTTTCTTGATTGCCGTTGACTGCTGGTGTGCAGAAAGATAAGGCGCGCAGCAGGCATCAGATCAAGGCGCTGGAAGAAGAGCTGAGCAGAATGAAGACGATGCAGGAGGCCCTCAGCAGGAAGATCAAGGCCAGCAATGAGGTCAGCTGTGTATGCAATTCTGTTTGTGCATGCATATGGGAGAGCGTGAGTGTGTGGGAGTGGGTGAGTGTGTGCACACGCATGCATGTAATCATGTGTGTGTGTGTGTGTGTGTGTGTGTGTGTGTACATATTTGCAGTATACATGTATTGTATCATTCAATTTGTACATACATATTAAACAATGTCTACAACATAACTATACTAATATCATGAATATGTAAAAGTTACCATTATCATTGTAACGATGGTAACATGGTACGGGTATTACTTATGTTATCATAAACTTTGTCAATATACTGAAATTAAAGTCCTTTCAGGTGTATGAGAGGGAGGCCAGTGCCAGACAGGTGGAGGTTGGGCAGCTGCGCAAAACTATATAGGTGTATATAGTTTATTATCATTATTATTATGTTATGGTGTTATGCCCCTTCAGGTGTTTGAGAGGGATGCGAGTGCCAGACAGGTGGAGGTGGGGCAGCTGCGCAAAACTATGTATGTGTATATAACTTATTATTATCATGGTGTTAATAACTTATAATTTTTATTAATATGGTGTTAATCATAGTAATTATTATGGTGTTGTGATAATACGCCCTTGCAGGTGTATGAGAGGGAGGCGAATGCCAGACAGCTAGAAGTTGGGCAGCTGCGCAAAACTGGTGAGGCACACCGTAAGAGAGTCAAGCTGCTTGAGCAGGAGCTGGCCAGCCAGCGCATCATTGCAAAGGTATGCTCACGACATTCATTCATTCATTCATGCAGTCATTCAACTATCTGACCAATGGACAAAACGTTGGTTGGGGAGCAAGCTGTGTGCTTCTTCTTGATGTTGTCCTTCTTCTTCATCTTGGCTGCGCATCATTGCCAAGGTATGCGCAGCTCAAAACCGTTGATGTCTCGGCAACCTATGTGCTTCTTCTTTATGTCGTCTGTCTTCTTCTTCGCTGTGCACCGCAAGAAGGTCAAGCTGCTGGAGCAGGAGCTGGCCAGCCAGCGCATCATTGCCAAGGTATCCTCAGGGTAAAACATTGATGTCTCAGCAAGCTGTGTGCTTCTTCCTGATGTTGCCCTTCTTCTTCTTCATGTTTGCTGCGCATCACTGCCAAGATATCCTCAGGACAGAACGCTGGTTGGGGAGCAAGTTGTGCGCTTCTTCTTGACGGTCATTTTCTTGTTTTCACTGCTGCGAAATCATTGGAGCCCATTTTGGAGTAGCAACCTGGCCAGCCAGCGCCAAGGTATGCTCAGGGCAAAACGCTAAATTGAGGCTTTGATGTCTCAACAAGCTGTGTGCTTCTTCTCAATGCTGTTGTTCTTCTTCTTCAACGCCCAGGTATGCTCAAGCCAGGGATGTTTCCCAGTTCTGCAGCCTTGAGTGTCTCAAATTCACAGGGCATGTGTATTATATTCCATTTTTATGTGTATTGGATTTTTATGTGTATCATGTTTTTGTGTATATTTTATTCTGTGTGTGCAGAGGAAGACAGACGAGGCATCAGTGCTTCGGAAGCGCTTGCACCACCTGGCTTTAGAATCCGAGGGGGGCAGAGACAAGGCCCAAGCCTATGCCAGCAGCCTGACCCCAGGGGGGTCCAAACCCAGGACTCCAGGGGGGTACAGGACCCCTGGCAAGGGGAAGAAGAGCAACAGCATGGCGACTCCCACCCGACAGGGTGGCACCCCTGCGGGGGGTACGCCAAGGGTCAGCATGACAGGTGGCAAGCCTAGTCAGCGCCAGCTGGCAGATGTACAGGTGAGTGGTGTTGTGTTTCATTCATAAAATCAGTGGCCCAGCCATCGTCATAATTCATGTAAGGGATATTATGAGTCATCAATCATACTGTTTGGATGCACTTGTATACAGAGGCATATGGCTGCCAGCAGCAGCAGAAGCCTGATCATCCTGTGTAATCCTGCCTGATCATCCTGTCTGATCCTGCCTGATCCACCTGTCTTGTCATACTGTGCTGCAGGCTGTTGTTGACAAGGAGGTGCAGCAACTGCTGGTCAAGAAGGAAGCTGAGGAGCAGCTGGCCATCTTGCAGCAGAGGAGAGAAGCATTGCATGCAGAGAGGGATGACAAGCAGCAGCAGCGTAGTCAGCTCGAGCTGCAGATCCTGAGGTTTGCTCAAAAGCCTGGCCACTCAGCTCTCAGAGCCTCAAGCTCAGCCCCGCAGCACTCAGGGCATGAGCATGAGGGAAGACGTATCTCAAGCCAGGGGCCGGTTCATGCAGCCCCAGATGCTGGCTCTGCCCTGCATCCTTCTTCTCCACAAGCAGAGGATGAGGGCCCTTGGTGCTCTCAGCAGCAGGGTGAGTCGCAAGTGTCGAGTCACGAGCACAGCAGGCATGCTGAGCTGGAATCTGACCTGGAGCCTGAGAGCCATAAAGAAGAAGAGGAGGTGCGGATACGTGCAGCAGCACTGGATGATGCTGTGGATACTTGCGATGCCCAGCTGCGATATTTAGATTCTGCTGTGGCAGAGTGCAAGACGGTGCGTGCAGTCTGAATCATCATAATGAAGATGTTTTCCAGCTCATGATGAGCTAGGTATGTGCATGACAAGACTTGTCTTCGAGAAACACTATCATGTGCAATCTTTGCACATGTGAGTCGGGATCTGACTTGGGATCATCTGACTTCTGATCATCCTTGTGTGCATGTGGCATCATCTTTGCATTGGATTCTTGACTTCATTTGTCTGCGACTTATCATAATTTCAGCTACATGCTCAAATTGTTGTGTCTGCCTGCTTGTTGGCCTGCCTGTCTATCTGCCTGTCTGTCTGTCTGTCTACCTTTGCAGCCACCTGTGCAACAGCAGCGCTCACACTGTAGCTTTGAATACGCAGAGGTGTGCAGAAGCTGACAGAGTGTGTGGGAGGTGAAGAAGCCCGCAGCATGGTTCAGCAGCTGGTGGGCCATGTGGTCACACAGAAGGACAAAGGGCGTCAGGCTGCTGCCAAGGTAACAGAAATATCAATGATACTGTTAAAAATGTTAATCATAAGAAACATAATAACAATAATGTCAGCAAAACAATAGTAGTGACAATAATAGAACTAATAATGCAGTAATGTGTTTTTATGACGCTGGTAGATCTGGCTAGCTTTAATGACATCATTGGTGACGTCCCCACATCAATGCAATGCTGACTTAGGCAAGTGGCGTCAGGTGTGTGCAAAGCATGTCAGCTCCCTCCCAGATTTATGCTCCATAAACCCTAACATTGGAGGGATTTACTTATGCAGGCAGCAGAGCTTGAGGCACTTCTGGCTGAGCGCACTCAGCAGATGAGCCAGGCTGAGACCACGCTCAAGCTGAAAGAAATGGAATTTGAGCGGCGAGTCACAAAGCTGCAGAAGGAGCATGTGTAAAGGTGGCCACCGTTCTGCACCAGGTGGCAGCGGTGGTGCCAGCTGGCATGTCTCCAGCCATAGCTGTGGTGCCAGCTGGAATGTCACCAGCCACAGCTGTGGTGCCAGCTGGCACATCTCCAGACACAGCAGCACCAGCCCAAGGTACGCTTGTATAGTATCAATATGGCTGTCAAAAATGTCTGATTATCAATTTTCCACGGGCTTTGCTGAGGCTGCACACGCAGAAAGCTAAATGCAGCAAAGAAGTTGCAGAGAGAAACTGAACCAGAACTTGGAATAGGTTAGATCCTAGACACAGGTGTATGTTGGCTCAATAAGGCAGTACAGACCAGTAGCTTCACACACAGGCACAAATGGTTCCAGCATGCTATGCAATCTGGCTGACATTCTAGCACACCACACCACAGCACAGACAGCAGATGATCAATGGCTTCACACACAGGCACACATGGGGCTCAGCATGCTATGCAGTCTGGCTCACACCTCAGCACAGCACAGCACAGACAACAGATGATCACTGGCCTCACACACAAGCACATATGGACTGGCTCACATGCCAGCATAGCACAGCACTGGCAAGACTGGCCTCCCAACTACCTAGCTTATGCTGACACAAGCTTCCATCTATATCATCATCACTTTCGTTGCAGGTTCACAGCAGTTACACAGCTCACCAGCATGTCACTGCTGCAGAGCAAGGGTCAGATCTGCATCAGCTGCTCAAGCTTCGCAAAACATTTTGCACAAACAACAAAATGGCCACTGTTCATCAGTGGCCAAGATCTGAACCTGGTTGTTTCACAGGTGTCCCAGAGTCGGAAATGCACAATGGTGGTGCAGGACAAGGCTCAGATGTGCATCAGTTGCTCCAGCTTCACAGAGCATGTTGCCAACACAGTGCAATCTTACATTTGTCGGTGGCTAAGATCTGAACTTGGTTGCTTCACAGGTGTCCAGGAGTCAGAGGTCCACAATGGTGTCGCGGAGCAAGGTTCAGATGTGCACCAGCTGCTGAGACTGTACAAGGAGGAGCGAGAGCAGCTGAGCAAGGATGTGCTGTACTACAAGCAGAGCTGCAAAGATCTCAAGCGCCGTCTCAAGACAGAGGTACTGCTCGTTTCATCTGTGCTTGAAACCTCAAGTTCATCTGTGTTTGAAATGTCAAGTTCGTCTGTGCTTGAATCCCTGATGTCTTTGCATGAAACACAAGTGGCTGCATACCTCAAACTTTGAAACACTGGATGGGGAAAGCAAAAGCATGCACACAGAGAGCAAGCTGGCCGCTGTGAAGTTCTTTTTTCATACATGCTGGTGGACAGTCGCAGCTGTGTCAGGCCTTGAATTTGTATGTTTGTGCTTACTGTTAGACCCCTCAGCTTTTTTAAATGCAATTTGAAAGCTCTGTGCATCCCAGTCCTATCATTGAGACTATCACACACTCTTGACTTTGACACCATTGCCATACATCCAAGATGTCTTGCCTGCCTTTGGGCAGACAAATTGCTGTGACTAATGCTGTGTTGCTTGTGCCTGCAGACCTCAATGCATAGTGACCCAGGAACCATTCTGTCAGAAGTGTCCAATCAGTCTGAAGCGTATCTACAGCAGAGGCAGTCATCCCCAAGGAAGGGAGAGAGCCTTGTGCTGTCAGGACAGAATATCTGGTTGCCCCAGAATTCATGACCATCAGCGGCAGAGCAAGTAGTACATGTACATGCTGTCAGTGTAGTGTCTTGCCTCATAACACATGTATGTAAAGTGCTCAATTACAGTGACATTTAGGTTAAGAACATCTCACAGTGCCACAAAACTGTTTAAAAGCGTCTGTTCGCAGCACTTGGCGAAATTACATTGGCGCGAATTGCGTCGGTTTCCGCTTGTGCTAAGCCAGCCTTACCTTTCCCTGAGCCTTTTCTACCTGCTAAGCACAGTGTGTCCATCGCGCTGAGGTGCAAATCCGCCGTGACTACACTTGATCACCCCCGGTACCGGTCGACACCCTCTGCTCGTAGGCAAAACTGTTGCTGGCAGCTCCGAATATGACTAAAGCGCGCAAGAGCGGTCCGCGATCTGTGCGATTCATGACAGCTACCGCAACACTGGTCAGGCTAGGTCCCAAAAAACGACGCTCACAAGCTCCACAAAGGCCTCGAGCACATCAGCAGGCCCGTCGGCAACGCTCACGATCGCTTGAACGTAGCAGCTCTGAGGATGTATCTGACTGTCCTCGCATGCCAACGGCTGGTGCAGTCCCATTTGGAAGTCCACAGTCTCCAATTCAAGCACCTGAACCCAATCAGGCTGCACAGGACAGCTATGTCAGCCCAGAAGCACATGCTACTGTGCTACCAGGATTCTCCAAGGACTTTGCAGGCTACCTGATGAGCTTGGAACTGCGACAGCGCTGCACAGTAGTTGCTTACAATGACAGGGGTGCACTGTGTGTTGCAGTTGCCACTGCTGATGAAAGTTCTGCTGGACTCGTCATACATGTATGTGACTATGCACAGGCTGGCTTGCTATATACTGCCCCTGCATAGCCTGGCATTGAGGACTGGTGTGTATTTGTTTCAGGAGACACAGCTTGAGCACGTATTGTGTGTACCACTTTCATTCTGCGGGCCATCTGTTGATCAGACCCAACAACACTGCGTCTTTCTATGCTCTTGTGGAAGGATGCAAAATCAGATCACTGCTGTCAAGAGCTTGAACACATCTTCAAGAGCTTGTCATGCAGGTAAGTGCTCATAGCTATTGCATGGGATCTGCAGTCAACCCTACAAGGAGTTGGCTTATAACAAGCTTTGTTTGGCGATTCAGACTTCGAGCAGCAGCTTGATTCATGCTGGCATGCCAGAGCAGTAAAAGACATTGTACTGAGTGAACAGAGCCATGTGCAGTCTCTGAAACCTGAGGATGCGTATGACTGTATCAGTGATGTAGATCTGCAGCATGATCTGGTTTGGCACATCAGCAAGGGCTGCTCATGCAAGAGTGATTTGGTGCTGTCAGTGAGTGCGCACAAGTCTGGGTGGCCACGTGTCATTGTTGGATCTGACAAAGCTGGCTGCTTAGTGTGCAGACATGACGAATGCTGCAGCGTGCCTGGCCTCAGACGCACATGCCGCCACTGCAAAACAGTGTCTAAATGGCTAAAAGCTGTTGACCATGACCTGAACATGCTTGAGCAAACAGGGGAAGATCCAGCACGCCTAGACAGGCTGTCAGCACTGGCAGCTGAGATGAAGGGTTATCAGCTGCTGCGTGACAAGCAAGCTCTTTCACAAGGTCAAGATGCAGATGTCAGCATCTGACAGTCTGACAGAATTGATCGACGAAACATTTTATTGCATTTTATTAGACATGCAGCTAGGCTCCGTGCAAGCTGCCTAGAAACAAATGGTATAAGTTCTAAGTAGAGGCTCAAGAAACCAAGCTTGAAATTTGAACAAAGTTTTGGAACATGCTTCTTAGGCTATCTGTCTTGAAGATAGATGCATGTTCACCTAATTCGCATTACTGCTTTCCTAGCAGTGGTCATGTTACTCACAGACATTGCCAGAGTGCAACGTCGCTTGCTATGGGCCAACCAGCCCTGCAAGCCTGACCAATTGTTGTCATGACTGTCATTTGCTTCTTTAGCGACTGCAAGTTGCAGAAGCCCCAGGGAGCGCCCCATTGAGTCTGCTGGTTCATTGCTTGCAGCATGCAACTGCACTGGTGCCACATTAATGAATGCTCCTATGAACAGGCATGCTGGTCAAAATGCACATTATGCTTCAAGCGACTAGCCACGGCGGATGCAATTGTTGGAGCGCATCATATGCCTGTCTCATATAAAGAATGAGCACACGGCTTAGCTGAGGTTTGGTTGTGTTTGAAACTTGCATTCAGTAAAACCGTATGTGCAAGACGCAATCTTCATACCTGCCAGATTGCAAAATCTGCCCCAAAGTGGTGCCAGTAGCAGGTACTCTGGCCAAGACCGATGGCTAAGCCTCAAGGATGCGGGTAAGTCAGCTGCCTGGTCAACTGAGCATTGGCTGGCCATCCAACAGCACAGCACCTGCCGCACCAACACAGAGTATGGCACCCTGGTGAAGGCTTAGTGGTTGCAGCACCAAAAAGCAGGAAGATTGCAGCAGCAAAAATCAACTCTGTTGCCGGTGACTCCGCCATGCATGCTCATGACACTTTCGCACCCATGGTGCCGTCTCAAGAAGCTACAGAAAACACAGCGTAGCTGTCTTCATGGGCCGCTTATGCTCAGGCCAGTGCTCACGCTGGCCTTTTGACCTAATGCCAGAAATTTGAAAGCTAGCTGCGCGTTTTAAGCGATGTTGCTGATAGTGTTTCCCAGCAATACGTTGTCCAACTAGTTCAGCTGCATTTGGCAATCGCTATAGCACTCGAAACACCGTTGAGGAGTATTTGCAAATTTTAACAACCACCTCTTGTTATTCGATCACTGTGACAAACCTTGTGTCGCTCTTTTGTAGTGGAGCCTGTGATCTTCTCATACCGTCACTGACGCAAAGAGGGTATGTCGGGCCCCTTCAACGCAGCAAGCATCTTATCGGACGAGCTGTGGCTGAAGATCTTGTCCCATCTGGCGCCTGAACCTGATTTAGAGCTGTACCCTGACTCGCTCGAAAAGCTAGCGCAGGATCAATCTTTACAGATTGAGGAGTGTTTGCTGTAGATTTAACAAGTTCTTCCTTGAGTTTCCCAAGCTTTCTAAATGTCTGATTCTGGAGCGGCGCAATCGCCCTGTTCGCACCGCGAGTTTGCTGGCTTGGTTGAGATGTCATAGCTGCTGTGTGGAGACAGCGGTGATAGAATGCGGTACACCTGCCCTCGAGATGGTTTTAGGTGCTCTTGTGACACAGCCACAACATCTGAAGTCTCTGGCGCTGGGCCCATCACAGCACTCAGATTTGGACATGGCTGCAAGTTTCACAAGTCTTGTGAGTTTGGGATTGAGTGCCACAGACTCACAAGACAACTTTGACATCAGTGCTTTGCAAGCCCTGCCACATTTACACACGCTATCTCTTTACATGGGGGAATATTGCGCCAAGGAGTTACCTAAAGGATTGCTGAGCCTGCGACTAGAAGATGCTATTTTAGATTTTGAAGCACCTGCCACCTGCGTAGCACCTTTGCAAAACTTGAAGGTTATTAAAAGTCACTTCTCAAGCATTCACAGTGATGGCATTCTGGCTTACACCACATTGCAGGAGTTGTACCTGGATCATGGCAATATTGATGGTAGCTATACATCAGATGACAACCCGGTAGATCTAGAGTTTGGTGATGTTTTGATGGGAGCTTCAGGTGTCCAGATCTATCAGCCTTGAAGTTTGTGAGGGTGCTGTACGTGAATGTTTCAGGCCTTGCTTATGATGGACCTATCGACTGGGGCTGTTTGTACTGCCTCTCATCTTTGCAAGCATTGACACTACATTCCAGAAATCAGGGATTGAAGATTGAACAAAAGCTGACAGTGCTGGGCAACTTGAGCTGCTTGACATTGATAGGGGCAGCTGCGTCCTGTGCACATGATCAACACGTGGTGTCTGTGGCAATAAATGTCAGTTGGAGTGCAATGCCTTCCATACAAAACATTTACATGGAGAGTGACAAGTTGCAGTTTGGTCGCAACATGCTAGAATTGCTTCAGGTGTCAGGTCTTAGGCGTGTGACCTTTCTGGAGACTAAGCGTGCAACTGCAGAGCTACCTGCAGATTTTGCAGCTTTGGTTCGGGGGTTGATAGTGCAACGCCCTGAAGTGACACTCACTGTGAATGGTAGCAAATTGGCAGTGTAAGCAACCATGCTCCTGATTATGTCGCACAACACCAAGAGAGTCACTATACCTGACAGTACACTGTTGGAATGAAAATATCCATCACAACATATTCCACTTGCAGCCAAATACTTGCCTTGTGCTTGACCCTGTCGCAATGGTCACAGGTCTTTGAGGTGCCATTTATTGTCAATTGTTTCAAGTATGGATGTTTGTTGAATCATATGCTTTCATGATTACCTTATCCATCATGAGGCTACTTGGACATCACAGCATTGAACTTCAAGCTGACTTGTGCCGACGCCAAATTAATAACCTCAAAGACAGTGTACCTGATAAGCTAACTATCAGATGAAAACCAAAGCTTGACATGTCAGCAAAGTAGCATTTCGGAGTTTCCATGTTTCTAAATAGGCTGGCTGTCTTGAAGATTGTTGCATGTAGACCTTATTTGCATTGCTGCTCTCCCAGCAGCATACTATAGTTGCTAGGAGGAAGAGACACGACAGGAAGGTTTCTGACAGCTGATCATCTTGCTCACAGAGCTGATCATATGACTCACAGACACTGTCAGAGTGCCACGCTGCTTGCCATATATGATCCAACCAGCCCTTTGCAAAATATATATGTACAAATAAAAATACCTCCCTTGACGGTCATTCTTCCACACAACGACTGGTGGTGAGCGAAATGAGTTTAGCTGGACTGCATTTGAAACACATCACAAGGCTCTGCAGTCACAATGCATAATGTCAAACCATAATGATTCGGTGACAATGTTATGGTAAACTAATACTGTCTGAGATCCAATACTTCAAGGTCACCATGACACTGCCTGAACATGGTTGCTCTGACTTATGTTGCAGCCAAAGAAACAGCCACTAACAGTGCATACCAATTGTAAAGGTAAGCACTGCAGATTCGTCAAGTCAATGAGTCATGCGTATACCTGGGCAGGCTGCTCAGGAGAGACAAGACTTTTCCTGCACGTACCTAGCTCATCATGAGCAGGAAAGCGTTTGGATTACTAACTTTTGTTACAGATGAGTCATACCTGCCATGAGGTACCCACCACTGGTTGCATAGTTGCCCATGCAAGCAACCACAGGCCTGCCAGATTCCCTCACTTTCATCACCTCATGGAACACGGAGTGGGCTGCATCTGATTCGCCCCCTGCATACCCACAAGCAAGTTGATGAGCACCAACTGAGTGCCTTTGTTGTTTTCTTTTTCTGTCTCTTTCTGTCCCAGATGGGCGCCACTTGGATGCCTTTGTTTGTTTTCCATCTCTCCCTGTCTGTCAGGTCTCTGGGCTGCCGCCTTAGGAGGCTCCCGTTATGATCGCTGAAAAGCGCAAACTTTGCTTCTTCCCACCTTCTCTCAGGTGGGAGCCAACTTGATGCCTTTGTTCTCGTTCTTGTTCAGCCTGAGGCTTATTTCCTGTTCAGGAGGGATGGAGGGGGGCACAAGGGGGAAAG
>JAABUP010006811.1_pt1 | contig 15883 bp, 27 predicted proteins | sample 5559201 | NCBI WGS metagenome assembly JAABUP01 (sample SAMN10711887, study PRJNA513373) | rock metagenome | isolation source: Antarctica rocks | place: Antarctica
CTTCTCGAGAGTTCACACTGAATGGAAATGCAAGGCAGTCGAAAGGTCACTGGGTTGGTCGACGCCCGATGGGGTGACGCGGCTAGGAGTCCGAAGCCCAAACGTGAGTGCTTCCGAGGTATCGAGCCGGGGGTTACCTGGTACTGGGAGGAGCGGTGGTAAAACGCAGCCTGTAGGGCGAAACCCGTTTGATGATGCCCGAGGTTCCTGACAGAGCTAGAAGGCTTGGTAATCGCCGTTGACGACTAGGGCCAACGGGTAATCCCTTGCAGTTCTGTGCGTGTTTCATGCTTGGAGCCGAAGGCGTTCGAACGTTAGACCTCTAGCCGGACGTGTGTCACGTGGCGGACGTTGCCAGTGAGATCCGCCACGCGGGTTTGGCTGAAAGGTTATACAGCGCCATCAATAATATGCCGACGGTCGACCATACCACAGAGTCACAGCAGTGTGCAAGAACAGGTAGTGTCATGTCTTGCCCCGTCGACAAGGCGTACCATACCACAGTAGCGAAGATCCAGACCGCCCGGGTCTGGGGCGTCATGCCCGACATCGATAGTTGGGCATCGATGCCTCCGAGGGACTCCTCCAGTACATATACATAGGTAGGGCAGATATCGGACGAAGATCGTGGTTGTCTTCTTTCGCCTTACCGGAAGCGCGCGACTGATCGACCATGGTAGTGATCTGCACTATTCCCTGAACCACATTGGGCAGCATCTGGGCTCGCCAGCTGGCAATCAATATACATGTAAGGATTGCTGCCCAATAATGGAACTGCAGTGTCTTCTCGATGAAATGGCAAGTGTTGGTGCTCGGAAGACGGCGGTGAAGTGTGATGGCAGCCGCATTGGTGGTCGAGCACGTGAGGGGGCTTCGATTCGACACATGCATGATGATGAGCGAAGTGTAGCACTGTGCAACGAGACGATGACTCGTGAATCGTAGGGCTCTCGGTATCGAACAATTAACTTTCCACGACCGTTGTGAAGTGACACAGCTATACTCTGTGACGACAGCGAGATTACCAATATACTGAATAATCCCCGACACGTTGTATTGAAACAGATGGAGAGCCTTGCACAAGCACAAGAAATCTCGCCTTCAAACATGAAACTCATGGCAGCATCCTTAGTAAACATACATGGCGATCCTGAATTCCTGATCACTGATAAATCAAGCAGGTACTCGTACCGTCACAGCTCGCAAAAGCTCCCATCACATTATGCTGGAAAGTCATCTTCCAACCGAGACACCCACAACGTAAGTCTCGAACCCGCCTAGCTATCCCGGTACGCCGTCGCAGGATTATGCATCTCAAACGAGTTCTGCGGAGGCTCGTTATTGTAATAGCTCTCAGCCTCCCCTGACTTCCTAAACGCCGGGTGCGACGGGCCAGCCGGCTCAGTGACCAAAGGCTCCCTTTGCGCAGCCGAAGGCGATGGTCCTCGAGAAGGGTCTCTGAACGGGTTCGGCGGCGCACCCTGAGGGTTGTAGCCGGCGTAGCTCCCACGCGGCGGGCTGACGTGTCCCGCTCCCGCGGCTCCGCGGTAGCCCGTCTCGACACCGGCGTAATTGCCTCGTGTGTACACGCCTTTGCGGGAGCGGCTCATGATCACGGCGCCGTAAATGAGTTGGCCGACGGAAGTCGCGAAGAGCACGGCCGAGAAGAGGAAACCGGAGACATCGTGCGTGTCTCCCGCTGATTCGACGATGTCAAGGACGAAGATGACGACCCAGAAGAGAGCCTTGATGGATGACAAGACCAGAAATGGAACGGGGTTCAGCTTGTGTCTTGCGAAGAGGGCGATGATGGTGATGTCGAAGATGAGCGAGAGGACGCCGATGGTGAGGACGGAGATGGAAGCGATGCTGTACGCAGTCAGCAGTCACGCGCGCGACATTCGATGCCATGTTCGACTCACCTGAGGACCTCGTAGGCTTGACTATCGCCGTTGCTTGCGTCGGTCTCCACCACGTAGAGATTGAGACTACCAAGCACTATGACGGCCAAGAGCCATGTCATCTCAATTGTCCAGAACGGAATAAGCACCCGCTTCAACCACATCTTGCCAGGCATCCTGTGCGATCTGCGCGTGTATCCTACAGTCGTCTGTCGAGAAGTGGTCGTTCGCGGGAAGGGTGTGAGTACGGCGAACGCGGCGGGCAGCCTCCTGAAGCTCTCCCAGGGTCCTTGGTTTTGATGATCTGCAGAGTAAGTCGGGGTAGGATACGGACAGCACCACCTACCTGGGCGCTCTGAGCAACAAGTACTATTTGGAAGACGCGCGAACGAGATTCCAATGCTGGCCGAAGTGCATGTTGGGCTGTGTCAGACTGTCAGCCTCATCTGATATGGAGGTGAGCAGGAGATGGCCCCGGCCAAATTTAGAAGATACTGCGGCTGCATCTGACTAAGGCAAGCTAAAACGTAAGCTTAATCTAGCCCCACGTGCCAAGCCGCAATAGTCTTTCGCGCAATGGACGGAAGATGAATGTTGGAGAACTACGCAGACTGGCAGAGCATGGGGATACTGGCCGTCCTTGTGATGGCAGAACGTTTTGACTGAAGATCTGCGGGTGCTCCTGGTTCCGAGCCCGTAAGCGCCGGGCAACGAGTACGAGATGGTGTAGACCATAGTTGTGGCAATTCCCAATATACGGCGCAGGGGCAGATTGGCTTGCCTCTTCTCGTGTTGGAGGTCGGCCTGGCCTTTGGTGCCTCGTGTGATGTTGATATGGTCGCTCGTGTTGAGGGCTGCAATTCTCGGAGAAGCGTACCGCCGACTCAAAGCCATAAAAGCGCATGGGAGCTACGGCAGACACGAGATCACCCTGCCCCCTTTGGTCGGCCGCTTGCCCTCTCTCCGTGCGTCGGTGAAGCAGTACTCCGTGACTATATCAGTCACGCCTCTCAAAGGTACTTGAAAGGCGGAGGAGTCTGCCCACCGTCGTTGCGATTGGCTCCGTGGCACTCACAGAGTGTCTTTCTCGGCCAAGATCTTGTCCTGCCGACGCTTCAATAGTTCACGGCGCTCGTCTCGCAGGCTCGTGAAAACCTGGCTCGGTCAGAGAGGTGTCCTTTCATGATGCATAGTGCAACACCTACCCAGAACCAAGCAGCCAGCTCAAAGAAACCCCACGCGAAGACCAGACTGTTCTGCAGCGGCTCGCCAATGCTGGCTTTTGTGATGGTCGCCGAGCCGAGGAGTCCGCCAGGCTTGAACAGATACACGTAGCCCGTCACGACGAACAAGAACAGCAGCCGCACGGGAACAGCTGCCAACCAATACTGCAGTGCTAGCTCCTCACTCATGTTGGCTGCCGTGAAGTCTGAGACGCCGAGGAAGGCGATGATGATCGCGATGAAGGCGGATGCATCACTAGGCTTGTCCATGGTCGTGATATGCGGCTGGGTCTACTATCAGCCAGCGTTCTGCTTTAATTCATTGCGACTTGGTACCATACCAGTCTCATGGACTCGCCCAGTATGAATACCACATTCTGGTCCACGAGCTTCTTTGGGGCTGTGAGAAAGAAATACGCCGCGGTGATGTGGAAGAGTGAGATCGTGCGAATAATCGTGAAGCCTGATATGAGACCCATGGCGTATGAGCTCTTGCGAGTGACGACGAGGTGTCAAGAGGGCTGTATACAGAAATATCTTGAACCCGCACTAGGCTTGAGCACATTATTCGTGCGTGTTTGATGTCTGGTTCTGGGGTCACTCCCTGGAGACGTCATTGTGCATATGGATTGCTGACATATCGTGTACGCTTGGTCAAGACGGTGTATACATGTACATGTAGTCCCTCCTGTTGATCTTTGAGCCGGCGGAAGATAAGGTGGCCATTTCCTTCCCAACTCCCTGCACACAATCTCGACTCCCAGCGATGGAGAAGGGAGCGTTGCCCTCCAGCGGTAGCCAGCGTGCACCCGCACCGTCACCTAATGGCCGAAAGAAGCGTCCGCTCTCTGAAATGGCATCGCTATGCTTCATGCTCATCGGTACCTTCTTATGGGCAGGTGGATGGTTGAATCCCAAGCCTACCGCTACGAGTGATCTGTCCAAAACACCGCTCATAGACGGCCACAACGATCTCCTGATCCTGCTCCGAGCGGTCTATGGCAACAGGATTTACGATACGAACTTCACCAAACCCTTCGAGGAAGGCGGCATGTACGGGCATTTTGACCTGCCTCGCGCGAAGGCCGGGAAAATGGGCGGAGCATTCTGGTCGGCATTTGTCCCGTGCCCTACAGAAGAAGGGTTCGCCAACGAGATCTATGCGCCGTACGTGCGAGCGACACTCGAGCAGATCGACCTTTTCCAAAGGCTGGCCGAGCAATATCCCAAGTACTTCACACTGGCCAGGAGCGCCAAGGAGGCGGAGCACAACTTCTACAAAGAAGGCAAGCTCATATCGCCCCTTGCGATCGAGGGTCTGCATCAGATAGGCAACTCGCTCTCGACGCTCCGCCTGTACCACCAACTCGGAGTCCGATACGCGACACTAACGTGGAACTGCCACAATTTGTACGCGGACGCTGCTGTCGTCTCCGTCAACGGCGAGAGCGTAGCCTCGAAACCGTACCACGGTGGCGTAAGCAAAGCCGGCCACGACCTGATCCTGGAAATGAACCGACTGGGCATGATCGTCGATCTGAGCCACGTCTCCGTCGACACCATGCGCGATGTCCTAGGAGGAAGTCCGGAGAAAGGCTGGAACGGCAGTCTTGCTCCGCCAATCTTCAGCCATTCGAGCGCGAAAGCGCTCTGTCCGCACCCGCGGAATGTGCCGGACGATATACTGCAGTTGGTCAAGAAGCGCAATGGCGTGGTCATGGTCAACTTCTCGCCGGACTTTGTGAGCTGTCGCGCGGGCAATGCGTCTACGGGTCTGCCGGACTTTGTTGAGGAGACGAATACGATCGAGCATGTCGTGGAACATATCATGCATATTGGCGAGTTGATCGGCTATGATTACGTGGGACTTGGCAGTGATTTTGATGGGATTCCCACTACACCGCGTGGATTGGATGATGTGTCGAAGTTTCCTGATCTTATACAGATGCTGCTCGACAATGGAGTGAGCAAAAGGAATGCCGGAAAGATTGCTGGGCTGAACCTCTTACGAGTGTGGCACGAAGTGGACAGAGTTGCTGCAAGGTTGCAAAAGGAGATGAACCCCGTCGAGGATTACTTCAAGCCGGGTATCAGAGGGCTATATGAGCTAGAAGGACAAGACATCGGTGATGTCGCCAACTAAAGCCGGGTATCGAAAAGAAGAAATATTCTCACGCCAGCCCATCTCCCTGAAGCTCCTTCGCAACCACCTCCGAGCCACCGTACTAACCATCCACCTCAGACCCCACCTTCGCCCGCCCCCCTCCGCCCTCCACCCCAGAGATCCCCTTACTCAGTTCCAGGATCCGTGCATCCCTCCCAGCATTCATCCCCCTCAGTTCGAAATTGGCCCGCTGCTGCGCAACAAGCTTAAACTCCAGCCCCTCCGCCCTACTATACAGCACCTGCCAGCGATCTCCCTCGCACCGAAGCCGCTCCCTCAGCTCCACCATCTCCGCCGCGTGCTGTCCGCACATCTCCGTGATCTCCTGCTTTTTGCCCAGCACCTCGGCGCGAAGACACTTCTCCGCAGCTTCGAGCTTCTCTTTCACAGTGTCCAGGATCTCGTTCTTGGCCTCCGTGCGCGCGATCTCTTGCTCGCATAGCTTGACTTCTGCCTGCGTATTCGTGAGTTTCAGCCGGAGCTCCTTGATCGCCTTTTCCTTTTCGGCGAGGAGGGGGGAGAACTCCGGCATCCACTTCTTGATTTCCGATAGCTGTTCGGCTTTTAGGGTCTTCCCGAGCTCTGCGTAGTCCTTCTTCGCGTCTGCGAGGTCGGTTTTGGCCTTTTGCTCCTCAAGTTTGGCTGCTTTGACCATAGCATTGCACTTGAGGCGATTCTTCTCGGATTTCTCTCGAAGGGCTGCCTCTTTCGCTTTCAGACTCTCGGCATGCGTCGCCTTCAGCTCGTCGATTTTCTGCTGGTAGAGGCTATGCTTCGAATCCAGTCTTGCCTGGAAGTTGGCCTTGGCACTGGCGAGCTTGGTCTCGTATTGGTCTTTCTCCGTCTCCAGCTTCACCTTGTACTCCTGCTTGATCGAGTCGCGGACTGCGTTACTGACGCCACCACTGGACGCGCGCGACTTCGGTGGAGCGTTCGAGACATCTTTCTGCACTCCCGTCACTGAGCTTCTCAGCGTCCGCGTGTTGCTGACCTCCGTGTCGTCCCCTTTCAACGGCTCCGATACCTCCTCTGCCTCTGCCGAGCCGATGTCGCTGAGGTCGGGATCGTTCACATCTTCGGTTGCTTCGCTCGAGGCTCTCGGCCTCTTGACCTTCTCCGGGGCTAGGGGTGAGTCCGCCTTGCGTTTCGCAATTGAGGCCGTTGAAGTGGTATCGATATCATCCGCAGCCGCAACGGGAGCGGTATATGCCGGCATGATGTAGACATCGTCTTGTTCGTCCCGTGGTCCGCCGGAGATCAAGGCCATCGGAATGAAGCACATCGTGATGATAGCGTGGTGATGTGGGTGGATGATGAGGTGATGTGTCGAGAGTGAAAGCTGGAGTGGTAGAGAGCAGAGGTAGTTGTGGTTGAGCTTGAAGGTAGGAACAAGAGGTGATTAAGGTAGAAGAGAGTAAGAACAAGATGGACAGAGAAGGGGAGCTTTATATGCTCCCGTCGTCAATGGCGGATATCGCAACGAGTGAGTGAGCCAATGGAGTGATGTTGAGAACTTCTTCAACGAGTGCCTCCGCTCGGCGCAAGTGAGAAGAGCGTGGAGCCTCTCGCAGACTCCAGATCGAATTTGTCGATAAGTCAACGGTAGTGAGGTGTTCATTTTCCAGCGTGGCGACGAGTGACGATCCGAGTGAATCAATTCTACCACCAGTAAGTCTTGAACTTCGCCTCCGAACGCGGTGTATGCGACCACGCCTGGTTCGAGAAGGTGCAGTATGAATTGTGATCAATTGTGAGCCTGAAAAACATAGACTACACCTGTGAACCTGCTGCCGACTGACCTACATACCTCACTACCCACTCTGATCAACAGCCATAAGCCTCCCAATAAGACCCTGCTGCTCCTCGGCCATCTTCTTCCACTCCCCCATCTTGATCTCAGCATTACTCAGCGCAATCTTGCCATCCATCACCCGCGCCTCGGCGTCCTTGCGCTCCTTCACCACCTTCTTGTGAGCCAGTATCAGCGTCTCCTGCCGCTCCTCCATATTGCGCATGAAAGCCAGCTTCGCATCGTTCAGCTTCTCGATCCGGGCGTCGCGCTCGACGAGATCGGCTTGGAGGCCTTTGACGAGCTTGAGGTGTGTCGTAGCCTGGGCGCGGAGCGCGGAAGCTGTTGCCTCGTCCCATGAGGTTGCGTTGGTGAATTGGTAGATTTGCTCTTGGAAAGTGGTAGTCTGCTCGTGGAGGGCCAGGATCCGTTCATCTCGCTCCCGGAGCTGGGACCCGAGGTGCTGTCGCTGATCGTGCGCTTCTTTCTGGAACGCAGTGGCGAGGAGGAGAGCGGTATCTTGTTCCTCCTGCGCCTCGACGAGTCTGGCATTTTGGAGTTGAAGGTCTTTGATTTGCTTTTCCTGCTCGAACAGCCGGCCACTATCGACTTTGTTGCGCAACTCGGTCCCGTCAAGACCATCGTTGAATCGCTTTCGAGAAATGCCGGCGCCCTTGTTCCGCATCGCATGCTCGCCCACCAGCTCCGCCGTCAGCTCGTCGATGGCTCGCCGATACCCCCTGATCTGGTGGTTTCTCAATGAGATCATTTCATCGCGCTCCGAGAGGATAGTCTTCAGCTCGTGCACATGGTCTGTAAGCCGCTTTATCTCCGCGCCACGGTCGTGGAGTCTCTGCTCCATGGCACGCATGTCGTGCGCCGGGCCGGTAGGGGCACGGTGAAGAGTATCGATCTCGGCTTGCTGGCTGGCGAGGAGCCGTACTAAGCCTTCGTAGGCGTCCTTTGACAAGTTAGTCCGCCCGAGGACTCTGGTCAGCTCCCCGCGTATGTTCATTGTGAAGGTTGTCGCGTGGTGATAGATGTTGCCGAAGTCGTATAGGGTGATGGACGAGAGGGGTGAGCCTCTCTTATCGAAGCGTGGTGCTTGAACGAGGTGAAGTGAGGTTGAGGTCGAGCGTTTGAAACACGTTCCTTCCGTTTGTAGCGGGAGGACGGACGGGTAATTTGCCGTGCAGACGGACCACGGCTTGGTACCTGCGGCTCGGTAGAAGGCGACTCCCAGCTGCGAACAACTTGAGACCGAAGCACTGGGGCGGTTATTCAAGCTTTTGATGACGAAGCTGCCTTTGGGATCTCTCTAACCTGGCCTCCACTATACAATCCCCAGTCCGCAACCCAGTAGAACGCCGTCGCTAAACCACTGCCGGCAGACTCACAAGTTGACCTGCCATTTCGGATGCGTCCGCAGCTTCTCACCGTACCGATAGAACAGGAACGGTATAGGGCACAATGCCAAGGCGACAAAAGCGATCAAGCTATTGCCCCAGCCCAAGCCGAGCTTGGCGTACATCTGCAGTGCGAAAAGCGGGAAGACAGCTCCTAGGATTGAACGGAGTATGGTGTTGGCCGCCATCGCCGAGGCGGCGTATCGCCCGAATGTATCAACCAAGTAGGTGTTGATTGCCATGCTGTCCTATCATTAGCGTTCCAATGTCTCAAATACGGGGTAATCAGCAGCTGCTCTTACAATGCCGCGATGAGGCCGATACCGACGAACAGCGTCCCGAGGATCGGTACGGCCCATTGTACGTGGTACTGCGCCGTCCAGCCGTAGATGAAGAGCCCGACCGGAATGAAAGGACCGGCGTACATGAGGACGGGAAGCCGATACTCTGGCTTGATCTTGCCGTCACTATGCTTCTTCGCAAGAGACTTCATAATCGGATCCGACGCCTTCCCAATAATGGCGAGGCCGAGAAGATTGCCGACGCCGCAGCCGATGTACACCAAGCCAACGGTACTGCCGGAGAAGTGATAGTTCTCCTCGAAGACGAACGTGAAGGTCGTAAATAGCAGGTACAGGATTCCGTAGACAACAGCCATGTAAAGCGACATGAGGGCGCAGATCGGTGACAGGAAGAGGAGTTTCGTCGGTCGGACGATGGCTCGCAAGAAGAGCGTTTTTGGTGGTAGGTCAATGGCGAGCTTCGATCTCAGGTCCGGGTTACCGGTTTCTTTTCGCAGTCGCTTGGCTCTTCGTTCCAGAATCACTGGAGCGTAAGTCTCTCGCATGAAGAAGAAGCCGGCGATTGTCACGGCGCCCGTGGCTATGGCAATGACCCAGAAGATCTGGGATGTAGTCAGCGCCTGTCAAGGTAACGAGAGCCTCGGATGACTCGTACCCATCGCCAACCTTTCGCTTCCGCCAGAAACCCACCACACACTGGTCCGATGACAGGACCTAGCAGAGGCCCGATAGCCCAGATGGCCATGGCGCCACCGCGTTTCTCGGCCGGCATCAGGTCAGCTATCGTGCCGCCACCTAGACCTCGTATCAGCAAAAGACTTCGTCGATATGTCGGAGCAGCCGAGGACTTGCCGTTCGTAATCGGCGAAATACCCCAAGCACCAGCCAGGAACCGAAAAGCAATAAGCATATTCATATCCGTGGCAAGCGCGCACGCCACAGTAAAGACAATAAACCCGACATTGCACACGTGATAAATCATTAGTCGCCCATACAGCTCGCTCAACGGAGCAATGACGATGGGACCGGCCGCAAAGCCTAGCAGATACACCTAGACAACAAACGTCGCCACAGCCTGGTTGTTGGTACCAAAGTTGTTAAGCAGCTCCGGCACGCCGGGGGCGAACATGGAGGAGGCGAGAGGCGTTAGGAAGGTCATGGCGGAGAGGACGGCTATGTTGCCCCACTTGACCGTCGCGGTGAAGTTCATCGGGTTCTCTGGATCGTCGGGGCCTGACCAGTCGACGATGTTGGGGTCTGCCGGTTCCTGCTCCTCTGCTGTCGTTGTTGGCTGGCCTTTCTCCAGGTCGCTGACCGGCTCATCGATCGAAGAGGGCGACGAGAGCTCCTTGTCGTTGTCCAGCCCCGAATTGAACTCTTTGCTGTTCGCAGCGGCCTCTGCATCCGTTTCCACACCCTCGTTTGACGGGATATCCGCATCATGGCCCTCCTGCAACGCCAATTGCTCCTTCTCGGGCAGGTCGCCGCCTAGGAAGGCGGGCACCTTGTGCGCAGCCATGCTGCGAGCGTCGACCTGACGGAGACATGTTAGCGACGCCCATTATCGTTCCACTGTGGTGTCGAGAACAGGTGATGTTCGTGTCGTTTTGACTCGAGCTCTCCGCAGTTCTATGGGGCCTCGTCCAGATGTCAGCACGGGAGGAAGAGGATTCAGCTTACTTCGTGGGGTACAGCGCCGAGATGTCGCGGGATCCCGAGGATGCCGTCTGACCCAAACAAACACAGAGCGGATGGAACAAGCAACTACGGCGATGGTGAAGCGGATGAAAAAGTCCAAGAGGAGCAAGACTGGAGGAGCGACACGATATGCACTCTGCGCACTCGCGATCGAGACGACGTGCTTAAACTCACCTTAATGCCGAGAATCCGAAGTCTGCATACTCGGCAAGCGGCATCATGGATATCGTACTTTGTGCAACTTTTGTGCTGTGGATCCTGCATATTGCTGCATAAATACTGTAGCCGGCGGTGGATTTACAACAAGCGCAAGCCATCATCAACCGTTGCTAAAGAGATCAAGTTCGAGATGCATCAAACAAGCACGGCACGGCAGATGAGATGACGGGACGATGATGAACCAAGCTCACTGACCACACGAGCACGACGTAACATCGCTCTCTTGCACAACAGCATCTCATGTATCCAACCGTACCTCCATACACGTGCACCCACCACAGCCCTACAACAAAGACACCCACCCTACAACTTCGCCTTCCTCCCCTTCCCCTCCTCCTCCTCCAAAAACTTCACCTTCAACATCCGCCTCAAAATCTTCCCACTAGCACTCTTAGGAATCTCCTCCGTGAACCTCACCCCGCCCCTCAACCGCTTATGATGCGCCACCCGACTCGCCAACCAGTCCATAATCTCCTTCTCCAGCTGCGGGCTGGGCGTGAGACCCTGCCGGAGCTTGACGTACGCGAGCGGGACTTCGGTCGCTTGGTCTTCTTTGTAGACGCCTAGGACCGCGACGTCGTCGATGTGTGGGTTGGAGACTAGGAGGCCTTCGAGCTCGGCGGGAGGGACCTACAGGGGTTGATTGGGTTAGCGAGAGGGGTTGGGTGCAGGAGTGGTGGGGGGTTTTGGGGGTGTGACGGACCTGGAAGCCCTTGTACTTGATCAACTCCTTCACGCGGTCGGTTATGAAAAAAATCCCGTCTTTGTCCTGATAGCCAACGTCGCCGGTTTTGAAGAAGCCGTCCTCGGTCAATGCGTTCTTCGTTCCCTCGGGATTGTTGAGGTAGCCTTTGAACACATTCGGACCTTTGATCCAGAGCTCGCCGACCTCGCCTGTAGGGACTTCTTTCTCCTCGGCCGACACGTACTTGGCGGTCTGGTTGGGCAGCATAGTCCCCACGCTCCCGATACTCCGCTCCCAGTCCTCCCACGGCTGCGTATGCGTCGTCGGACTCGTCTCGGAAAGCCCGTAACCCTGCTTCACCGGGACCTTGATGCGCGAGTAGACTGCATTGACCAGCTCTCTCGTCAAAGGTGCAGCGCCGGAATTCAGCATGCGGATACTGCTAAGATCGTACTTATCCACGCAAGGATGCTTAGACAATTGCAGCACAACAGGCGGCACAACGTACGCGAACGTTATCTTGTGCTCCTGCACGATGCGGCACCAGCTCTCGATGTCGAATTTAGACATCACCACTGTCTTGACTCCGCGATAGAAAGACTGGTGGAGAATGACGGTGAGACCGTAGATGTGGAAGAACGGGAGGAAAGCGAGGACACTGTCGCCTTCGGGCAGGCCTTCTCGTGGGTCCTTCTCCTGCGGTGATCTGGAGCGTGTTGGCGACGATATTGCGGTGCGTGAGCATGACGCCTTTGGGCTTGCCAGTCGTGCCAGATGAGTAGACGAGGAAGGCAAGGTCGTTGGCTGGGTCGACCTTGGCTCGTCGGTACCGAGTCGCGCCGGAGATGTTGCGGATGGAAGTCCAATGCCGGAATTTGCCTTGGGTGTCCCGCTCGCCCATGACTATGATCTGATCCTCGGGTATACCGACTTTCTTGCATGCCTGCACCGCAATCTCTAGCTGCGGAACCTGTGTCACCAGCGCCTTTGCTCCGCTGTCTTTGAGCTGGAAGGCGAGCTCATCGACGGTATAGCCTGGATTGGCTGGGGACACAATGCCTCCTGCGAAATGGCACCCCCATGTTATCGCCGGCGTATCGATGTGGTTGGGACTGTATACACCCAGGACATCTCCTTTCTTCCATTCCCACAAAGCTCGAAGACCTTTGCCAAAGTCCGAGGCGGCTTGCTTTACATCGGCGTAGGTGAGGTTCTTGTTGGCGAAAGGATCGACGAAGATGACTATGAGACGCCAGTCAGGACTCGCTCGTACTTGGCTTGTTCAGAGTCATGTGCAATTGGTACCTTTGCCGTCAGAGAAGTCGCGGTTCGGTCGCTCGAACAAGAAGTCCCAAAGTCCTACATTGGGTATGTCAAGGGGTGGGTAGAGGGAGTCGGCAGGCATGGCGAGGTCTTAGGTATACTGTGTAGGCTAACGATATCAATGCACACCAAGTGACTGGAAAAGCAGAGCCGCAGCAACAACAATGATGCCAACACCCAGCTCCATCGACCTCACATTTGTGATCTTGTCCGGACCTGACGCCCTCCGAGCCCGAGGCTGTATGGTATGCCGAGGCTTGTCTCTTCCCCACAAAACGCCAGATAGGAAGGTACGCACTTGCCCGATACGGATGATTGCGGCGCGGATGCCGGCAACAATGCGGCTCTGCTTCCCATGAGCACATGCACTTCACTCGATGCGCTGCTATCGTTTCGTTTGCTTATGGCAACACGCAGGATATTCGGAGCCAGTGGCCCGTCGCTGAAGCAGAGCACATGGACATCTCAAGCACCGCTCGGCTGCTACCAGCGGCGATGGGCACAGGTCCACGATCTGCGCTTCCTGGCATCTCACCCTCGCCACAACTCCGTCCATGAGAAGTACAAGGAGAAGCTTGAGCGGAAGGTACGGGAGAAGGGGTTGAGCAGTGTGGATGAGTGGAAGAAGATATACACAGACAAGATCGATGCGTTGCGGAAAAGGGCTACGGTGCCGGGTGCGAATGCGCCTCTGAGCGAACAATCCCCGCCTACCCCGGAGAAGGTGGACAGCAGCGTACCATACCAAGCTCCACCAGCTCCGGAACCGCAACAGCACCCTGCACAAGCGAAGCAGTATACCAAAGCAAGCAAAGATGGCGTCAAAACCCTCAGCAGCTTCATCGACGTCGACAAGACGGCCGAGCTCCCACACAAAGAAATCGAAACCATCTGGCGCCTCCGCCACATCCGGGATCCCCAGAGCCTGTGCGCAGTAATGCAAACCGAAAATTACCGCCGCATAGCAAACACCGCCAGGAAACACCCCCAATTCATCCTCCCCATCCCGCGCGAAGGCCAGGGAGCAGAGATCCACTTCCTGCAATGGACCTTCCCATCCCCCACAACAACCACAGTCCTCTTCACGCACCTCGCGGAATTCAAACTCCGCGGCGAGTTCGCGCAGCCGCATACCACTGTCACGCACCACCTGGATCTCGCGGATAGTAGCGGGTTGGTGCTGATGGAGGGGAGGGTAACGGAGGATAGGGGTTTGACGGTTGACGAGGGCAAGTGGCTGTTGATGTGTTTGCAGAAGTTTTATGGGTTCGAGGCGCATACTGATACTGCGAGGACGAATGAGGGGAGAAGGAAGAGGTTGATGGAGCAATTTAGTGGGGGGGACGAGACGTTTAAGGTTGAGGAGTTGCTTGAGGAGGCTGAGAAGATACCTTGAGGAGGCTGCTCACTGTGATGCTTGGCACGACCTCCAGGGCTGGCTTGGAGCTGGATGCTTGACATTGAGCTAAAAGCTCTTGTAGACATATATTTTGTGCGCGTCGCACGATAGATTTGTACATTACGAAATTTCCGGCTCTGAAGCGCAATGAGTGCGTCGGCTAAGATCAAGTCGTCCGAGACCATCTAGGTATCGCAAACCTTGAAGGCACCTCATCACGGTCATCCAAAGCACCACATGTTTGTCTCTCTAGGCAGTCACTGACACTTTGGTCACAATACGCTTGCTCTGGGTGCATACTCCAATGTATGGCTGCCACGAAGGCTTGTCCAGCTGGTGTCCACCGCCTACATGTACCTAATCGCGCCTGTCAATGGGTTCACCAGCCATGACCCGCGATTCCTCTTCTACAACAACACCGCCGCGGATCTTCGGATCATCACATTAGTGCTGGACCGATGCTCAAAAACCGCTTGCTACTCGTTGTGCAGTCGCCGCGCTCATCATTTGAGTCACCGCGAAATGGATCCCACGTACTCAGCACCATGATGACCATCACGAGGGCCATCTGGCCTTGATCTAGCACGATCTATACTCAGTGCATATCGACATGATCCGTTGTATTCACTGGCAGCATTTACGATCGCACATCTCCTGTATGCATATCAGCGATGGAGCTCACACCCAACTCGACTCTACACACCTCGCCACTCAGCCCAAGATGCAGATCTCGCCCGAACAGCTACGTGCACGACTCCAGTCGCCGTCCTTCGAACCCCGGAGCACCGCGACATCGCCCACCGCCACGTCCCCCTCCATGTCGCCGGGCACGATGTCGCCGATGCTCTCCCCAGTCTACCTCACGCCACACTCGCCAAGCAACGGCAAGGTCCTGTCAACCTATCTGACGCCCATCATGTCCCCCCTAGCTGGCATCATCACAGAAGCCGAGATCGAAAGTACGCCACTCGACGACTGCCACAAGGAGCTCACGCTCATGCATTACCGCCGCTTGATGCGGATCGCCACCCAGAACAACCCCATGGCACTTCCGGCGTACACCACTAAGACTACGGCCCGAGACCAGCTGGCGCGGATGACGCTGGTGATCCGGGACTTCGTAGCGCACTACGACAAGCACCACACAGCGAGCGACGCCCAAGAGTGCGCCTGCGGCGAGTCCCTGATCGGCGACATCATCGATGCGAGTTTCAACGTGCCGGGCGTGAAAGGCAATCTGATCATCCCCTCGTTTCCCTCTCCTCTCCGCGACGGCCGGGAGTACGAGATCGCGGCTCTGGTGCAAGAGAGCTACGCCGGGAACCTGGACGACGTGACCGAGCTGTGGAACGTGGAGCAGTTCTCCCAGTACAACCCCAAAGTCGTCCCCGACACGCCCTCGACCAGCATCAACGACCTCGGCCTCAAAGTCGACTGGGGCGCTCTCTGTATGCGGGCCTCTTCGGAGAGTAACCTGCTACACTACTTCTCGGACGTTCCGGTGGATATGTTGGATCTGAAGAGGAGTCAGGTGCATCTTACGAAAGTCATGCTCAAGGGCCGGAGGGCGCGGATCTCGGTTGCGTGGCCGCCGACGGGGAGGTCGAGGAGTGTGTCTGAGACGAGCGAGGTGGATATCGATTGGGTGAGTGTGAGGAAGATGGCCGCGGCGCAGAGGTTGAGGTTGGGGAGGGAGATTGAGAGTGAGGAGATGATTGAGAATGCGCTGAATGTGCTGGAGGAATTGATGGGGGAGTGATGTAGGAGGGAATTT
>JAABUP010006812.1_pt1 | contig 15880 bp, 18 predicted proteins | sample 5559201 | NCBI WGS metagenome assembly JAABUP01 (sample SAMN10711887, study PRJNA513373) | rock metagenome | isolation source: Antarctica rocks | place: Antarctica
ATAAGATAACCGACCTAGGCCTATACTCTTAATATCTCGGGATAGAGATAGTACGTAACCGGACTAATAGGACGGTCCGTATTACTTAAAGCACCTATATTAGGAAGATATTAGTTCGGTTTAAGATAGCCGATTATACCTTAGTTACTATACTAATAGTGGCTAATATAGAGTTCTATAAGGAATCTATCGGGGTCGCTATAATTACTAATACTTATAAGTATTAAAGTATAATTAGGTTATTTATATATCCTATAATATAGATAAGGGCTGATATTTACTACGCTATATCTATCCTATCCTAGTTTAACTATAATCTAAATGCGAAGCATTTCGGAGCGGCTAAACGAATACTCCGTTACCTTAAAGGAACGATTAATATAGGTATCACCTACGGTGGAAGTGGAAGAGATAGCCTTAAGACCTTTACCGATACTAACTAGGGGTCTAATATAGCCACCCGTTTATTACGTAGTATATATATCTTCTTACTCTATAGAGGAGCTATTAGCTAGACCTCGAAGCGTTAGTAATCGATCGTATTATTATTATACGAGGCCGAGTATATAGCCTAAACCTAGGCCTCTAAGGAGGCTATTTAGTTAACTAGGCTATTTAGTGAGCTAGATATAGGCTACGGCTTACCGACTAATCTAGTTATTATTAAGGCCGATAACTAGGGAGTAATAGCCTAGCTAAAGACCCTAGATTCTACTCTAGGACGAAGTATATCGATATCTAGTAGCACTTCGTTAGAGACTAGGTAGAGTTAGGAATAGTAGAGTTCTTATAGGTTCCTACTAATAAGATAGTAGCTGATAGGCTAACTAAGCCGTTAACTAATAGGAAGTATACTAGGTTTCTCCGTTAGATTAGTCTAACTAAGGTGTAAAAACTAGTTAGTTAAGAACATCGGCAAATCTCAAAAGTTTATTTTAGCACGCTTTTTTGGCTATTATCGGAAAAATTAGGTTTTAGCACGATTTAGCACGTTTCGCACGTTCCGCCCATGTCCAACGCTTTTAGCCATATTAGCAACCCGGGGTTGCTAACACCCGAAACACCGGGAACAGCAACCCTAAAATTTAGCCGCACGAACCCCCGAAGGCCCCTGAGGCCTTGCGACCGTGGCCCCGAAGGCCTTACGACCGTGGCCCGAAGGCCTTGCGACCGGGGCCTAGCGCTGGCCCAGCGCACCACCATCATCGCTATGCGTATGACCCTACGCTTTACCCCAAGCACCTCCCCGGGCACTACCCCCGCGAGAGAATCGGCCGAATCGACCGAATTTGGGGTCTGATTTTAGGTGGTGTTGGTGGTTCATCCCCTATAGCCTTCCCGAGTGTTTTAGTCGATCATGAATATTAAAAAAATCAAAAAAATCGAACTTTTTAAAATCACGTGATTTGCTAAAAAATCGTGATTTTACTAAACCTGCGAAACCTGCGAAACCTGCTAAAATCGTGATATTAGCTCGCGCATTTGCTAATTGCGATAAAATCACGATTTTACCTATATTTCCGGAGTTAGCAAATCCGGATTTAACATAAACTTTTGAGATTTGCCGATGAAGAGATATTTAGTCAATTGTATATAACTGAATGTGGGAGTGTTGGAATTTAGCCTTATGCTACAGCCTTATGCTACCAGGTTTCTAGGTTTTATAGGTAGATTGCCTAATGCGGTTTAGCGTCTTGGCATCCCCCTGACACTTCTCTTTCTTCTCCATGTAACCAACTCAATCAATCAATTCCACACCTATGAGACCTCAACTTCTCCTCGTATTCCAACACAACGGAACCAGGGTGAGCAGCGATTCAATGGAAATTCCAGCCATCAAATGAAACGCTGGCAGGCAAATTGGCTGAAAACACTGCACCTCGGGGCTGCTAGATCGGGCATACCAGACTCAATAGCATATTGGTGTGAGTGAACTTGGAAGAGGAAGTTCCGTATGAGTCTGGATCAGTCTCTTCAGCCGCCATTTTCGCTTCAACCTGCACAGTTGCAACCGCCTTGCTTGTTTCCTTCCTCCCCATCTTCAAGCCAAGAACCGAGTAACGATGCACCGCTGCGCCATGTTTCGTGCACACAATTAAATATCTAGGAATTGAAACCCCCCCTAGTCGCTACGATTGATGTCAGAGTAATGGAGATGTGGTCGCCTCCAACCTTTTCGGCGGGCAAAGTCCCTCAAGTGACTCCAGGCACTAGTGGTGATCAAAGGATCGAGGGAGACTTTCCGTTAGACCGGGTCGTAATCGACCGTGAGTGTGGCGAATTCCGACAGCAGCTCATGTCTCACGCGGATTTTAGAGCTTCCTCCAGGCACACATATCCGTGCCTGCGATCGATATCGGGCGTCTGCATGGACAGTGACTGCCAGGATTACCACAAGCCTTGCAACTGGCGAACCGAAGCTGTATTTTCTCAAAGTAAGGACCAATCAGAGAAGTGGTGACGCGTAGCTGACTACCTTTAGTGTGCAGAAGATGCTCAAGGAAAGGCTATGTTAGAAGGAGAATTCAATTCTATGGGCGAATTGTACAAAACGGCGCCAAATTTCGTTCCTAAGCCTTACGCATGGGGAAAGCTCAACGTTTCTGACCCTGATACATACTACTTTCTGTGCGACTTCATCGACATGACGAATCAAAACCCCGATCCAGTCCAGCTATGTGCCAAGCTTGTCCAATTACACCAAGCAAGTGAATCTCCTACCGGCAAATTTGGCTTCCACTTCAATACTTGTCAGGGAAACCTCCCTCAACAGACCGCATGGAATGCAAGCTGGGTGGACTTCTACATTCAACTTGTCAGAGGAGCGATGCAACTGAATAAGGAAAGAAATGGCAAGTGGAAAAACTTGGAGCAAGTCGTGGACCGTCTGATTACACATGTAGTCCCACAAGTACTTGGGCCATTGGAAGCTGAAGGCCGAACCGTGAAGCCGACCTTGATTCACGGTGACCTCTGGGACGGCAATATTGGAACCGACTTTGAAGATGGAGAGATATACGTCTTTGACGCGAGCGTTTACTATGCGCATAATGAGATGGAGATCGCAATATGGAGAGGGAAGCTGAGCAAAATCGTCAGTTCGAAGGTGTACACGAATTCCTATCTCAGTAGGATGGGTATCAGCGAGCCAGCAGAACAATTTGACGATCGCGGCCGGATTTATAGCGCCTACATGACTCTTCACGCATCAGCCTGCCACAATGGCTCTAGCTTTAGAGAAGAGTAAGTGTCGTCTATGATTCTAGTCTTGTATATCAGGGAACAGGTAGACTGACCTAATTCTAGGTGCTATGAGCATATGAATTATTTGATCAGCAAATATGCACCATTTCCTAAGGCAGAGTCTGCATTGCCCAATGAATGACGCGACCTTTTGAGGAGCGATTCAGCGTTGCAAGTAGCGCAGAAAGAAACCTAATATCACTCCCATCTTTTGTCGCTCGCAAATCAGAGTGAATCACTTGAGTATGCCTCGGTACGCGCTATCACTGACAGCCAGCTACCCCGCAGTGACGAGAATAGGCTGCGTTTGCAGCTCCCGTGGGTCAGGGGGCTCTGCCGATGTACGAATCGTAGAAGCAACGAAAGTGATCCTAGTAACAGCTATCTCGAAATACTTCTAAAGTCAATTAGGTTTTCTAGAGGCTATGAGATCATGTTCGATCCAATTCCAGTGCGAGAATTAGCACCATGACGGCATTTTGTATGACATGGCTCGCATAGATGCCACATCAATCTATCTGCGGCTCTCCTTCCTCACTATGTACTTAAGCACTTAGTCCGCTCTCAGTGATTTTTCAACGCGCCTTCTATTCAATTTCCCAACTACTTGAGGCAATGCCGATGATGCCTGGAAATGCCGTTTCCGAGGAAGCAACACAAAACGGATCCTCCCTCCACCACACGACTATCCCCTCATCTCTCACGACGCCGCCACCGGAACAGACCGAGAAACCCTCAAAAGAAAATGTGTTCCAAACTGCAACCCCGTCCTACTCACGGTTCTCCAAATGGCAAAAGCGCCTCATCGTTTTCCTCATCACCTTTGCCGCCACCTTTTCTCCTCTATCATCCTTTATCTTTTTCCCCGCCGTGAACACCTTGTCCATGTCCCTGCACGTCTCAGTCGAAAGAATCAATCTTACTATCACCTCTTATCTGATAGTGGCCGGTATTGCACCAGCTTTCACAGGTGATTTGGCCGATATGACCGGACGCCGAGTAGTGTATTTGTTGACTTTGGGTGTTTATTGCATCGCTAATGTAGGACTGGCGGTACAAAACAGTTGGACGGCATTATTTGTCTTAAGGATGTTGCAAAGTGCTGGGGGCGCCGGTACGTACTTGCCTCTACTGTTCTAAGACGTCCTGGGAATGACATGACACTCATTTGGGTGGAAGCTACTATCGCCATGGGATATGGAGTCGTGTCTGATATAGCTTCTCCATCAGAGCGCGGCGGTTATGTCGGCGCAGTACTCCTTGGGTAAATCCCCCCGCTCGCTTCGATTCTGTCAACCCTAGGACCCCCCCATAAATCAGTCTTTCCCTAGAGTGTCGTCTCCATGGTCTCTCGATTTTGATCTCCAGTCTTTCTTCCCCAATCCTCAACACATGATTGGCAAAGTCAAAGCTTACGCTATCAATCAAGTCCCAATATCGCCACGGCAATCGGTCCGGTCCTCGGTGCAGCCCTAGCCCAGCATCCCGGCTGGCGTTGGATCTTCTGGATCCTCGCAATCTCTTCGGGTGTCTGTATCGTCCTTATCTTTTGTTTCCTCCCGGAAACATCCCGATTCATAGTCGGCAACGGCTCGCAGAAAGTCTCAGGTCTTCGACGCACCTTATTTTCCCGTCTTCATCCATCATCATTGCCCGAGAATGGACCACCAGAGCATAATGTCAAAGCAACCCCAAAGTCGTTCCGGGTCCCTAATCCTTTAGCAAGTTTGAGAATGCTATGGGCTGAAGACACTGCGTTGATAACGTTGATCTGCGGTATCTACTATATGAACTTCAGCTGTTTACAAGCGTCTCTTTCGATACTCTTTATCCATCTGTACGGATTATCGGAACTCAACGCGGGACTCATCTACTTGCCATTTGGGATCGGCTCTTGCGTTGGGGCGTATTGCTCTGGTAGGCTGCTTTTCCATTTTCGTCCCTTTCCATCCCTTCATGCTCGATATTGTTCATTTCAATCTCCTTGTCAAGGATTGATGATCGAAGCAGGAAAGATCATGAACCGCGATTACCGCCTCACAGCCCGCGATCACAACATAGTAATCAACGCCACGAGCGGCGATGACCTAACAGATTTCCCAATCGAGAAAGCAAGGTTTAGGAGCATATGGTATTCTATTAGCGTTAGCGGAATCTGTACCATTGGGTATGGGTGGGCATTGCATTCGAAGATTGTGAGCAGACATCGTGACAAACAGCCATGAGTCGCTACAGTCGTCATGGCTTGCTAATAGCCGACAACGACAGCATATAGCTGTCCCTCTTATTCTGCGATTCCTAATCGGTTTTTCGATTGCGATTACTTTCAACGTCAGCACCCCCGACTTTTCCTCTCTACCAAATCAGCCAATTTCCATTGCCTGACTAACGAAATGACAGATTTGCGGTACCCTTCTCACAGACCTGCACCCCAAATCACCCGCTACAGCTTTTGCCGCCAATAACATCGTCCGTTGCTCACTAGCGGGTGGTGGTTTGGCTCTCTTACAGGTATTTCTTGACACTATGGGGACGGGGCCAACTTTCACATTGTTTGGGGGCGTGTGCACAGCATGTCTGGGCTTGGTGTGGCTGGAACGGAGGTATGGAGAGAGTTGGAGGGAGAGGATCAGGGAAAGGGGGGCTGAGCGTTAGAGTCTGTCCAGCGATCAGCCTTGCGGTAAGGTCTCCGGCGTTTCTATTCGAAGTGGGAGTTGGAGGTTCTAAGAGAGCACAGAACGACCGCAAAGTGAGGTCTTTTTTACAACTTTCGTTGTGCCTGTGCTTCATACATTCCCATCTATAGGGATTTTAAAAGGGGCCTTGCAAGCCTAGGCGCTAGTCAGGACCCGGGGACCAGCTTTAGCGCCTAGAAAACCTGTTTCATTGTGGTCTTCCGGAGTTTTGCGCCGATGAGCCCTTGCTGGAACGGGGCCGTCACAGCCTGCATTACCGCTGAGCCCGGAAAAAAGCCTTTGGATGCTTGGGGGTCGAGTCAGACTAGTATAATGTATTCATGGCAACGCTCAGAATACGCTAGAGGAAATGTCTAAAGTAATTGAGAGGCGTTCAAGGAATAGGACCGAAGCAGCTGGTGAAACCGCGACTGATCTAAAATATGACGAACGAATCCATTGAATCTGCGAGACGCTTGATGGTGTTTCTGTTTATCGGTGCAATGACTCACTTCAATAAGGAAGTTCCACTGGAGACCGCTTTTTAGTGCCTGTGTGATTCAAAGAGAACGCGAACGGGGAAACAACAATATTGATGGCTGAAAAGAGCCACGATATTGAGTTGGAGAAGGTTTAGAGTTCCGCCATCAATATTTGGAAAAGTATGGAACAGAGTGACGAGAATCAGCAAGCTTGCGCACATGTGCAATGAGAGAGCGTGTGAATCTCAGCTTATGAAGAAAATGAAAAGGATTGACACGACAGACAATCTTGTAATACCGTAATAGGTGACTAGCAGCAAGTCGGATGTCATTGGTAGTGTCAAATTCCTACTAGATGTAACAATTTTGAAACGATCGCGGTCGGAAAGTGAAGTTTTGCTGCGATTGGAAATGACTGGCACCTTGAGCCGGGATCGTGGGCTGGAGGCGCCTGAGTCTTTGATGATTGAAGCGATAACCAACTCTAGGAGAAATAGGAGCTCTGCGATTGATTCTCGCGCTCGACTACTTAAAGGCTTACCAGAGGCGAGTTCCAGACTCCCAGAAGTCCACTTGACTCCTTCGCATTGATCTAACAAATCCGCGGAAGCCTTGGTACAGCTTTTTGCAAAAACACTGGCGAAGGGGCTAGTAGAAAAAAGTAATTTGCGCGACCACGAGAAATAGGCTAATAAGTGGAATCGAGTATATAGCTACTTTAGACCGTTTAAATAGCTATATACTCGATTCCACTTATTAGCCTATTTCTCGTGGTCGCGCAAATTACTTTTTTCTACTAGCCCCTTCGCCAGTGTTTTTGCAAAAAGCTGTAGCCAATCATTAGCCGCGTGCGAACCTTGACTTACTGTAGGAACGTGACGGCAAGGGAAATGTGGCTGTGCGGTTTCAGGTTGGAGCTATCAATGTATAATGAAGGTCGACTTCTAACGAGTATGGTCTACCGGTGTGAGGCAGGATCAAATACTTAGCTAGAAAATCCTAGGCATCTCAGCTCACCATCTTTCAACCATGGTGAACATGCAGCTGGCCACAATTCTCTCTAAAATCCCCATATTTTCATTCGGCATGTCGTTACTAGGCAACGCTCAAGAGAGACTTCGATCGACTCTGTCTCCCAAAGCAATTCTTGCTGAACCTGGAGACTCCCCATGCCATTATGTTGGTGATCCAAGAAACAACGTCCTCTCAATCGAAGCTCTGGATCTTGTACCTAACCCTCCAGTAGAGTAGGTTCATTCAACGCAACGACACTGCTGCCGTAACCAACATGCTCACGTTGGACTCCTGACAGCTATATGACCGTTCGCCTGAAAGGAAGTCTCCTGTCAGACGTTGGACCAACGCCAGCGCTGAAAATGACAGCTTCTTTGAACGGAACTATTGGTCCCGTCTCCGAAGGCGAGCTATGCTCCCAGCGCTCCAAGCTCGAGATCACGCAGAACGGAACGAGCGTTTGTCCACCGAAAAAGGGTCCAGTCGAAATGTCATATGATGTTATTATAGCGTACCCGTACTATAAAAAGGGAAATTACACAGTCCGTGTGCAAATGAACGCGACGGATGGAACGAGGATGACGGATTTCGAAGGCACGGTGTGGGTAAATGGCGAGGCTGTTGATGGTGACGGTGGGGGTTGGGTATAAAGTACGGGAGGCATGATTGCGGAGGACGGAATATACGAGTGGCAATGCGAACGAGTAAGTGTAGTGTCTGTGATTTACCTGGGACGAGATGCAGAAAAATGCGGGGTTTGCTAGGTAGCAGATAGTAATGATCAAAGACTTTCGTACGAACCTGAACCCACTTATAATGCATGCAGTATCCTTTACCTTCAGTAACAATCTTCTAAAGGCACTATCGACTCAGTATAATTAAGCCTTTAAGGGGTGATACTTAGAGGGGCGGCTCTTCCTCAAGGAGTGACCTTTAGGGATTACACCCTTCCCTGGATTTATACCTTGGGGTTAGGCCTTCCGTGAGGGCGGCCCGTTAGGGATGGTCTTTCCTTAGCGGGTGGGTGTTAGGGGAGCAGCCCTCTTAAAGTGATTAATCCAAGGGAAACCGCCGGAGTCGCCAAGTAGGGTCGCTTAATGGTTATGCTTTATAAATCACTGGCAGAAAACTTTTATGAAGTGCTAACCCTCGATATCATCTCTTTGAAAAGCGAAACGTAGTGCGGAACGACAGCCCGATGCTCTCGAGTCTGTGAAAGAAGATACCTCTACGAGTAACACCGCAGTCCTCTTTACTTTGATATTCGGGTGATGTTCTTGCATATCCGTAAGGCTTCTTGGGAGATCTACTTACCCCTGCGATGTTCGACTTGCGTTGGTTCGCTTCCGTAGGGCGGTGTAATGAACCAGACTGAATCACCTGTCTGAGTCATGATAGCTAAGTAATACAATGTGCTTCCACACCTCCCATGTATAGGGACTACCTGACTTGCAGAGAAGGTGTTGCTCTGTGCATCTAGAGTGTCAAATATCGCACCAATTTTAATTGTGCTCATTAGCTTCGTATTTGTAAGGGAATTTGCCATTGAACCTCGATAATCGACATGTCTCATGCCTTGCGTTTATTTGAAATCCAAGGTGACAAAAAGATGATCCTAGGGTTTCTTAGCAGCGTCATCCTCGAGGTTCACTACGCCGGCGAATTAAAAACCGTCGAGAAGACTGCGTATTGCATGTGATGATGTGAGCAGATGAAATGGCTGTGGACATATCGGACGATAGAGATTCCGTAGTCTTGTCAAGGACCACATATCATTCAAGGAGCTAAAGGGGCACCCGACTGAAGCTCTTCACCTTCAAGGTTTACAGACATGAGCAGTATTTTTTTTATTGCGAGAGCGTATGAAAATCGTAGGATAAGGAATTTCAGACATCCTGAAGCGTACCGATGACACTAGATGAGCGACTCCGGAAGACTAAGAGCGATTGCACGATCAATATTCAGGCTCTCCATGTGAAGTGAGTATAGTCTATGCATTTTGCATGGGATTTGAGGATGAGGTGGGTATCTGATCAAGTGCAATGATGCTTCACACTCCTGACTACCATCGGATGTAAGATAGACTAGCACCGGATTTAAGACATAACATTCGGAGCAAAATTGATGGCTTCCTGTTTCTTCAATCTTCTAGAAGTGGCATACTTGCAGGGAGACTGCTTTCATCGCGATGGCGGAGGGCTTCATCGGCCTATCCGTACTGACCACCCTCAATGATCCATACCGTGCTAAGGTACGAGGGCTGGTGACAAATGTCGTTGCTGGTGAATTGACCTTACGCAAAGGCATGCGTGGATTTCCATATTGTCAGACCGAGAGCGAATGCTGACGAAAATGCATAGTCACTTGGCTTGCCAGTGGATCACGGGCAGAGTCACTGCTTGTGCCAGGGCCGAACATACTAGAGATCGAGATTGAGCCTGACCTAATACCGCCAAAACCACTGGTGGAGACAAAGCCAAAACAAAGCTTTATCGACCCGGCGATCCTTAGCTATGGCAAACCGGATATACCGAGTAGTCAGATATCACAAGGTGTTCGACCTAACAACCATCAAGCAATTGAGCCAGATAAATCAATTCCCGCTCCAGTGCAAACAACACCAAATGAATTGACAGCGCCCACCTTATCCTTATTAGCCGTCCCAGCAGGGACCTCGGAGAATAGTCCTGCTATAAACCCTCCAATGATATCAGGGAATCTCTCAGCGTCTGCTACACTCACTGGTCCTTTCAATGATATATCACTTAACGGGATTGAACACCACGCGTTAGGTGCTGAGAATCACACTCCGAATGATCCAAAGCACGTGCAATCTCACGATCAAAAGCAGATGATCGGTACACCAGCTCTGAAGACTAGAGGGAAGCGCGCTGGAAGGAATCCGCGTAGGAGGGAGACCTTGGTATCCACGCCAACGCAGATGCCTACGGACATTGAGATTGGTTCAACCCCACTATCTACACAGAAGCGCCATAGCAACAACAAGAAGGGCTGGCGTCAGACTCCACTACTTGAAGAACCCCATATGGCTAACATTCATGTTCCTCGTGCTCATCGCAGCCTTACTTCCCCTGATCTCGTACTGAGACCAGGATCTGCGGCCCGCCATAGCAAACCAACGCCAGAGCCTACGAAAGCTAGACGTCGACGCTACAAAGAAGAGGATGAACAGAATGGATGGGCAACTGGGGAAGCAACGGACATCCAAGACATGGGGGACTTTGACTTTGAAGAAAATCACAAGAAGTTCGACAAGCGAAAAGTGTTCGACCAGATCAGAAGGGATGACACTACGGCGGATGAGGCACGCTTGGTCAGTTTCAATCGATTGCCGTCAGCTCGTGCGGGTACAGCAGGTGGAAAGAATCTCCATTATACAGAGAATGTGCTGGATTCACCAATCAAGAAAAACGTCGGTCATAGTAGCGGGGACAGCGAGGTTGACATCAGCGAAAATCGTATCAGCAGCGGCCGTAGCCTATCACGTGCATCCACTCGTCGGAAGGTTCCCTCACGCAAAGGAAGTGCTCTAGTCAAGACATCCTTTGAGGGGATCGCAAGTCCGAAACTTAAGACCGATTCATCCACATCTCAACGTAAGGGCTCCGTGGGCCAAGTCAAGCCTACGCTTTTGATCAGTGCATCTCAACGTGTTTGCCCTTGCATCTCTCCATTGCAGATGAACGAACTAGAGCAACTGGCTATCACCGAGTTGGGGTTGACCGAGGACATCATGACTGAAAATGCTGCGAGAAGTGTTGCACAGACTGCATATGGTCTGACTTTAGATGACGACATCCGCCAGAGCACGACTGCTCACATTGTCATCCTTGCTGGCAACAACAAAACCGGTTCCCGCGCTATAGCAACTAGCCGTCACCTCCGCAACCACGGAGCTCGTGTAGTTCTCTGCGTGCTGGGCCTAGAGCGTGAGGATGACCTTATTGACAGCGTTCGCCGGCAGCTAAAATTATACCGTAACTGTGGCGGACAGCCCATCAAGCACGATGCTTTGATGAAGACCTTACGGAAGCTACAGGCTGCAACGGACTTGATCATAGACGCTCTGCTCGGCATACACATTTCCTTTGACGACCTCCGCACTGATGATCAAGCCGCCTACTTCCAGCTCGTCTGTTGGGCAAATGGAAGTGACGCCGACATCTTGGCATTGGACATTGCTTCTGGGGTTGATGCTTCGACAGGTGAGTGACCTACAACCTCCCATTCCCCGAATTTGCCACTTACATTATTCATAGGCATTCCCACCATTCATGACTCCACACCCCTGATAATGAACGCTCAGCACGTCTTCTCCCTCGGTGCACCAAAGACCGGGCTTCTGACAAGCTTGGCCGAGATCGAACCGAGAATGAGGCCTAATCTAGCTGTCGCAGACATTGGTATCAGTCCCGTGGCTTGGAAGAAATTTGGTACGAGAAGGCGTAATGGAATTGAATTCGGAGGTTCATGGGTCGCCGGGTTGGACTTTCAAGACGCGAAATCAGGGTGAAGGCAAAAGCTAGGACTTGCATGCGTAACGGCAAAAAAGCGACCAGGCAGGATGATACCCATAGATATCGGCGGCGTTGAGATTACAGTGTGCTTGATTTTCCATGCTTGGAAGCGATTATCAAGCGAGAAAGGAGAAGTTCTTAGCATAGCAAGCAAAATCGAGAATTGATAGAATCAGAGGGTATCAACAATCACCAGCTATCGAAATTCCCAAACCCTCCCCCACCCTTCATCTTCTTCTTCACCGGCTCCTCCCTCTCCCACTCCTCAAGCACCAGCCCCTCCCCCGATCCCCCCTTCCCATCCAAATACCTCCCCACCCCAGTCGCTCCAACCTCCCCCTCCACGACCCCATCCCTCCTTATCCTCTTCCCCGTCCACGTAGTCCTATCATCCTCCCTCCCCCCCGCCCTCCTAACCTCCTCTTCCACCATCTCCCTCCCATCCCTCTCCGCCTTCGCCTTCAAAAACTCCTCAAACGGATCCACAAACACCACCACCTCTTCCATCCGTATCTCCTCCAGGGGTCTCTTCCCCTCATCCACGTCGACGTTTTCGATCGCGGTGAGGGTTTCCATGCCGCCTACTATTCGGCCGAAGATGGTGTGCTTGCGGTCGAGATGCAAGCAGGGGCGGTAGGTTATGAAGAATTGACTGCTGTTCGTTCCTTTGCCCTTGTTCGCCATCGACACGATTCCTCGCGCATTATGACTATTTGGCCCCTCAAACTCGTCTTCGAAATTCTTCCCCCAGCAGCTCGTGCCCCCGCGTCCCGTACCCGTTGGATCACCCCCTTGGAGCATGAAATTCCGGATGTTCCGATGGAAAATGACGTCTTTGTAGTAACCCTTTTTGGCCAGCTGCACGAAGTTCCAGACGGCTTTGGGGGCGAATTCGGGGAGGAGTTCGAGGTTGAGGACGCCGTGGGTGGTGAGTATGCGGGCGTAGCCGGGGGTCTTGACGCGGCGGGGTTTGAGCATGTATTCTTCGTCGGAGAGGAGGGCGAGGTCGCCGGATGTGTGGGGTGTTAGGCCGGTGGAGGTGAAGGAGGCGGCGGCAAGGCCGGTTGTGTGTTGGGCTGCGTTGTAGGGGGTGGGTTTTGAGGTGTGGGCGGGTTTGGAGGTGCCGTTGGTAAGGGTTGTCTTGCTTAGGGAGGTTGATGGTGGGTTTGAGGTGGCTTGGTGGAGGTATTTGCCTACTTGAGGCTTTGAGGGCGGGGGTGATGGATCCTTTGACTTCAGGACTGATGCTGCGTTGCCGAGAGCTGCTTTGTTGACACCGGCGTCTCGTTCCTTCCGCTGTGCTTCTGTGAGGGTGCTGACGCCTTCTTGTATATACTTGAAAGAGCTCAGGTTTCGCGACTGGATATTTTGTGGATCCTGGAGGGTGATGATATCCTTTCTGGTGAACTCGGCGTCGCTGACTAGGTCCCTCCACATCTTCGCCTTGATATTGAGCCTCTCGACGGTATCATAGGCGAAGACATTGCCCGTGGGTTTCAGTGCCACGATGTGCGTATTGTCGGTGAAGACCTTGAATGTGACGGGATCCACCATTTCTCCCTCATCATTCTTCGCAAAATGTAGCTTTATCAGATCATCCACACTCAGAGGCTTTCCATCGACAGGATTGGTACCATGGTTCAGTAGCCATGATAGTATGTTGTCAATATCGAAGACTGTGCCCTCGGCCGTACAGACAGGGGTTTTGAACGGCTGTAGGGAGACCGCGCAGAAATTGAAGGGGAGGCGCCTGAAGGCAGCATCCGGTGCCTTCGACTTTGCGATTCCAGAGCCGGCGCTGGCTGAGTATGCATCTTCGGAGGCCCATTCGCTGTGAGTGATCTACACAGTTCGTGAGTTTGCTGGAGAATGGATATCGCTGTATGTGTACTTACGTAGAGCTTGTCGGTTCCTAGGATGGGGCAAAGGGTCAGCGAAGAGCTGTCAAAGAGGGGTTCCGCTGACCTTTGCCCATGATCGCTCGAATTTGAAGACGTTTGGTGTACTCTAGTCCTCTGTAGTTAAACTCGAAAAATCGAGTTTATTTTTACGTAATTATACTCGAGTTTAGAGTTTAGAAGTATACTTATAATCCGAGTATAACTCGATTATATAATCGAGTTCAACTCGAGTATACTCGATTATTTATCTAAAAATAGGAAAAATTTCTTCTATACTAGTTTTAAGCTAGTAAGAAGGCTTACTAAGCTATCTAACTAACGTCTCTATATAGTTATATAGCTATAGTTTAATATATTATAGATTATATTAAATATTTAGCTAGATATACTATAATTATTAATTAATTATTATATATATTAAAATATTAATAGTAATAACTTCTTTATTATTAAGAATTAGACTATAGTCTTCTAATTAAAGTTCTTAAGAAAAAGAATATATATAATATATTAAATTTTATATTTAAGGTTATTAGTAAGCAATAATCGACGCTAAGCGGGATAAGATATCTCCTTTTACCTCTTCGTATCTTAACTTCTTTAATATCTACCCGAATTTCACGAAAATTGAAAATTTAAGATGGGCTAGATATAACCTTTCTTTACCTTCCTAAATAGGAAAAATGGCTCCTTCGAGTGGAAGATTCGGCCCGAATTACGCTCTTCCCGACGTCGAATTTCAGTCTTATCTCTTTAAGACTAAGAAATTCGTTCAGATTCTCGCTCCCGCACAGGAAGGTCAGCCGAGAAAGGTAATAAATCTATTTTTATTTATTAATAATTAGCTAATTATATTAATATAGGTGAATATCCGATGTTTAGCTCGGAATTATCGATATTCGTCTTTTTCTCCTCTTCCGATTTAGACTAGCAACTTCTTCGCCCACTATAAAAAATATTATCCTACGGTCTCTCTTAAGTCTTCGACTTATATCCGAGATAAAGAAGACGAAGGTAAGTACTTCTATTTATTTATTAATTTTTTTTTTAATATTTAAAAAGAATCTACTCCGAATTCTTCGAAATAGTCTACGCTAGAGACGTTTACTACTACGACTTCTCTTCGAAAAAGACCTTCGGATATAGGGCTTAGTTAGCACTATACTCCGGAAGGTCTAATAGAGAAGGTTCTCTATTTTCTTCTCGAAAATAGCCTCTCTTTTTAGGCGATTCGAAGTAAAACCTTTCGGAATCTACTCGAGTACTACCGGGAGTAAGTTAATCCTTATCTATTTATTAATTTATTAAAATAGTAATATTCCGAAGCTCTATTACGAGAAGATTCGAAAAGAACTCGGAATTCTATACTCGACGAATTTCAAAATCGTTCGAGCTAAGATTTAGGAATTAAGTACTATTTATAGTACTTAATTCTCCTTTACTTTCGACGGGTAGACCGCTAAAAATTAGAACGAATACCTAGCTATTACTATTTACTACGTAAATAAGAAGTAGGACCTTATATCTAGACTTCTAGATATAGTTTCCCTTACCTAGGCCTATATAGCTAGGTATCTTCTAGAGGTTCTAAAGAGAACCCTAGAAAAATAGGGTCTAGAGGATAAGGTCTTATCGTAAGTCGTCGATTTTTAGTTTTCTTTTAACTAATATTTAATAGATTTATAATAGATAAAGTCTTAGTAAACCTAGCCCTCTTACGGATATTTCGAGAGGGCTATAAAGAGAAATATAACCGGGTTATATTTACTTAAAATTACCTAGCTTAGAAGTTAATCCTTAGAATTAATAACGAAATATAAGTCGAATAGAGACTAGCGAATAGGCGTATAAGCGTAGATACGCTCTTAGCGTACTAAGTATATCGAGAGATAGCGCCTAATAGGGGGTAGGCTACCGTACCGCTAGCGAAGGTAGTAGTAGTAGTAGTAGAGGAGAAAGGGGTAGGGATAGACGCGAAGCTACGCGTAAAAACGCGACGAATATAGCGAACGGAAGAGAAGTAGTAA
>JAABUP010006813.1_pt1 | contig 15878 bp, 19 predicted proteins | sample 5559201 | NCBI WGS metagenome assembly JAABUP01 (sample SAMN10711887, study PRJNA513373) | rock metagenome | isolation source: Antarctica rocks | place: Antarctica
CATCACCTTGACATACAGCATCGCAGCTACCTCATCAAGGATGGCATTTGGCAGTGTCCTTCAGAGGTTGCTGACAGCATTTATGGCCCTCATCACCTGGCCAGAACATGGGCCTGAGCGTGCAACCCATTAGCTCGGAACCTCTTGGGCTGTCTCGATGCTGATGCTGGTGTTTGAGTGGTCTCAACGCTGCCCCGTGTCGGTTCGTTTCAGGGGAAAGCGTTTACTGCGCTCTCCTTCCTTATGATCGCGACGCAATGAATGAAGTTCGTCCATTGGAAAGAAGTTGGCACAGGTGAGGCAGAAGCTCTTTTCACTGCAAGAGGTGATCACCGAACGCCATGGATAGGAGGCGGCCCGTCGCAAATGAATGGAGGCTGCACTGAGGCACACTTGCATGTGTTGAATGCTCTTTCCGTCTTGCTGGTGTTTGTCCTGTCATTTGGACAAAGAGAAGGCCCAGATTCCTCCCCCTCTGTTCCAGCGACGCAGCTCGCCACTCTCATTGGTTGTCGGTCGTGAAAGTGCATCCTGATGATTGCCCCATGATTTTCTGTCTCATACTTGGCCAGTTGCAGGACATTCCTCCACTTTATCCAATAATGTTCCTGCGAAGATCTGCCTAATCTTATCTTGGCCCAAGCCTTAGATTCCAGTTAAAGTTGTTCCCAGCATGTATTTGTCACATATTTCGCTCAGGTGCACGTGCTTTGTTTTATGGGATCTCAGATAGAAGGGACTGTGATCTTGCCGTAGGGTTTCACAGATTTACATTACTGTGTGCATCCGTAAAGCTTGGCGTTTGTTTTCAAATTGGAAAAAGAAAGAAAGAAGATCATACCGACGGCTAAATGCCGAATATCCCGGAAGGGGTGTGATGCACAGCTACTGGCACCTACGGACACGTTTTAAGCATCTTTGGATTACGGCAGTTGTTTCCTTAATTCGGGCTCCGGAAGGCTGCGTGCCCAAGGATTACATGCATACTCCTCCGACCTCGGGGACCATGGCATCAGAGAACGCCATGTGCTTTCTGCACGATCAGCACCTAAATTAACGCTCGGACTACGGTAGTGCCAATGCTCTCGCTCTGACACCGGCACTTACATAAACATTGCTGTGGATTGTCCCTCAAAACGATCATTTACCCTTCTGGGAAGAATGCAGCAGGAACATTATCGTTGCTGCATAAGAGGCACACCCATTTTAATGTGTGACGCGTCGACCTTCGGAAGCTTTCATTCATGCCTTATAGCCATCACGCTGCTCCAGGCGGGTTCTGGGGCGTCTCTGCTCAGCAGACTTCCCCGAATCATGTGCTCTTCGTGATAAGTCTCACCATGATACACTGGACGCCTGCTTCAACTTGCAGGGAAACCCTATTAATGCTCATCAGTGGCTAGCGATGACAGCAGCTTTCGGTGTATTCTTTTACTACTGACATTAATCTCATCTGCTCCTTACCTTTGCTGATCTGTGCTGAAATGGGTCTCCTAGTACAGGCTCTGATAGTGAGGATGCGGATCTTGCAAAATACTCTGCACAGTCATTTCATATTGTTTTTCATATCATTGAAAGCTTTGAGCTTCCTTCAGATTCGTCTGCTCACAACGCCACCGGATAATGATGTCTCTACGCAAGTCTGCTTGGCTTGACAGCTGTGGTCGGAGGATAGTACTACAGGTTCCTCACGCTCCTACCAATCTGCACTACGTCCAGAACTCGCCTGAATGAGCATTGACACCCTAAAGCTCAGAAGAAAGGTAGAACAACCCGCGGAGGGACAACATCACCAGTGGAAGTCGTGCAGCAGGTATGACGTCCAAATACTGTTGAGTCTGTCTATCGCAGGATCGAAGATGACGCCGCTCATAATCATTGCACCATAAATCCATCATACATACATGGACCGAGGTAGCACTAGCGCTTGAGAGACTCTCATTGGTTAGGAGCATCCATTTTTGACGTCGATGTAAAATTCCGAGGGTTTCAGCACCATCATGACCCACTTTCGATATCACCCTGTTACATGTCACACGGCATGACACACACGCTACAGGGGCTGTCGCCGCTGGAAAAGGAATGTCGGCGAAGCTGTCGTGGACGTCAAATTTGTGTGCCTCGGTAACAATATCTACATCTAGATTCTGATTCGCTACATCGCTACAAGAGTCATGTATTCTGGACACTGTGGATCCGACTTCGGCCTCAATTGATCGACTCAACGCTGCGGATGGTCTGAACCTTGAAGGCGCCATTCATCGAGATGAAGATCCGGAGGTCGGACGTGTTAGGACCATTTATTTCTTGAGGACATCCGAGTGCTCAGTCCATGCTGATAATGGAATTCACATGACTCAATTCGCACTGTCAGCTACTATTGAGACCAACACGTCGAGGCACATGATATGGAACATCATAACTGGAAAGTCCTTTCTTACTCCATGGGATCTATTCAAAGTGTATTTGCTTAAAACCACAACCAATACGGCAAATACATAGCCAGATTTCATCACTTCCTACAATTACCCTTCCCCACATCCATCAGGTGACACAATTAAGTACTGATTGCAGCCTTCTGCCCCTGCTCTAACAAGCTCACTTTGCAACTCACCCCATCCCTCGGCCTCAACACCAATCGCCACATCTTCCACAGTTCTGGATCATCGACCTTAAGATCCCGCTCGAAACGATACATACTCAGCAAACAGATCACCAAACACTTCATCTCAGTCTCTGCAAACTTCCTTCCAATGCATCCTCTTGGACCTTGCAAAAAGGTCATGAACGCGTTGGAAGTGTGATCAGCAGGAAGATGATCCCATCGGTCCGGGTCGAAAGCATCAGCATTGTCTCCCCAGAATGATGGTAGCCGGTGGATGGCGTTGGCATGGATGTAGACTGTTGTCCCAGCAGGTATGTCGTAGCCACCTAAGCGGTCGTTGGCAATGGACTGACGGACTGTCATCGGAATCGGAGGAATGTAACGAAGCGACTCGCGGCAAACATTGTCGAGGTAGGGAAGATGGTCGGCATCTAACTTGGACAGACGTTCCACATCATTGCGAGAATTGTGGTCGAAGAGAAACGGGTAAAACTGTTTGATCTCCCCTCTGACTCGTTCTTGGATTTCCGGGTGCGTTGAGAGGAGATGAATGGTCCATGCCACACCCGTCGCGGTCGTGTCGTGGCCTGCGCCTAGGAAAGTCATTCATTACTCCTTCTTGCTCGCCTTCTTGTAGGTTGCAGCGTAGAAGGAAATGAAGAGTACAAGATATGAGCTCAATGTGGCGCAGCCAGTGAAGGCAGCAAACTCTTCACCACCGCATCTGCCAACATGTGGAAATTTTGGAAAATACTGGCTGGCAGTATAGTTGTAGGTGGCGTAATAAACAAAGCCTGGGGTTTGCATCAGCATTGAACATCAGGGAAAAGACTCTGAGTTTTATCACGCCAAACTCACCTAAGTCGATGACGAACTGTGCGATCTGCAGTCTGGTAATCCATTCCTTCCACCAAATACGAATTCCACGCGCTGCTTGGAAATAATACCAGTACATCACAACGTGCACTGTCAGATTCAATGTAATTGGAACCCAAGATACTGGCGTATGACCAATCAGTTGCGTGTAGCAAAGGAAGGCGGTCGCTCCATGGTGGTAGCAATGAAGGAAAGCTAAAAGACACGTCAAAAATTGAGAGCCTTGCGCAAACGGAGGAATATACTCAAGGGCTTCTTCTTCAGGACAAGGAAAACAGTGTCCAAAAGCTCCAGGTACTTGGTGAGGTAATTCAACTAAGCACGATGAGTAAAAGCTAGCAAAGCTGCGAAGCGGTGTCAACATACATAATAGAGGGTGACGAGCGGTCCTGTCCACCCTCCCTCACCACAGATCGTTTCGAAAACCCCATCTCTCCAGAGAGTTGGAATCAGTTGCTCAAGAAATAAAACCAGGAGACCGCCAGAAATCGCGGTCAAATAAAAATTGTGGATCAAAAAGAGATCATTAAGTTTGAAAGCAGGCCGCGAGCGCATGAACTCTCGCCCTCCCAGAACGATGATGTAATATGAGATCAAAAAGGCGGATGTCTCCTTCAGGGTCAACAGGGGAATCGCTCCAGGTGTGATATCCAAATTGTCCGCAGGATACCCCATCGAAGATGTCCAAACGCGGTCGAATATCCGCCATGGAGAGAGGTCTCCTATTTGCACAGACTTGGCGTCAAAAGAAGTCTGAGGTCCATAAGAATACGACATCTTAAAGGGAAAGCTGTTCGTATGGAGATTGAGGGAGTGAGTAAGGGCAATGGGTGAGTTGAGGACAGGAAGATATAGAGTCCTTAAGCAAGAGATGCAATTGACTAAGTCCGGCGAAGCATCAGTGGCGCCTTATTAGGGTGTAGGGTTGGAGACGGTTGAGCTACCAGACTTTAAATCCCTTCATGAAGCAGGTGGCTTTTCTGAACGAATGGGAGGGGGAGACGTCCAAGTCAAATGCTCGCGGGCTTGATGCCGCCCATTCAACAAGCCAGCTGCTGATCCCTCGTACTGGGGGCATTTGAATCGTCTCAGCTTCAACGGAACTCTGAGGCCTCCGTCTCAGAAAGTAAACCTGAAAATGATCCTTATCCAGAACAGGGCAGGGCGTCCGATCTAAACCAGGTACGGATGGGAGGATCAGACTTCCACCTCCAAGGTTGATCAGCGTGAGCTAGGACATGATCGATTGCCATGTCCCATAGCCAGGTAGTGTGTTGTTTCGGCCTTGACTCGACTTAGCAGAAGTCATGTCCAGAGGGTTTGCCTTGATTGGTGGGCGTGCTTGCACCAGCGTGCAGGATTGAGCACGTCGTTAGCGAGAATCTAAAGGCATGTCGTCGGCTCTCTCACACCGTCTCACGCGGATGATATGCAGGTGAGCCCGGCAGACTGGGGCGTCTCGCTATGAATGAAGATCGATTGGGTCCCGGAAAAGCATTCAAAGTATGCTGGAGAAAATCCGTTCGCAAAATGAGGTCGGAAAAGTGGGTCCTTCGGTGGTATGAACGCCGACGAAGCACGTCCTGCCACAGGCTTTAGAACCCTGGAAACGAGATTCAGCTGTTCTCGTGTATCCAACTCCAGACCGTGGGTGCAGCGAAGTTCGTGGCTTCGAGACGTAAAAAGACAGCCATCCGTGGCACTCACCGCTCCTTTCTGCATTTGTGTTCTCGTCCTGACAGCACATCCGAAATTGGGAATTATGGCTTGCGGGCCTCACACGGACGCTGCGGCTCTGTGATGGTAGGCTGAGCTTATCTGGCACTTATTATCACACGTCCCGATGTGTCCTAGCGTCGTTCTATAAATGTGGAGACCTGAAGCCTGAGTGTTGATCGTCCCGAGCCAGGGGTCGTCCGCAGATCGACAGTCGAAGGGAATGCCACATGTGAAGCGATGAGTACTCACGTTGCTCCTGCATGCAGCCTAATCATGTTATACGCGCCCCTGGGATGCGTGCAATGGTTGGGCAAATACGATACACCACACCACCTGATCTGCCTGGCAAAGCCGGCCCGATGTCTCGCTTTGGAATCAGCCACCGACGAGTGGTGGCACGACAGTCCATGGCATCCCATGGCATCGCATTGATCCATCCTCCCCAACTGACAGCCCTTTTGGTGCATTTTTTAAGCCGTATTCAACCATGTCGATCATACCTGGACCCCCAACCTTACCAATCAATTCCCACATGCGAAAGGAATAATAGCGCTAGGACCAGATGGATCAGTCGCTAAGCTTCGTCAAGGCGTGCGGCCAGTGTACGTGAACATGAGAGATTAGTCCCCTGCGTGATCTGTAATAAACAGGCATTCGGTGCGGAATCGATCCACTCCTTATGTCCATGTAACGCCAGTATCTTGTGTTTTGATGTTTGCTGCTCGAGCGGCGTTCATCATTGATCCTCGGTACCTGCCTCGCTGAGTACGCACAATTCGACTGCTCTCGTCCATGATAGATCCACGGTGACAGGCGCGAAGGTCGCAAGCAACACAAAAACTTGTCGTTGGTCGATTCCAGTCACCACTGACCACCTCAGCACAACCAATCCATAGCCACGATGTCTCTTGCGCTGGAGGCACTGCCAGGAAAGGAGGTGCTCACGGAGACCTTTGTGCCATCTTCGATATGGAAACTCATTTGCATCCTTTTGATCCTCCTAAATTTCAAAAACATACCTTTGGTCTGGCATGTGGGTATTTCGAGATCGACTTGTCGGATGTACTGACGGTTGGCCTCAAGGTCCGCCTTCTCAATGCTTTCCGCTTTGTCCTTCGATCCGAGCGATCCAGAACACCCATAACACCGGCTCAGCTATTCCAACCGTTAATTACCGAGTCACACGGCTCCCTCATGGAGCTCGATTACAATATTCACAGTAAGCTAATATAAGGTCTTGTCAGCATCAGCAGCTAACATTCATCGGAATCAAATAGCACATATTTCCAGGACGTGGATATCGCCCGGACTCACCTGATCTGTACCTTGTTCTCACGAGGCATTGAACAAGCAAGGCGAAGCAAAGGCCAGAGCTTCATTGCGGGTGGGAATAAATCCTTTGGTGTGGCACTGGGTGCTGTTTGCTGTTCTTTCCGAAAGGAAATAAATCCATTTCAGAAATACGAGATGTGGACAAGGGTCTTATCCTGGGATCGAAAATGGGTGTACATGGTCACCCATTTCGTACGAAAAGACGTTGTCAGGCCCAGACGGTTTTCGATGTATCCCAGGCAGAAAAACAAGAACGGTGGTACTAGGCTTGTGGATAAACCGGAAGACGCCATCATTGCCTCTGCACTGAGCAAGATCGTCTTCAAGAAGGGGCGGCTAACGATTCCACCTGAGGTCATGCTGCAAGCTTCTGGTCTCCTGCCCCCGCGACCGGCAGAACTCGCTCTTCTACAGACACAGATCTATCCTGCGCCTGCCAAGCGCCTCATTGCCCAGCAGATTTTCGACGTGCCGTTCCGATTCTTTGAGACTTTTGACCTTGTCTGGGAAGCCGCGCGTAACGCAGTTCTGCGGTCTCCGGAGACGGAAAGGCAGCAATCAAGAGACGGATCTCCAGATGGCACGGCAATAGAAAAGACCAGCCAATGGACGTGGGAGAAGGTCGAAGAGGAGCGGCTGAGGGGACTGGAAATGGCGAGCAAACTTGGCGGTCTTGAGGGCTTGGCTGGGGAGTTTACGGCAGAGGCAGATGCCCTGGGCAAGCACAGTGATCTTTGGTGGTTCTTAGGGCTCACCTACTAGAATCCAAATAGAGACATCCAACAATTGCAACGTAGTGTCCGGGAGGCCTTACAAGGTGAGGTGTGAGGTCCAAGCCGAGGTTGGCGTAAATTAACGTCTCGGTATCAATACGTGTATGCTATCAGGACTACCGTAGCGGTAAGCAATCCGTCGTTTTTGCCGAACCTCCTGCATGCGTGGATGTGATATCAACATCCACTCTCGGACAGCACATCCTGTCTCCGAGACCAGTGATCGTCATGCTGCAAGCCATTTCTCCTTCGTCTCAAAGGTCTAATATTACCGTATTGCAGCGTACCTTGGCCATGAATCAAACTCACCCAATCATCTATGCTGTGTGTCCTCCCCTAAGTGAACTCAAGCCATTGACCTACCTTTACTGCTTACCCTTCCGTTTGCTTTCCACACTCGCCATTCTCAAATCCTGCGTTCGTTGTTCATTGCTGCCGTCCAAGGATTTCCTGGCTTCTCTTCTCAGTTCATGTTCGTACCCGCCTGCCTCTGTGGTTGTGTTTGGTGACCTTCCAGTCTTCGCTGGGCGCTTGTAGGCCCTGTCTTGAAGTCTAGGGCCCTCTCTATCTTTGGTGAATCGCTTTGAATTGATTCGGTCGGTACAATGTCGACATCTGCCAGACATTCAGCAGGACCAAGCGAAGTCACTCTCACCCCAGGGTTTGATGGTTCCTCGGACTACCAACAATATCTTGAGAAGACGAGCCGGGCAGACAGTTCTATCCATACCAAGCATATGAACTCACCTCCCCCGACTGCGACCACAGTGGTTCAGGGAGGCAATTCTGTCCGCTCCCATGTTCCCAGTGAAAACACCGAGATCCAGCCAGCCATCGTTGTAGCTCCAACGTTTGAAGAGATCAAACCTGCTGGGAAAAGAAAGGCACGCAAGAGACGTCAACATAGAGTTGAAGCTGCTGAGGACCCACACGAGTACCCTGGCCCTCTTGCTCTTGCTCTGCTCACCATCGGTATCTGTTTATCCGTGTTTTTGGTTTCGCTGGATAGGACTATCGTTGCCACGGTATGTGCTTTCAGAAAGACTCTGTAAGACAAGGCGGACTAACGCTTGTCTTCCAAGGCCATACCCCGTATCACTGATGATTTCCATTCTCCCGATGATGTCGGCTGGTATGGCAGCGCATACCTTCTTACGGCTGGTGCTCTTCAACCGATCTACGGCCGAATCTTTATACTCTTCAATATTAAATGGTCTTTCTTAGGGGCGTTAGGTATATTCGAGCTTGGGAGCCTCATTTGTGGTGTCGCGCCCAATTCGGTCACCCTTATCGTGGGAAGAGCTATTGCCGGGTGGGGGAGTGCGGGAATATTGACAGGGTCTTTTGTTGTGGTAGCCCATGCGGTACCACTGCAAAAGAGACCGATCTTTACTGCAGCTGTCGGGGTCATGTTTGCACTGGGGGCAGTCGTCGGGCCTCTGTTGGGAGGTGTTTTTACTGAGCTTGTAACATGGCGATGGTGGTAAGTGGTCACTGCTGGCTCGGCACCTCTCCCCCAAGCTAATCAAGGGTAGTTTTTACTTTAATCTCCCAGTGGGGTGGTGCAACTGTGGTGGCTATGGTTTTCTTCTTCAAGCCTCACAAGGATGCTCAAGAGAGCAGTAAACCACCCTTGGAAAAGATACTTGCTCTTGATTTGATTGGCAATTTTATTCTGATTGTAGCCGCTGTCATGTTGTTCCTGGCCTTACAGTTCAACGAACAAAACTGGCCCTGGAACAGTGCACGGGTCATTGGTCTCCTGGTCGGATCCGGCATCACTGCCATAGTTTTCATTCTCTGGCAACGACATCAAGGGGACAAAGCTCTCCTTCCTCCTCGCATCATCACGCAGCGCAGTGTGGCGGTCAGCTGCCTGGCTGCATTCTTCATCTATGGCACTATGTTGATTCACGCCTACTATCTACCAATCTGGTTTCAGGCAATCAAAGGCGCCAACGCGATTCATTCTGGCATTGACTTGATAGCATACATGATTGCGAACGCGCTCTTCTCTGTTTTTGCTGGTATTCTTGTGAGCAAAGTCGGCTATTTCGCTCCTCCCGCAATCATCGGCGCCGCTGTGGGGACGGTCGGCTGTGGTCTACTATCCACTTTGCAGGTCGATAGCAGTCCTGGTCATTGGATCGGCTACCAAGTTCTCACGTCTGCAGGCATTGGAATGGCTGTTCAGCAGGGGGTCATTGCGGTGCAGACAGTCCTGAAGCTGGATCAAGTCCCCATCGGTATCGCTGCAATTGTCAGTATGCAGAGTCTGGGTGGGGCGGTTTTCGTCTCCGTCGGGAACAACATTCTCCAAAGTGTTCTTGACCAAGCCTCAGCAGCCAATGAGTTACCCGGGGTAGACGTTGAAGCAGTCATAGCAGCTGGGGCAACGCAATTTCGCTCCATGGTCCCAGCTGCATCCCTACCGGCTCTTCTAGTCGTCTACAATCGCGCTCTACAGAAGGTTTTCACTGCCGCCATCCCGCTTTCTGGTCTTGCCTTTGTTGCCGCATTAGGTCTCGAGTGAAGGAGCGTCAAAAACAAGAGACCTACCCTTGAAGCTGCTATGGGCCCCGGTACAGAATACAGTGTCAATGGAGAGAGCATGGAGGCTGCACGGTCACGGAGAAGGAGTGAGGAGAGCTTTCGGACAACGGAGAGTCAGGAGAAGAGCAGCTTTGAAACGGCGAGAACCTCGCTACAGCGTGAGAGTGTGGAGAGAGCTGATGCTGCACATGTGAACCCTAACAGGGATAGCATGATCTCGGTCCCCGGATCTTGGTGCAGTGACTAGGAAGGCTTTCCTTATTTTCCTCAATCTGGTTCGTATTAGACTACTGAGACATATCTCCCTTTAGCAAAAGAGACAATTTAGACTATTGTTTAATCTTCGCCAAGGTGGAAATGTTGAAGGTGCTACGATTGTCTTCAATGATCGCTCACCGATTCCTGTGTAGAGAAAGGTTAATCATCATTGAGCCTGAAGGCTAGACATGTACGATAAGTTTTATCAGCCAAAATTGTACGGTCGTCTACAAAGATCATCAGGAGCAACGTGGTCTGGTTCGCAGTCAAACGTGAGGTTCAACAATATTTCCAATCATTTGTATCAAAGAGAAACGATCTACCATTATTCTCAGCGTCTCTGAGTTGATGTCTTTGGGTATCAACACATCAATAAGGACCCGCGCACATCAAACTTAGTCCTAAGGGTCATCAAGAATCGAATACAGAGATGAAGCACAAAGACCACCGAAGACTGTCCTTCTACCTTGCTGCCTCATGAAGCCTGACCTGCACACCAGAACCACTCCGATTCTCAATGGCGTGATGCAATCTGATCGGTGCCCCAGGCTCCTCCATGTTTTCCATACGGTCAAATCTCTGCAAAAACCTGACAACCACGTAGCTCGTTTCCATCAAAGAGAATTGCTCTAGAGATGCCAGAACATGTCAGCCGATGGATTCATAGTAAGCAGAATAATCCGCTTGGCTCATCAGTTGAGGTCGAATTAAACTCTCAATGAAACTTTCCGTAGTGGGATGGTTCCCACAAATGGTCTGGCCAGCAGTCACTGTACCTGAGAGAAGAAGGTGGGTGGGAAGGGGTCGTAAAAAAAAAGGGTGACTACTCACGACCAAGACATGACCTAGGCCCCACGCCGAAAGGGATAAACTCATACCCCGCCTTTTTACTTTCCCACCTCTCTGGAACAAAGTCCTCGACATCATCACCCCATAAGTCAGCACGGTGCTGCATTGCATACGTCGCTATGAGCACTTGTCTGCCTTTCGGGATGAAAATAGGTTGATCGCCATTAGGGCCACCACCATGGGGAAGTGTCGTGTCCCGAACAGCGACCCGTTCGTTGAGAGGTATGACAGCGGCGACCCGAAATGCTTCGTTGATAACATGTAACATGTATTGGCATGCTTTCAGCTGGGCGAACGAGATTTCGCTTGTGGTGTGGGCGCCGAAAGTCTCGAGTACGATGGTGCGAAGTTTATTGAACACGCGCTCATTACGTGCGAGGAAATAGAAGACCCAACCTAAGAGCGCACCGGCCGTGTCCCTGCCTGCAAACAGCAAAGACAAGCTTTCGTTCCGGAGCTCAAGGGGGTTTTGTGTCTCCTTCGCCAATTCGTTGAGAAGGATGAATTTCTTTCTGCCGTCTGCGAGTTGAGGGTCTTTTTCTTTCTCTCCGCCTTGGAGGCGTGTTTGCACGAACCAATCGACCAATTTATGAATTTCGCGACATCGGTGATCGAAGTCCTTCGAGGATATCAACCAATACCATTTGTAAAATGCGCCTCTTTCTTCAATCCAGCGCTTACCCTGGTCGAAATTGCCGCCAAGTTCTAGCAGATTTGGCTCATCCATACCTTTCACTGCTGGTAGGGCTGCGCGGGCGTCAGGATTCTGAGCGTGCACGGAGTAGCCATAGAGAAATTCTGTGACGGTATCAAGAGCGAAGTTGTAGAAGAGAGGCTGAATATTCATGGTCTCGGTCCAGCCGCCAACCCCTGCACTGATCCGGTTCGAAAGCTCTCGCGTATGTCGTTCTGCAAGATCTAGATCCGATACCTGCTCTTTGGAAAATTGTGGCCGTACGAGAGCTCGGGAGTGTTTCCATGTCTCTCCCTGAGACGTGAAAATACCAACACCAAGCAGGGGCTTCCAACTTTGGGTCCTGTGAACGCCGATATCAAAGTCGTTTGACTGGGAAGAGAAGACGGCCTTTGCATTCTCCGGATCTCGAGTGACATTCAATGTGTAGTCGAGTACTCGAACTTGGACGGTGTGAACGTCCTTTCCCAAAGCATTCATCTCTTCGACAACATATTTCGGGCCGCGGTCAGCACGAGTAGCTCTGATACTCTCTCTGAATCTCGTGATACCGAGAATGTCTTTCTTGGGCAACATTGGGCATTCGCCACAGCCTCGCCGAGCAGCCTCAGCATTTTGACGTCGCTTCTCCTTCAGGGACAAGAATATCTTATAAAGTACCAGAGACACGACAGCTAGGAGGACGGTCCAAAGCGAGAGCAGCTTCATTGTGGCCTCGATATTCGCAATAGGACAGGCGACAAAACGTGGAAAAAAGGAGACAGGAATTCGAACGACGAACATGGTAAACCACAGGTGAAGAAATTGTCAACACTTACAACCATGGAGCAAAGCTGCCCCACACTCACCCCAAAGCCACCCCCGCCAGCGGAGCCAGTCCCTTCCTGGCCCTCGTGCAAATGCATCAACGGACATGGCCATATGCCGAGATCAGACCCCCCCAAAAGGTGTAGGTTGAAGTTTGGCTGGGTTGGTAAAGTTTGACTAAGGCCCGACCTGCACCGATCTCCGTACCCATGGAGTTTTCCGAGAGCCTGACTATGATGATGCGCGAGACTGCCTGAATTCTCCCAGCAGGAGGCGTTCCCACGCAGCCAGCGTTGCAGCACATGTCTTGGTATACTTTACCGTTATACTGGTATTAACGGTTTTGCTTGACGCGGACGGATTAGACTTTCAGGCAGGGCGCTAGAGCGTAAAACGAACATGATACCATGCTCCGATCCGGTGAAGTGAGGATCGACACGGTACGGGAGATCCGGCCACCATAGGAAGTAAAGCGCGTAGTGCGTCCCAATACTGTGGACCCAGATTATGCAGGCTCCACCGAGAATCAGCCAACGCTTTGTTTCGGGACGAGATACATCCACTCCGGGCAATGATCGGAAGGCTGCGTCACCATGCATTTCCTCTCTTGCCCACGTTCCTTACCATGCCTTATCTCATGCAAGCCTCCTGTCGGTGCTTCGCTGCGGAACTTCTCGTGTCAAGTGCCGTGCCGATGAGACTGTCTTGGAGACTCTGTCGGTATTTGGAAGCAAATTAGACTGGTTTGAAATCATGGGATTTCCCTTTCTGGTCTGATGGACATATCAAATGGATTAATTCTTTGCCCAGTGCATGTCCTCGTCCGATGGCAAAATACCGTGGAACCAAGAATGGGCAGGGCTCCCATTACGCTTCGTGGATACGACTGACAGTGGAGCGGATTTGGCTTCGCCGGCAGGACAGCACGTTATTGGATACCATGACACTGGCGTCGAGATTGTCTTTATTGCTTGACCTTCGATCTTCTTGGTGTCTGGGTTATAACAGTTGATGTCAGCCATTGGTTTGATCCCATCTATTACCAACCATACCTTACCTTCATTTTACCTCTTCCGCCGCTCACGATAAACCTCTCCAAAATGCGTTCATTCTCTGCCACTGCTGCCTGTACGGCCCTCCTATTTGCGACGAGGTCGTCTGCGCTACCGACTCCTCAAGACGTCGCGCCCGCCGAGTCAGGGTCAAGCCAAGACCTCGCCGATCCAGATTTTGGCCCCATTCCTTCAGAGTCATCCTATTACACCAGCGATAGTAGCAAGTCACCTCCGTTTCCGGGCAATTACACAGAGCCAGTATTCCCGACCTCAAACGGAACCAAGGGTGCAGACGATCTTCTGTTCCAAAACCTTCTGGGTGCTGAGTGGGCCATCTATGCATTCTACCAGTACGGTGCAGAGACTTTCAATCAATCAGTTTTTGAAGAAGCCGGGTATCCCAACTCAACATACGACCGTATCGTGGAAATCAGGAACAACGAAGCAGGCCATGCTCGGATTTTCGGTGAGGCAATATCAAGCGCATCAACAAAGCCTGCGCTGTGCAAATATGAATTCGGCCTCAACAGTCCTGTGGCCTATCTCGCCGCCCATACAATTGTTGAAATCTCGAGTATGGCCTTCCTCACGGGTCTGATCCTGCAAGCAAAGCTTGATTCTTCCAAAGCCACTTTGCTCGCCATTGCCGAGGTTGAGTCACGGCACGAAGCTTGGGGCTTGATCGACATTTGGAACGTATCTCCGTTTGGTGGACCAGTAGACACTGTGTTTCCTTACGCAAACGAGATTCTCGATACGACGAAGGTGTTCATCGTGCCTGGATCATGCCCCAAAGGAAACCCGGATTATCCAGTCCCAAGTCAAAACCTGCCCGCCGTGAGCTATGTGACCAACTCGACGACATTGGCTCCGGGATCGCCAGTGACACTTGCGTTCACCGATCCTGAAAACCAGCCCAAATTTGAGCCTGATACGAGCTACTATGCTGTGTTCTTTCACGGCACAGTAAACATCACGAAGCCGTTCGATACTAAGACCCACAAAACCATGATACCAGCGGAAATCGAAGCTAAGGGAATTTTCTTAGCTGTCATATCGGATGCTCCTGGTGCACCATCAATTGACACGGTGAAGGCGGGACCATGGATAGTGACCGAGCAGCCAGTGGAGATCAATAGCGGGGTCTGATGACGTCTCTGATGGGAGCCACTTCTGTCTATGCGAATTGAGAGTACGTACTTAGATTGCTCCCTTCCTGTTGTGTGACCTTTTGCATGGAGTCATGAGTTCCACGTTCACATACACCCAAAAAATTGATACACACAGTAATACATGTTGTGAACCACATTTGGCGTATGTGTTTACGATTATGCCACGGCGACCACATTTTCATTTTGTAACCATCTGAAATCGCCTCGGCGTAAGGAAAACTTGTTTGTTTCCGATAGGTCATGCTGTTGTATCACGATGCATTACTTGCGACCAACACTTGTCGTGCACGGGCTCATATGGCGCTTGTCTCATTTGGGAGCGGCCGCATGTTCACAGTTACACAATATCTAAGGCTTCCTACACAGTTGTTTTTAAAAACATTGGCGCGAGACGCTAGTGGGGAAAAATTTTTGCGCGACTACGAAAAATAGGCCAATAAGTGTAATCGAGTATATAGCCACTATAGACCCTTCAAATAGCTATTAAATAGATAGAACTAATAGATAATTATTAGACCTCGCTAAATAATTAGCCTAAATATCAGCGATGTAGCTATATAGCCAAACGTTAGCTATATAGCCAAACAGTAGCGATGTAGCTATATAGCCAAATATTAGCTATATAGCTAAATAGTAGCGATGTAGCTATATAGCTATATAGCTAAATAGTAGCGATATAGCTATATAGCTAGCTAGTAATAGGATCTACCTATACGTAGTACTAGCTACGAACCTTCTATACTACTTACTATTTAGGAGAGCTAAGAGATCCCCCTAGAATCGCGACAAGTCCGATACTAAAGCGTAGTATACTAGTGGAGTTAATAGAAAACACGTTAATACGACCGAATAGTAGATATATAGGTAAAATAAATAAAAGAACGACTAAACGACACTAGTAACGCGGCGGTAAATAGCTCTCCTCTTCCTTCCTCTCTCCTCTTTACCGAAAACCGGTTAGAAGAATAATTACGTCGAGAAGCTATACGATACGGTTATAAAGTATAGAACGAAACGCGTCTACTAACGCCTACTTACGTACGCAGAAAGAGTATAGAATATATACGAGAGCTAAAATATTACGCCCGAGTAAGGGCTCCTATCTAGCTACCCCCTAGATACTAGTATATATAATTAAGCTATAAGGGGCCTCGTCTACCCTAAAAGTTAGATAACGCGTACTAT
>JAABUP010006814.1_pt1 | contig 15878 bp, 17 predicted proteins | sample 5559201 | NCBI WGS metagenome assembly JAABUP01 (sample SAMN10711887, study PRJNA513373) | rock metagenome | isolation source: Antarctica rocks | place: Antarctica
ACGGATATCGCCAAAATCACCAAGCGCGCCTTCTCGACTGACCAACACATTCCCCCAAATCCACATAGACCAGAGGGAATCAAAGCGTGGTCATGGCCGCAAGTGAATTGTGTGAATGCCGTAGGCCGCGGGGCGGGGGCGTGCGGTGGTTTTCGCCATGTTCGCCAAGGTAAATGCTCCGCTCATGCCGGGATGTGAGGCCGGACGGGCCGCGCCGTTGCAAGCCAGCCCCATATCTCTCCGGCCTCGTCTCGGCACCAGCGGCAAAGGGCCGCGCATGGCAGCATCAGAGCGCAAGTCTGCACGCAAATAATTGCGTTTAAATAATGACAAGAATGATCTTGCCGCAACAAGCCCTGCCTGGCCAGAACGACCCCTATGGAACTTCTCGTTACCGACGTCACTGAAATGAGCCCTGGAACCTACTGCGTCGCTGGTTGGCACGCTGCCAAGGGCTGCATGGTGCGCCCCCTGTTAAGAGGCTCAAATTGGACGGCGGCCCTCCTCAAAACCCATGAGATCGCCCCCGGCACCGTAATACAGGTGACGGAGAGCAATGCAACCGCACGCGGGCTCTACCCGCACCAAAACGAGGACCTCGCCATCGAGTTGAGGACCATCAAAACCATCAGGCAGTTGCGGCGGCCATGGTTCTGCTTGGAAGTGCCCGCAAGCTCCGCCACCTTGGCTCATGCGTTCGGCGGGCACATCCAGCACAATGGCGCTTGGAAAGGGCGCATAAGAAGCGCGTACGTGTCGGCAGGAGTGGACACGCGGTCGTTGTGGGCGGTCAAGGTCCAGCGCTGCAACCTGAGCTTCTTCGTTGACCTGCAAAAACTGAAGGCTTTGTTGGATGACGGGGACAAACGTTATATGCTGCCGGTATCAAGCCGCAGGCTCAAAGAAATCTTTCGGGACCACGGCTTGGAGGCTGTGGGCCAAATGCTCCCAGATGCTGGCCCGCTCCATGTCAGGGTTGGCCTCGCTCGGGGGTTTGAAGGACACCTCGATAAGTGTTACCTGATGATCAACGGAGTCCACTGGTAATGCCGGCGGCCAGCGTCGAACCCCTTGAGGTCTTGACGGTTGGCCACTCGAACCTATCATGCGAGCAGTTCATCCGCATCATCCAGGAAGCGGGCGTCACAGCGGTCGCCGACGTGCGGAGCGCACCGTACTCGCATTATTCCCCACACTTCAACCGTGAGGCGCTCCGCGACAGGCTGCGTGGACGCGATATTTCCTATGTGTTCCTCGGCCATGAACTCGGGGGGCGGCCGAGGGACAGCGCCCTACTCCACCAAGGCACCGCCGACTACGAAAGGATGGTCGCAGCGCCGTCCTTCATAGCCGGGCTTGACCGCATCGCTGAAGGCTGCGCGCGGTTCCGCATCGCCCTCATGTGTTCTGAACACGACCCGCTCGACTGCCACCGTTGCCTCCTTGTCGGACGTGCTTTGGCCGGCCGGCAGGTGACAGTGACCCACATCGTGTCCGATAGCCTGCCAATTTCCCAAAGGCAAATCGAAGACACGCTTCTCGCACTGTCCGGCCGGGACGCCGAGGACCTGTTCGCTTCCTATGAGGAGAGGCTGGCAGCCGCCTATCGGGACCGCGCCCGCCGGGTCGCATTCGCCGGGGCTTCGGACCACGACGAAACAACCAGCGTTGCGGAGTGATCCGTTGGCCCCCATCCAAGTGTCGACGATTGGATTCACGAAAACCACCGCTGAGAGCTTCTTCAAAAGATTGCAGGACGCCGGCATACGCCAGGTCCTGGATGTCAGGCTCCGCAACACCTCTCAGCTCGCAGGCTTCGCAAAATCTGATGACCTGGCTTTTTCCCTGAAAAACATTGGTGGCCTCCAATACAGCCATCAGCCGCTATTGGCCCCAACCGATGCAATGCTTGGAGCCTACAAGAAAGAGAAGGGAAGCTGGAAAGCCTATGAGGACGGATTTCTAACCCTGATGACAGAGCGCCAAGTCGAAAACAAGTTCACGCCCGACATGCTCGATAGGGCATGCCTGCTCTGCTCGGAAGCGACGCCGCACCAGTGTCACCGCCGCCTCGTGTGCGACTACCTGAACGCCAAATGGAACGGCTCCATCACAGTCCGGCACCTATGAACGCCACGCCAAGCCCAGCCGCCGGACCGGGCACTCAAGCTCAGCCACCCGTCAGGCTCATATGCCGCGCCACCGAAGGCGCTGTGCTGCGCCGGTCGATCACGAAGTCATGCCCCTTCGGCTTGCGCGTGATCGCCAGCCGGATGGCGGCGTCCAGCTCAGCGTCCGCAACCCCGTCCCGCAGCACCCGGCGCAAATCCGCCGCATCGTCCTGCCCCAGGCACATGTACAGCGTCCCCGTGCAGGTCAGCCGCACGCGGTTGCAGCTTTCGCAGAAGTTGTGCGTCATCGGCGTGATGAACCCGATCCGCGTCCCCGTCTCCGCCACGTCGAAGTACCGCGCCGGCCCGCCCGTCTGGTAGTCGGTCCCCTGCAACGTCCACCGCTGCCGCAGCCGGGCGCGCACCAGCGAGAGCGGCAGGTACTGGTCCGTGCGGTCGCCGCCAACGTCGCCCATCGGCATCGTCTCAATCAAGCAGAGGTCGTGCCCCTGCCCGCCGCACCAGGCCAGCATGTCGTCGATCTCGTCCTCGTTCACGCCCTTCAGCGCCACGGCATTGATCTTCACGTGCAACCCGGCCGCCTTCGCCGCCGCAATGCCGTCCAGCACCTTCTCGATCTTGCCCCATCGGGTGATGGCGGCGAACCGCGCCGGGTCGAGCGTGTCGAGGCTTACGTTCACCCGCCGCACCCCGGCGGCGTACAGAGCCGCCGCGTGCTTCGTGAGCTGGGTGCCGTTGGTCGTCAGCGTCAGCTCATCGAGGCCCTGGCCCAAGCGCCCGCCCAGCCGCTGGAACAGCGTCTGCACGTCCCGGCGCACCAGCGGCTCGCCGCCGGTGATGCGTATCTTAGTGGTGCCCAGCCGGATGAACGCGGAGCACAGCCGCTCCAGCTCCTCCAGCGACAGCACGTCGGCTTTGGGCAGGAAGGTCATGTCCTCCGACATGCAGTACACGCAGCGCAGGTCGCAGCGGTCGGTGACGGAGACTCGCAAGTAGGTGATGGCGCGGCCAAACGGATCGATCATGCCCATAGTGTCGGCTCTATGGCCGCTGGGTTCAACTGTCGTCCTCGGCCAAGATGTCCAAGGCGACCACCGCCGCGTTCACCAGCACTTTGCCCGCGTGCTCGAAGTTCACTGTGATGCGGTCGCCGACGGCCGACTGCACCTGGCCCACGCCCCAATCCGGCCGGCCGGGATGCAGCACGCGCTGGCCCGGCTCGATCAGCGAACCCAGCGAGCGATGCGGGCCACTCATGCCAGCCCCTTTATGCCAAGCTGGGTCATGCCAAGCCGCCCCTGGCCGCCACCGGCCACAGGCACTCCACCCGGCCGCCGCGCACGCCGACGTACCAGTCGAACCGGTCCACCGTCGGGTCGCAGTGGCCCGGCACCAGGCGCAGCTTCTCGCCCAGCTTCGGCCCGCCCGTCTCCGCGCCCCACTCCAGCTTGCCGTGCTCGTCGGACGCGCCGGTGTAGCGCACATCGTCCCGCCGCCACACGAGCGGGAGGCCGCTGTCGACCGCGACCGCCTTGTGCCCGGCGTCCAGCACCGCGAGGCCAGGCCGCGTGGCGCTCATCACCGTCGCCAGCACGAACAGCGCCTGCTGGAACCCGGCCGCAGCACCGCCGTGGTTGCGGCCATAGTCCGCGTCCATGAAGCAGTAGCTGCCGGCCTGGATTTCATTGTAGACGCCGCTCGCGGCCTCCATCTCGAAGGTCCCGGTCCCCGCGCCGCCAACGATGGGGCACTCAAGGCCGCGCTGGCGCAACTGCTCCACGGTGCGGCGCGTGTCGTCCACGGCGGCGTCGACCGCCTGCCCGCGTTCCACGGCCGAACGGATGTGTTGGGCACGGCCATGGTAAGCCTGCAGGCCGCCAAAGATCAAATGCGGGGACGCAGCGATGTGCGAGGCCAGTGCCACCGCGTCCGGGCCGGGAGCGACGCCGGCCCGCGCCATGCCGACGTCGATCTCGACCAGCACCGTCATGCGCCGGCCCGCCGCCTCCGCCGCAGCCTCGATCCGGGCGACATTGGCAGGGTCGTCGGCGCAGACCGCCACCTGGGCGATGCGGGACAGCGCCAGCAGGCGCGCGAGCTTTGCGTCGCCCACGACCTCGTTGGTCACGAGGATGTCGGGAACGCCGCCCCAGGCCAGGATTTCAGCCTCCGCGACCTTCTGCACGCACTGGCCCACCGCGCCACGGGCAATCTGCATCCGGGCGATGACCGGAGACTTGTGCGTCTTGGCGTGGGCGCGCAGCCGGGCGCCGGTGGGGCGCAACAGCTCGGCCATGTGGTCGAGGTTATGCTCGAACGCATCGAGGTCGATCAGCAGCGCCGGGGTGTCGACCTCGTCCTCGCGCATGCCAGGCTGGGCGGGGGGCGGTTGCAGCATCAATCTCTCCTAGGCGTCCAGACTGAAACCGGGATCGTCCAGCGCGGCCTCGAGCTGGTCGAGGCCAAGCGACCAGGCACAGGCATGGACTGCGCCCTCCCCGGGCTCGGCCTGCCCGATCAAGCAGCCATAGCGCACCTCCATCGTCGCGGCGAGGCGGCGGAAGCACCAATTGACGTAACGGTCCATGTGCAGCTCCAGCAGCGCCGCATCTCGCCGGCAGAACAGCAGGTTGGCAAGCCCCGCTCCATGCGGTGCCACGATCCGTCGCGCCCCCGCGAACAGCGCGATCTGGTCCATGACCGGTAGCTTCTCCAGGCACACTACCTGGAAGCCTCGGTCCGCACAGAGCCGCGCGACCGCGGCCTCGTTCCGCAGCGGCCGGTTGGACGTGTCGGCACGGCTGATATACAGCGCAGGCGAGTGTGCGGCCACGACGGACGACCGCATCGCGTCCCCAAGGCGGCGCAGCACCGGGTGGAACTGAGTGCCGAAGCCGGTCAGGCCCGCTGTCCAGTGCAGGCGCCCGACCTCGACAGCCTGCCCAGGGGCCAGCGTCAACGCCCGTGCCTGCAAGCCCGGCACCAGCGCCGGGCCAGTCTGCTGGAACGACGCACCGGACCAGGGCAACAGGCACGGGAACGACGCCCCGGGGCAGACGCTCCATCGCCCGAGGCCGTCGAGCAGCCAGTGATAGTAGTTGCGACAGTTGCCATGCAGCAGGTGCTCGGCCTCGGCGAAGCGGGCGCCAGTGAACTGGTGGTTCGCCAGCCAAAGCGCGCCGTCGCGCCATGCCCGGGCCAAAGGCGGCCAGACATGGTCCAGCGTCGGCTCGACCACATGGCGCCCCACTGTGACGATCCCCTCCGGCCCATGCACGGTCGCGTCGTCGAACGTGTAGCGGACCGCCGGCCCAATGAAGGTGCCGCCAGGAAGCGGGCGCCAGTCGACGCCGCCGGGGTATTGGTCGATCGCATAGGCCGTAAGGTCAGTGTGGCCGAAGCTGAGCGGCGGATCGGCCACCAGACTGCCCGGCGCTACGATCTCGACCCGGGCGAGCCCGTGTCCCGTTAGCGTCTCCGGTGAGCAAACTTGATAGAACCGCGGGGCGAGGCCCACCAGGCGCTTTAGTGACCGGCGTTCTCCCCGGAAAAGTCCGGCGCTTCCAGGCCCGATGCCAGCAACTGCTCCACCAGCGCCGCTTTCAGCCGCTCCAGCCCGGCCTCGTCCCGCGCCTCGGCCCGCGCCACCAGCACCGCCTGCGTGTTCGACGCCCGCAGCAGCCACCAGCCGTCGGGGGTCAGCACCCGCACGCCGTCGATGTCGTTCACGTCGGCGCGGGCGGCGCGCAGTCGGGCCGCGACCTCCTGCACCACCACGAACTTGCGCGTGTCGTCGCAGTCGAAGCGCAGCTCCGGCGTGTTGACCACCTGGGGCAACGCCTGGCGCACCGCCTCCAATGTGCCGTCCATGCGGGCGACAATGCCCAGCAGGCGCACGGCGACGTACAAGGCGTCGTCGAAGCCGTACCAGCGGTCGGCATAGAAGATGTGCCCCGACATCTCGCCGGCGAACGGCGCGGAAATCTCGGCCATCTTCGCCTTGATCAGGCTGTGCCCGGTCTTGAACATCATGGGCTTGCCGCCGGCGCGGGCGATCTCGTCATACAGCACCTGGCTCGCCTTTACGTCGGCGATGATGGTGGCGCCGGGGTGGGTGCGCAGCACGTCGCGCGCCAGCACGACCATGAGCTGGTCGCCGACCAGGATGCCGCCGCCGTCCACGACGCCGATCCGGTCCGCGTCGCCGTCGAAGCCGATGCCGATGTCGGCCCCCTGCTCCCGCACTGCCGCAATCAACTGCTCCTGGTTGCGGGCGATGGTCGGGTCCGGGTGGTGCGCCGGGAAGCGGCCGTCGATCTCGGCGTTGAGCACGGTGTGGTGGCCCGGCAGCACCTTGAGCAGCCGGGTCAGCACCTCGCCCGCCGCACCGTTGGCGTTGTCCCACACGACGCGGAGCTTGCGGTCGCCGCCGTCCCAGTCCTGCACCAGCCGCGCCACGTAGTCGTCGGCGACGTCCACGGCGCGGTCGCTGCCGGTGGCCTCCCCGACGACATCGCCCGCAGCCGCCATGCGGCCCAGCGACTGGATGTCCTCGCCGAAGAAGGCGCGCTTGCCCAGCATCATCTTGAAGCCGTTGTAGTCCGGCGGGTTGTGGCTGCCCGTCACCATCACCGCGCCGTCCGTGCCCAGCGTGGTCGCGGCGAAGTAGAGCATCGGCGTCGGCCCGCGGCCCACCCGCAGCACCTCCATGCCGCTCGCCTTCAGCCCGTCCACCAATGCCGCCGCCAGCTCGGGCGAAGACAGCCGGCCGTCGTAGCCCACCGCCACCACATGGCCGCCGCCGCGCGCCACGACGCTGCCGAAACAGCGGCCGATGGCGAAAGCGTCCGCCGGGTGCAGGGTGCGGCCGACCACGCCGCGTATGTCGTATTCGCGCAGGCTGGTCGGGTCGAAGGTGTGCTGGAAATCCATCATTCGGCATCCCTGTAGCGCTTCATGAACTCACGCACCTCGGGCGCCAACTCGGGCCGTTTCAGCGCAAAGGCGATCTGCGCCTCCAGGAAGCCGATCTTGTCGCCGCAGTCGAATCGGCGGCCCTCGTAGCGCAGGCCGTGGAACGGGGCGTGGCCGATCATCTTGGCCATCGCGTCGGTGAGTTGCACCTCGTTGCCGGCGCCGCGCTCCATCTGCGACAGGTGGTCGAGCACCTCCGGCAGCAGCACGTAGCGGCCGATCACCGACAGGTTGCTCGGGGCGTCCGCGGGCCTCGGCTTCTCGACGAGGCCCAGCACCTCGACCATGCGCCCATCGTCCTCGCCGATCTTCAGGATGCCGTACTTGTTGGTCTGGTCGTGCGGCACCTCGGCCACGGCGACCACGTTGCCGCCCGTCTCCTTGTAGGCCTCGGCGAGTTGCTGCAGGCAGGGGGTCTCGCTGAGCACGAGGTCGTCCGGCAGCAGGATGGCGAAGGGGTCGTCGCCGATGAAGGCGCGGGCGCACCAGATCGCATGGCCCAGGCCCAACGGCACCTGCTGGCGCACGGTGGCGATCGACCCCGGCGGCACCTTCATCGCGTCCAGCATTTCGAGCATGTCGGTCTTGCCGCGCTCCCGCAGCGTCGCCTCCAGCTCGTAGGCGACGTCGAAATGGTCGATCAGCGCGGTCTTGCCGCGTCCGCTGACCAGGCAGAACTGCTCGATCCCAGCGGCCCGCGCCTCCTCGATCGCATATTGGATCAAGGGTTTATCGACGATCGGCAGCATTTCCTTGGCCATGGCCTTGGTCGCGGGCAGGAACCGGGTGCCCAGGCCGGCAACCGGCAGGACGGCCTTATGCAGCTTTTTCATCACGTGGGTGCGTTCCGTATTGGTTGTGGTTGCGACGCGACTAGACCACTTTTTCGTTGAGTGGAACGGTGCCACGCCTGCTTAAGGGCAGCAAGCCGTACGATTTTGTCAAAACGATGGGAAATCAGCCGCCCTTGAGCAGCACGTCCCGCGCCTGGTTCACCCGCGAGGCCAGCCCGTGCGACCCGCCGCCGTCCGGGTGCGCCACCCGCATCATCTGCACCCAGGCCGCGCGCACGTCCGCGTCCGACACCGGATCGACCAGGCCGAGGATGTCCAGCGCCTCCGCCCGGTCCATCTTGCCGCCGCGCGGCCGGCCCGAGGCGCCCGGCGGCGTGCCCGGCTTGCCCTGGGCCTCCTGCCACCAGCTCCAGGCGAGCGGACCCAGGAACACCGCCGCCCCCACCGCCAGCGCGCCCCGGCCGGTCAGCAGCAGCATCGTCCCCAACGCCAGCCCGCCCAGCGCCACGACCCAGGCCAGCAACGCCTTGAGCGAGGCGATGTTGGCGCGGGAGAACGCATTCGCCGCCCACAGCAGCAGGCCGAGCGCCGCAAGCCCGAGGCCGACCAGGATCATTGTACTACCATGTCGTCGTCATGGCGCTGTCATTCCATCGACACGCGCCGGGCTGCGTCCTCGGACGCACGCAGCGCTGCGTCCATCGCGACAACGGCGCTGACGTTCACGATGCCCCGCGCGGTCACGCTGGGAACCAGGACGTGCGCCGGCTGCGACATGCCCAGCAGCAGCGGCGCGATGGCAAGGCCGTCCGCGCCCGCCTTCAGCAGGTTGAAGCTGATGTTGGCGGCGTCCAGCCCCGGCATGACCAGCAGGTTCGCCATCCCCGCCAGCCGGCTGTCCGGCACCGCACGGTCGCGCAGGTGCTCGATCAGCGCGGCGTCGGCGTGCATCTCTCCGTCCACTTCCAATTCCGGGTTGCGGGCGCGGATCAACGCCAGCGCCTGGCGCATCTTGCGCGCCGTCGCGGAGTTGCTGGACCCGAAGCTCGAATGCGACAGCAGGGCCACCTTCGGCTCCAGGCCGAAGCTGCGCACCGCGTCGGCCGCGAGTGCCGTCATCTCGGCAACCTGCTCCGCGGTCGGGTCGAGGTTCATGTGGGTGTCGCAGACGAACAGCGCGCCGCTTTGCAGGATCAGGCAGGACAGCGCGAAAATGCGCGACACCTCCGGCCGCCGCGGGATGATCGGCATGATATACTGGATGTGGCGCCACCAATCGCCGACACCGCCGCAGATCGCCGCATCGGCCTGGCCCGAACGCAGCAGCATCGCAGCCGCGACCGTCGGACGCCGGTCCAGGTAGCGGGAGGCCGCATCCGGCGGCGTGCCCCGGCGCCCGACCATGCGCTGGTAGTCGTGGACGAGGGGGTCGAACACCGCCCGGTCCTCTGCCGGGTCGAGCACGCGGACACTGGCGTCCAGCTTCATGCGCAGCCCCATGTCGCGCACGCGGGCGGCGATCACCGAGCGGCGGCCGAGCAGGATCGGCTCGGCGATGCCGTCGTCGAGCAGCGTCTGCACGGCGCGCAGCACCCGCTCGTCCTCGCCTTCGGCATAGACGATGCGCTGCGGCGCCTGGCGCGCGGCCTCGAACACCGGGCGCATGAGCTGGCCGGAGCGGAAGACGAACTTCTCCAGGTCGCGGCGGTAGGCGGCGAAGTCGGCGATGGGGCGCTTCGCCACGCCGCTCTGCATCGCGGCGGCGGCGGCGGCGGGGGCGATCTGCAGGATCAGCCGGGGGTCGAACGGCTTCGGGATGATGTACTCGGGGCCGAACACCGGGGCCGCGCCGCCATAGGCCGCCGCGACCACCTCGCTCGCCTCCACGCGGGCCAGGCTGGCGATGGCCTCGACGCAGGCAACCTTCATCGCCTCGTTGATCTCGGTGGCACCCACGTCGAGCGCGCCGCGGAAGATGAACGGGAAGCACAGCACGTTGTTGACCTGGTTGGGGAAGTCGCTGCGCCCGGTGGCGACGATGGCGTCCGGCCGGGCGGCGCGCACCAGCTCGGGCATGATCTCCGGGTCGGGGTTGGCCAGTGCCAGGATCAGCGGCTTGTCGGCCAGCAGGTCCAGCCACTCGGGCTTAAGCACGTTCGGCGCCGACAGCCCGAGGAACACGTCGGCCCCGGCCAGCACGTCCCGCAGGCGGCGCGCGTCGGTTCGCCTGGCATAATGCGCCATGTTGGGCGGCATGGCCTCGTCGCGGCCTTCGTACACGACGCCCTTCACGTCGGTCAGCGTCACGTTGCCGGGCGGCAGGCCCATGGCGACGAGCAGGTCGACGCAGGCCAGCGCCGCCGCCCCCGCGCCGCTGGTGACGAGCCGGACCTCCTCCAGCCGCTTGCCTTGCAACAACAGTCCGTTGCGCACCGCGGCGGCCACGATGATCGCCGTGCCGTGCTGGTCGTCGTGGAACACGGGGATGCCCATGCGGGCGCGCAGCCGGCGCTCGATCTCGAAGCACTCCGGCGCCTTGATGTCTTCGAGGTTGATGGCGCCGAACGTCGGCTCCAGCGCCGCCACGACGCTCACGAACAGGTCGGGGTCGGCGGCGTCCACCTCGATGTCGAACACGTCGATGCCCGCGAACTTCTTGAACAGGACCGCCTTGCCCTCCATCACCGGCTTGCCCGCCAGCGCGCCGATGTTGCCGAGGCCCAGCACCGCCGTGCCGTTGGAGATCACCGCGACGAGGTTGCCGCGCGCCGTGAGGTCACGCGCCGCGTCCGGGTCGGCGGCGATGGCCTCGCATGCCGCCGCGACGCCCGGCGAATAGGCGAGCGCGAGGTCGCGCTGGGTGGCCATTCGCTTAGTGGCCTCGATGGCGAGTTTGCCGGGGCGGGGCAGGCGGTGGTAGTCTAGCGCCGCCTTACGGAAATCCTCGTCCATCGCCACGTGCTCCCTGCCTATGGGCCATGAGGTTTAGCCGGACGGGGCGGGAAGGCAATGCAGGTGTTGGGCCAGTCAAGAATGCGGTCGAGAAGACTCGAACTTCCACAGGGTTTCCCCCACAAGCACCTCAAGCTTGCGCGTCTACCATTTCGCCACGACCGCATCGTGCCCAGGCCGGCTCGCTGCCTGGGTGGCGGGCCGTATAGCGGATGACGCCGCTGGTTTCAACTGTGCCGGCATTGTGCGCGCCTGTTTCAAGCGGGGCGCTGGAGTGGCGGGTCGAGGGCGGGCTGCTGCCATACCCCGCGGCGCTGGCGGCGATGCAGGCCCGCGCGGACGCGATCCGCGCCGGGCAGGCCGGCGAGCAGGTGTGGCTGGTCGAGCATCCGCCGCTTTACACCGCGGGGACGTCGGCCAAGCCTGCGGACCTGGCGGACCCCGGCCGTTTCCCGACGTTCGCGGCCGGGCGCGGCGGGCAGTGGACCTATCATGGCCCCGGCCAGCGCACCGCCTACGTCATGCTGGACCTGACCCGGCCGCACGGCAGCGTCCGCCCGCGCGACGTGCGCGCCTTCGTCCACGGATTGGAGGAGTGGCTGATCCGCGCGCTCGACCGCTTCAACGTGCGGGGCGAGCGGCGGGAGGGCCGGGTCGGCATCTGGGTCGCGGACCGCGCGGCCGGAACGGAGGCGAAGGTTGCCGCCATTGGCGTCCGCGTCACCCGTTGGGTGAGCTGGCACGGCGTGGCGCTGAACGTGGAGCCGGACCTTGGGCATTTCACGGGGATAGTGCCCTGCGGCATCCAGGGGCACGGCGTCACCAGCCTGCACGCGCTCGGCCTGCCGGTGACGATGGCCGACGCGGACGTGGCGCTGCGGGCGGCGTGGGGCGAGGTGTTCGGGGGCTGAAATGAGCGGACGAGCGTCCCGGATTTGTGCAAGATGGTGTTGAGAAGATGCAGGAGGCATCATGCCTGACGGTCTCTATGAACGTGACGCCTTGGCTTGGTCCGAGCGGCAGGCGGACTTGCTGCGCCGGTTGGCAGCGGGCGAGCGCTTGAATGAGGCGGTGGACTGGCCCAACGTGATCGAGGAGGTGCAGGACGTGGGACGATCGGCGTTGCGGTCGTGTCGAAGCCTGCTGCGGCACGCACTGGTGCATCTGCTGAAGCTGCACGCCTGGCCCAGCAGTCGGGCGGTGGCCCACTGGCGCGAGGAGACGGCGAATTTCCTCAACGACGCGGAGGATTGTTTCACGCCATCCATGCGCCAGCATATCGACTTGGCTGATCTTTATAGGCGCAGCCTGAAGCAAGTGCGTGCCGTGGCGGACGATACCGGCGAGCCGCGTCCGCTTCCGGAGGCGTGCCCGTTCGTGTTGGATGACCTACTCAATGCAGGCGCCGACGTGAAAACCCTTGTGGACCGGATTTGAGGGGATGCTTTCGGCCGCTCGTCGCGGACCGATGTGGAAGATGCTGAAGGATTGCAGGAGGCACTATGCCGGACGGTCTTTACGAACGCGACGCCTTGGCGTGGTCTGAGCGGCAGGCGGACTTGCTGCGGCGGTTGGAAGCCGGCGAGCGCGTGAACGAAATGGTGGACTGGCCCAACGTGATCGACGAGGTGGAAACGGTGGGCCGGTCGGAACTGCGAAGCTGCGAGAGCCTGCTGCGCCAAGCCATGGTGCATCTGGTCAAGCTGGCCGCCTGGCCCGGTAGCCGAGCCGCGGCGCATTGGCGAGGAGAGACGATCGGCTTCCTGGCCGACGCGCGGCGCTGTTTTTCTCCGTCAATGCGGCAGCGGATCGACTTGGCCGATCTGTACGCGACGGCGCTGCGCCAGGCGCGTGCCGTGACAGACGATACCGGCGAGCCGCGTCCGCTTCCGGAGGCGTGCCCGTTCGTGTTGGATGACCTGCTCGATGCAAGCGCCGATGTGAAAACCCTTGTGGATCGGACCTGACGAGATGCTTGTTGATGGCGGAGGCAGTCCGGGACAATGCGGGCATCGCATAGGTTGGGTATCAAGGTTTTCTGCCGCGCTCGTCGCGCCGCTGTTGCTGGCCGGCGCCTCGTGCTCAAAGAGCGCGCCGGCCTCCGCGGTGCTGGATTCCAGCAAGGTGGCGTCCGTCGTTGTCGGCCGCTCGTCGCGGGCCGAGGTGTTCGCCGCCTTGGGACAGCCCAGCCGCACGGAGCGGAGCGCGCTTGGCGAGGCGTGGGTCTACGAGGCAAGGACGGGTGATGCAGGCGGGCGCGGCCTGATGAATGGAGCGTCGGCCGCCTCCGGGATCGTTGGCGCCTTTGTGCCCTACGCGGGCCTTATCGGGTCCGGACTCGGGCTGGCGGGCGTTGCCATGGACGGAACGCGCACGGAGCCGCAGGTTGTCAGCCTCGCGGTGACGTTCAGGGACGATGGCGTGGTGCGGGACTGCACCTATTCCAGCACGGCCTCCCCGGCCGGCGTGCCGGGGTCCACAGCGGGTGTGGCGAAGCTTGTGGACTGCCAACGGCCTGGCCCAAGCGGCGCACGCGCGCTGTGAGGCCGTGCGGCCTAGCAAGGGGTGGGCCCGCTCAGCACCTCTGTCACGAGCCACCATGTGACGGCGCAGGGCTGCCTAGCCGACGTTCGCCAAAGTCACATTTGTCCGTTTTACCGTCCGACAATCATCTTGTCCGCTTTCTCGTGCGGAAGCCATGGTTGGCGGACATGTCCGTGATGGCCAGTCAATGGTGGTTTGGCGGACAAGCGTACGTGCCTCACTAGGGATCCCCACCGCTCCAAAGCCAGCGCCGACGCTGCCCCGCAGGATGAAGAAACGTCATGAGCGACCACGCACGCTTCACCGGCAGCGTCCCCGAGCACTACGACCGTGACTTGGGTCCCGTGATCTTCAGCGGCTACGCTGCCGACCTGGCCCGCCGCGTGGCCTTCCACAATCCAGAGCGGGTGCTAGAGATCGCGGCAGGCACCGGCATCGTCACCCGCCACCTGCGTGACCTTCTGCCCACGAGCGCGCATCTGACTGTGACCGACATCAACCCGCCCATGCTGGACGTGGCCCGGACAAAGTTTCGATCCGGCGAGCAGGTCGCCTTCCAGCCTGCCGACGCCTGCGCACTTCCATTTCCGGACGGCGCTTTCGACGTGGTCGTTTGTCAGTTTGGCGTGATGTTCTTCCCGGACAAAGCGCAGTCCTATCGCGAGGTGCATCGCGTGCTCGCACCCGGCGGGCGCTACCTGTTCAACGTCTGGGATTCACACAGGTACAACCCATTCGGGCGCATCACGCATGAGCTGGTCCAACGGCTCTTTCCTTCGGACCCGCCGCAGTTCTACCACGTGCCGTTCGGCTATCACGAGATCGATCCGATTAAGAAGGCCCTGATCGAGGCAAGGCTCACGGACACCACCACTGCCGTGGTCAGGCAGGAAACGGAGGTCGCGAACCTCGCCGCGTTCGCGCGAGGGCTGGTCTGCGGCAACCCGCTCGCCGAACAGATCAAGGTGCGTGACAGCGTCGATCCCGGCCGGGTCGTTGATGCCCTGACCGATGTGCTGCGCGGGGAGATCGGCGCTGATCCGGGCCGCACGCCCCTCCAAGCCATCGTCTTCGAGGCGGGCAAGCACAGGATCGCGGCCTAACGCCCGCCGGGTCAGTGCGCGACGAGCGGGCAACCGCCTTCGCTCATCGGACGGAACGCCTGGTCCGCCGGGACGGTCGCAACGAGATTGTAGAAGTCGTAGTCGCCCTTCGACTCTGCCGGCGCCTTCACCTGGAAGATGTACATTGGATGGATCGCACGGCCGTCCGGGCGGATCGTGACCTGGCCGAACAGCGGGTCCTTGATCGGCGCCTCGCGCATCTTGGCCACAACCGCCGTTCCCGACACGCTCCTGATCGCCGTCGCCGCGCGCAGGTAGGCCAGCACCGACGAATACACCCCGGCGTGGTCCATCGTCGGCATCTTGCCGCCGTCGCGCCCGGCGAAACGCTTGCTCCAGGCGCGGGTGGAGTCGTTGAGGTCCCAGTAGAACGCCTCGGTCACGATCAAGCCCTGCGCCGCCTGCAACCCCATGCCACGGATGTCCGTCAGGAACACCAGCAGCCCGGCCAGCCGCTGCTTGCCGTCCCGTCCCACGCCGAACTCGGACGCCTGCTTGACGGTGTTGATCACATCATTGCCTGCGTTTCCGATGCCGATCACCTGTGCGCCCGAAGACTGGGCCTGCAACAGGTAGGACGCCATGTCCGGTGCGCCCAGCGGCATGCGCACGTCGCCGACCACTTCGCCGCCGGCCTTCCTCACCACCGCGCCCACGTCGCGCACCATTGCCTGACCCAGCACGAAGTCGGAGGCGAGAAAAAACCAACTCTTGCCGCCTTGCTGCACCAGGGTACGGCCCGTGCCATTGGCCAGCGCCCAGGTGTCGAACGTCCACTGCACCGTGGTCGGAGCGCATTGCGGCCCGGTGAGGTCCGACACCGCGACGCTCGATGCAAGGTTGGTCCGGTCCTTCTCCCGCATGATCTGGTTGACCGCGAGCGCCACCGCGGAGTTCGGCAGGTCCACCACGGCTGTCACGCCGTCCCGGTCGATCCATTTGCGGGTGATGCTGGCGCCGACGTCAGCCTTGTTCTGGTGGTCGCCGCTGACGATCACCACCTTCGGGGCGCCGGGTCCCGCCTCGCGGGCGAAATCATCGGCCGCCATCTGCGCCGCGATTACCGACCCTGGGCCGGACACGTCGGCCAACGGCCCCGACATGTCGTTCAGCACGCCGATCTTGAGCGTGTTATCAGGGATGTCCGCCCATGCGGGCGCTACTGCAAGCAAGAGCACCACGACAGTTCGGGCAAGGCTGAAGCGGTGCATGGGCAGTTCCTTGATCGGCGGGCGAGGTGCTAGTAGCGCTGCACAGAGGTTTTGACGGGTTGAGATAGGCCATGCCTACCCTGCACCAGTCGCCTTGGACCCGGCGGTGTCGGGATAAGCGCGAGCCAGCTTGGCTCGGGCCTTTTG
>JAABUP010006816.1_pt1 | contig 15873 bp, 17 predicted proteins | sample 5559201 | NCBI WGS metagenome assembly JAABUP01 (sample SAMN10711887, study PRJNA513373) | rock metagenome | isolation source: Antarctica rocks | place: Antarctica
CGGGGTGCACGATCGCCGCCGTGATGGCCCACGTCTTGTCTGCGTGGTTCTGGATGATCGCCACCCGGGTGCCGGCGACGCCGACCGGTGGCCCGTCGTGGATCTCGATGCCCGCCAGGGCGCCGGGCAGGTCGACGTCGGTCAGGGAGTCGGCCCTGCCGCCCGCAGCCCGGGCTCGGAACCGGGACCAGCCAGCCAGCCCGCCGGCGGCGAAGGTCACCGAGGCAGCGATCCACCCCACCGCGGAGCGGCCGCGGACGGGCACAACCGTAACCAGGGCGACGAGCACCCAGATGGCGAGGAACATCGCCGTCGACGCCCAGGCGGTCTGCTGCACCGACCAGAACGTGGGAAGGCTGGAGAGGGCGACGACGGCCAGCTGCCACCCGGATAGGCCGAAGAACCAGCCGATCCGGTCCCTGGAGTAGTCGCTGTAGATGACGCTCATGGTGGGTTGCTCCTGTCCTAGACGGGCACGATCGGGATGGCTGCGGCTTCAGCCCCACCTGCTGCGGCGCCACCTCCAGCGCCACCTCCGGAGGCCCCTGGTGCGCCACCTGGGGCGCCGGGGGCGGTCGGGCCACCTCCCCCGGGGGTTGGGGGGCCCGCAGGCGTGGGCATGGTGGGCGTCGGGGCCTGGCCGCCGCCGGTGGGTGCTTCGGGGGTAGCCCCGGCGCCGGAGCCGTTGACGTCGGGGTTGTCGTCGTCGCGGGGGCCTTGGCCTGAGCCGCTCGAGCTGTTCTTGGTGGCGCTGAAGTCGGGGACGTAGCTGTTGTGCCCGACGCCCATCTGATTGGTCAGGTCGGCGCCCAGGGCCGCTCCCTTGGCCCCGAGGGTCGCCATGGCACCAAGGCCGGCGGCGGCGGCCTGGCCGACGGGTCCGAGGGCGCCCATCACGCCGCCGGCCTGGCTGGTGAATCGGCCGGTGGTGTCGGCTTCGGCGGAGGCCTCGCCAAGGGAGCGGCCGTGCCCGTCGGTACTCGAGGCGGCGCCCGAGGCCGCTGCGGCGTCTCCGCGCATGACTGCCTGGATGCCGCCCTGGGCGGCCATCCCGGCCCGCAGCGCGGCACCGGAACTAGTGCCGGGGTCGACAAAGGCGAGCAGTTTGAACAGGGCCAGCGGGGCGAACGCGCCGATCGCGATCAGCATCACGCCGGGGATGGCTGTGCCCACTGCGGACTCAAGTGAGTTGCTCAGTCCGAGGGCGACGCCGGAGGTCATCCGGACCCCGGTGCCTAGGACGAGGATCATCAGCAGCGGGCTGAACGCGGCCGCGATGAACCAGCGCAGCGTCTTCCAGAACCAGCCGCGCCCGGTCTCTGACACCAGGCCCGCGGCGGCGATGGGTGCAGTGGCGGTCAGAACGATGAGTGCACCACCGCGAGCAAGCATGACCAGGCCGTGGCCGATCGCCCCGAAGACCAGGAACAGGCCCATGACGCCCAGAACGGTGGCGATCGTGCCGTCGGAGATGTCCGCGGTGCTGAACCCGGTCCACGGCTGCCAGGCGGCCAGGCTGTCAGCGCCGAGCAGGACCTGCATCAGCGCCTTGGTGAGGCCCCCGGCGCCGGCGAGGACGGCCACCGCCAGAACCAACCAGGTGGACAGCACCAGGACGTACTGCCCGGCGCCGATCACCGCACGGGCCAGGGACTGGCCGTCGCGGCGAAAGACCGCAGTCGCGAGCTGGACCATGAGCATGATGACGACAAGGGCGCCGGCGAGCCAGAACGTGTACGGATACACCTGCCCGCCGGGACCGTTCTGGCTCAGGTCGGGGGTGAGGAAGGCGTCCTCGATGGTGAGGACCAGTTTGAGCAGCCACAGGCCGGCGTTCCAGATGCCGAGCATGGCGACGGTCCAGGCGTCGGCGACGATTTTCCCGGCCGCGTCGCCGAGGTACGTGAAGGGGTCCAGGACGTCCCACCAGCTCATGACAGCCTCATTCCGCCCCGGCCGGGGTCCAGGTTCGCCAGCCGGCTTGTCGCGCGAGGTCGGTTCCTGGCCAGGTGGACGGTGCGCGGGCCGGTGCCGGGCCGGGGGCGATGAGCCAGCGGCCGGCGGCCCACTGCATCCGTTCGCAGTGCCCGTAGCCGATCCGCGCCTCGGTGGCGACGACGGCGCGGACGTCGAGCAGGACGCAGGCCAGGACCCAGTCGTCGCCGTCGGCGCCTTTGACGAGGCCGGCGGCGGGGGTGGCGGTGATCACCGTGGTGATCGCCTTGGCCTGCCCGCCACTGCGGCTGCCGAGGAAGGCTTGGACGGCACCAGTCAGTTCCCATTGGGGTGCACCGACCCCGCCGGGCATCGCCCAGGCGCCGTAAACCTCGGTGGCTTGGGCTATCGACATGGCTTGCAGGACGGCCGTCTCGATGGCCGCGAGCTGGCCGAGCCCACCCTCGGATGTGTGCGGGAACCCGGTCGACACCTGCACGGGACCGGTCTGGGTCGCCGGCGGGATGGTGATGGTGGGAAGCGGCGCCGCGGCCGGGGTGCCTTGCCGGCTGTCGTCGGGGGGCACCCGCAGCATCGCGGCCGCCGAGACCGTGTCGCGGTGGGCTTGACCGCCCACCGGTGCGTCGAGGGGTATGGCGGCGACCCCGGCCGCGGCAGCCTTGCCGGTGGCGGTGGCGGTGACCGTGGAGGTCACGGCGCTGTAGACGGCGTAGCCGAGGCCGACCACCAGAAGGGCGGCCGCCAGCCCGGCGCTGAGCAGGATCACCAGCAGGCGCCGGCGATCCCAGGCGCCTGCGCTATCGGCGGCGACGGCGCTCATCCCACGCAGCCCGCCCCGGTGATGCCGCTGACCATTCCCGGCAGGACCATGTAGCCGACCGCGGCCATGAACACGACGACGACACCGACGACACCGGCCTTGGAGGCGTGCGGCATGGAGAAAACCCGGCCGGCGACGATCGCGCCGATACCGACGACGATGCCGACGAGGAACAGGATGAGGACACCCCACAGGACGTAGCCGGTGAGTTTGTCGGCGTAGGCCTGGGCTCCGGGTGGGGCGACCGGGCAGATCGCCGCGACCACCTGCGTACTGAGGGTGCTGAGCTTGTTCATGGTGATCCCTTCGGGTTGGTTCTGTCGTTGACCTGACGCAGGAGGGTGCCCGCTGCGGACAGCAGCGGGGGTGGCAGGGGCGTGGAGTCCAGGCCTCGGGTTGCCAGCTGCTTGTCGGCCGGGATCTCGACGAGTCCGCCGCGGTCGTCGAGGCCGCGTACCAGCGGACCCATCGCGCCGTGGATGCTTCGCGGCCAGCGGCGACGCCGGGGGCCGACGACCGCGGCCTGGACATGCACGGTGTCGAGCAGGGCGAGTGCACCCTCGAGGCGGCGAATGCCGGGGACGGTCGCCGTGGTCACGACCACGACGTGCCGGGCGGACAGCAGTTGCTCGCCGACCCAGCTGGGGGTGGCCAACGCCTGCCCGATCTCCCAGCCGATGTCCAGCACGGTGAGGGTGATGTGCGGGTCGGCCGGTTCGGGGACTGGGATTTCCTGCAGGCTGACCAGCACGTCGACGGTCCGGGCGATCAGGACCGTGTCACGCCGGCCGAGGGCCCACCCGGACCCGGACCCAAGTTCGGCGAAGGAGGCGGGCGCCAGACCGGACGCGGTCAGGGTGCAGCACTCGATCACTCGGGCGGGGCCAGCAGCGGTGGCGATCGCCAGGGCGGTCGTGGAGGTTCCGGCGGATCCGTGGCAGCCGATGACGGGCAGCACCGGTTCGGTCGGCAACCAGCGCCCGGGCGGCGCGGGCCGGAGATCTCCTCGGGTCGCGGGGGCGGGGTGCGTCCGGCCGCGGAACTGGCCGTCCTGGACGGCGCGCCAGGCGCGCCGCAGCTCATCGACGCTGGCCGGTCGCGGTGGGGTGTGCACGCTCACCGCTGCTCCCCTTCCAGGGCTTGGCGACGCATGCTGAGCGCCGTGCGCAGCTCCGTAGGGGTCAGCTGGGCCAGGGCCACCTTGGCGTCGCGGGCTTCGTGTAGCCGGGCCACACACCCTTCCAAGGCGTCCAAGGCCGCCTCTTCGTCACCGGCGGCCGCGAGCAGCTGCGCGATCTGTTGGTCCTTCTCCTGCGGGTTCACGCTCATCTCGTCACCTGAAGCCACGCAGCGGGGCTGGGGGGACGCGGTCATGCCGGGATTCCGGTGCGGGTCCGGGCCTGGCTCAGGGCGTCCAGGGTGCGCTGGGTGCGGCGCCGCACGGTGCGGGGTAACAGGCCCCACTGTTCGGCGACCGTTTCGGAGGCCGCCTTTGCCGTCAGACCCTGCCGGCCTCGCCGGGCAGCGCCCGGGCCTGCCTTATCCGCTTCGGCTGCCAGACACATCAGCAGCTGGCAGTCGGCGGCGCCGACGACTCCTTCCCGCACGGCCCAAGCCAGGACCTCCTCAAGCTCGACGAGCGCGGCCGGCTCCCGCTCAGGTTGGGAGGACTCGATCACCCGCCACAGATCCGCCGTCGGGGAAAGCACCAGCGCCTTTGCCCACGCTGGGTCCAGGTGGCGCAGGTGCTCTCCGACACCCAGGTCGCGCAGCACACCCTTGCGGGTGTTCATCAGGATGTTCGCGGCGACCTTGCGGCCTCGCTCCCACGGGAAGGACCGGGCCTCGACCCACAGCTGGGCTGCGACCACTTCGTCGATGCGGTGGGTCAGGGTGCGGAGCCGGTGGGCCAGCAGGCTGGCTCCTGGCAGCAGCAGCCAGACCAGTGCGCCGCAGGCTGCGACGTCGTCGCCTCCTCTGGGGGAAGTTAGCCGGGCCAGCGTGTGCAAGACCAGGTCGCTGTGGTCCTTCTCGGCGCTGGCCAGCCAGGCGGGCAGGTCGAGCAGGTCGTCGACCACACGCAGGGCCGGGTGTTCACCTGTCCACTGTGGCCAACGTTGCCGGGCCAGCCCCAGCAGGTCGTTGTCCGGGTCGGCCAGGCCGAGTTGGGTTGCCACGCTCATCGCGAGTTCCTTTCGCCGTGTTGACACGGCATGAACCTCGCGAAGAGACGTCCCCGTTCTCGTCCCCCGCCCGGGCTACCGGGGCAGTTGAGCCGGGGGGACGAACCAACGCTCAGGTCTGTGACCTGCGGGAATAGGTTCGTCCCCCAACGTCCCCCAACGTCCCCCAAGTCAGGGGTGGACGTGGGGCGATAGCGTGCTTCGGTGTTGGGCAGATGCGTCCCGTGGCTCTCTTGTGAGAGCTGCCACACCTTGAACTGGTCGGCATACAGGCAACCGTCACCGGGGCGACCTGAGAGGGTCCCGGGGCCGGCGCGGGGACCCTGTCAGGGGTTCAGCCGGCTGTGGCGCCGAGCCAGTCCTTGGCTTGCAGAATCTGCTCGGTGCGCTCGGGGAGCTCTGGGGGTCCCTCGCCGTCGGTGCGGTTGCACACCTCGTCCCGCAGGATCCGTTCGGCCTCGTTGTGGTGTCCCTCGGCGTCGGCGACGGCGGCGAGGTCCAGCCGTGGGATCTCCTCGTACGGGGCTGCCAGGGCGGCCGTCTCCGCCGCGAGGCGAGCCAGTCGCAGGTTGCCTGCCTTGAGGCTGTGCGTGCTGACGAGGTGCGCGACGTCGACGACCGCGCACACCATGTGCTCGTCGAGGCGGTCGCCCTCGAGCAGCCAACCCCAGCCTCCCCGGCGCAGCCGGTCGAAGGGCCGGCCATCGACGAGGCGAAGCGCCTTGCGCAGGTCGTTGATGCCGTCGGCGCCGCGCGCCTCCCCGCGCACCCGCAGCCGCCGGAACAGGTCGGCGTCGACCAGGACGTTCAGGACCTGGTAGGCCCCGACCCCGCGGTCGATGGCGGCTGGGGCCTGCCTGGCGTCAGGCAGGTGCCGGTCGCCGGTCAGGGGGTCGGTGCCGAGCCATTCGCGCACAATGCGGGCGTACTCACGGGCCTTGCCCGCGGTGATGTTGAAGGTGTCGGCGAGTTCGCCTGTGGTGGCCCCGTTGGGCCGGGTGGCCAGGTAAGCGAGGATCTCCGTCATGTAGGGCTTCCCCTTGGTCAGGGGCGTGCCTCGGGTGCGCGCCCGAACTGGGCCGAGCAGGCTCAGCCGCGGCAGGGGGCAGTTGTCGGAGAACCACGCGGCCACGTCCGCGTCGAGGGTGGGGTCGGCATCCTCGACCTGCTGGCGTACCGAGGAGGTCACCCGTGGGGCGAGCGTGGCGAGGTCCTCGGCGGTGGTCGCGGCCACCTCCACGTAGGCCTCATCTTCGGCTTCGAGCAGGCTGCTGGCCTCCTGTGTGGGGTCGGTGTCCTCGCCAGCGCGCGGCAGCGTGTGCTCCGGACGCAGCGACCCGGCGTTGTTGGACCAGGCACGCCACCCGTCGGTGGCGTGCCTGTCAGCGGGAATCGGTGCGCCGTCGAGGTCCTCGCTCTGGGCCAGCAGCGATGCGCAGCCCTGAGCCTCATCGCTGGTCAGCCCGGCGGCGATCAGGTTCAGGCCGGCTTCGCGCATGCTCAGGCGCCCGTCGTCGGTGACGTGCAGGGTGACGCCGGGAGTGTCGGGTCGAGACCCAGCGACGACCACTGAGGTGCCGGTGCGGCCAGCATGCTCGTAGACCAGGGTCAGCAGTTGGGACAGGGCCGGTGGGTCGTTGCCGGCGTCGATGAGCAGCAGCCGTGCTGGCCAGGTGTCCGGACCGGCCTGGCCGGCCCGGGCGGTGACGACGTCCAGGTCGAGGCTTTGGGTGCGGTCGATGGTGGCGACCGCGTCGGTGAGGGCTTCGGCGACGACCTGCGTGTCGTGGACGCGAATGCGGTCCGGGTGCATCGGAGCGACCTCTTGGCCGACACCGACACAGTCGACGCGCACTCCGGCCGACCAGGGGTTGCAGGCAATCTCGGCGGCGAGGTGGCGGGCGACGTCGCGGCCATAGGTGGGGTCGCCGGTGATCGTGACGTCGAGATCTTCGAGGTTGAGCAGCCAGACATGGTCTTGGTCGCTGACGCCGATAACAACCAACAGTGGGTATGGCGCGGGTTGGTCGCGGTTAGCTGGCCCCAACCTCTGGAGGTCCTCCCCGGTGGGGATGCTCCAGTGCATCTGATCGGAGCTGCCTGACCAGGGTGCGGGCAGTTGGGCGGGTTTGCTCAGGTGCAGGACGATGGCGCCGGCGTTGAGTTCGACGGCTCCCAGCTCGGGCATCGGCGTGCCGTCCCGTCCGGCGCGGGCAGCGAGCCGGCGCAGCAACTGGTCCATGTGCTCCACTGTGGCCTCAGTCGTGGTCCCAACCGCGGTGAGTGTCTTCTCCACCGGCGCCAACAACATCTGCGGTGCGGCGATGGTCCGCCCGGGCCGTCGGGAACGGAACTGGTTGCGGCGGCGCCGGCGCAACAGCAGGAGCATCGACCCGGCAAGCATGGCCCCTGCTCCGGTGAGGCCGGCGAGCATCCACGGTGCCTGCTGGTGCTCGACCTGATCGTCGGCGGCGAGGTGGGTGGCAGACGCCCGGGCCGGCGGGTGGCCCTGGCTGGTCGAGTCAGTCGAGCCCGGCTCGACGTCACGGTCGGGTCGGTGGCTGCTTGGGCTGCTTGGGACCTGCGTGCTTCGCTGGCTGGGCTGGCCCGTGGCCGCCGGAGAGGTCGGGCTGACCGGGGCTGCGGGAGCCGGGGCCGGCGGTGTGGCTGGCGCAGCGGGGATGGTGAGGGTCCACCCGACGTCGATCACGTCCGGGTCGGCAAGGTGGGCACCGCCGGGCTGGGGCGCGTCGCTGCTGGCGTGGAAGATCGCCGGGTAGGCCTCGGCGTCGCCGAGCTCTCGTTGGGCGATGCCGCTGAGGGTGTCGCCCATGTGCACGGTGTACGCGTGTTCTGCGCCAGCACCGGCGCTGGCCCCGATCGCCCCTGGCATGGCCAGGACCGTCCCGGAGTAGATCAGGTCCGGGTGCTTCAGGTCTGGGTTGAGGGCGAGGATCTCGCTCCAGCGCTCCGGGTTCCCGAGGTGGTGCTGGGCGATAGAACGCAGACTGTCCCCCGTCTTGACGGTGTATGTGGCCGTCGCCGCTCGCGGCGAGGTGCCCGCGCTGGCCGGCCGGGCAGCGCCGGTTGCGTGGGTAGGGCCGGCTGAGGTCGCGGCGACGGATGCGGCGACGGATGCGGTGTGGACGGTCGCGGTGGTTGGCATCGCAGACTGGACGCCGGCGGGGGCAACCACGAACAGCAACACGGCAGCGCTGATGAGTTGCCGTGCAGCCAGCTGAGGCACCCGCAGCCCGGGCAGGTGCGGGGTGCGGACGCCACGAATCCGGGAGGCGACCTCAAACAGGATGCTGGCTGCCAGGAACGCCCACGCCGTCCAGGCAATGATCTTGATGGCGCCCAGGACCAGGGTGCCGTCGTCGGGGGTGGTCGCGGCTGCGCGGATCTGCTCAAGAGTGGGCAGGGCGTGCGGGATCGGGTTGGCGTCGAGGGCGAGCAGGGCGGCCGGCAGGCCGACCAGGAGAGCGAGTAGCAGCAGGGTGGCCGCCAGGCCGACCATGCGGGTACGGAGTTTCATCGCGGCATGCCTCCCACGGTGCGGGTGATCTGGACTTGGGCGTGGCCAGTCACCGTCAGCGAACCGATCCCGATGATGCTCAGGAACTTCGTCTCGTATCTGCTGGTGGTGTTGACGGTGATGGTGTTGGCGCCGCTGACGGAGGCCGTGCCGGTGACGTCGGAGGTGCCGGCGAGGTAGTTCCTCGCAGCCGCGATGGCGTGTCCCGGGTCGGCGGCCGCGCCTTGTCCGCGGACCGCTGTCGGTGCTTGCAACTGCTGGCCGCCGGCACGGGCGGCTTCGACGGCGATGTCCTGGGCGCGTTGCTTGGCGTGGACCTGGCCGCCAACGTCGACGGCCAGGCCGACGAGCAGGATCATTGCCGTGGCCGAGGTGATGATCCAGATCGTGACCGATCCGCGTTCACGCTCGAGGCGGCGCCGACGGTGCAGGGTCGTCCGGGGCATGAGGATTCACCGCTCTCGGTAGGTGTCCAGCGGGGAACTGGCTGTGGCTGTGATGCTGCGGCTTCCCGGCAGACCGGGCAGGGCCAGATCGGACAGGTTCACCACGCAGGTAACGGTTGCTCCGACCGAGGCGGGGGTGCCGGCCGGGGCTGCGAAACCGGAGGTGTCCACGCGCACTTGGGTGGTGACGCAGTTGACGCTTTGGTTGCGCAGGCTGGTTGTCGCTTCGGCGCTGGCTGCGGTTTGGGCTTGACCTTGGGTCCGGGAGATGGAGGCGGCCCGGGCGGCGGCGGCGGCGGCGGACTCGACGGCTTGCTGGGCGATCGTCACTCGGCCGCCGAGGATGATCAGGGCGAGAAACAGGCCGAACGCGGGGATCCCGATGACAGCCTCGATGGCTGCTGAGCCGCGTTCACGGTTGCGCCTGCTCGTCCTCATCGGCTGAGTCTTTCGACGGGCACTGTGGCGCTTTGGGTGATGCGCGGGCTCCATCCGGGCACGACACTCAGCGCTGCCCCCGAGACGGTGACGGTGGCGGTGACAGCGCCGCGGTTGCCGGTGGCGCTGACCGAGCGCAGCACGTCGCCGCCGCCGGCTGAGGCCACGAAGGCGGCCGCGGCCGCGGTTGCACCGGAGACGCTGCCGCCTTGGGCACCCGCGGCCCGGGCACCCTCCTGGGCGGCCGCGATCGCGATGGATCGGGCGTGGTAGATCAGCGCGGCCTGCATGCCCATGAACATGAGCGCGAAGAGCGCGGGCATCAACACCACCATCTGGATGGAGGTTGATCCGCGCTCACGGTGCGCACGCATGACAGGGGCCTGTGACCTACTTGATCAGGGCGGCTTGATTGCTGACGTACGCCCGGATGGCGGCGACGACGATGCCGACGATGGCGATCGCGAACACGGCCCAGAGGACCTCCTGGATGGTGACCGAGCCCCGGTCCCGCCCGGTGGCGGTCGCTGCGGTGGCGCGGTCACGCAGGTGCAGGCCAAGTGTGTGCAGAGTGGCTGCGAGGTAGTACATGTCAGGTGTTCCTTCCCTGTGGTGGTGACGTGCTGGGGCTAGTTGGCGCCGGAGAACAGGCGCAGGATCGAGGGGGCGATGAGCAGGCCGAGGAAGACGACGCCGAGGAAGGACGCTGGGACGTACATCCGCTCCTCGACGACGTTGGCTTGGGTCAGCTCCGCGCTGAGCATGGCGCTGCGCATCGAGGCGCTTCGGGCGCGCAGCTGCTTGTAGACCTTGGAGTCCTCGTCGCCGGCGATGCGCATGATGTCGGCGAAGTCCCCCAGTTCGGGCAGGCCCAGCTCGTCGCCGAGGCCAGCGAGCCCGTCCCAGGGTCCGTGGCCGCCGTACCTGGACCGGGCGAGTTCCTCGCCGATGCGCCGGAAAACCCACGAGTCGCCGACCGCGGCGGCGTTCTCCATGGCCTGTCGTGCGCCGGAGCCGCTGTTGCGTTCCAGCGCGCACAGGTCGATGTAGGCACTCAACGCGCGGCTGAACTCGACGCGGGCCTTCTTGGCGTCGTCGCGGGCGTTGTAGTCGGGCAGGAAGAACAACAAGGTCGCCATGGCGGCGGTGGCGGCGGCCGGGAGGACGACCGGGAAGGTCAAACCCAGCAGGGCGAAGAACCCGGTGAGCAGGGGCGGGATGACCAGGCCCAGAACGGCGAAGAGGACCTTCTCTCCGTAGAACTGGGCTTCGCTCTTGCGCAGGATCGCCAGCTCCCGGGTGGGGGTGGCCACCCACGTGGCCCGCGGGAGGGTCTTGAGCGCCCACACCCCAAGCCGTTCCTCGTTGCTGGGCATGGCCGGCACTTCGGGTGTGCCCGCGCGTCGCCGGGCGGGGGGTGAGAGCCGGTCGAGAGTGTCGATGAGGTCTAGTTGGGCGGGCACCAATTGCCAGATGACCAAGGCGACACCGCTGCCCAGGAGTGCGCCGGAAAGCAGGGCCAGTTGCGGGCCGGTCATCGGGCACCTGCCTTGGCGGTGGCCCCGATGAACCTGGGCGGCGGCTTGCCTTGGGCCATCCGCCGCATCCATACCAGGGCGGCGACGTAGGCGGTCAATAGGATGCCGAGGATCAGCTGCCCGACCGGGGTGCCGTAGGGCTCGATGTAGCCGCCGGTCAACGCCAGGATGCCCAGCACGCCGACGGTGATGAGGGTGACCAGCCGTGCGGTGCCTCTCGGCTTGGCCCGGCCGGACTCGAGCCGGCGACGGGAGGCGACGTCGTCGGCGACGGACTCAGCGACCCCTTCCAGGACGCTGGCCAGGCTGCGGTTGCGTCGGCGTGCGGCGAGCAGGAGGTTGGCGGAGACCAGGTCGCCGGTGGCGTCGTTGAGGTCGTCGGCGAAGGCACGTAGGGCAGCTTCGGTGTCCCAGCGGGCGCGCAGCCGCGCCACCAGCTGGGTGACTTCCGGCTTGATCGCCGCCGGGGTGGACCGCAGTGTCGCGGTGAGGGCCTGCTCGAGGCCAACCCCGCCGCCGAGGACGCCGGCGAGGCTGCGGGTCCATTCCTCCATGGCCTCGACCCGGTTGATCTGCCCGCCCGCTGGGGGCTTGGAGAGCAGCAGCGGCAGACCGGCCATGGCAGCTGGAACCAGCACGATCGCGATCAGCCAGCCGGTGAACAGGGCGGTGACCACCCCTGCGCCGCAGCCGGCCAGGAGGAGCCTGCGGGACCGTGGGCTCATCGCGCCCAGGCGGCCCGCGAAGGGCAGCGGCCGGCGCGGTGCGGGCGGGCGGTCGGGGGTGGGGCGCAACGCGATGGCCATGCCGATCAGGCCGGCGACGGTCAGCGCGCCGAACAGGGCCGGCAGGAGGCCGTTCACGATGCCCTTCCTTCGCTCTCGGCTTGGTAGTTGGCAAGGTCGAACCCGTGGTCGGTGAGGTCTCGGCAGGCCGCTGGCAGGATGCCGGTCGCTTCGGCCGGCCCGTCGGTGGAGGGTCCGAACACGTGGGTGATCGCGTAGCCCTTCTCCTTCTCACCGGGCTCGACGACGACGATCTCGGAGACCCACCGGCGCAGGATCTGGGTTCCGTCCGGGCTGCGGGCCACCTTGCGGCTGACCTGCACGATGATGTCCAGGCATTCGGACAGTTTGGTGGTGGCCAGTTCATGGGTGACGTGGGGTCCGGCTTCCATTGCGCAGGTGACGAGCTTGCGGATGCAGGCCTCGGCGTTTGCGGCGTGGGTGGTCGAGATGGATCCGGTGCCGGATTCCATCGCCTTGATCATGGTCCAGACCTCGCGGCCGCGGATCTCGCCGACGATCTGGCGGGCCAGCGCGAACCTGAAGGAATCCTTCAGTGCCTCGTCGAGGTCGAAGGCGCCCGCGGGGCGACCGTGTGGGCCGATCTCGCCTATGCCCGGACGGGCTTCCCAGGCCACGACGATCTCGTGGTTGCCGGACTGGTCCAGGAAGAGCTCGTACTCGCTCTCGAAGGTGCCGATGGCTTCGTCGGCGGGGATCTCGGCGCACAGCGCCCGGGTCAAGGTCGTCTTGCCGGCCGACATGGGACCGGAGACGACGACGCTGCGCGCGGCCTGTACGGCGGCGGACAGAAATGAGGCGCCGGCCGGGCTCAGACAGCCCATGTCGACCCAGTCCTGGAGGCTGACGACCTGGAGGCGGTGGCGGCGGATGACGATGGTCGGGACGGTGACCACCCAGGCGGTGGCTGCCAGGCGGGAACCGCCGTCGAGCTTCATGTGCAGCTTCGGGGTGGATTCGGAGAAGGGCCGCGGGTTGGATTCGGAACGGCTGGCCAGGAACCGCAGAAAGTCGATGAGCTCATCGTCGGTGTCCGCGACGGGCGGGCCCGGGATCCGCCGGCCGTCGGTGAGCTCGAGGAGGACTTTCTTGCAACCGAGGATGTAGATGTTCTCGATTCGGTCGTCGTCGACGAGGGGTTGCAGCCGACCGAGCCGGAACACGGCGTTGAAGATCGCGTCAGAGAGGGTGGCTTGCTCCACCGCGGTCCACGTGCTGCTCCCAGCGGTGACGGCGTCGGCGACGTGCTCCTCGAGCAGGTCGTTGATGACCGCACGCCCGTAGGTCTCCTGGGAGGCTTTGTCCATCGTCGGTCGCGGGATCGCCGAAGTGGTGGTGCCGTCGCTGTCGGCTTCGCGCCAGTCACGGCCGAGGGCTCGGGCGATGCGGTCGGACACGAGCGTGCGGAACGCCGCGACCAGGCCCCAATCAACGTCGGCGTGCTGCCCTGCCGTCTGGGGGGCAGGCTGCGCGCGGCGGCTGCGCGCCTGCGAAAGGGGCACCGGTTCCGATGCGGGACGCATGGAGAACCCGCCCCGCACGCGGCCAGGGCGCGGTGGTGGCGACGCGAACAGCGGCAGCGCCGCCGGGTCGGTGGGGTCCTGCGGACGGTCTGGGACGACAGGTTCGGTGCTCACATCTGCCTCCCGGCCGGGACGGCCTGTAGGTGGTCACGGTTAGTAGCAATAGTGGCCTCGATGGCGGTCCGGGCAGCCCGCACGCTGCGCAGTAGAGCCGAGTCGTCGAACGGGTCTAGGTCTGCGAGTCGTTGCAGGACACTGGGTCGGGGTGGATCGGCACCCTTGGCAAGCACTGCCGCCGCCACCGGGTCCCAGGCCAGGGACGCCACGACCGGCACCTGGAGCAACTTGGCGACCTCGCGGGCGCGGTACGGCTCCCCCTCCCCCACCAGGAGGACTCCCAGCGAGGGGCGGGCACCGATCCGCTCGAACCGCCCGCGCAGAGTCTCGGCCCACGAGCGGGCGCCAGAGAGTGACACCAAGTCCGTTCGGGTCACCAGCAAGGTCAGGTCCGCGCCGTACACCAGCGGCTCGGGCCACCCGTACAGGCCCAGCCGGCCGGCGTCGACGAGGACGTCCTGCCCGGTGCGCTCAAGCGACTTCAACACCCCCGTCAGTGGCTCCCACAGCCCGAGCAGGCTGCGGGCCTGTTCGTGCGAGCGGGTGCCCGGCAGCAGCGTCACCGAAGAGCCCGGCAGGGTCATGGTCACCTGCGGCAGCGCCGCGAGCAGACCCCCCTCGCGATGGGCCAGCGCCAGGTCGATCAGCGAGTCCGGCGGGGTGGTGGCCCCACGCAGGTAGCCAGCGGACACAGCCGAACCGCCGGTGGTGTCGGCCTCGACGAGCATCACCGGACGAGGCCAGGTCAACGCCAGGCCCAGCGCGGTCGCCGTGACCCCGGGCGACCCCGATGCCGAGGTGAGGACGATAAGACTCATCGGGTCACCGTTCCCGCGAGTCCAGGACGATCGCGATCTTGCCCGTGGCCGCCATCGCCGCTAGCCCGGCCGCATCCGAGTCCGGGACCGTCACCGTGATGATCGTCAGGCTTCCCTGCCCGTTGTCGATGCTTGTCGCCGTGCTGACCACGCTCGCGGCGATGCTTCGCGGGGCACCGGGCGTTGCTTCACCCTGCGCTCCGGGTGTGGCGACTACCCGGATCTGATCCCCTGCGACGAGCGGGGTGCCGGGCATAAGCGTCACCGAGACGGCGACACCGACCACGGACTCGCCGCGGGCGGGGATGACCTTGTCGGTAACGTCGTCGCCGGTCAGTAGGGACCCGGCGGCGACATCCAGTGCGGCTCGTTTGCCGACCAGGGTCTCCAGCTGGGAGGCCGGGACCGGGCGCAGCGCCGGGTCGACACCGATCTGCACGGCGACCAGATCGGCACGGTTGATCATCTGTCCCCGGGTAATCGTCGAGCGTGCGGCCACGACCGGCGACGCACTCGTGGTGGCTTGATGCAGCCATACGTTGCCCAGCGCGCCCAGGCAGACGACGGCGGCCATCGCGGCGAACACCCCCCACCGGCGCCGCAACCGCGGCGGGGCCGGGACCCGACGTCCCAGCTCGCCGCCGGTGTCGTTGCGACCCCAGCGGCCGCGGGCGGGTGATGCGGCGTCCTCCGCCGGACGTTCCACGGTCGTTGTCATCTTCTCGTCCCTCTCCCTGCCCAAGGTCATTGCCTCAACACCTGCGCCTCGCCGATCGTGAGCGGCGCGGTGTTGGTGAGGTCCATCGGGATCGTTCCGCTCTGTCCGATCCCGGCCCAGGTGATGACCCAATGCGAGGTCGCACGCACCGTGTAGGCGCCCTGGCGTGTGTAGGTATGCCCACAGTCGGGTGACTGCCGCTTGCCGTAGCTGTCCTGGTATGGGGTGCCCGGCTCGTTGCAGACGACCACCTGACCGTCGCCCATGTTCCATATCACCTTCGATACCTGTGCCGTAGCGGTGACCGTCCAGCCCGCGGCGGACGCGCTGCGGGTCAGCGGGCCCCAAGTGTTGGCAGTGGGGTTGGTAACCCACATCCAGTTCGGCATACCGACCAGGCCCACACCACTCGGGTCGGGAACAATGCCGACCGTGATCGCCTTCAGGTTCATCGTGGCGATCGCCTCTTGCGCCAGCGTCACCGGATTCGGTGGCGGTGCGGGGGCCGCTGCCGACCAGTACTTGATCGTCAAACCCGCTATGAACAAGCCGCCGCGGCCGATCGCCGGAGGCACAATGCAGTCGTAGATCGCACCATCCGTGTGACCTGCCCAAACCGGGTCATCCTTGAGGGGCTGTGGACTGCCCGGCCCTCCCGGCCAGCACGTAGTCCCGTTGATCGAGATCGGCTGAACGGGGCCGCCACCTCCACCTCCACCACCTCCGCCGCCGCCACCTCCACCGGGGCCACCGCCACCTCCGCCTGCCCAGATGACGCACTGGCCGTTGATGTCCCACGAAGTGCAGGTTGGCGGATCTGCATGGCTGGCTGCAGCTCCGAGGAGCAGGCCCAACAAGGCGAGCGTCAGCGACGCTAGGAGCAGCCGTTGGCGGCGAGTCAGCATGACTTCTCGGCCTCGGGTTTGGTGAGCGCAACACGCCAGCCGTCGAGAGCGGGGTAGGTGGTCGGAA
>JAABUP010006817.1_pt1 | contig 15868 bp, 17 predicted proteins | sample 5559201 | NCBI WGS metagenome assembly JAABUP01 (sample SAMN10711887, study PRJNA513373) | rock metagenome | isolation source: Antarctica rocks | place: Antarctica
ATCCCTGAACGAATTATTGACTGTACCCTCTGTACACTATCCGTACGATCAACCGTATGCTCATGGAGTGAAGGATCTAGTCCTCATCTCCCACACCTCGGGCTCTACAGGTCAGCTCAGGTTCCGACGGCTTGTATTTTGCTGCTGCTGCCAACTATCTCAAATAAGGTGCTTCAAAGTCGATCTTATTTCTACATAGTGCCTTCAGCGTTATCGATAGCCAGCGTAGATTGTCAAAATCGGATAGTCGAAGAAATATAGATTATACTCTGTTTGACTTGGGTGGGAAACGTTTATTAATACATTTCCAGGATTTCGATTAAGCAGAGACCTATATTGAGGAATATACAGACGCTGAGTACCGTATTTAGGTAGTGGTATAGTTGCTATGACTGCGCTTCCAATCTTTTCCAACTCTCACTTGGTCATGGTACCTTCAACAACACCTGCAAACGGAGAGATCATGAGTGAGATCATGGCTCAAATACTAATTCGAGGTATCTTTAAATCACCAACAGTGCTGGAAGATTTACTCGACAAACCAAAAGGCCTTGATCAGATAGCTGAAACAAAATTCGTCATGTGCGGTGACGGGTCCTTGGCAGTACCAGCGGGAGATCGCGTCAGTGAGGTAACATGCCTTACTTCGGCCATTAGATCAACGAAGGTTCATATTTCCAGCATCAGTTCCGACGACAGAAAATTAGACTTACTTTGAATGGCACCGGGACTATGAAGGTATGATGTTTCTATTCAACATTCGCTTAATCCTGAGCTACAAACCATGCCTTGGCAGTGTCTTGCTAATACACTTTTCAAAGAGGACCTTGACGCTTTCGTGCTGGTAGAATAGTAGCAATGCTAACCTCAAGGATTTTTACAGTAGACATGGTGTATATCCACACGGATGTCTACGAGCTGACCAAATCCAACCCTGCAAAGCTGGCGTGGATACATACAATTTAGCACTCATTTCCAGAAGTCGAGGTATAGCGGACTAATGACGACTACAAACAGCACCCCTCAAACCCAAAGCTGTTCACATTCCGAGGACGAGGCGACGATGTAATTGTGCTCTGTAACGGCGATAGCTTCCAGCCAGTTACGACTGGGTGTATAATCCAAGGCCATCCAGATATTGAGGGAGCTTTAGTCGTAGGAACCGGTCGATTTCAGCCTGTACTAATCAATGAGCCAAGAGTGCCTGTCGTAGATGATGATACGTTCATATAGTAAATATGGCCTACTGTCCAGCAAGCTAACCAGGAGGCCGCAGCTCCCGGCAAGATTTCCCAAAGCAACATCAATCTAGCTTCGCCAGAGAAGCCTTTCATAAAAGCTGGGAAAGGCAGCATTATCCGCCTAAAGTCTTCAGTATTGTACGCCGACGTGAAAGAGGCGCTGTACAATCATGCAATTAGAGGAAACGAGATCGGAGTTCTCTGACGAGAACAAGTACAGGACACGGCTGCACTCCAAAGCCTAGTGGGTTCCTATGTGCAATCAGTCTCCGGAATCTGCTGAAAGGCGCAGCTAGTGACACAGAGCACTTTTTCGCCTTCGGACTTGATTCGGTCCAAATTATCGAGCTTGCCAAGTGGTCTGCGCGCTCAGCTCCACCCACATCTCAACCCCAAAGACTTGTCGCCAGTACTAGCAAAGGTGATACATGTAAGTTCGACGATTGAAAGCCTTTCGGTATTCCTCGGCGGCCTTTTGGGAATGAGGACAGGCGATGTCGTAACGATGCGAGGAGCTCGTATGAGCGCAACTCTAAAAGATATACCAGTGGCCTTCCCGAAGCGGCAAATGGGGTGTATCAAGCAAGCGGAGTAAGTAAAGCAAAAAGCACTGCAAATACCAACGGTGCCCCGCCCTCAACCGGGATTTCTCAAACAAATGGGGGCTCGCATTGAAACGGTGTTACACACACGAACAGAGTGACTAAGACCAATGGTACTTCCAGTCGCCCTCCCCTACGTGTACTCTCAACAGGCTTGACTGGCTTCTTGGGTACCCAACTACTATAAGCCTAATCGACGACCGTCAACGCTCAAAAGTCGTATGCTTGAAGCGTGCCGAGGACGCTTTGCAACGACCACAGAAGGGGTTCGCTTAGAGGAACGTTGCAATCGATATTTCCCAGGCCGAGTTTCACAAAGCACAACAATCACCCTATACCCCCGCATAATGTTTGTCTCCTCTGTTTCTTCCATCCTCAATTGGACAGCCTACTATCCAGAGGACAAGCTCACCCCAGAAAAATCTTTGACCGGCGTTGACTACAATGTCGCTCTACCTATGGGCTATGGCAAGTCGAAACACGTTGGCGAACGTATGCTGGCTGTAGCTCCGGAGCGTTCCAGTATCAGAGTTGATATCCTCCGCGTCGGTCAAGTGGCTGGACCAATCGCTCCCGATGGCCGCTGTTGGAACAAGAGCGAATGGTTCCCGAGTCTAATTCAGACATCGAAGTCACCTGAGTACATACCAGATGCGCTGATGAATTCCAGCAGACGTTCCGGCTCATATCGTTCGTAACCTCGCGCATCATGAACATGAAGGAATACAGACCTACAATCATATCAACCCAGATAATCGCGATTGGAAGACTTTGGTTCCGTCTGTTCAGAAGCTGATTGGAGGCAAGGTGATTTCGCGGAATCACTAGGTTGAGATTGTGAAGAGGGTTGCTGGGGATGATACCACGGAGGTAGCGGCGAAGCTGGTAGTGAAGACTTTCGATTGGTTTAGTGATGTGGCAGCCGCGCTATCGTCTGGTCAAAAGCCACTCAAGTATGCCACTTTCAACGGCGTTCAGGCGAGCAAGACGATGTCGGAATTAGACCCAATGGGTCAAGCGTGGATGGCGCATTGGTTGGAGCAGTTGAGCAGTTGACTGTTTGCTGCAAGCCTCATTCAATCTAGACCCGTGCTCGTTTTGTAACAGTAGATATACGTTCGAGAGGATCCACTTCACCCCTGTAATCTTCCATCCCTTAGGATCTACAACTTGAAGACTTTAAGATGGTGAATCCTACAAGGTATAACATCTCTATTGTATTATTTGTCTGTCTTGGGGCATACTCCTATGGCTTCTCCTATGCAGTCTTTGGGACTTCAATCAGAGAGCCTGGTTTCTATGCGTACTTCAAGAATGGACCGCGGACTAGCTAGGTAGACGGAAAGCATTGCAGTAGCGGGCGTTGGATGAGTGATCGGGACGGCTGTTGTAGCTGGCTCGGTCAATTTCCCACAGCTGTTCGTCTTTCGCTTCATCACTGGCTTAAGTGTTGGCCAATGGCTTGCACTCTTCCCTCTATACATCTCTGAGGTCGCTCCACCACGATGACGTGGTCTATTGGCTGCTGGCACCGGTCGCAGTTTCTCTCTAGGGTGACTGAGGTAAGTAATATAACCGATTTCGAAATCCTTCTCTGACGGCCTTGTAGCTCCGCTTGGACTGGCTGCGGAATATACTTGCAAGAGATCCCACATTCCAATGGCGCATGCCGCTGTGCTTGTGTCCAATTGCACCGCTTCCCCTCCTATTTGGTATCTTTTCGATCCCCTAGTCCACGAGGTGGCTGATCTGTGACAACTAATTAGACAAAGCATGGCATATTCTCCAGAAGATCCATCACGACTCGACCGATGCCGAGGATTTGGCCGCTCACGCAGAGTACATTCAAATCAAGAAGGAAGTCGTATTCAATAAGGAGACCAAGTCAGGCTACGTCCAAATGTTAACTATCCCATCGTGGAAGAAGAGAACCCTCCTTGAGATCTTTGTTATTTTCGCAGTGCATTCGGCTAGCATAAATAGCGTTACCACATGTGTGATCATTGAGGCTGAAGCAACTGGCTTGACGGGGTCCATGCCGCTCTTAATTTGTGGCATCTATGTTGTTGTCGCGGCCAGCGTCAACTTCTCAAACGCCGCCTTCCTCGACAAGATAGGGTGAAAGAAAATGCTTCGTAAGTTCTCGTCTATTGATAGACCGTCACGAATGTATGGCTCATGCAACTCGCTGCCTAAGTTTGGGCTTGGCCTGGTGTGGATGCGGTCTCTTTTCGGTTCGGGCAATAAGTCAGGCAACGCTGCAGCCATCTTCTTCATCAATCTCTTCGCCTTCAGTGTCGGCTTTTTCCTCGCCCCCACGCAATTTGTTTACGTCGCAGAAATCTTCCCTACCACAATCAGAGCCAAGGGCCTCACGATTTCACTTGTTAATCATTTCTTGGCCACCAATCTCCACACAGCCCCAGGTCCCATGTCATTCATCAACATCCGGCAGTGGTTTGATCTTGTCTTCATTGGCTGTGATATCATATCTCTTCTTCTCCTCTGGAAGTACATGACTGAGGCTACCGGACTTTCTCTTCAGGAGATGGGCGCGCTCTTTGGTGACACCGTAGTGACGCACATGACCGCTGATGGTCCCGGCCTTGTTGAGGTGGACTCCATGGCTGAATTCAAAGGAGAGGGGCGCGCCGTGGAAATTGACCATGCACGTGGGTACAACGAGAGCAAGGTCGGTGCGCATCATACCAAAACTATGACTGGGTCAGACCGTCCTGATTGATCGCAAGCTAAGGAGGTTTGGGAACACAAAGCGCTTTTAGGAGTAATTGTTATATGGTGAGATGCAAATGTAGACAGTTCAAAGCTGCTCCAAGGGCTTACAATATACCGAATGACCCCAGGGCGTATCAGGAGTACATTAATCTGATTTACTTTGATGCCTAAAGTCTTTGCGCCTTCATTGCAGATTGACCTTACGTGTAGGATCTTACCTACCTCCCTCACATCATCTAATCCAGCATTCATTCCTAGGCTCCCAGACACTGCTTTGACTGAGGCACTCAGTATGGCACAGGCAGTGTGCCGTGTAGCCCGCGGAATGGGTACTCTATTCATTGCGCTTATAGGAAGTGAGGCCGTTCTCCTGTGGTATAAGCGCTTCCCGTATGGGGCGGTGTTGAAACGCGCTGCTATGTTTGAAAGGAACCTGAATGTTTCGAACAGCAAGTTTGTTGTCCCAAAGACTATTATTATCGTCATCTAGGTATTAATAGAAGACCTCGAGGTTTCGTGCAATCAGCTCGGGCACGGAATAATAATATTGACGGCAAGGATGGGTCGGCAATTCCGTTCGCTTATAGGTTGCATATATAAGGTCTGCCAGGCTTGCATTATGAGCATGACTGGTAAGCGTTTTGCTTGACAAATGATAACCAGACCCGGACATCATCACAGGCCTTCCGAAACTTCGTCAAGTCAAACTTGAATGATGGCTCCAACCTCGCCTTTTCGGCCGGTACTTCGATATTGCCTTGCTCTCCTCGGCATCAATACCCTCTTCCTGCTTTCGGGTGCCCATCCCACGGGGAGTTCAGATTCACCAGAGAACGCACACCTGGACAAGCGTCAATGGACATCCAGAGGCATAGTAATCATCCCAGGGAAATGTGCCGGAGACCAGCTTACGGCTATGCAAAACGCCATCCTTGATGCCAGCTATCTTGCCGGAGCGGGTCTCAACGCCGCGTCCAGCTTCACGTCACTCCCATTTTCGTATTTCTTCGCAGGGAATCAGGATACCGCAAATACCGTGGCAGGCGTTCTGCAACGAGTGCAACAAGCCCAATTGGGCAATGGCCAACTTATCGGCGCCACATGCGAAGATGTTTATAACAGATGTGGTCCACTCAGGTCCGGGGGAAACGGAGACACCGAGATCGCCTATTCGGCACAAATTAAGAACTCACCAAGGGCTCCGATCATCGTCTTCTGCCCGACTGCCTTTTTGCTGCCGCGAAATCCAGTCCCATGCACTGCAGACCCCGGGACTCAGACATTAGGCGGATTGATGTTGCATGAGATGACACATATCTATCAGATCTCGGGACCAGATTTGGATATCCAAGATTTGACGACCGACACAGCGAGGGTCATTAACCAAGCAGTCACCAGTGGGACAGATACGACTTTAGATGCGGTACGTACATTTCGGAGCGATTGTTTTCTAATTCGTCCCAAGTCCCAAATCTTGGGTCGCTGCATATATTTCGGAATTTTGCCCAACGCAACTTCCCCAACAGGTCTTACATAACCTGGCCATAAAGAGTGATGCTGATTCAAAATCTGCACAGAACGCGTACCAGTACATGTGTAGCTGGTCCTGGGATCTAGGCTGGGGTGGAGACCCGTGGATGGGGTCAAAGTGCCAGTCAAATTTCTGGAGGGGACTATTCGATCTTAAAGGAATGGACGTTATAGATGCTGCGATGGCCGCCAACGATCCCAGCTCTCCATTGGGTACATGAGGCTCATGTGTTCATGATAGATTGGAGTAGCTAAGTGGCTGGAAGTCGTCTTTTATCTCCATCCTCTTCAAGATAATGTCAGTGGGAAAACGTCGTATTGGATCGTGAAAGTAAAAATTTGTCTATGAATGCTCCATAGGCTCTTCCGCCAGCAGTGCCTCGTTCTTCTTCCGTCGAACACAACTTCTTAACGGCGGTCGAACAATGTCGTTAAAGAGGAACGTCCCGTAGACCAGCAGCGCGAAGCCTACAATCTGCAACCATTTGAACGTCTCCCAGCCCAGCCCCAATGAAACGATCCAAATGAACAACGTCCGACATGTATCAATCGTAGATCTTGCAGTAGCACTGACAGTTCGGGTCACAGAGAGGCCGAAGAAGTTGAAGCCGCCAATGCTGATCATGATGAGCACTGAAGAAACTGCGATTGCCCTATTGTGGGTAATCTCTCTCCAGCCCTCTGCAGCGTCGAAGTATCCATTCTTTCCTTTCTCTGTTCTACCGACTGCGAAATGTAGTATTATCATCCCGATGACGGTGACGATGAAGCCGAAGACTCCCTCCCAGCCGACAACCTTGATTGGTTCTAGGGCGTATTGTTCCAATATCCATTCTTCAAGCACAAATTGTGTTGCCGTAAAGATTTGCGCGGCGGCGATCATAAGCACTCCCATAACAGTGTACAAAGCCTCGGACTTTTTCGCCTCGATCTTGACTTCCTCCAGTGTTGCTCGTATTGTAAGCAGTGCAGTCTTTATCATAGATTCTGGCTCAGGCAGTGCTTGCGGGCTCTTCGTAATAGCGCCTGCCAATCCAACGAGCATGACCCCAAGTACCACGATGAATAGTGCCGACCATTGGTAAAGGTAGAGCTTGCGCTTGAGGAATATGACACTGAGGATGCCAACAAACAGGACCAACGCTCCTCGTGTCATCTGGTATATACTAGCAGCCACAAATAGTAGTCCAACATTCATCAATGTAGTCCCAGTGATATCGCAGCAGGCAGGAAGGGCCAACAGCACGACTCTCCAGCCTACCAGCTCTTTTCGCCCTTCGGTATTTGCTACCAGTGACTTTGCGGCAGGGTTAGCTGCTTCGACGGCAGAGAATGGGTGGCCTAGCTCTTCGTTGTCCCCGTCATCCGATTCGGCATCTGATCCATTGCCGTCAACGTATTGGTAGCCGCCGTGAAGGAGAGGTGTATCTATAGCAATGTACCGTTTGTAGAGGTATACGCAGAAGACGACGAGCCAGCAGCCCGCTTCACCAACAAACATCTGCGCTCTAGAGAAATGTCAGCGATCGAGGCACTTCCTAAATAAAGGCAAAGTATACGTTTGTATGACTGGCATTGAGAAGCGCCGTATCTCGTCAGGATCGTCCGAGTCGCAGTTGGCCACGCATTGAAGATCCTGCGACACATCAGGCTTGGACGACTTGGAGTAGGAATGCGTTCAAGGATATAGGCATACCTGATACTTTGACAACAAAGTATTGCAAACGCCAGTTAAGAGCATCATGGCCACCAGGAACGGCACCATGACTCTGCTCTCGATGGCTGGCATTGTATCGTAGGCGGCTGGTGAGAGATGATGTAGCAGAGTGTAGCTGTCAAAACCCTAGAGAGGGGCGAGAGGGATGCGTTGTCTTATATACGATATTCATGAGGATGTTATCCAAGGATTGTTCTCGTGTATAAATCAGATGGTGTATTGTTGAAGTCTGGTGATGACGGGTTGTCCTCGCCGGAGTGAAAGTGAATAGAAGGGAGTCGGCCCTGACTCGGCCACCCGGTAGGGCTGAGCGCCCGGAATTTCTCGGATCCCTTACTCCCGGGTCCAGCTCTAGGGAGCTCTCAGGGGGTAAACGGTCGAACACTATCGACTTTTAAACCATACTAGTATGAACAAAGGGCTTGCTACGAAAGTTATAGAAATTGATAATTGCTATAAGTTTGCATGCGGAATCATAACATCAGAACCGACAATTGTGGAGTTATAGCGGGGTGGCTGACTCAGGAGATCCCTATTCTAGCGCCTAAAACCACCGTCAGGAGCCCTTTAGGGACTCGCTTGGTGGCTCGCTTAGGGGGCCCCTCCTTAAAAAGTATTTCGAGGCACCCGATCAAGGGTGATGCAGCACCCATCGGGGGTGACGAGTACTTCTACATTCACCCTTCCTTCAACAAACGTCCTTAGTACACTACCTCACTTAATTTCAAAGATAGCTCTATGGTGGCGGCCTATGAAGGGAAATAACATCCGGTTCTAACTCCTTCTGAAAGCCAGCCCACCACGATCCTTCAAATCACCTTCGTCAGAGCCTACTTTCTGCACCTTTGAACTTTTACCCACCGCATACAAACAATACCCAACTCTCAAGTATGGGTTGCTACCTTCACTCCCATCGCTATATCGTCCTGGGCCGAGAAGAAGTGTCGACAGCGTAATTAATAGAGAAAGCCATAGCTAATAGTTACGAGCATAGCGCTCATCATAGGTAAGTGTAAATCTAATAACGGCACTCGATGGTCCCGACCAAAGTAACAATGCGGCCTTTGGACTGACAACTTCCAGCTTATAAAAGCCGTTACCGGGTATCAACCAACCTGAACGCATCGAGAAGTGGGGGGATATCACTGCAAGTAGTATCGCAGAGGGCAAGAAGCCCGAAAACCTGACACGGTGGACGGACAAGCTCTGCAAAATGGCAAGCTGCAGGGCGGGCAACTTCAAATTGCCTCATCCATACGCCTCTGCCTCATCCCGCTGATGTCTTTTGCTGTCGGGCTGTTCTGCCGGCTGGACCACCCCGCCATAGCCTGTTATGCAGCAGCGTGACTTCTTTGGCCTTATATTACAGCATATCCGGATAAGTCTTAAACCTCCAGGCCCAGTGGACTATAGATCGTGACCACTACGAGCAATCAAGGGATGTTTAAGGCAGAGCTATGTAATTAGGATCGAATGAGAGGCCTTGAATGGAGCAGAGTGACAGACATCAATTTCGCCTAGAACTGGGTGCAAGGCTGTCTTGACATGGATTCTGTTCAGCGTCCACTGTGGGGCACCAAAAGGCACGCGGGATTAAAGGACCTAGTCAAATCGCGGACAACAAGACAAGGATCGAGAGAGGTATTGTTGATCATAGAAGGGTACAATCGATTTTTCTTTTCTAATTCGCGGAATTCTAGAAACTACCAGAGTAACTCTCGGTCAGCGGCAATCGCCACGGAGCGCTCTCTGCAAACCCTCCAAACATCTTAAGAGCTGATGACCTCCACCCTCAAGCTTGGACTAATTACATACTGCCCGCCTGATCGTTCAAGTCCAGTATTCAGGCACTGCTGCTGGATGATATTTGCATACTTGGCGACATCCTGGCAATTGGTGGTATCATCCAATCCGCCGCAGATAGAGATAGCAGCCGAGTTGTGTGAGACAAGCGTCGTACACTGGCTTGCGGCATCATTGGTTTGGGCGCATATTGCGTCAGCGTCATAGCCGTGCAGCTCATTGATGACGTTGGTGATGTCTTCGGTTTTGGGACTGCCGGTAGAGGTCTGGCAATAGCACCCGCGTTGACGGGGAAGCAAAGCGCTTTGCATGGTGAGAGCTGGGAAGAGGGAGGCGAGGGCCAGGATGGTCGCGTGGTTCAGATACATTTTCTCCTTGTTGTTAGCAAATTGGAGGAGATATTGAACCATTGAGCCACTTTACCGGAGTGTTTATGTTTGGTTTCTTGGAGTAGAGTCGGTAATGGCTTCTGGGGTTGCGGGCTTCTGTGAGGTCTTGGTTCCGATTGTTCGGGCTGGAGTCGAGTGCAGAGAAAGAGGAGATGTGCTGTCTAAAACAGGCTTTATATTCCCCTAGCCCCCCCTGCGCTCAGCCATTGTCATCATCGTCAGCGCTCGATTAGTGTGTCTTCAACGGGTAACGACAGTGCCACACGATGACGAGCAAAATCTCAGCTTCATAACACACATGACCCACATTCTAATTTCAGGAAGAAATATGCTCTAAGCATCTTACCATCAAAGGGCAACACTTTTCTCCGACGCCAGGAAGACTCAGCTGGGCCTGGTACTGTTTCATGAACATGTCCCTGACTGCGCCCAACTTGGCCTCTCTTGAACGTCATTGATATCATATGTTAAATTCTCTCCTACTGAAACAGACTTCCTCCGATCTTCTTCCTCATGTGGTTATTCTTGCGCGAAAGGCAACAGAAAATCTTCAGCCATGTGATAATGTTACATGAAGATGGCCCTGAGTGCGCCGAACTTCGCCTCTCTTACACGTCGTTGATACAACAAGTCAGACATTCTTCAGCTGAAACGGACGTTCACTTAATCATCAGGATTCGCCAAGAAAGATATTCATGTATGTATGGCTGTGGCATGGCAGGCATAGCCGATCAAGTCGCGGTGCAAATTTTTTGAAACAAGCCACTGCACGTTCTCTCACTCCATGGCTCAGCCCCATCGTACAAAATTTTCCTGTTTCTCCGGAGATGGCTGCTTCCAAGCTCTGGAGCAATCCAGGTTTTACGTCATATCATAGTATGGCAAGACTTCTACGAGTAGAGCAATCAAGTCTGAAACATGAACTACTCGATTTATTTTCGGGTCAAGACGCTTCGAGCAGCGAGTCACATGATTGATCTACTGAGGACAATTCTTTCCGAGTAATGCATCAAAGGGTCCCAGCCCTGCACGAACATTTCTTGCCAATGCACTATGTGTATCCTCAATTACACCGGATTAACGGTCATTTTGGCCCGCCTCCTCTATGGTCTGCATTGTCTGTGCAGCTCTCGCAGCCTGCGTCTTCGCTTCCTCAGATCCACTCTCCACCTCGCTAAATTCTCGAAAACGATCTCTCCAGAAAGCCCAGCGCTCCATACTAAACCCGTCACGTTTTTCCCACATTACTACCCCGCCATGAGTTCCACCAATCCACCAGGGTGAGACATCTTCACCTTTATAGTCGGCATTCGACTTAGAGTACTGGTACAACCTGGACCCAGCGATAGCTATCCACGCAGCAGCAGGCGCAATGTAGAGTTCAGTACGCCGCACACGCTCTGGAGTATCAAACGGTATTTCCAAGGTATACATGAAATGCTCAAGAGCGACCTTTCGCATGCTCGAGAGCTCGTTTGGCGGTCCATCAGGGTCAAGCTCGCACAGATATAATGCCGCAAATGTGTTTGTGTTCGTCAATCTTGTCGCAGCGTCCTGCACTTTGTCCCCGTGGCGACTTGATTCGATATTTTCGATCAAGATGTGATCTCGAAAGGAATAGGAGTTAGCACATAGAAGCAATGACCAAGATTGCCACATGAAAGAATCTGTATCAGTCCTGCCAAACTTACCGATACCTTGTTCGAAGAAGTAGAATGAGAAATCGGGCAACTCTCGCCATATTTTTCTTCCACTTTTCGACTTACATGCCTTCCCATTCGCATCTAGCACATCTGGAAGGCTCGACATATGCGCCAAAATCTCCGCCAAGCGTTGCGAAGTGGCAGTCTCGCCACCTAGATGATTGATGGCGTCAATTATTATCGTCCACAGGGACCACAGGTCCGCCTCATTTCGTCTGACCGTGGATTCGTATGCGCCAGAGATACTTGATGCGGCATCGAGGGGTGAGAGCCGGTCTGCAATCACAGTATGTATGAAACCCATTGCAGCTTGTGCTTCAGGCTTTTGGAGATGAGTGTTGCTTCGGATCTGCGAGAGCCACAAGTCTGCCATATTTTGTGTAGTTGTACGAGTAATTGGAATCACCACGCTTGTTGGCAAAGACAAAGACTCGATGATGGACTGACTGGCAGAGAGGTCGATGATACGAGAGGATGGAGGTGGGAATGGAAGGATGTCACTTTCAAGGATAATGGAAACTTCCGTAGCGAGAAAGTTGTTGCCTTGCCCCCCCGTGCCCCCAGCCCTCCGCTTGTCAGAGTGGGATTTAAACCGGCAGCTAGATCTAGCCGGACCTATCAGGGCCCCAGATCACGCTAAAAGAATTCGCCCCCCACTCGGTCACACCCCTGAGTGGGACACCCTGTGATACTTCCACAATCGTCCGTTTTGATGTTACAATTCCCACGTGCAAAGTTATGTTACTAATTCCTATAAATTCTATACCAAAACTTCTATTCATACTCGTATACTTCGTAAGTTATGATATTTTGGTTGTGTACTCCCTAAGAGATCCCTGTGGCCAGACGCCGAAGTAAGAAAGCTGAAAATTCCGGGTACTCAGCCGTACAGGGTGTCCTACTCAGGGGTGAGTCTTTTATGCAGGAGTGTGGGTTGGAGGAATAGAAGCAACAAGAAAGGTATAGCTTGCGAGCTGCAGCCTTATGAGTCACCCCGCATATTGCCAAGCTAAGGCGAGTGTCAAGCAGGACATCACATCACACCACGTTTCAGGCACAATCGACTTGATGCCGTCGTATCTGTAACACTAGAGTTCCATTCTGCCATCGAGTTGGCATCCTGCATCCCATGCAGATCGAAAGTCATCTCCCAAGACATTGTAGGGAAATGGGAATGCTGCATCGGGCCTTTACGCCGCCACTATACGGACATATTCCAACACGAGAGGCATGTCACCGGTGACCTGTGCTTGGAGACGCGGTCCTCTGCGCCGCCTCCTATTACCAATCTGAGGCCCTGAACGCCGCCTCCTATGTTCAGCTGAAGGATGTTTCTTACCACACCATACTCTGCAGCCATCAACAAACGCAATTGTCGTTCACTGTATGGCGTCCACGGTGTTTGAAGTGTCAATAGCTAGTAGCGATCAGCATGCTCGGTAATATGGCTATGCACGGCGCTGTAACAGTTATTGGATGAGACCTCCATGGCCAACGATCGACAAGGCTTGGTGCTTCAACGAAATGGACCTCAGCATATAAAAGCCTCTCAAAGGAACCCAGGCGACAAACAGTCAATCATCAACACCCTTCTCTATCTGCAAGAACGAAAAGAAACTCCAGAAACTCTAGACATCAGCCTTTCACCACTCCCTCCACCAGCTCACAATGCTTCTCTTGCAACTCTTTGGTCTAGTTCTCTTGGCTTCACAGCATGTAGCTAGTGTACCTACTGAAGCAGGCTTCCGTCTGAGTGTACGTGAGGATGATTGTGGTGCCGACAGCGCTCTCGGGAAGCGTGCTCCATGCACTCAGCCAGTTCAGTGCGGCAGTACGCATCATTCCGTTCGCTTCATAGCCATCGTTGCTAATCACATTCATAGCCGATAGCGACCCGGAAGGAGCACAGCAATACGCCGTCGCCACTATCAAGAGCGCTGTCAATTATGCCAAGCGAAGCTTTCCTGACAAAGAAGGAAAAAGTATGTCCTCCTTGCAAATATTGACCACCACTTAACTCTCGCAGTCAACGGCTTTCCAAAGTACTACGGCGCGAGTGACAAGAGCATCAGGGATGCTCTCCCAGCGGACTGTACCGGTAGCGATGTCACGCTCTACGAGTTTCCTATCGGAACAGGCCCTAGTTTTACCCCTAATTACAACGGCGGTGACCCTGAATCTGATCGGGTTTGCCTCGGAGAGAAAACGCTCCCCAATGGAACCAAATCGCGTTTCTTTTGCTTGGTGATGACGCATCGGGGTTTAGTCGACAACGCCTTCAAGGTCTGCCCTGTTTCGACTGGGTAGATGTTGAAGGTCTACGGTTTTTGTAAGCTGGAAGTTGTCCGCTTTTCGCCGGGATGTGTAGGCATGTTGCGGATGAGATAAACGGTGTGGAAGGGGTTTATCAGCTTGAGCGATACGCTTTCTGACCTGCTATCAGCTTGGAAAGTACTCTGTCTTCGCTGATTTTAGCTTGAGGGATACCGTATCTTAGCAAGCATAGAACTAAAAGGAGGGACCCCTGTGTCCCGATGTTATAGAAGCGAATTCGCTGTCCTAGAAAACTCAAATATTCTACTTTGCGTAACTTAGTCAAGTCCTTTTTCGTTGCAACACTGAATTATTTCCGGTGCGCTACTAGAATAGTCTTACGTTTGCGTCTGTAGCCAGTCTCTCCATCCCACCTGTAGTATTCACGGACGCTGCCTCCTTCATCGGAGGACTCACTCCATGGAACAGAAACGCCAATTCCGAGGTCTTCCAGAAAGGCAAGCCATTTTCTTCGTCTCGATCGTTGCCAGAATCAGACACACGATCCTAACTACAATCATGATCCCTGGGGGTACAATCCAGAACCATGTAACATGCACGTATGTCTATAGTGATCTGGTTCCGCCGTGTGCAACAGTCTGATTGGATAGGTACTGCCTATGAGTGGACATTGCCGCTGCCACGCGGTCCACGGTCGTTGGGATGTCTAGGGATTCGTTGAGCCCGAACATCAGTTTGCTGCTTGCGACAGGTATGGTTTTCGTGTCTGAGTTCTCATCCGTGTTTCCGGTAAGGTTGCCTTGCAGTATGTTCCGTAGGTCCAGGTTCAGCGAGTCTTCGAATGATTATATTGGATGTAAGGTAATATTTTAATTGAAGATGAGCACGAAGATGGCCAGATCGTTTCGATCCAGGCCAACTTACAGTAAGGAGTTGACAAGACATCAGAGGAAAGGGCACCCGTAATAATTGTGACATTGTTTTGACGAGCGCAAAAGCTCAAGGCGCAAATATCGGTGGCCTCGACAAGACCTGTATAGGGTGTAGTCTTCGAAAAGGCTGAAAGGGTGGTCTTCGAAGATACAGAGGTGCCATCATCTCAGTCGAAGGGCGTCTGGACTAGGGTCGTGCCATTAAGAAAGGCGGCACTATGATCTCCAGACCCGTTGTTTCCCGATCCAAATCCGTCATCGACAGGAAGATTGGGAGTATTGATGCATTATGTAGAGGATTTTACATTCCGTAATTGCAAGCTGTCCAAGGTCCACCAGAGAGTGATACTGACGGGCGTTTGACAGGTCTGAGATGGGTTAAAGATGGTTGGAGCCTGACAATCAGTATAATTCGGAACATCATATGAGATAAAATCGCGACAACTCGAGCAAATGCCCAGTCAAGTGCAATGATCGCCTGGACACGAAAAGACTGCATCAGATTTGCCACCTAGGGTTGATACAGCGTTCCAACTTGTGTCCGTCCATAGGTAAGAGAGCGTATCGCTCACACTCAGGAAGCCAACTGTAAGATACAAACCGAGACAGTTCAAGGCGAAAATGAAAGAGCTGAGTGGCGGACAAGAAAATTGTTGACAACGTACAGTTTGGCTCTTCTATGAACGCCTCCGCCTGTCCCAAGAATACCGTTGCTATACATCGATCTTTCGTATATACTGATTCATTGCTGAATGAAGATCTCGAAGTCGATGCAGAGTGCTGTTACAAGAGCTGCAAGTGATGCCCAAGGTCGATCTAAAGTTCTATAACCATCAACATGGAGCTTGTCGACGCCGTGGCTAGAATCAGTCGGACATCGTTTAGCTAGATTGTACATTACAAGGTCAGCCATAGCTAGACAAGCATAACGCATCGATAGG
>JAABUP010006818.1_pt1 | contig 15867 bp, 15 predicted proteins | sample 5559201 | NCBI WGS metagenome assembly JAABUP01 (sample SAMN10711887, study PRJNA513373) | rock metagenome | isolation source: Antarctica rocks | place: Antarctica
CCCCCCCAGCAACTAGCTGTTTTAGATTTCTTTTCTGTGTGAGACCATGTAAGTACCAGTGCATGCTTTCAATTCGCATCGCAGCAGCAGCACTTGTTGATCTTCAGTAACACATGAATGCTGCGCCCTAGCCTGTTGCTGTGCTTGGATATCGGGTCATTAAAACAGCATCATGCAAATTGGCAACCCTCAGCAGTGGCACAGCAGCGCAGGACCTGTCTTCATGACCAAGTACTGTGTTTACAGGTTCTGTGAACGCATCATACCAGTGCAGATCACATGCAGCATGACACAGCAAGCCTTGGTGTCGGCAGCACAGCGGCTGGCCAAGCTACATGCAAAACAGGCAGTAGAAGCATCAGGGGATCAGTTGGTCAAATTTGCTGGTCAGTCTACCATCTTCTTGCAACCAAGTCAGTGTATGGAGGCCATTCAACCAGTTAGTCCTGCACATGTGTCGCTGCCACGTAGCCTGCATACTGCAGCATGGAGCCAAAATAGTCATGCAGAACAACTCCAATTGCTGGAGCGTGCTGACAACCATTAGGAACTGTTTTCCACACCAAAGAGATCACGTGACACTCCTCTGGCTGGAGGCCCTTGAGAAACTTTTATTTGTTTGCAAATGCCCTCAATGGAATGTAGATTGCAATAAGCATTTGGCAGCTGAGAAGACACTGCTGACTGAAAGGCGGAGCTGTCATGAACACAGCTGTCAAAATAACCCGAGTTTCAAAGGTTGTCATGGTTGGCACCTGCTACGCCATTCAACAAGCTTTTCATTGGCAAGCTTGCAGGTAGCATAAATACCCTAAGGGCACGATATTCATGTCTCCCATGGGCCCTAAACAAGAATAATCCCCAGTGCTGTTGCTTGCAATGACACCAAGCTGTGCCTGCAGTGGCATTCAAGAGTCGAGGCAGCTCAAACAAAGCAAAGCAAGCAGCCACCATTCCACCAGACGGTTCCCAACAGCCAGGCCCTGCCAACAGACAGCAAGTCATTACACTTGTGGCTGCTGCTGTTGAGGAGGCTGTGGTCAGTGCTGGTGGCAAAGTACATGTTGACTTGAAGCACCCACAGGTCTGCAACTGCTTTGGGGACTCATGCTTTCCTTGATGGATTTGATCTGAGACACATATTTCCCGTACACGTGCTGATGTGCAGAGCTGGTCAATGCAAGCCTGGTCAATGCTTGGGTCCTAGAAATATTGTGGTACAGTATGCAGTCATGCAAAGTTGTGCTAGGCTGCATAATGCATTGAAAAGGACTCATGCCTGGCCAGTAGCGTCTCTTTACCCGTCAATGCAATCTCAGGCAGAGAACGCATGATGGTGGGGAAACAGCGGCTGCTTTGTGTCTTGCAGCAAGCAGTTTGTGCTGCCAGTGAGCTGTTGATGATGAGCTTGTGTACACTGCAGGTTGTCATTCTGGTTGAGGTGCTGCCAGTTTCTGCAATGTCATTGTGTGCAATCAGTTGGGTCCCTGCGTGCATGACTGTGCAGACACCAAAGCTCATGATCAAGCCATTGGTGTCATCACAACCACCCGCAACAACCCACTCTGAGCGCAGCGAAGGTCCCTTGCAGAAGCGAATATCAGGTCTTACAGGGGAATAGTTGAGGAATGACATGCTTGGTGTGCTGGTTAACTTGATGAGAGCAGCGACTGCATGCAAACCCCACCAGATCTGCAGTGTCTATGCACCCCAATATTGACTGACGTGAAGCTGTATTTACAGAGATACGCACAGCATCTTGGACAGAACAAGACCGTGACTGGTGAATCAGTTTGCAATGAGGCATTGTGAATGCTAATCGACGTGCTAGGCATGAAAACCACTTCAATTAGGCTCGAGCTTCTGAAGTTGCAGTCACGGCTGCACATCTGCTGTTGTACCAAGATGGCCAATAGTACTTGTGCACACAGGTGGAGCATGGCACATATGATCAACTGATGCAAGCGCCTATTTATTTAATCAAGCCCAGCACACTGCAAAACTTTGCAAAACAGAAGAATGTACATCAATGTCACACAAGCTCAAGACATCAGAACTTATACCCATAAGTGTTACACTACACGCAGTATAGACACTGTGAGAATCCTACAGTATCTTTGATTGCATTTTCTCTGTCAAAAAAACATGGTGTTCATCTGTTCATGAAAAGGATGCTCATATTATGCTATGATGCCCAAGCACTAATGATTGGTGGACATACAAAGCCAAACATGAGGTGAATGCAATCTTGACTGATGTCAAAAATGACACAGCATCTGCTGGCGATGCCAAAATCCTGCTGACAGCTGGTGGTCTCATGATTGGGTGTGACAAACATCTGATGACTGGCTGCCTCCAAACAAGAAATTTCCTAGCGCAAGCCCCAGAACTATCACACCAAAGTATCCAATGTTGAATGTCATAATTGCCAGCATCAGCAGGTATGAGCAGGACAGGTTGACTGCATATAGCAAACTATGGATGGCACGTGCTGAAGTTGGGCTCAAAGACCTGCATGCAGCAAATAAAAGGTGACTGGGCAGCTTCTAATAGTGATCATCTGAGTCACGGTCATGAAAGCGTACATACACTACTCAGGCATACCGCTTGCTGCTAACATCATCTTCTGTGAGCTCTGTTGGTGCCTGTAGCCTGTCATACTCAGTTCCCTGAGCGTTACTAACAAACTGTTGGTGGAAATTGTTCCTGTATGCATTGAGGACCTCGTGGAAAAGGCACAGAGCAAGAATCCCCGTGCAGCTCAACAAATACGTTCCCCAGCTGTATGTATGCCACTGCTTCAGCCACAAAGTTACAGCTGTGCTCGCTTCAAAGGACATTTGCATGCTCATATGCATAGCGTTGTCCTCGCTCATGCCTGAGCCCTGAATCGTCCTAGGTGGCCTTTGTTTTGCGTTCTGCGCTGGGAGCAGATCCGCTGAGGTGCTGAAGAGTCCGAACCAGACCGTGAACGTGTACACAACGCAGATCAATAAAAACACCCGCACCAGGGACTTTTGACGTGACGGCACAGCCAGGATAAGTTGCCGCAATGCGCTCTACTGACGCGTATACCAGCATGTGGTGGACATCATCCTGGCTCTGCCCCTCGTCAAACCCCGCTGGATGCCTACTCACCTAACACACTTCAGCACTTGCGGAAACATGTTTGGGGCGGTGCAATACGCCCTACTCGCGACATCTCAAGTGCCCTCCCTTCTTGACCTATCGGGCACAGTTACGCAGGAAGCCCAACAGCCCATCGATCACTGCAACCGTACCTTTTATAGGAATCTCAGGTTGTACAGCAACCTTGATAATCACCCAAGAGGTATGTGATACTGTGTCTTGCAGACGGCTGACCTCCACAGCCTCTCTCCCGAAAGACCGATCAGCAGCTGTTTCAACTCTTGGCTTCACTGTGGTGCAGCTAGTTTTGGGACAACATTCTGAAAGCAACGGAAAGACCCCATCTGGTAGGTAGAATCAGTTCGAAGGTGTATCCTGGTGTCGTAACGCTGGTCAGTATTTCGATCACTTCGACTGCAGTATACAGCTGGTGGCTTGGCTATGCGCAGCGTACCTCGAGTCGAAAGTGCAAAGCGTGCAGGCGTGCGGCCGTGATCTACAAGCGACTCGGATGTTGCATTGCTATAGTACAACACAAGGCAACCCAAGGTGTAAGCTAGCTGATCGGGCTGAACCCCCAAGCTGAACGTCTGTTGCTTGGCAGTGTCATAGCCTAAATTGCCCTTGGATTTGAGGAAGCCAAATACTACAGCTGTGTCTGCAACCACAAACACCGTCAGAGTTGCTGGTCATCATGCAAAAGTAAGGACTTGTCACCTCAGCCTCACCTTGTCAGGGCAACCATTTCTTGAATGCCTACAAGCCAATTTGCTTCCAAATGCAGGCTCCAGTCTAGCTAGGGGACGACCCAAATTGGCTTGCAAGCAGATGCATGTGTCCTTTGCTTAAAGGTGAGCTTAACTTTGACTCTACTAATACAACTGATTACAGGTGCATTTGTGGTTCCTTTGCTATAGCTAGCTAGCTAGCTCTGTATGAGGGGCAATTGTGCTGCAGGTCATGAAAGCAGTGGTGGGTGTGGACGTGGTTGTTGTGTGGTGGGTGTGGGGGTTTGGTGCTTCTAGAGCCCAGGGCCCAAGGAACCAGGGAGCAAGATTGCTGCTGGGCATGTGGGTGTGATGCTGTCTACTTCAAGCTCTCAGGTGGGCATGCAAAATCTCCAGTGTTGTCTTGTGCAGAGGCATGGCATACCAGCGTGTCGGAAGGGGATTGTATCTGGCTTCAACTGGCACCTAATGGTATACGCACAAGCTGATATAATGCAAGAGACACATCTCATTGAGTCTGGTGCCAGTTGTGGGCTTCAACATGAGCTGCTGTTTGAAAGCAGCCATGCTGGAGCGGGACTACAATGCAGAAGTGTTATTGACGTCATTGTATCTCAGTGACACTTCTGCACTGTAAGCATGTTGTATCAACCTTTTCAGCCGTATGCACGTCAAGCATATAGCCGTCTGGGCATGGTGTGAAAGCATGAAACCTCAGGACATGAGCGACACTGTTCCTTTCATTTAAAGGCCCTCAAGGGCTTGTCCCAAGCCGGCAGGTGTACAAGTTTACTTTGGTGATGTAACAAACACTTCTATTTATGTATCTGCAATGACCTTACATTTGTGAGTCAAGGAGCATAGTTGCTTATGCTTTGCTATGACACCTTTACAGCTCTGATTATCCCGCTGCCAGCGCTGCTAGCAAAGATGTCTGCACACAGCCAGCAAGCACGCGCTCTAGACCCATACATAAGAGCTCTAGACCCACATATGAGAGAAGAAAAGAAATAGGAAAGACTACACCTTTTGGCATAAAGTTAATGAGAAGCCAAAATATTATAGCGGGCTGCCCAGGCTCACGTACAATGTCATCACTAAGCGGTACTACACAGTGGATAAATGGGTTCAAACACATCTCTGGCATGCCAAAAGCAACTGCTGGTATGGTGCGCACGTCATAGCAACATTGAATCTTGGTCGCTTAAACTAAAGTACATGATGCATTGGATCTGTGAGCTCAAGCTAGGCTGCTCATGTTCGACTAGATAGTTGATCAAGGTAGCTAGCCCAGTTGTGAGTTGCAGTGCTTGCTTGACGCACAACATACTCACTTGTACACGATCCTTTGAGGTCAAGGCTTCAGCTTCATCTTAATTTTGCCTTGATGCACTTCATCCAAGTAAAGATGATCTACATTGACTATGCACAGCAACTGCTTGAGCTTGGCTGCATGCACCTTGCCTCAAAGCAGAGACGGTTTCAGAGATTACCGCAATCTCTGAGACCGTCTCTGCTTTGAGGCAAGGCATATTTAGCCAATCTTATGCAGTGCAATGGCACTTTGATGTCTTGTGCGTGCCAACTAATGGCATTGAGGTCAAGCCTCTCAAGTGGCTTGCAAGATCAGTCGGCAAGATAATGAGAATGGCGTTGATACCACCAGGCATGACAGCCTGCCTACTGCACTGTGAACAAGTCAGCACTTGTGGGGAGCAGCTTTTGTTGCCATGGCCAGAAGTGTTCACTTGCTCCAGGCTGCCGCCTTGCCAAGTTGGGAGGCTCCCGTTATGATTGCTGAAAAGCGTAAACTTGTCTTTTCTTTTTCTTTTCTGCTCGCACCACAGCCTGCTGGTGGTGAGCCTCAGTGGCACCTTATGCCATGTTGCAGTAGTTGGTCTGGTGAAACAAAGATATGTTATAACAATAATAATGATACTGTGCATGCTTTACGGCTCATGATGAGTTAGGTATGTGCACGACGTGTCTTATCTGTCCAGAGCAGCTGGATCTGAGCATCCCTATATGGTTTGATGAGACCAAAGTACTGATGCCCAAAACACGGTCTGCTCTGGGAGACAAGACTGCAACGAGGTACCACCGGTTACAATTGCTTGCTGCTCAGCCGCTGAGCGTGAGTCAGAAGTTTTGGGCACCTCCTCTGGGCTGAACAAGCTGTCAAGTGGTTGACAACATCAAACTGCTGCTGACAGAGTGAGGTCCAATGCCAATGCGCGGTACTTCAAAGTGCCAAACCCAACACGTGAAGCCACTTGTGCAAAGTTTTGACAACTTTTGGCAAGAGATTGTTGCACACACATTTGTGAGTGCCACAGCTAGCTGCCAGGTTTTGGCTAGCAATACAATGCTTTCCTGAGTCTACTGGTGCGCAGCAAAGCTCTTCTTTCATATATTGTGTTGGCCAGCGGCTACAGTCAGGGAAAAGCAATGCTCAAAGTCTTTGCTCTCACTAACACATTGGGCCATACATGCATGCACAGCAAGCAAACAGCACAGACTGCATATGTGCCTGTCTGATCTGCGTGATTGTTTCCATGCACTGTCAGCTCAAGCCATGCTGATCATATCTGATCAACAATTACACTACAATGTTGATCAAGTTGGCAAGCCCAGTCTTGAATTGCTGTGCGCTTGCTTGCTGAGTCCACACTATGCTCTCTTGTATGCGTTGTGTCTGTCTTAAGTGATGGCTTCAGCTTTACTTCAGACAGAACCAGCTCGTTCAAACAGGCATGCTGTATACGCTGCAAGCACAGCTGCAGCAAGCGCTTAGGATTGGCCACAAGCAGTTGCACTTGCTGCATGGACTGCTTCAGCATTGACATCTTATCATGTTGAGGTCAGATAGCCTGCCAGACCAGTTGGCAGGATCCGGATGACAACAGCAATGTTGATGCAACTAGGCCTGACAGCTCGCTTGGTTGGACAAACCACAGGACAATGACTCTTGCGGACTTGGATCTCACTGGTGAAAAATGATCTCATGTTTTATGCTAGTGAGGAGTTGCAAGCACACAGAAGTCATTGTCATCTTCTTTGTCCATACACGCATGATGCGTGTTTGGGCCCTGCAAATCATGCAGCGACACAGATGTAGCCTCTATGTACAAACATTTTCAGAAACATTTTTGGGTTCATCAGCGTTCCCGCAAGATATTGTTGTCAGACAGACACAAGGTTTTTTGGGTTATAGGGTCACATCACATCAACTTCAAAACTAAGCTTATCCTACGTCCACCCAGAAGCCGTTTGCCCTGGACCTTTTACGTAAACGCCTTGCGGCATCACACTCACCCCCCCCCCCCCCCCCCCTCCCGCCCCTCACCCAGTCATCTACTTGCCCACACACCCAGACCCATCCTTTTGCTTACTCAATTCATAACATATGTGATGCATCTCACAACTCTCTGACTTCCTAATATTGTGCAGGGATTCCTTGGGATTAGTGCAGTTGTTTATTCCATGATGATGACTGGGATGCAGCATAAAGCGTCAGGCTATCAATGCCATGGATGCGCGCGTGTGTACATGACATATTGTGTATAAATGCGTGGAAAGGATGGCAGCACTGGCAGACGCTGGGAGCAACATCATGGAGGGATGCAGCAGGCCAAGGACTGGCTTGATTGCACACTGGGGCAACAGACCGGTAGGTGCCATTCTCTTGGTGCATCGTGAGAGTATGCAGGCATGGTTTCAGCTGTCACAGCAAATAGTTCATCAAGTTGGGAAGTTGGGAAGCCCAGTCTTGAGTTGCTGTGCACGTGCTTGTTGCATTCACACTATGCTCTCTTGTATGCGCTGTGTCTGTGTTAAGTGAAGGCTTCAGCTTCATTTGGCACACACAGACCGCATCCGAGCAAGGAGCCTGCACAGCTGCAGCAAGCAGTCAAGATTGGCCACAATGCATGGACTCTTTCTGCCAGCTTTGATATCAGCTTCAACCATGAAATTCAAACACACAGTCTGATGAACACACAGAACTCTTTCACAAGATTTTCATGCTTACTGCTACAGCTTAAAAGAGCTCGAGCTCTTCGTACCATACAACCCTCATCCCTAAAACGTGCTTTATCCAGCGAAGGTTGCTTGTACATATTCAAACAAACATCAAGGTGGAAGACTGTTGACCTAGGGTATGAGCGTCTTCTCAAGCATCTAATCAGTCAGTACTGATTTGATTACATGCTTGCTTCAAATGCTCATGTCACTAGTGCAATGTTACTACTACCCTGGTCATAATTTTCTGTCCCAACAATGTGTACATGCAACTTCCCACATCTGCAGCTCCAGCGACAACTTCCTGCCACATTGCAGCTATTGTTCTAGACAAGATCCTGCACAACAAGAGACATTCAGATGACACATTGCCAGCAACAACTGTTCAGAGTGAGCCTTGAGCACTGGCCATCAGTTGGGATGAGACAGCACAAGCACCATCAGTTGTGATGTGATCACATCAAGAGTGTCATAAGAGCAAAACAACACATCAAGCGTAACTTAGGCTTGTCTGGGTAAGCCTGTCTACCCTAAGCGAGCCCATGTGATGCACCCATGTGATGTCATTAGTCAGAGCTTGACCCAATGTTCTTACAACGCTCAAGCACGCTCTCTCACTTCAACATGTTTATAACTGTGGCAAGGCTCATCAATATTGCTGCCAGCACATCCAGTGCTCTAACCTTTTGCCAAAACTTGATCAATTATTGGCAAGTTTTGCAAAAGGTCTGACAACTTGCAATTGTTCAGCAGTTCTGGTAAATATGTAGAGCCGGGAATTTTGTCCAAGCATGCAGGAGACATGGTTTTGAAACTTGCTGTTATGAACACAGTGTTTTACACTTGAACAAACTGACATTTTGGAAACCAGCTAGTACCATGAGTTTCAAAGTACGGTCTGGTGTACGCACAGTTCATCACGAGTTTTCCATGCTTCTGTTTTTCGCAAAAACAAAGCTCGAGTCCCTTGGATGCAGGGAAGGTTGCTTTTACATGTTCAAACAACCATCTTGTTGATTGACTGCTCATTCATGATGTAACACTGTGACAGTCTACAAAAGCATGTTTGTAGAGGGTCACACCATAGGTCCACATACAGTCTGCTTGTCCTTCCTGACCCTAATCACTGCTAAGCAATCCATGATGATTCAGTCACCTGAGACTATCTTCCTCCATTCATCATTTCTTCGTCAAAATTATTGCTTTAGCGAATGACCATAGTAACTCTGGTCATTTACTTCCTAACGATGTATACATGCATTTGCCCAGACCTGCAGCGCCCAGACATGCTTGACTTGGTTGCAGTCTCAGCTACGAGGGAGCAAGCTGTAGCAGAGACTGCGAGTAATTCAGGCATGTCTGGGCGCTGCAGATCAGGTAAATCGCACAGCTTCAAGTAGCCATTCAGGGTTGCTTGCTAAACCCTAAACCCTCCACAGTCGCTTGCTGACTCACTCACTCACTTACTCACTCACTCACTCACTCACTCACTCACTCACTCACTCACTCACTCACTCACTCACTCACTCACTCACTCACTCACCCACCCACCCACCCACCCACCCACCCACCCACCCACCCACCCACTCACTCACTTCACACAACTTGAAAGTTCACATTACGTATCCACACAAGCAACTCTCTCCTGCCCACTCTTTAGCGCATGTGCAGCGCGTTGCATCTCTGAGGGTGGAGAGGAGAGCTCCTTGTGTGGATAAGGAATGTCAAGTTTCAAATTCTGTGAAAGTCACTCCAATATCGGATGCCTGAGCACAATGAAACACGACTTAAGCTGCTTGTACAGCAGTGGTAGTTGAGATGGTCATTTTCAAGTCTGGTGTGGCTGCATGTGAAGATTGCTGGGTGCAAGGGTGCTTTTGACACAGGAGCATATTGTAGTATGCAAAAATTGCTGCAGATCCCAAGCGCTTGCAGCTACCAGCAATGCTTGGGAGCTACAGCAAGTCCTGCATAATGTGTTACGTATCTATCACCAAAGCACCTCTTTAACTTCAGCAAGCTATGCAAGCGCACACTGCCCTGCGTGCCTCAGGGCAGTTCGCTTGCCATAACCTCCAGGCAAAGCAGCCCGTGGCTAGTACAGGCTGATAAGTACTATTGAGTTGCCGAGCGCCTGTGCAAAATGAGCCAAGGCCAAGCACCTATCATGCAGCACATTCTGCATGGGCCTTCAGTAATCCAACAGTCCCAAAAACCTTTGAGGTCAGCCCCTAACAAATATGGTCAGTGTAAAGATTATCCATCCACAGTATAAAATGTATAGCTAGAGGGTGCCCTACATGCACTGCAACTAAAGATTATGACCAGTGTAACATGGTTTTTTGACTCCAATGTCATGGCCTCTTACCTTCGTGACATTAGACCCAGTGCTTCATTGTTTTCACTCTTCAAGTTCAGGTTAGGTGGTCACTCACTGAGGGTTGAGACTGACAGATGGTCAAACCACTAGAGAACGACGCGTTTGTCGTCACTGTTCTATGCAAGCGGTTGAAGATGAGCAACGTTTTCTTTTTGCCTGCCCTTTTTACAGCATCATCAGGGGTCAACAGTTTTTGTTATTTGGCTCAAACTACCAACAACGGGACATTAGGCTCTTTTCCGAACAGAACTCCCACCAGCTTAGTTTTGTTGCACACCACATACACCTGTGCTTTCAAGCTAGGATGTCTGATGAGTCATTACTGGCTCCACACCCCAGACTGTAAGTTATAAAATGAAATGAATGGTAACTGCTCTTCATGATGCGTAGCAACGCAAGACTTTAGCCAAGCATGGCACAGGCTTAATACAGCTGCATGACCATGCATGGCAGCATTGCTGGCTGTGAAACACACTCAACAGCGCTTGCAAGGCTCAGACTGCCTGACAACAACTCTAAAAGCCTAAATGTAAAGCCTAATGTCTGATGTGGAGGCAAAACAGTACGCCTCACTGTGAGGAGCAATGGCGCTCATAATGAGGCGTACTTGTTTGTCATGGCAGCATTTGCGTGCAAGAGAAGTGCATCCCCCCTGCATGCTAAGCCACCGTGGTCATGATCATGACAAATATGTTGCTACTCACAGTTGCTGTGGGCATTCTAGGCGACACTCAACTGGAGTGAACAGCCTACCTTCAGGCTGATTACTCCAGTTGATTGCTGCTTTGAAACTGTTTGCCAGAAACTCACAGAGTTCCAGCCAAGCCGTACAATGTACCACATGTGGCACACTATTGAGTGGTCACAAGTCTGTGTGCGGCAAGCCATGGCTGTTTTCACCAATACCTCATGCACGCAGTCAGCATGTTGGAATTTGGGCGGCAGCTCAGCCCTGCGATCTCCCTCACATTCTGAGTCCATTTCTCCACTGCACCTCCTTTGGCGCATCTGCAGCAAATGCAACAGCTATTTGCAGCCATCAAAACATGCAAATGGAGTTGCTGTAAAGCCATAGTGGGTAATGTAAGCATGCACAAAAGCGGACCTGGTAATTCTTGGGACTGCCTATTCTAGCGTACTGATATGAAGTACATGACATGGCGTGGGCTTCACAAATCACCGTTGCCTAGTGCATTGCTGCTAAATGGCCTGCATCTGGCAGTGCATGCATTGGCACTCTGATCATTTGCAGCTATGTATAGGTAGGGCTGTAACAGTGTAGCCAGGCAGGTCATGAAGCATCAGCATGCTGCGGATTCATGAAAATGATACGTCATATGGATAATTTGCAATTCCAATTTATGCGGTTGTGCCTTGTTTCCCTCAAGGTAGTGTTTGCATGTAAATAAAATGGACATTATGACGTAGTATTGCTACACCGCCCACGATCAACCTTATGGCTATGCCTGAAGCCCCCCCTAGGACTGCTATGGCTTCCCAAACAATCTTCCAGTGCTGCCAGTCACAGATAATCAACAGTTTATCCGGACTTGTGAGTGCTCGCAAATTTGAATGAGCGTGTTGACAAAGGTTATAGTTACAGGTCTGCTTAGTCTTGCTCTAGCTTGCCTCTGCTCTCGCTGCTTTGTGGAGCCACATCCTGCCACTCTCTCAGCTTGTTTGCAGCAGTTCTGCGGAGTACCTGACCTGCTGCCGTTGCAGCTCTGGCCACACACTAGTGCTAGTGAAGACTTAGCACGGTACTGAACATTTGAGGGTATCTCTCCATGCCAATTGAAGCCTTGAGTTGCTGGCTTTGATGTTGCAGCTTGGCCATGTCAGACCTGTGGCTCAGCTGCACTGCAGCCAAAGCTTCAGTTCAGCCACAGAGTTGACATTCTCAAGCTGAAAACACAGATACGGGATGGGCTTGGGATTCACCCACCCATTCACCCGACCACTCACCCACTCAATTGTTGCAACAGCAATGTTTCAAACAGATGTGACTTCACAGTTTTGTGCAGGGAGCTAAGGTAGCTGCACCATGATGCCTGGGCGGCAGCATACGAACACAGGCTGTTGAAGACATGCATGGGGAGGTGGCAGGGCAAGCATACGCCAGGACAACAGCATGGACACAGCTTGTCCCCAGTTGCGCTTCCTTGTCCCCACAGTCAAGGGCCTGCAGACTGGTAGGTGCCACTACTTGCATTTGTTCCTTAACCTTGTGGTTCTATTACGGTCGTGTACTTTAAGAGAGCTCTTACTCAAGCAAGGACTTACTTTACATGTAGACGCATGTGATCGTGGCCAGTAGCAGCAAGCCCTTGGGAGCTGCAGCAAGTCATGCATGTTGTGTCATAAACCTTCCACCAACCCACCCCTTTCACTATAGCAGGCTATGCAAGGGCGCATTGCACAATGCCCTAGGTGCCTGAGGGCAGATCACCAGAACTTCCAAGCAGAGCAGCCCATAACTGTTGCATGCTGTTCATTTACAGTGCAACAGAAACCTGACACATCTCACATGGGCGTCGGGCAGTCCAATAGCCCACTAGCCTTCAAATTTATAGCCTTCAAATTTAGTCAATAGCAGTACAGTCAGCATTCAGATGATCTTGTAGAGTATGGGCGACATTGTAACTAAGTCGAGTATCAAGTTAAATGGGCAATTTTATGTTACATATCAAGCCCATAAGTATAGTACGGGCTGTATAGCTGTAGAGGGTGCACTGGATCCACAATCCGGATGCACTATTGCAAATGCAAGACTGAATGACTGACCACGATACAAAACTGTGTACTAGCCTTGGCTAGCTGCTTGTCCATTTGTGGCAGGTAACGTTACCACTGTGACTGTTGTACAGGCAAGCAATATGTAGTAATGTGTTGTGGATGACTGACCACAAAGACACAGTTCATTCACCCTTGCACCTGCATTTTGTCGATGATCAGCTGGTGCTGCAAGCAACATGGATACATAGACATACTCAAAGTCAATGCATCCATGGTCGCATGCAACACCAAGTCATTGCAGCTGCTGTTCATGATCTAGCTCTGCACAGCGCTGACAACAGAGTCAAAGAGTCACTCACCTGATACCATGATCAAAGTAGTAAGAAGGGCTGCAGGTCATATGCTGTCATCAGCTTCTGGTCAAGTTGCATGTAGAGCTTCAGCAAGCGCGATTGGTACTTTCACTAGGCTTCAGCAGTTCTGCGGCTCAGGCTGAGCAGCACAGCGTATCTGTTAAAGGAATTCCCATTCACATCGTAAGCGGTTCAGTGCAGACCAATGACCACAAACTTGTGCTCATTGGTCTGTACTGACGCGTCTATGCTGTCAATGGGAAGGCATCTGTTCACCAGCTTCACAAGTCTTGCGCACAAAGCACCTCACTGAGTCACATATCTGCATCTGTGCTTTTCTGCAAACACTGACAGGCTTGTGCAATGCACAGCAGATGTGTAGGAGTCAGAATCTGGGCCTTGCAGTTATGCATGAGTGGGAAGGCATCTCTTGCAACATCAAGCACTGTTGCCGGCTTGATTGCTGACTATAGTTGCTACATAGACCACTGCAGGTGGCATGGGGAGCTGCACATGCGCTAATCCATTCATTCATTCATTCATTCATTTGTTTGTTGATGTTCATTTTTTCAAAGTCAATCACTTTTTGGGCTCTACAGAACTTGCAAATGCTAATTGACCAGAAATGATTTGCATGCGTGGACAAGACATCTTCAAGATCTTCTAGACAACGAATCAACGAATGCTGGCTGTGCAGTACTGATGACTTACCCATGGCTGCACCCCTTGGCTGTTTCCATGCGAAGACTTGAGTACTGCGCAGCATAGTTATGAGTAGCATGTCCCCATGTGATTCAGGTCTCACATGTACATACCTTGCAGCATCTATGGCTCACGGTGATGGCTTCAGGCTGCCAATTCAGGAGGCTCTCGTTACGACTGCTGAAAAGCGTAATATTCTTGGTTTTTCTTATCTTGCAGCACTTGCATGAGCCCTTGATGTTGTAGCGCTACTTGACCATTCAAGCTCTCTGTGCTCCAAGATATTCCACGGATCCTGAAACCTGTGCTTGTTGCTCAACGCTGTGTGCTCTGCTGCAATGCAACAGATGCATAGCTGTAAAAGCACTTTGGACATGGTCCTCTTTCTGTCTCAAATGTTCTCAAGATCAACAGCCTTGCAAGAGCAGTTGCCAAGATCTTGGCTACTAGACACAAAGCTGCTTTGTATTGCGTTGTCTCCTGCTACATGGCACGCAGTACTGTCTGTTCAGAGTTGTCAAAGTTGTGAAGCTTCAGCTTGCCAGTGCCGGTCAAGCCAGCAGCAGCTGTCTTCAATTGTGTCTCAGCTTTACATGGCCTTTGGCATGTCTAGCAGCGACGTTTAGATTAGTGTAGATTAGTGTAATGCAAAAGTACACCCCTGCTCAGTTAATCGCTCATCCATTCACCCACCCACCCTCTTATTCAAAGTCTATTTTGACCTGTTTCATCTGTATCAGGCTTGAATTCAAAGGGAAGAAGCTGCACAGTCTGAAGAATGTCAGTGACAGCTCTGCTTGAGCTTGAAATGCTGGAAAAGCTGCAAAGCAAGGACATCCTGTTTTGAACCAAGTCTCTTTCTACCAGATGTGAGTAAAAACATGGGAATTGCATCATTGAGATCTTCTGATTGTGAAATTCCCAGTACCGGGCAACGGCTGGCTGTCTAACATGTGGCAGATCTGTGTCTGACAACAAGTTGATTACAGTGCTAAGAGAGTTGAGATTGAGATCATGGATCGTTTGAAGTTGTCACTTGACTGAGATTATAATTAGGTCGAAGATGCAGTGACATGACGGGGTGCATACCTGCTGAAGCTCTGCGCAACCAAAGCAGTCACTATATAGATATATGTGCCAGGTCAGGCTGGAACACAGATACAGTTTGGCTCATGGTCAGCCTAGCTGTAGCAACAAAGTCAGCGCACATCCAGTTCATCATCAAAGCTGCTGTGCCTGCTGTGTTGTCTTCAAAGGCCAGCCATGATATTCACGTACAGATCAGCAAAGTAGCGCAAGCAGTTGCAGCTGGCCACCTGCCAATCTTATGTTTACTCACACTCGCACATTTGCTCGCTTTGTCACCCACTCACTCATCCACCGACCTGCTCACTCAACTGCAGTGTTCCAAACACTCATGACTTCACAGTGTTGTGCAGGGAGCTAAAGTAGCTTCATCCTAATGGTTGGGAGGCAGCACATGGAGACAAGCTGTTGAAGGCATGCATGGGAAGGTGTCAGGGCAAACATACACCAGGACAACAGCAAGACCATGCAGTGAGCTTGGCAGAGCCTGTGTTGGCATTTTCTACTTTCCAGTCACACTGCGTGCTTCACAATCAGGGGCATAGCAGGCACATGGCTTGGCCCATGGGCTGTAGACTGGTAGGCACCATCATCTACATTCATCACGTTTTTAGCACGTGATAAATGAAGATAGCTGGATGACTAATTTACCGCAAAGACCCTGCATGCTTCTTGCAGACAAAAGGTTGTTGTTCACCTCGTGCGAATCCCTTGATTGTGTAGCGCCCACGCT
>JAABUP010006819.1_pt1 | contig 15866 bp, 19 predicted proteins | sample 5559201 | NCBI WGS metagenome assembly JAABUP01 (sample SAMN10711887, study PRJNA513373) | rock metagenome | isolation source: Antarctica rocks | place: Antarctica
CGCGCCTCGAGCGCGGGGCTGCCGCCGGCCGAGGGCTGTGCCGCAAGAGCTTGTGGCGGCACACGAGAACGGGCAGAGCGCTTGTCAAACACATGCGAGCCGCGCAGAGGAGGAGCAGGCTCTGTGCCTGCCCACGCCGCATGCATCACCACGCAAGCATTCCTTACCGAACGCTGGGCGCTCCGCCGCTGCGCACCGCACACGCGCATGGCAGGTCGCGGTGCTTGTCAGGCCGTTCTCACGGCGCAACATGCATGAGGTGCAGATAGAGTGGGGTACCCGGCGTGCGTGCGGTGCCGAGCAGGTGTAGGGTAGGGTAGGGACGCACCTGGTTGGTCACAACGACCGGGATGCGAAACGTCTCGGCCAGGCGCTTTAGCGCCGCTGCCTGCGCGCCTGCCGCCGCAGTGCCCCAGGGGTAGGGTTAGGGGCCCTAACTTAGGGCGTGATGCTCGCGCGCTCGCCGCGTGATCTCCCCGCGCCTGGCAGCCGTTGCAGGGGGATGCTGCTCTGCAGCCTCGCTGCAGCTTGGCGCCGCCCCCAAAGCATGCCCTGGAACTTGTTGCTGTCTCACGGCTGCGTGTCGCGCTCGCGGAGCGCCGAGCGCAGGCCATGATGCAGAGCACAGGCTGTGTCGGCTCTTGCCTCCCTTGCGGCGGGGCGGCTGGTGAGCAGGGGCGGGCGTCGGCCCGGGGCGGGTTGGGCCGCAGGGCGGCCGCGGCGCACCGAGGGCCTGCTGGCGCTCGGGCAGCTGCGCGGCGCCAAAGCCTGCGCGCGCGAGCGCGGCGATGCTGTCCACGACCACTAGGCGCACGCCGCGCTCGATCACCGCCGCCTCCAGGCCCTGCAGCAGTGCGAGCAGCTCCGGCGCGCCCGCCGGCGCAACGACCAGCACGCGCGCCGCGAGCGCGTCGCCGTCAAACACGCCGGCGCCCGCGCGCGTGGCCGCCAGCTCGACCAGGCGCCGCGCGGAGAACTTGCGCTCCGTGTCGATGTACAGCACCTGCACGCAACATCCTACCCTAACCCTAGCATCTATGCATTTCGCCACAGGCAGCGACCGCACCCGGACCGACCTCTTTGGCTGGCCAGGCGTGGGAGGCTGCGCTGCGGGTGCCGGACGCGCCTGGCCGCGCGCCGCCGCGGCGGCGGCCCGCTAGCGCCTGGGTCCCAGGGCTGGGGGAGGGTCGGCGGGCGCGCCTGGCCGTGCGACGCGCCGCCGGCGTCCAGGAGCGCGGACGCGGCCAGCATGAGGCAAAGCTGCGACTTGCCGACGCCCGCTGGCCCGACCAGCTCCGTCACGCTGCCGCAGGGCACGCCGCCGCGCAGCGCCGCGTCCAGCGCCTGCCGCCGGCGCCGCGGCGTCGGGGCCAGGCCCAACAACCCTGACCCTGAATCTGCATGTGACTGTGATGGTGCTGCCGCAGGGCACGCCGCCGCGCAGCGCCACGTCCAGCGCCTGCAGCTGGCGCCGCGGCGTCGGGGCCAGGCCCGACAACCCTGACCCTAAACCTGCATGCGGCTGATGGCGCTGCTGGCGGGCGCGCCGGCAGCGCGCGGCGCCGGCGCGCGGCGGCGCGCGCTGCCGCGGGCGCGCCGCCTGGCCAGCGCCCTCTGCACCGGGTGCCCTCTGTCCCAGCTGATGGGCCAGTACTGTGATTGTCGGGACACAGTGCTTGTCAGGACACAGTCTCGTGCCCTGGCAGGGCATGCTGGCGCATGACGCCTCACACAAGCGCCAGCAGATGTTTTGCTGCTGACATGCACATGCTGCCCAGCGTGGCGCTGCCTCGAAACCAGGACACGCGCAGCGGCAGCAGCCGCTCAGCACGCATGAGCAAGCTGTGCATGCGCCTGGCAGGGCTGCGTAATAAATCATAGCGGGTGTGACGGGAGCGCAGCGCCGCCCCTTCAGGACCCCACCTGCAGGCCGGTCGGCAGGTACAGGCGCTGCGCGCGCGCCTGCTGGTGCAGCTCCAGCGCCTGGCGCGGCGCGTGCGGGGGCCAGGGGTGATGCCAGAGGTTGCGCATGACCTTGCCGGCTTTGAGGTGTTTGTTGCCGTCCACGGCCGCTCGTGACAGCAGTGGAGGCACCAGCACTGTCAACGGGCTGGCGCATCACATACCATACGCTTGAGGCTGCGAGTGCAGAGGTTGCTGCACCGTGAGGCACCGTAAGGTGCACGGCTAGCTCCAAGAGCCAGCAGACCGACCTCTGCTTCAGGCAGGGCGGAGCAGCCCACCGTGCTCGGCTCCCCCACCACACTGCGGCTCACAGCGAGCAGCAGCGCGCTGGCCGCGGCCGGCGCGACATCGAGCATCTCTGTGAGTTCCAGCTGTGACAGCAGCAGCACATCACGCGCTGTCTGCCGCACACCGCGCAGCAGCTGAGTGTCTTTGCAGGTGTATTGAAGTGTGCATTTGGGAGCCGTGAAGCGACAGAGCTTGTCTTTTGCTGACCCGCAGGCTTTTGCTGTGCAGACGCTCGAGCAAAGCATTTTCCAGTCCCAGGCGCGTCAGTGCGCGTGTGCCCATGCGCGCTGCTCTCGCGTTCAAGATGCTGCTGCTTGTCGAGCTCGCACCCCAGAACAAAGTGCGTGGAAAGCTACAAGCAGGGCGTTGCTTGCAATGGACTGATTCGACTACTGCTCGCCACGCTACTGCGGCCAGGCTGCAAGGCCGCGCACGGCTTAAAGCAAGCCACACGTACTCTGATGAGGCCCCTCATCGTGCCAGGAAGGCCGGCTTGTGATGGCCATGGGCAAACCCTGAAGGTAACCGCTGCACTCAGGTCGACTGCGCCAGACCTGCATGCTCGAACATGGGAGCAGCATTGGGCGCTATTTATAAGGCTTGCCTGCTGCAAGAAGGTTGAACGAACCTTCTCTGGGCTGCTGACAACAACACGCACGTAGGTCAAGTGTGGGCCGACAATTGCACTCCAAGGTTTGACAAGCAACTAACCAGCCTGGTTGTCTCTGTGCAATTTGGGCCTGCAATTCCATCTAAGCGTCCTGGTTTGTGACGTCAGATGCTAAACGCACATACGTGAACAGCACATATGTGAGCACCAGCATGGCTGGCTGGCTCAGAGATTACGCGCCGATGCAATACATGAAAATTCGGCAATGGCTTCTACTGTTACGCAATCCTGCCTAAGCACCTTGGCGCTTGGTGGGACAATACAGCGCTGCTCACAACATGCCATGACAGGCTCCGTCCCGCGCCATTGCCTTGTCGCCGCAAGAAACATGTATGCCAGTGCACCCCGCAGGCTCTGACCAACTTGCCATGCTCAGATACGAGTGCCTGCTGAAAGCTGAACTCTTCATGCGAAGGGACTTCACGTCCGCGTCCTAATCAAAGCCGCCTTGCGCCCCATCTCCTCAACTACCGAGCAAGCACAGAGGTCTTGAAAATCCAGGGAAGCATGAGCCAGTTTTCAAGCACCCGCCAAGCAAGCATAGAGGCCGGTTATGGGCTGCAGCCCTGCTGACGCACACAGAGGTGCCTGGCGCGCCAGCGTGCGCCGCTGCAGCGCTGCGCCTGCATCTAAGGTATTGCCGGACGCCGTCAGGCGTCTGAGGCCACCATCAGCGGAGCACAGCGCTGCCCGCCGCCCGCCACCTCGCCAAGCAGAGTGAGCCTAGCTGCCCACCAGGCACACGTAGAGCTCGCCCTCGCCGGTCGCGGCGTTCCCGATGCGCACAAAGGCGCCCTGGCGCGCCAGCGTGCGCTGTTCGGGCGCGGCGCCCACGCCCGAGCTGTTGCCGGACATCGCCAGCAGGCTGAGCACGCCGCTGCCCGTCGCCCACGTGCCCGCCTCTACTGTGGTGTTGGTCAGCGCGCCGCCCGCGCGCACCGTGTATGCCCTGCGCGGAGCGAGCCGGGAGCTGGTACGTGGGTGTATGGGCATTGCGCCGACCTTGTTGCAAAGTCATGTTCGACACACTCTGTTGCCCGTGCATGAGCGATGCTGCCGCCAGAAGTGCACCACATGCAGGTCAGCAGAACCCGGCGCGCTGTTGAGCCGCGGTTCTACACGCCGTACGCACAGTGGCCAGCATCCGCTCGAGCATGCGTGGCACCTCGCACCCGCAGCGGTGCTGGTGGCTGCGCGGGCGTGGGCGCGCGCCTGCTGTACGAGCCGCCGGCAGCAAAGCTGATCGCGTCCGAGTGCAGCCCGTCGGGCTCCTCCTCCTGGCTGACCAGGCGGTGGCCGGCCAGCAGGGCGTCCCAGTCCACCGGCCCGGGCCCCGGCGGCAGGGCCTGCAGCTGCGCCGGGTCCAGGCCTGCAGCCGAGCGCTGCTGCTCAGCAGCCCGCCAGGCGGCCAGCCGGCCTGAGTCACACTCTATAGCCAGCTCTTGCAGGGGCGCCTTGGTCATGCACTGAGGTTGAGACAGACGAGCTTCCGCAAAGCCTTAGCATGGAAGTTTCCTGGCACTGAGTGGCGCAGGAGCTTGATGCCCAGGGGCCTCGCTGTGCTCCTCCTGCCGCACGACCTTGCATCCTGCTCCTCACTCGCAGCATTGCGTAGCTGTCGGCAGCTTGTGCTCGGGCGCGACATGAACAGCACGAGCGACCGCCGCGCACCTTCCAGCGCGGCGTCCAGGCGCTCAAGCGTCCAGCGTGCGCCGGTGAGCCCGCCGCCGAGCACGGCGAGGAGGAGGGTCTGCATGACGCACAGGGCGGCCACCAGCAGCAGCGGCGTGCGCGCGCCGCGCTGCCGCGGCGACAGCAGGCCGCTCTGCGTGGAGAGCGCGGCCGGCTTGTGCGGCGTCATGCTCTCGGTCGCCTCGTCCTCCACGCGGCCCCACTGGCTGCGCGGGCGCGGCAGAGGTGCGCGAGAGCGGTGGCGGGCATAAAAGGGAGAGCCCGCATAACATGCAAGGCTCAACAGTCTGCGAGCGCACCTGAGCATCGCAGCCCCACTGCTGCGGCGTACTGAAGTCTCTCCGTGGAGGTTGACAGGGAGCGTTTCACGGAACTTCTTGATCAACGCAGAGTCGGCACCCGAGCTTGCGCTGCCGTGCCCTTGATCAGACGCACGAACGTGCTGTACAGCGAGCAGGTACGTGCAGCTGTGTGCTGCGCCTGCAGCGTCAAGCAAAGTGGTCCACCTTCCACTGCTCACCCTGCCTTCCCTGTGTTGTGCACGTGTTGTGTGCGCGTGTGTTGCGCATGAGTACGCACGACAACTTCGACATTATCTACTATTCTCGGCATTCTAGTGCTTCGTGGGCCACCCCTGCATGCCCAAAGCACAGCAGGGTCCCAACTACCCTCAGAGCATTTTTTTTCGACGCGGGCTTTGGGAGAACGCCCGCCTACGGCCTGCTCGCGCGTCCTGCTGGCTCGCGCCCGGACATGCCTTCCCACGCTGCCTCACCACGTCACACACACCCAGCACTGCCAGCACACCTCCAGCCTTCGCCTTGTACGCCGCGTGCTGTTGTCCTCGTCACACACAACAGCCCATGCCCGCAAAGGTGCCCAGGCAACTGCGCCTGCGACGCAGTCATGATGGCCAGCGCGCGCGGGGCGTGCAGGAACCCCATGAAAGTCAAGCGCCGAAACCAGGGCCGCAAGCCTGCCGGCCTGCGCGCGTCGCTGTCCAGATGGCGTGAGGCGCACCCTGCAGATGCCTAAAGCGCAGGCTGTCGCGCTGGGCAGCAGCTTTCCTGCGTGGTGCATGATGTCGAGTTACGTCATGCCCAAAGCTGCGTTCTTGCTGTCACATCGGGTCTTGCCTGAGTCTGCATAGGGCACTGGCTCTGTGTGCCACATCGCTAGATCCTGCAAGCGGCAGCAGCACCCAGGGCAGCCTGATTGCTGGGTGCCGTTCTGCACAAATCTGTCTGCTGATGTCTGAAGACTCTGCGGCGCGTGATGGGCCAGAGGCTGCGTCCCTCGCGCATCCAGTGATCAGGCTGGCCGTCTCCTTCCTGCACGGAGGCCCCATGGACCCTGTGCTAGCATCCAGGCGTGCACCCATGAGCCTCCTGCACCGCATGTGAGGCCCGAAGGCTGCCTGCGACAGGCCGAGTGGCAGGTCGTGAGGGCCCGGGCGTGCCGTGCTGGCATGCTGCACAGTCATGGCCCATGACTCGCTGCAGACATGGTCTCAAACAAGGCGCTTGTGGAAATGCCTTGCGCTGCATGTCCCGGCCTGCGTCATGCTGTGTCTGATGCAGGATGGGGCCGCGCATGCTCGTGATGCTCACCATGCTTGTGATGCCCACAGAGAGCATGCGAATACCCCTTGTGGGACATCGTCTGCATGTCAAGCAGGCAGCCTGCTGCCCGTGATGCAGCACAGGAGCCTCGCGACACGGCCTGCCGGTAGCAGTGTTGCTCAGCGGTTAGCAAGGATGACATGCCCGAAGGGCTTTGCCTGTCCCCTTACAGACTGCAGACAGCATGCATGTGAAGCTGGCTGCCCCGCGCCCATGTGTGCAGCACAGGCATGAGCATGCCAAACAGTGGATGACTGGCTGCATGTTTTCATAGGCTCTGAGCTGCTGGCATGCGCGCTGTGTGGCCCGCGCATGTGCAGCATGTAGCGTGACAGGTCAAGGGAGGACGTGGAATGTAAGTCCGCATGTATCAGCCAAACCCTAGATCAACCCCCGCGACGCACCTGCTGCTGTCGGCGGTGCCGTGCCTGCGTTTGCCGAAGCCGGCTGCAGCCACCCCACCGCAGCACCCGCCAGCAGCGCAGCGACACCTGCGGCGCATGACAGCGCATCCCCGGCCGCGCCAGCCTGCAGCCTGGCGACAGGCGCGGCAACACCTCCCGCGCCTGCGGCCGACGCGGGTGGCACGGCCCTGGCTTTCAGCCGCACATGCTTGCCAAGCTGCGGCAGCTCCTAGCTGCAGCGCCTGCGAAGGCGGCCGCAGCTGATTTGAGCGCAATCCCGAGAACAGCCGCGAGGCGGACGTGCGCCGCAGCAAGCTATGGGCGGAGGCTGTAGGTGCTGCATGCAGCAGCTGGAGCAGCTTGGCGCGCACATGCGGCTCAAAGCCGCTCCCGCCGCTGCTGCAGCCCGCGTCCGCCGCAGGCGCGGGCGGTGTCGGCGCGCCTGCCGTCAGGCTTGTTGCGGCCGTGGTCGCGGCGTCGCGCGCCGCGCGCGTCCTGCGCCGCCGGCGGGTGCGGCCGGAGGGCTGCTGCAGCCGTCTGCAGCGCCGGCAGGCGCGGACTGCGCCGCCTTGAGTGTGGTCGCCGCACCTCCACGGACTGCTTGTACGGGAACTTGGTGCGCGACGTTGCGTCGAGCAGTGGAGGCCGGCCCGCCTGCGGGGCCGGCGCAGGCACCTCGCGCCAGGTGAGGCCCTGCACTCCCGCCCGGCACGCCGCTGGGTAGACTTTGACTCGACATGCAGGCCTTCGCGTTTGCCTTCAAGTTTCTGCACCATTGGCGGCTCGCCCACCAACAAGCGCGCCTGTTGTGCAACGGCGGTGTCAAAATGCTGAGGCGCGGGATTGCAGGGCCACACCTGGCGCGAGGTGCCTGCGCCGGCCCCGCAGGCGAGCAGGCCTCCACTGCTGGACGCGGCGGCGCTCATCCAGTTCTCGTACAAGAAGTCCCTGGAGGTGCGGCTACCATGTTTATTGTGTTTCACAGGCTGAAGGTGTAAGTCTCAGCCTGTGCTCAAGTGGCAGTAGCTGTTGCACGCAAGGCTGCGTTAACAGCATTGGAGAGCGCTGCCGGCAAATTGTTCAGCAGTGCATGAATGAATAATAGCCAGCATGCATGTTGGCTGGATCATATGCCGATGGCCGCAGGCGCGGACAGGGCCGCCTTCGGCAGGTACGCCGCGCGGCTGCTGCAGTCCCCTGCTGCGCCCGCATTCCCGGTCGACGCGCTCGCCCCTGCGGCATACTTGGCAGGGGCAAGCGCAGGGGCAAGCGCATACTCGGGGAAATTTTTTTTTGCTCAGCAGCGGGCTCCACCTCAGCCTTCCCAAGTCAGCGGCCGCCCTGGGGGTGTCAGTTGTGGCTGCGGGGCCGCGGCAGGCGGCTGACAGGCATGCATGCCTTGTCTGCTTGGTGGCTGTGCCATGGCTGAGTGCCCCACTGCGCGCGCAGGCACCTGCGTCATAGCATTGTGCAACCCATGTAGCCCACGCCGCAGAGCAGCTTCAAGCGCAAAGTACCAATTGGGTGGTGCTGGCGTTATCGCCACCCCTGACAATCGAGCCAAGCGGGTTATGCCTGGCGTGAGCACGCCGTCTCTGTCATTTTGTAGACTAGAGGGACCGTTTGCGCCACATGCAGCGTCGCCTGTGGCATCCAGCTCCTTCAACTTGCAGGCTGCAAGTATGGGAGCGCGTAAGGATTTGCTGTGTTGTGGTGTTGTGGCACAGCCACCAATCAGACAAGGCATGCATGCCTGTCTGCCGGCGGCCGCAGGCCCCGCAACCGGCGCGGCGGCCGCCGCCGCAAAGTAGTACGTCGGCGCGGCCTGGCGAAGCGGCCCCCCGGCGCGCTCAGGGCGGTCTCCAAGTCATGTGGCCACAAAGCGATGCCGGTGAGCCCTGCGGCGGGCGAGCACGCTCGCATGAATCATGCAGCGCATGGCGACGCAAGCCTTGCGGGTATCAGTCATGGCTGCGGGGCGGCGGCGGGCGGCTGATAGGCATGCATGCCTTGTCTGCTTGGCGGTTTGCGCCTCAAAGTGAGCATAGTCACAGCACAATAACCCTGACATGTTCCCATGCTTGCACCCTGCAAGTTGCAGGCGCAGGCTGCCACAGGCGACGCTGCATGTGGCCCAAGCGGTCCCTCTGGTCTACACAAGTGAGAAACATGGCGTGCTCCTTTTTGGACTGTTGCTAGTTGCCGACGAAAGTTTGGCAAGTAGTCTTACAAGGCCATGCATTGTTGCGTAAATGTACGGGGTAACTGTAACGCTTGAGCATATAACGTTCTGGTCTAGCGCTCACAGGCCTATAGTGCACTGCACTGATCCCACCTACCTGGGTGCTGGGCAGCACCACAGCCTGATAAGCGCAACACATAGCATACTGGCAGCACACAGCCCTAGAACATGCTTCCTACCCATGCGCATGGAGAGCGCGAGCCATGAGCAAAGTCAAAGGCACTGTCAATTGTGTTCAACCTATGTCAAACCAGACATATGGGCACCGCGGCCGCAAAGGCCCAATGCCTCACCAGCAAATCTACTGGGCGGCAAATCACACGTGCTCACGCCAGGCAAAGCCAGCATTGGCCCAGTCGTCAGGGGTGGGTAAGATCGCCAGCACCATGGGCTCGGTATATCACGCTTGATCAGCCGTCCGCTGGGTGGGGTAAATGAGCTGCAGTGAACGTTGACGTGGGTGCCCTGCGTGCGCAACGGGGCGCTCAGTGCACTGTCTACCCAAGTCTTCAGCATGTGTGGCCACACTGTAAGTAATTCAGTGATATATACGCATACAGCTGTGCAGCGGCTGTCATCCGCACGTGCACACCTGCTCTGTGCGCATATTGAGCGCAGTGCACATATGGGTATGTGGCGTGCAAATACATGTACATGTTCAATACAAAAGGGGAGATGTAAGCCATCTTTGCACATCACTTTGCTAGCGCCAGGGCTCACCCGCATCGCTTGCGGCGCCACGCACTGCATGTTCATACGAGCGCGCTCGCCCGCGGGACGAACGGCGGAGCGTCAGCGCGCAGACCGCTGCTGCGCTTGGGCGCCGCGGGGAGCGCAGCCCGCGGCACAAACGGCGGCGCCTCCGCACGCAGCTTGCTGCAGGGCACCTCCGCCGCCGCGCGGTCGCCGGCGCCCAGGGCAGCCGTGGCTGTCTCTGGGCGCGCGTCTGGAGCAGCAGTAGGTGCCGCGTGCAGCAGCTGCAGGAGCTTGACACGGACGTGCGGCTCAAAGCTGCTCCCGCCGCTGCTGCTGCCCGCGTCCGCCGCAGGCGCGGGCGGCGTCGCTGCGCCTGCCGCCACGGGGCAGGCTGGCGCGGCTGGGGACGCGGCGTCGCGCGCCGTGCTTGACGCTGCGCCACTGGCAGGTGCGGCAGGGGTGCTGCAGCAGCTGCCCGCATTGGTTGCAGGCGCGGGCGGCGTCGGCGCGCCTGCCGCCAGGCTTGTGGTGGCCGACGACGCCGCGTCGCGCGCCGCGCTCGTTGCTGCGCCGCCGGCGGGTGCGGCAGGGGGCTTGCAGCGGCTGTCTGCGGCGGCCGCAGGCGCGGGCGGCGTCGGCGCGCCTGCCGCCAGGCTCGTCGTGGCCGGTGGCGCGGCGTCGTGCGCCGCGCTCGTCGCCGCGGCGCCGGCGGGTGCGGCAGGTCGGCTGCAGCGGCTGTCTGCGGCGGCGGCAGGCGCGGACAGCGCCGCCTTGAGCAGGCGCGCCGCGGGGGCGAGCGCCCACTCGGGGAAGGCGTGCGCGGCAGCGCTCTCCTTGGTGTCCTTGGCCGCGGCATCGGGCGGCAGCGGCGGGGTGCCGACCGGGGCGCGGGACTTGACCTCGGCGATGCCCGTCGCCAGGTCGCTGGCTGGCGCGGCCGCGGGTGCCGTGTCCAGCGTTGCGGCCGCGGGAGCGGCGGTGATGTCAGCTGCGCCGGCCGCGGAGGCGCGCGACGCCTGCAGCAGAAACGCCGCAGGGTGTCAGTGCCGTGCCCTGAGCATGCACAGGGTGGCTTGTGCATGTCGCTGCGCACTTTGCCGGCAGCGCTCTACCAACACTGGAAGGCACCGCAGCCTTGCATGCAACAGCGCTTGCCACTCAAGCACAAGCCTGAGACATACACCTGCATACACCTGCAGCCTCCGAACATGTGAGCATGGTGGCCGCACCTCCAGGCAGTTCTTGTAGGAGAACTTAATCAGGGCAGCCGCGTCCAGCAGCGGGGGCCTGCCCGGCTGCGGGGCGAGCGCGGGCACCTCGCGCCAGGTCAGGCCCTGCAATCCCGCACGGCACGCCGCTGAGCAAACTTCAACTATATGCGCACGGCCATCGTCAGCAGCGAGGTTACTTTGTGCAGCACTCAAGCAGCGCTGGTTGCGCATAGCATAGGCTCGCTGCACCTGACAGACATTGCTGAAAGCATAGGGCAAAATGCACTGCACCCAGGCAACAAGGTCGTGACAGGGCAAGCAGCAGCACCTTGCCGTTGTCTTGCGCCTCGTAGCGGTATGTCCACTTCATGGCCTTGCCCCTGCGCATTGGCCGCACATGGGGTCAGAAAACATCTGGTTGTGCACTTGTGTCAGTCCTGCAGCCTCAGCGCCTTACCACCCCTGCAAGCACTGCCTGTGACGCTCTGCTGCAACCTGACCTCCGCAAGCATGCCGTTCCTGACAAGTGCCGTCCGGAACGATGCCACAAGCAACGAAAATGGCGTGGGGCACGCGCACTCATCGAAGCGGAGGCGCTCGATGTCAACAGTCTTCCACCCATCCGCGCACCTGCGCCGGGTGGGCACGTTCAGTGAGTGCCCTGACGGTGTGACGCCCATGCCGCGGGATTGCCACCACGGCGGGCCGCACCGCCGTGCGGGGTGCCTGGTGTGCAGCACTTGGTGCGTGAAGGCCGTGCTGTGCCACTTTAGCGGTAGCCAGCAGCCAGTGCTGCGGACAGACATCAACGGCAACATAACAAGATGTCGCCCCAGGCACCCGCAGTGGGCACCACAACATGCCAGCAGTCCACAGACCTGGCGCTGAGAGTTACAGAGGACACACAACAGCTTCAGCGCCGGGGCTCACCCGTCCAGCGAGCAGCGGCGCCAGTCCATGGTGCCAGCCACTGCAGTCATGTTGCAGGGGCGTATCCAAGCAGGCGTGTCCCACCAGCAGGCTCCAGGATCCAAGGCTGCAAGGCTCGTTTGGCTCCAGGATGTGTGAGGGGCTGCACTTCTGAGCACAAGCCCTCAGGGGTTACGGGAGTGAGCAAGGGTGCCTGGGCTGAAGGGGACGCCTGAAAATGCATCGTTTAATCGCCTCGCTGGGCACTTGGTAGCGGGAAAGATACCAGCTTTGCAAGACCACCGCAAGCGGCCAGTTGCAGCGCGGAGCAACGATGGCGATGCGCGGGAGGCCTGTCTCCTGGTCCAGTGTGCAGTGTCCCACCTTGCCTGCCTAGTGTCATGTCGCAAACGCCCGCCACTAGGCAACCGAGGCTGCGAGTATGCGGCGGGCTCCACTGGGGCGTCGTGCGCGCCCCGCCGCCAGCAGGCAAGGTGGGACACAACGTGCGCTCGGGACCAGGACGCAGGACTGCAGCAGGGTCGAGCCCCAGGTCCGGAGGGGCTGTCGCGAGCCCTCTTTCGCCCCTGACCACTGGGCGTGCCTGCAAGCGGCGGGCCAGGCACGCCGCCTCGCGCTTGATGCGGCGCCTTCGGCGGCTGTAGCACGTGTCGCACACGCACTTGCAGACCTCCAGCACACCGGCAGTTACGAATAGTGGTTTCACTTGCAAGTTGCGGTGGTCCCTCAAACGTGGCACTCTTGTGCGTGCACAGCAAGAGTCGGCCTCGCTGCCGGCTGGCTGCTTGCAGCAGGGCTGGCTCGCGCCATGTGCGCAAGGGGAGTGCCACTTTGCAAGACCTTTCAAGCTGTCGTTGGCACCGCACTGCGGCGACGGCCATTGCGTGGGAGAGCTGCAAGTGCGTGTAACCCGTGCTACAGCCGGCGGAGGCGACGTATGCAGCGCGGTGTGGCGCACCTGGCGCGCCACTGTTCACTCGGCGGCAGCGGCCACGGCGAGGAGTGTGTGCGCGCGACGCTTGGTGCAATCTCTGGCGCGCCCAGCTGACCTTGTCGGGGGCTGGAGGGAGGCTCGCCGATGGAGGATACTTGCCCCGATCGTCTACGAGCGGGGTGGAGGGATCTCTGCGGCAGCAGCGTGCTTTATATGTCATATACTAGGAGTGTGCTGTACCGTACCCACGCACACCTGCTTGCTTAATGGCAGGAGTGGCGCACAACGTGCGGGCGCCCAGCCTGCTGGTGGCGCCGAGCAGCGCAGGGAGCTGGCCGCCAGGGGAACGGGGCCCTGCGCAAAGGCAGCATGCGTGCGTGCGAAGCATTTTGTGGCGCACATCGCTGCGCCCCGGAGGGCCGACCGGCCGAGCGGTCTGTGATCTGCTAGCCTGTTCACCATAAGAGGAACGGCAGACGAGCCGTTGCAGTCGGTGTGCTGCCTGCAGCTGCCGCTGGTGCTTCAGGCTACGCTTTTAAGACAGGAAGTCATCAATACTGCTGAATCTGCTGGCAACATCTTGTGTTTGCTCGGCAACCCGAGCAAACACAAGATGTTGCCAGCAGATTTTGCAGTGTTGATTACTTCCAGTCTTAAAAGCGTAGCCTGAAGCACCAGCGGCAGCGAGGCCGCATGTGGAACGGCCGGGCGCCCTGTGATCTGCTAATCTGTGTCTTCTCTCTACAGCTGGTTGGTGTTTGGTGTGCTGGGCGCCTGATGTGGTAACATTGAACGTGCCAATCCTTCAAGCTCATCTAGTTGTGCCTGGTCAGGCCTGGTCTCCTGATGTTTTTCCAGTCTGTGATATATCTTGTGGTCTCTTACCTGCCTGTCCGGTTGACCAGCTGGCCAGCCCTTCAGTGTAAAATGTGGCATGCTGTTACGCTTATGGGTGCATCGGAGCTGCGACGGGCTCACCGAACACCAGCAGCCGGCTCCCACATGTGCATGCACAGTTACAGCCCTGTACATAAAAGGCCCTGCCAAGATATATCGGCCGGGCGGCCAGTGCCAGTGGCCCTGCCTGCAGCAGCTGTGGGCAGAGGTGCCAACGTCAGTTCCAGGGGCTGCTGCGCCTTGCCTGAAGGCTTGTCTAGTATAATATAAGTGCAACTGCCTGAACCCCTTAAAGCTCTTGCCTACAAAGTACATCCCAATGTATGCTGAGTTGCCTGTGTGCCTGATAGCCGCTTGACCCACCCCACGCCTAAGCAGCCCCAGCTGGCTCATGCAGGCTTGTTGCACTTCAGCACAGACCATGCACGCGCTCTTACCACGGCGGGCACCCGCAGCATGGAGGCTGGTTGAGCGGCTCACAGTCACAAGACGTCCATGCGCTGAATATACATCAAGGCTGTGTCTGCTGCAGGGTTGAAAGCGCGCACGCGCCCCGGACGAGCGCTACTCGCCCCGCAAGCGCCCGTAGCACATCGAGTACGCGGTTGCGACGCAGACGACGCCGCCGAACAGGTTGCCGAGCGTAACCGGCAGCAGGTTGCGCAGCAGCAGGTCCGCGACCGACACCGGCGCGCCCAGCGCCATGCCCATGGGGATCATCCACATGTTGGCGATCTGCGCGCGGCCGAGCGCCCGGTGAGATATCGCACCGGCTCATACGTGACATCTGAACCTCCTGATTTGAACCCCCCCCCCCCCCAAGCCGCGGACAGCTGACTCATGTTGGTGCCCCCGCAGCATTACACCCGCATGCCGCAGAGCGCCCTGCCGGTCGCCAGCACCGCTCGGGGCCCCGACTCCCGCGCGCGCGGGCGCGGGGCGCCCCGGCCACGGGGCGCGCCGAGTGCTCCAGGCCCAGCGCGACAAACGCGGAGACCGGGAACCAGGCGCCCAGCGCCTTGCCGGGCAGCGACGCGGCCGCGCCCGCCTGCCACACCGCGATGCACACCAGCCAGTTGGCCAGCACGCCGCGCGCGAACGCCTGCACGCGCGCGCGCGTGCCCCTCTGCCCCGCGCGTTCCTGGCGCGCCTCGTCTCGACTCAGGCACGACACCCCCAGACGCGAGGGCAGGCACCGAGCGGGGCATCACAGGCCTTGCGGTCGCCACGCCGCGCGCGCCCGCACAGGACAGGTGAGGCGGCAGCAGCGGCCAAGGCGCCATGCGTGCCATTGGAGAGCCCAGCCAACGCATCATCACGCCCCATGCGCCATGCACACAGGCCGCCACCAAGCAGTGGGCTGCCAGGCAGCCGCCCCGCCCCGGGCTGGCGCGCCGCCGCCGCCACGGCATCCTGGCGCGCCTGGCTGAAGCTGAGCGAGGTCTTTGCGACGGCCACGGCGGCCGGCGCCTGGGACGCGGCCATGGCGCCGCTCGCGGCGACCAGCGCCACCAGCGCCACAGAGCCCACGAAGTTGCCCGCGTAGGAGGCCAGCCAGTTCTTGATGAGCTGCCCGGGCGTGGCCTTGCCCTCGTACATCTGCGCGGCGGCGCCGCTCGTCGGCGCTGGGCGGGAGGCCGCGGCTTTGTGACCTGCTGTTGAGGCATCACCTCCTGCTCCACAGGGCCTGGTGTGCGGCCGTGAGCACGGAGCATGGAGTGATCGAACTGCATGCGGGCGGGCCAGGCTCCCCCCAAAAAAAAAAAAAAAAAAAAACAGACGAGAGACTGGCCGTGGAACAGCGTCAATAAGGGCACGGGCCGGGAGCCTCTCAGGGCGGGCGAGCGCGGGGGCGGGGGGGGCAGCCGCACCGCGACAGTCACGAGCGCCGTGTTGCCCGTGAAGAGCTCGCCGCCGCAGATCAGCACCATGAGCAGCCCAAAGGGCAGCCCGAACGCACCCTGCGCAGCGCGCCGCCAGCACGTTGACCGTGTGCACCGGCCCAAGTAAAGCACACGGCACACGATCAGACACAGGCACTTGAGCAGTTACCCGACGCGCCAGGCGCTTGCAAAGACGCACGCCGCTCAGAAGAGCTTTACCATCTGCAGCCGCACGGCTGCATCGACAAGCAACCCAGCGCAGCAGCGCCCGGGCCAGCGTGCGCACCAGCACCATCTTCTGCAACCCCGGGTTGGCGGAGGCGAGGCCGGGGCACGCGCCGCCCACCGACAGCGCCAGGAACGAGCCGAACCCGATGAACGCGCCGGCCACAACGCCGAGCACAAACGTCGTCCCGGCGGGCAGCGCGGCCT
>JAABUP010006820.1_pt1 | contig 15865 bp, 16 predicted proteins | sample 5559201 | NCBI WGS metagenome assembly JAABUP01 (sample SAMN10711887, study PRJNA513373) | rock metagenome | isolation source: Antarctica rocks | place: Antarctica
CGGACCGTCGTCGCCACAGCCCGCGTCGGACCCGACGCCAACGTCTTCGGCATCATCCTCAACACCGTCCAAGCCTGAATTCCGTATCAGGCCCAAACCAGCGCGATTGAACCGCGTGGGTAATTACGACACGGTTGTCGCGCTGCCTGCCGCAGCAGACACGAACTCCAAATATCTAGATCAACCAGTCTCATCCACGGTGCTGAGCAGAAAGGCTGTCTCGACTAAACGGAAACAAGCCGAACCTTTACCGTCAGAGGCTCCAATGACAGCTAGCGGTGATGAGGGTCCGACGAAGAAGCCTGCCCTTGCGCTGCGGCGTCTTTCCACGCACGTTATGGCAAGCGTGCCCCTTCCGGTCCCTCGGCCGATGCTTCTGGACACGCCTGTAATCGCAGTGCTTCCGCTGCGATCCATCCCGGTTGCCTCCCGCGAGCCGCCCCAGGAAACGCGCCCGTTGGACAGGACCGCATCGGTCTCGACAAACGACGATCATGTCGAAGCTGTCGCGCCGAACGCCGTCACGACGCCAACTCCGGCCCCCATCGGCGATATTGGTCGAGAAGATCGTGCTCGCCCATCAGATGCCCTCGACAATGTGCAAGTTGCAGACAACAGCCCAGAAGGCATTGCCGCAGTGGCAGAGTTGGAAGCGAGGTACGCGGGAGCCCATCAACACCTCAGCAACATGCGAATCGTCTATGCCGCTCTTACTGGAAAGCTGTTTCCTTTGATTCATCCAGGCCCTACCTCTGCCGCGCGTCTTGGCTCTACAGACAGCACGAACGGTGACGCCGTGGCCCCGCTAGATTAGGGCTTTTCATACCAGCCGCCGACAGAGCGGCCCGGCTGGCCGGGCTCGTGATGCAGGCCTTGCGGGGTGGTCGGAATAGACGGCGGGCGGCACGGGTGCGACAGCGCCCGATCGGCGAAAGGTCTATCGCCCGCCGCCGCACCCCTGTCTCCAAAGGATCAAATGCGCCTTGCGCGTCGAGGGGTATCGAGCCTCGGCACCGCGAACGGCAAGGTTACGCCGGGACCGAGCATCATGAGCAACGGCGACGGTCTCAGAACGTACCGCTATGCGAACTTCATCACGCGCAGGGTGGAGATGCTCGACCCGCTGCTAGACGATTCGGTCCAGGTCGACGCCCTAATGCCCGCCGCACGTGACCGATGGAAGGCCGAGGTCGATTTCGAGTGGCACATGCAGGATACGGATCTCGTGCTGTACGAACGCAACAGCAGGACGCTATGCCCGGTGTGGAACGGGTTCTGTTGAACGCCGCCGTCCTCAGTCCATGTACGAACTGCGGACAGTCGTGCGCGGCCTGGCAGGTCCCCGCCGCAGGTGCGTCACGTCCGGCGCCGGCTTCGGTGTCACGGCGTCCAGCACCCGCAGGAAGCGCTCGGCTTCCTTCATGGCAGCGTCCCACGCCTCGCCGGTGGTCTCGCGGCCGTCCATCTCGCACAGCGCCCGTGCGGCGCGCTCTATTCTGGGGTCCATTGTGTCTCTCACGTCGAGGTGTCGGAAGGGTCGGGCTTGGCGGTGCCGAGGGCTTGGCCGTCGGTGAAGTTGCCGTTCGCGTCGGTCGGGACGTGCGGGTTGGGGGTCGTCGTTAAGGCGTTTGGCAGGATACATTCAAGTGTCGTCAGGGTGCCGTTCTCGCTGTCCTGGGTATAGCGGACGCTCTGGATGCCGAGCGTCTGCGTTCCATCGGCGTTTGGAAACAGTGAAGGCGCCTTGACGCTGACGTTCTCGGTCACGTTCCATAGATTGCCGTCCGGCCGCTTCCACCCCTGCACCGTGATGGTGGCCTGAACTTGAAGCCAGGTGTCGATTGCGCGCAAATAGTTCGCGTGGGCCGCCATTTCGGAATCGTCGCCTGGATGAGGGCTTATCACGATCTTCTCGCGGCCAGCCGGCAACGTCGAATCGACGCTGCTTCCCGAATAGTCGCGCGGCGGGCGGCTGTTGTCGTCGCCGGGGGTCTGACTCACTGCGGTGTATTTCGACCATGCCGACTCGTTGATGAGCCGGACGGTCGCGCTCTTGATGTTGAAGCCTTCTTGCAGGGTCGCGACCGGCGCCGCGCTCGGATCACCCTGGCCGACGACGAGGTTGCCTTGCGCGTCGTCCGTGTGGAACACGCCCCGCATCGAGGCCAAGCGCTGCAGCATCTCGTGGACGGTTTCGCCATACTGCGGCACGAGCCATCGGAAGGGCTTTCCGAAAATCGGCGGCGGGTTCTTGATGACGAGGCCGACCCCGTGCGGCGCGAGAAGGGCGCGAGCCACCTGCTCATAGGTCTGACCGGAAAAGGTGCCTGGCTTGATCGGCACCGACGAGTCGACCAGGTTGGCTACCGCGGACCGCCCCTGCAGCACGAGTTCATGGCCTTGCGCGTCGATGCTTGTCGAGCGCGCCGTGATGGCGCCGGTAATTACAGTGATCCCCGCGAGCGTCACCGTCACGGCGTCACCGGGCTTCAACCGCATGGCGGCCCAGCCCTGGCCGAAGGCGCCGGGCTCGACGGCGCCGAATGAGAACAGAGAAGAAAAGGCGCCGTAGTCCCGCTCGACCATGACGGACTTCCAGTCCCGGTAGGTCTGGCCGTTGCAGGTGATGACGGCGAGTTCGTCGGCGTTCGGCATTCAGATCTTCCGACGCATGGGGCAGCTCGGCCGCGCGTAGCGGGACCATGCGGCCCGTGCAGCGTCGTGGCGGCGCGGCACTGGGTCGGATGAGACGTTTGGCTCCGGCCCGGCGGCCCAGCGCGCGGCCTCACGCTCCTCTGGCTGCTCAATGTCGAGCGTGACAGTGATGGGCTGGATGCGCTGCGGCTCGCTCACGGCAGCACCACGGTCGACGCGAAGATCACCTGTTGCACGGGCTCGAACGTCTCGGCCGTGTGCCCGTGCGGGGATGCGTCGCCAGGATCGCTCGACAGCTTCGCGCTCGGCTTCGGCCCGGTGATGGCGGGCTTGGGAGCCGGCACGGGAGGTGCAGCGGCGGGCTGCGGAGCGTCGCTCACAGCACCCGGCCCATAGCGCGGAACTGCATCGGCAGTTGGACCTGGACGGCGTGCCGGGTAGCGAGGTTGTCCGCGGCCCCGCACTGCCCGGCGGCCCGTGCCAGGGCGTTGCGCGTGTCGGCGATCGTCGCGTCCAGCTCGGAGCCGATGCGGGCGCGGGCGTCGGCCTCGTCCTCGCGGATGGCGCGCTTTAGTTCCTTGCGGGTCGGCGTCGTGCCGGCGCGGACATGGCGGAAATGCGCGGCGCCGGCCGCGACTTCGGATCGAGGATAGGCGTGCTGCGGGTCGATGCTCATGTTCGGAGTCCGTGATAGCGAAGAATGGCCAACTCGTCGGCCGTGGCTGGCTTGGGCTTCGTTTCGGCGCCCTGCCAATGAAAACCGTCCGACAGGTCAGCCGACCGCGGGAGAGCGACGCGCGAGAGCAACGGGACGTGGGCCACGGCCGGGCGGCCGGTGCCGGGGATGGTGGCGCCGCCGTATCCCTTCACCATGCGACTGACGAGGCCCGGCACGCCCATCGGTATGGACGTGCCGAGGTCGTGGCCGTCCGCGGTGAACCACTTTCGGATCATAGGCGCAGGCTCGTCCGACACAGCGGCACGGCCGTTGAAAATCTCGAAATGATCCACCTCAGCCTTGCCGGCGGGCAGACAATCGTTGGCCCGGCCAATGGCCTGGCTCGCTGCGGCGATGCGCTCCAAGGTGGCGGCGAGGGCCTTGGCGCCCTTCTCGTATTCGCCGAGGAGCCGCTTTCCCTCGGCGCGGGCCTTGATGGCGTTCTGATAGAGCGCCTGGCGCTCGGCCATGTCGCGCTGCTCGGAGTCGAGGCTTTCGCGGGTGGCGCGCTCGCGGGTCAGGGCATCCAAGCGGGCCAAGGCCTGTTCGACCTCACGGCGGCATCGGCCGGCGGCATCGTCGTGCTGCCGCAGTTCGTCGTTCGATCCGGTGAGCAACACGTCCGGACGGAGGCTCTCCAGGCGCAGCGCCTCGGCGTCTGCCGCCGCGCGGGCCGCCTCCAGGCGGGCCACCTCGGCGTCGAAAACGTCGAGCGGCGAGGTTTCGGCCCGCAGCATCGTGAACTTGCCCAACAGACCCATGAACCCTCACAAAACAGTCACGACCGCCCGCACCTTGACCGCATGGCTGAGTAACCCTTACCCAGCGGGGCGCGGAGGTGCGGTTGCTGCTGTCCGACGGGCCGTGTCGCCGTCAAAGGTGCCCCGCTGTCAGTATAATAAGACGTGGTGGACGTGGCGTCACTACCGCTGAACCTAACACATTCTAACGGAACGGCCGCCCTAACCTAACAGGCAAGCGCCGAGCGGCGGACGAACCATCGGCCGAAGCGTTTTACACCAAGCATCGGATCGCGGCGAACCCGCATCAACGCCGCGCCGTCCGTGATCCGCCATGCGTCGGCCGCGGTTTTCAGCGGCACGAGGTCGGACTCGGGGTCGACCGTTTTCGCCTTCGACATAAGCTCGGAGGGCAGCCGTCGCGCGCTCGGCCTCGGCAACAAGGCGGGTGAGGACAGGATCAGCGGGCATGGTCAGTTGTGTTCCGCAGGCCGGGGCTCAAGCTCCACCAGCGCCGCTTCCATGGCCGTGGTCCATATCGCCTCGCGATCCTCTTCAGTGGCGGCGGCAGCCATCTTCTCAGCGACGATGTCGGGCACAGCACGAATGCGCTCCCTGGTCCGCATGAGCGCGGCACGCCGTCCAGGCGGGAATTGTTCAAGCGCCCATTGGTCTCCCCGCAGAGCGCGGGCAATCAGATCGGCGGTAATCGTGCGATCGTCGAAGCTCACTTACCCATTCTCCCCTGGTTAGGTTTCCGCCCGGTCGCGTAATCTTTGACCTGATCTGGGCTGTCGACACTGCTCAGTTCAGACAGCGCCTCATAGATTTCTGTCTCAATAGCCTGGCGATCATCCGGCATCAATCTTCCACCGATCTTGCCGGGGATCGCAAGCAACCGGGACCGGATGATGGCAAGCTCGTCCGTCAACGCCTTTACGACATCTTCTACTAGAACTTGATCGCCCCGAGCAACGGCGTTCCGCATGGCGAGATGATCGGCGTACTCCTTATCCTTGCGAGCCTTCTCCTGCTGCGGATCAAGATCGCCCGTCCGGGCACGGCCAGCCGCGACCTCGCGTAGGCTGCGGATGTACTCAGTCCGAACGCGGTCAATCTCATAGGCGCCGCGCGGCGCTCGCGTGATCGTGCCGGCATCAACAAGTTCGCGGAACCGACGCTCGTCGAGATCGATGTGTCTTGCGGCTTCTGAAATGGTCGCCATGTGGCGGACCTCCCCTTGTGTTGATCGGCGACTAGAAATGGATCGGGGTGGCGCTATACCCCCATCAGGAGGGTGGCCGGGAAGGACCCCAGGATTTTCGGTCTGACCTACTGTCGCCACACAGCGTCACCATCCGGGCCTTCGTTCGCTCCCCGATTTTGGGGAGCGGTGTCGACCCGTTGCTCACCGGCTTGCCGCGAAGTGGTGCTATCCGCCTCGTGCATGGTCTTGCCATGAGGGATGAGTTTTGCCGCAGTCGATTTGTCTGCCGCGCTTTGCCGTGCCGCACCCGCACTCCCCATAGGGATGGAGTGCGGCAGGTGCTGGCTGCCGCGGTGCCGTGGTCAGTTTGCCGTGGTCCGTTTCAACTGCGGCAATCATGGCGTGGCCGGCTCCCCGACCTCGACGAAGGTGCGTTCCTCGCGGTGATTATCGAAGCGCCGCACCTCGGCACCACTCCCCGCAAGCGTCCTGCCCCCTTGCCCATTCGACCGCATCGGTTGAAGCTCGACGGATCGGACGCGGCACCAGGGCCGGTCGAAGCGAAGGTGGGTGCGATGAACTTCAAGGTTGGCGACGTGGTACTGCTGAAGTCCGGCGGCGCGGACATGACAGTTACCGGGCAAGGTATGGGCGGGTCCGTCATCTGTGTTTGGCAGAACCCCATCCCTAAAGGCGGATATTCCAAAGACACTGCCGCATATCCGCCTGAAGCCCTTGAGCTTAAGTCGGAGAGGGACGAGCGGCACGCCGATCACCCGTAGACCCGCGTCATGTTCACCACGGCCGCGGCGATGCGGGCCTCGGTGCAGCGGCGCCGGTGCTCGGCATGGCATTCCGGATGTAGCCAATGGTGGGCGCCGGGTGTGGACGTCAGGACCGCGATGAAGAGCCGGCCTGCGGCTTCGCTTTCCCCGCAGACGTGACACCGGTTGGGATCGGCCTGGGGCTCGAAGGGCGTGAAGCGCGATGCGCTCCGCTCGTGATTTTCACAGACTGACTGTTTTTCACTGGGGCCGCTGGGGCCAGTGGGGCCGGGTTCGCCAAGTCCTTCGAATTGCGGGTGGTTTTCTCGGCACGACCCCGGCCCCACTTCGTAATCTGCACCGGGGCCACTGGGGCCACCGACCGGAGCCGGCCCCACTGGCCCCAGCATGGTCTTCACACTGGGGCCGGGCTGAGCCTCCCGATTGCCCTTGATCTGCAAGGGTTTTTCGACGGTGGCCCCAGTGGCCCCAGCGGCCCCAGCGGAAATCGCATGGTCCCGCGCTTTTCGGAGGATCGCGCCGAAATCAGGCATCGTCGCCTCCGAAGATGGCAGCACCGATGTGATAGATGCGGGGCCGGCCGTGACCCGGGACGCGCACCTTCGCGCTGAGATGTTCTCCCTTTTCTGGCCTCTTAAGGAACCCGCGCTCGACGAGTGCCGCGGCGAGCGCCCGTGGGTCGAAGCCCGCGCAGACCTCGCCCCAGGCGTCGGCCGTAATGTAAAAGTCGAAGGCCGACCCATCGCCGTCCGACACCGTCCGACGGTAGCCTGCAAGGTTGAGGATCCGGGTCTCGTCAGCCCTGTCCTCCCACGCGGCCAGGAAACGGGAGGTGCCGTGCGCCGAGAGGAAGGCCCGCACAGCGGCGATGCCATCCCTAACCTCACTGGGCTCGACCCCGCCGCGGGCTTCGACCCAAGCCTTGAAGCAGGTCCGCGCGCTGTTGAGTGCTTCGCCGCTGTCCCAGGGCAGGATGCCGAGCGCGGTGGCAATCTCGCCTGCCGCCGCGATCAGACCGAAGCGCCCGGCGACACGCTGGACCTGGCCGTCGGCACCGGCTGGGCAGTTGTCGGCCACGAAATCTCGCACGCTCCCCTTAACCTCCTCACGAAGGTCGTCGAGGTCCGGCGCGACAACCTCGATGAAGGCGCGGGCCGCCGTGCCGTAGTGCTTGGATGCCGCCGCAGTGAGATGTTTGGCCAGAGCACCGGCCGCAGCAAAACCGTGGAGCGTTTCGAACAGGCCAAGACCCGATCCAGTGTCGGCCGGCACGTCGACCACTCGGACCTTCTGACCCGCCGTCTGCTTGCGGCCGCGCGCGTCCTCGGCAATCTTGTCGGCGAGCCCTATTTCTCCTGACGACAGGAACAGCAACCTCCACTTCGCCGGCTTCCGCAGCATCGCGTCCCTGGATGCGCGAGACTTACCGGCGCCGTTCGCCAGCATATAGGCGACCTCGCCGGCCTCGCGCCCGCCGAGCTGCGCCAGTTCGTCGAGGCAGAGAAGAGCGTCATTGTGCGAGGTTGCGACCGCCTCCAACCCGTTCGACGTGGCGCGCCATGCCCGGACATACTTCTGATCGCCGCCGCCCCATACCGAGCCGGCCAGGACAAGGGCAGTCGTCTTGCCGATCGAGGAGGGGCCGCGGAGGTGGATGCCGCCACTTTCCTCACCGCATGGTCCGACTAGCGCCGCCGCGAACGCGGTCGAGATGGCCAGGACGAGACGACTATTGCCCGCCGCGTAGCGCGCCACCTGGGTCTTCCAATCCTCCAAGGTACCGCGGACGTTGAAGGCGTGATCGACCGTGCCGCTCGTCTGCAGGATCACCCGTTCGCCATTCTGCTGCCCGATCGCGCCGTCCGGCAGCACGAAGGCCTGCCCATACCAGCCCGTCGCCGACACCGCCCGGGCGCGCGCCTCGACGTGCACGCCGGTCAGGAAGTTGACGAGCAGGTTCCTCGCCTTGGTACCGGCGCCGACATAGAGACCGCCGTCGAGCATCACCCGGCGGACATCCGCCCCGTCGGTTGCAAGGATCGAGCGCGGCATGGCCCATTCGCGCGCGCGACCGTCCGGGTCGGACCATCGGAGAAGGACGCCCCAGGACTGTCCGCGGTCGTCGCGACTCTCGGCCAACACGTCGAACTTTCCCGATACCACCACCTCGGGCTTCTCGTCGTCGGATGGATCGGACCAGACGAGACCGCGTCCAAGCATCCGGAACCCCGCCGGATAGACCGGCTCGGCGGCCTTTGCCGGACGCGCCGCGTCGAGCAACGCCGCGAGGTCGGCGCCGGGCGGCGGCGGGTTCGCCAGATCCCATTTCGGCGGGAAGTCGCTCGGCACCGGCACCACCGACGCGCTGTCGGCGCCCGCCTTCAACGCCAGTTCCGCGAGCGTAGATGCGGCCCCGCGGCCGGCGGCGTCGTTATCGGGCCAGACCACGACCTTGCGGCCCTTCAGCGGCGTCCAGTCGACGTGATTCACGCCTTCGGCGCCGCCAGGCCAAGCGGTCACGACATGGTCTGGAAACAGCTTCGTCGCGGGTCCAACCTTTTTGGCTCCCTCGACGATCATCACCGGCGCGAGTGGGGCTTGGGCCAACCGGTCGAGGCCGAACATGGGACGCGGCGACGCCAGGTGCTTCAGCCGCCACGTGGTGCGGCCGTCATCGTGGCGGCACCACGTCGCGAAGCGGATGTCCTTACCGGTCGCCGTTAGCCACCGGCACTCCACGCCGAGGGCCTGCCCGGCCGCGTCCCTGAATATCCAAGTATACTTCGGTTCCTGCCCGCCAAGCTTCACTTCGAGCGGGAACGCGTCATCCGGCACCGGCACGATGCAGGTCCAAGGGTCGCGCTCCGGCTCGGGTTTATTTGGCCGGGGCTGAGTCCTGCCCTTCGCGCCGGGATCGTCGTTCGCGGCGGGCTCCCATTTCGGAAGGCCGAGCCGATCCCGGACAAAGTCTTTGCAAGTATTGAGGTCATCGCCTGAGAATGAGTGGACGATAACATCGTCACCGTCCAGCTTAACAGAGAGCGAGTCGTCGGAACGGCTATGACCCGGTCCGGGGCAACGGATTTGCTGACCGATAACCTTGCCGTCGAGGGCACGTGCGGCGCTGCGGAGGTCGAGGCTCATGGACGGACACCTTCCGCGAAGGCGCGACGTAGGAGTGCGTTGCACGCCTTGGTCTGTTTGACGGTGAAGTTGCGGTGCGGCTGTCGATAAGTCTGATCGGCTATACTGTTACAGAATGCACACTCCCATTCCGTCGCCCAGGAGGTTGCAGCAATCGCGTTCATCCAAGCGATCGTGGAGTCACGGGTCAGCAAATCCAATTTCGGGAAGAGCATAGGGCCGGGGTGTTTCAGCGGCTTCATGACAGGGCCGCCGATGGCCAAAGCCAGGTCATGCCAGTCCGAACCAGCCGACTTCAGGGTCCTCTCGATTGCGGATACCGCTGCCGTGACCTCGCCGGCCTTGTCGGACGAGAGCATCGGCACGAGCTTCGCGACACGCGCCGCGGTGTCGGGGGAGAAGGTGCTCACGATGCACCTCCGAACCCGAATGCCTCGATGTGCGCCCGCACTACCCAAGGAGCGACGCGCGAGCGCGCGGCGAGGATCGTGACGACGTTGATCTCGCCTTGAATGTGAAGGGCAAGAGTTGTAGGTTCCGCTTCGAAGTTTTCCGCCTGGATCACTTTCGAATTGGAACCCTGCCACGCCGCCAGCGTGGTGGGGTTCTTCGTTTGTGCCATGTCTATGCGGCCTCCAGTTCCGAGGACGAGGTGACGGGCTTGCTGAGGCGACCGCGTGCCCAGTCGAGGGCATCACCCCAGCGGTAAAGCGGGCGGTTTCCGAACTTGCGGTACGGGGGGCCACCGCCCCGCGTGGCTTTGGTTGCGAGCGTCGGACTCGTGACGGGATAGCCGACCGCCGACAAAGCGACGGCGACACCATCTCGGGTCAAGAGCGCATCAAGATCAGTGGGAAGCATTTGACCTCCGCAGCGCCTAAGCGCGTTGTTGAGGCTTCCCAATATTCGCAGTTTTTTGCGGGCGTCTACACGCGGTAGTGGTCTGTTTCAGAAACGTAGTGGTTCGTTTCAGAGAATATTTTCAGTCCTTTGGAAGTGATCCGCTCCGCTTCTGAAACGAAGTGGTTCACTTCATTTCGCGAGGCGGCACGAGGCCGCTTTCCTCCAAGCTTCGGAGGTGTTCGGTCAGGGTCCGGGCGCTGGGACACGCGGCAGTGACGAACTCCCAACGCTTCGAAACTCTCGCCGCCACTCCATCGCGCGAAAGAGTGGGGTGCTCCGCACGGACAGCCCTCATCAGGTCGGTTGCGTGTGCTTTCCAACCCGCATCGGCCCGTGCCCGCCGGGTTTCCGCCCCCTTCTTGCCCCCAGCCGCTTGGCGCCGGCTCTCCAATACCTTGGCAAGCTCGGTCCCTTGGGCGTGCCCTCCGATTAGGAACGCCGCTTGGATCGCGGAAACTAGCAATGTACGAAGATCCGCTCTGCTTTCCACGCCGCCAAAGGTCTGCCGGTCGAACGTTTCAACAACCCAACGAAGGCTGGCGACCTCTTCCCGAAGTGCTTCATGACTGTGATCGAACACGGCCGGCCTGATCAGCGCCTCTTCGGCGCCCTGCATCAGGGTGCGAACGAGCCAGTCATCGGCGAGGGGCTGCTGCATCCGCATTTCGACCGCGGCCCGAACCCGCGCCATCACCTCAGGCGAGGGCTGCGGCCGATCATCCTCGTCATCCCGCGCCATCGGCCGTTTCTCTATCAAGCAAGGCTGCGATTCGTCCCGCCACCGCGTCGGCCGCCGCAAGCAACACGGTGTCGGCGCTATGAATGTACCTCGACGTCATAGACGCGCCCTTGTGGCCGATGAGGGCGCCAATGGTGCTTTCCGTATAGCCGAGGTCGCCGGCGACCGAAGCGAAGCTGTGACGGAGAACGTGCGGCGTGATGTCAGAGGTGAGGCCCCCGGCCTCGACGATCCGTGAGAAGAAACTCGGGAAGCCGTTCATCCGGCCGGAGCCGCGGCTGGGCTGGAACACTAGACCCGAGCCGCGGGGCAGGGCGGCTAGGACGTCCGTGGCGGCTTGCGAGAGCGGCCTGAGGCTTCGGCCGGTCTTCGTATCGGCCAGGGTCGCGGTGCGCTTCTCTAGATCGACCGCCGACCATTCAAGCCCAATGGCCTCGCCGGACCTCCAGCCGGTCAGTGCCAGGAAGCGCGAGGCCGCGAGGGCAGGGGGCCATATCGTCTCGGCTGACCTGGTCAGTCCGTGGCCGAGGCTTCGATACTCGTCATCCGTGAGCCGACGATCGCGGCGGCCATCGGCGAAGCGCACGACACCTTGGGCCGGGTTGTCAGGCCGGAGCCCCTGCCGCACCGCGTAGGTGAAGATCGCGCCCAAGAGCCCCACGGTTCTCGACGCGGTGCCGCGACCCCCCGTGACCAAGGTCGTCCCCCTCAGCTTCCCAGACCTCTGATTCGCAGCCGTCTTGCCGCTGGCGACGTCGTGCATGAAGCCCTCGACGTCGTTCCGGGTCACGGCCGCGACGGGCAGCCGGCCGAGCAACGGCTTGATGTGCCGCACGATGCGACCTTCATCTGTCGCCAGGGTGCTGTCCTTCTTGGCGGCCCGGCGCCGCGTCAGGAGCTTGCCGGCCTTGGCGTCGGACAAGTAGTCGTCGCAGAGGTCCGCCATCGTCGACGCCTTGCGCCGCTGTTGCTTCGTCTCGGCCGGGTCCTCGCCGGAAGCCTTGATTCCGAGAAGCCGCCGAGCTTCATCGCGGGCCGTGTCCGGAGTCCAAGGTGATCCGTGCCGTCCGATCGTCATGCGCCGCAAGCGACCCTCGGCGTTTCGGAACATGACGATATAGGCGACCGCCTCGCTGCGCTGGCGACGCGCGGCAAAGCCGATGACGGAGGTGTCCCATACCTCTTCGTTAGGCTGCAGAGATCGAACATCCCGCAGTCCGATCCGTGTTCGCGCCGCCATGCTGGTTCGCCACCTCGCCGTTCTAGGTAACAGGTAGGTAACAGCTTTTTTCAAGCCAGCGCAACGCCGGTCAAGAGCCGGCAAACAAAGACACCACGAATTCAGGGTGATACGGCAGGGTTGGACAAGCCGAGCAAACCGGCACAAACCCCTGAAATTGCCCTCCGAAGGCAGAGGCCAGAGGTTCGAATCCTCTCGGGTGCGCCACCTGCGTACGAAACCGGGAACATTTCCGGTCTCGTTGCGGATCTGACTTTCAAGCCTGTCTCTCTGGCCAACGATGCGGACGATGGCGTCATCCACCTCAATCGCGCTGACGACCGAGGCGATGTAGGCCCGCTTTGCGTTCACGTCTCCGCTGTCGAGCTTGTCTCGCATCAGGTGGCCGAAGCGCGCGATCAGGTCGGCGTCGATGACCCTTGCCGACCCAGTCTGCTTGGTCGCGCGCTGCACGGCGGCATCGGCCTTGGCCCTCTCGGCTTGCAGCACCTGAATGCGTTGGCGTAGCAGATCGTCGACCTGCATGGCGCCGCCCTCGACCAACAGATACAGCCGCTTCAGCTTTTCCTCGGCCTCGGCGGCCGTCGCCTGGAGACCCGTGAGACGCTGCGACCCTTCCTGCTCGTTTCGAGCCTGACGCTGCACAAGCGACGCGAGTAAGGCGTCGAGGCGCTCCGGTGTGAACAACAGGCCCTTCAACCCGGCCAGCACGAGTGCGTCGAGCTTATCCGTCGGGATGTTGCGTCCTTGGCAAGCCGTCTCGCCTTTCTGATGGTGGCCGCCGCAGGTGTCGTAGGAATAGCGCTTCCCGCGCCGCGTCGTCCCGGTCCGGGTCATCCCGGCTCCACAGGAGGCGCAGGTCGCGATGCCGATCAGGAGGCAGGGACCGTTAATCGCGCGGGGTGGTGTGACACGGGGGTTCCTCCACGCGAGCAATGCCTGAACCTCGTCGAAGATAGTCAGGTCGACGATCGCGGGGATCGGTATATGCACCACCATCTCGGGCGCATTCGCCTCCCCCGTTTTGCTGTCCGTCACGCCATAGGGATAAACACCCGTGGCGTAGTGCCGCGCAGTCAGGATGTTATGGGTCGGTCCGAGGCCGAAGAGTGCCCCGCTGCGGGTCCGGTACCATCGGCTGTTGAGGACCTTGACCACCTCCTTAATCCCTAGCGGCCAACGGTCCGGCAGGCCCTTGCGATACAGGTCGAAAATCAGCCGCACCGTGTCGGCCTCAACGGGATCGACCTCGAGGCGTTTTTTGATCTTCGTGCCGCGCTCCTTGGCGGCGACCGACCGATAGCCTAACGGCGGCACCGTCCCATTTCAGAAGCCCTGCTCCGCATTTTCCTTCATCGCGCGACGAACGTTCTTGCCGTTTTCCTTCGACGTGTGCTCGTCCAGGATCCCAATCATCTGCCGCATGAGGATCTGCGAGGGATCGTCACCGATGGGCTGCGTCAGCGGGACGACCCTGACACCGGCCTTCGCCAGCCTACGGATGAGAACCTCCGACTCGGGTCCGCTACGGTAGAATCGGCTGAAGGCGTAGACGACGATGTGGTCGAACGGACAACCGGTGGCGAGCGCCTGGTCGATCATGCGCTGGAAGTTCTCGCGCGACTCATCAGTGCCGGTGGCACCGTCCACGAACTCGGCGACGACCTGTCGCCCGATCTCTCCGCAGTGTTTGGTGGCCGCCTTGCGCCGGGATGAGATCGAGACGTCTCCCTTGAGCTGGCGTCCCGTGGAGACCCTGAGGGTGGTCTGCGGATCCTGGAACACATAGGCGATCTTGCCGCCGCGCACCTCCTGCAAGCGGTTGAGGTCCGCCTCGGCCATGTCCTCGCCGTGATGCAGGATTTCTCCACCCACGATGCGACCGGGCGGGCTCGCGACGCGGCCGAGCACCGATACGGCCGTGACGGTTTTGCTGGAGCCGGATTCGCCCACGATGCCGACGGCTTCGCCGGGCGCGATGGCGATGTCGACGCCGCCCACGGCCGCATAGATCGAACGCCCAACGCGGAACTCGGTCTTGAGCCCACGGATGGCGAGCGGCAGCCGGGCGTCGCTCACCGGCGGCGGCAACCCGCGGCGCCGTGCCTCGCCGGAGGCCGCATCGGTGCGCGACTGGCTGCGGGCGAGACCGCCTGCCTTGAGCTTGGGATCGAGCACATCACGCAGGCCGTCACCGAGAAGGTTGATGCCGATTGCGAGCAGCAGAATCATCAGCCCCGGGATTGTAGCGACGTGCGGCGCGATCTGCAGCAGGTTGCGCCCCTCGCCCAGCATGCCGCCAAGGTCGGCCTGGGGCGGCTGAGCGCCGAGCCCGAGAAAGCTCAGGCCTGCCGTCTCGAGAATCATCCAGCCGACCGTGGTGGACACCCCGATGATAATGCCCGGCAACACGTTGGGCAGGAGTTCGGAGAGCACGATGCGGGTGTCGGAAAGGCCGCACAGGCGCGCCGCCGCCACGAAATCGGTGCGCACGACCGACAGGGCGGCCCCGCGCACGCCGCGGGCGAAGAACGGCACGTTAACCACGATGATGGCCAGCATGGCGTTGAACAGACCCGGCCCGAGCGCCGCCACGAGGGCGAGGGCGAGCAGCAGGTAGGGAAAGGCCTTCAGGGTATCGATGCCGCGCATCAGCAGCGTGTCGAGCCAGCCGCCCGCTGGTGTCGAGCAGGTCCTTGCAGCCCCACGGAATGCCGTGCAGCGGCCCAAGATAAGTGCCTTGCGCCAGGAGCGCGTCGGCCCGGCGAGCCTTCTCCATCGCGAGGTCCGTCGTGACCGCGGCAACGCATTCGAGCTTCGGCCCGAACCGGGCGATGCGTTCGAGATGGAGATCGGCTAGCCGCTCGGCCGTGATAGCGCGATTGCGAATCCAGCCCGACAGACGGGTCACCGGCGCAAAGCAAATGCTCTCCGCTTCATCCGGAAGGGATGTCGGCTCTGGCTCGTCGGTACCGCCGCTCGGCGGCGAGGCCGGCATAACGAAGCCGGGCAAGCGTGGGTCGAAGCGTGTCGCTGGTGCAAGATCATGCGGCAGTCGGGTGGCACGCCGTTGATGCGCCAGTGCGATCTGGCCCGCCAGGTTGTCGAGCATGAAAGCTCGAGTTGCTGTCACGCAGGCGTCGCGAGGATGAACGAACGGCGGCTTCTGGGCGTCGGCGCTTGGACACTAATGGCATGGATGGTGAAGGTTTCCGGACGCCGGCCCTCACCCCCAGACGCTCGCCCTGTGCTGGCCGGCATCCGGAAATCTTCACCTTCAGGGCGTTCCGCTGATTTTCGCGGCTACTCCGAAGCAGTCGTTCGGCTCGGAGACGTGCCTGGGCCGGTTCTCGATGAGCATCCGTCAAGAGCGACGCCTTGCCTGGGCAGCACCTATGGTGAGCAAGCTACCGGCCGCGGCTCGCGAGGATCACCCCGTCGCGTCACGCCTCCGCGAGGGTGGGCACGCGGAGGATCGGCGGTCTCCGCCACCGTGAAGGTCCCGTCCGGTGGATCGACGTGCCGATGCTGTCGACCGCAACCGTTACGGGCATGTCCTCGACGACGAACTCGTGGATCGCCTCCATGCCGAGATCGGCGAAGGCCAGGACGCGGGCGGACTTGATGGCCTTCGAGACGAGATAGGCGGCGCCGCCCACCGCGATGAGGTAGGCGGCCCCGTGCCGGGCGATGGAGCGGACCGTGTCCGGCCCGCGCTCGGCCTTGCCGATCAT
>JAABUP010006824.1_pt1 | contig 15850 bp, 10 predicted proteins | sample 5559201 | NCBI WGS metagenome assembly JAABUP01 (sample SAMN10711887, study PRJNA513373) | rock metagenome | isolation source: Antarctica rocks | place: Antarctica
ATTCGATGTTGGGCATCCATACGATTCTCGAGGTAGCCTGGCCCAGCCATGACTCCTGATAAAAACAAAAAGCCTCTGCCATCCTCCACTTCGTTCATATTCCCTGAGCGCCCAACCACATATCAGCAATGGAAGTTGAATCTTCAAGCAGTCAAAATACTGTACCTACGGGGTCAATGGAAGCACTGCGCTGCTCGATGCTGCCAGCTCTTGAATGAAGCTGTTTCACTGGTAAGCCAAATTACCTTGGACAAGAGCTACCTAACGGATCAATTAGCCACAAGCTTTACATTTGACATATCTCCATTTCTACTGCGCTCTTTCCAATGAAGCTATCGCCCGCCTGACCCACCCTTTCTCCAAGACCAAAGCTCAGCTCCTTGAGCAAGCGAAGGCCTCCTATGAAGCTGCTGCTTTGTCGCTGCCGGTGTCGGACAGAATTGCTGATCTGTACCCAACACGCGACAATGATTCATGGGATACCCATTCTACAAGCTCGACGGAGTCTGATATACTCGGCTATTATCAATCCAGTCCCATATCATCGAGTCCTCGTGATGACGCTTCTTTGCCCTCATCTGTCGAGTCGATCAAATTTCCCTCAGAAACCATCACCTTGAAACCATACCCGTTACGGATTCGAAAGTCGACTATCGGCGTTCTCGCGTCAACAATCGAAAGTACGGACGGTCACGATATGCATCTATTAAATCAGTTTCCTTCCACCCCTCCACCAGCCTATCGCCCAGCCACGCCTCCTCTCCCACGCCCCACCCCCATACGATTTAATCATCCGCCAGCCGCTTGGCTTCGAGTCTGCTCTTACGAGCGATACAACGCCGATCTCGCCTTATTTGCTGAAATGCTCACCAATCATATCTCTACTACCGAAAACATGATCAAGACTACGCGAGAAGCGCAAACCATGAGGAATTTTTCAAGAAAGCTCATGAACTATGGTGACGATGAGGAAGATAGGGCAGCTGATTTGAAGGCTAGGGTTGCGCGATTGAAGGCTACTGGGTGGAGGAGAGAGCGATTTAGGCCGGATAGATACCAGGAGCTGTGTGAAAGGGCGCTGGAGGAGCTCTAGGTAATCGAGCGGGTGTGTACGATATGGCACGTCGGTCCAGCTTTATGCTGGAGGGTTACTTATTTCATGCGATGAGAGACTGCACAGGTCAGTGCTGGTGGTGAGGACTAAGTAAGACCTTGACCTTTCCCACAATTTCTTGCGCAAGCGAAAAAACAATCCCCATTTTCCTAAAGCAAGCGAAAATAGTAAACTAGAAACACAAACGAAAGGCGAAATGGTGTTCACGACTGAACCTCTTCAAGTAGCTACTCGAAGATCAATCGTTGCTATGAATCAGAAGCAAAATGTGCAAGCAAAAAAATAATAGAAGCAAATGGCAAAAGATGTTCGCGACTGCCCCACACAACGGAGACTGGAATTAACCATCAGCACACTACTCATCCCCAGGAAGAAACTCGAAAGTCTCAACCCAGAGTCGAACCCGGATCCCCGGGATGTTGCTCAATATTAGCTAGCGTCAGATTCTACCAATCACCATTGATGCAGCAGGACGCTAACCCCAGGTCACACTAAAGTGATACAGCAGGGTTTTTGTCTTGGTCAATTACGATTTATAGCGTGTCTACCACTGAGCTATTAGAGCCATTACCGATTTATGGGATGGTTTTATTATGATATATATATTAATTGAACAACACTTTTGAAATTCATTACTTCTTTCCCCGAAGTGCGCAACACATCTGATGATGACTCTGTTGATTGATTGACTTATTTGGTCTACGCCCTGGTTTTGCCTTGGTTTTCTTTCTTCTAAAGCGATGTGATACCTATGTCTTATCTTAACATGATGGAAGGGGGAGCGATATGTAAATAATTCGATCGACTTGTCTTCTGATGAGCCTACATGTAACCTATCATATCACCCATCAACATCCTCTGATATTTCTCCACCACCTCCCTCGTCCTCATCAGCACACCCGCAGCCAGCATTCTTATCCTATCACCCTCTTCACTCCCACCCCCTATCCTCTCAAAAACGGTTCCAACCCACTTCTGCGTCTCCAGCAACTCCTTCGCATGCTCTTCCGCAACCCTCCGTTGATCATTCTCATTGATATCCAAAAGCGTCAAGAACGCAAACAACAGCGCTTCCAGCACGGCAGGATCCGTAGCTCGGGGCCGCAGCGAAAGGAGTAGATCCCAGAATTCAGATGTCATTTGTGGCAATGAGAGGGTGGAAGAGCCGGAAGCGTGGAGGATCAGAGACAGAGTTTTCAGGAGATGGCTGAGGAGGAAAGGGCTTGTGTGAGATGAACTCTCGCCACATGATTGAAGATGAATGCGCCAGCGGCCCGTCAGAGGGAAGAAGAATCCCTCTGCGACCACTTTCGCGAGGGCGTTGGGAATCGGTCGTTGACGCTTCTTTTCGACCGCCATGCGCGAAGAGAAGGTGCGGACTTTGAGGACGTTGGGGCCGGTGATTTGGTCCGCTGCTGTGGCGGCCATGGGTTGGATCATGGCTTTCTCTAGTTGTGAGGACAAGGCGTCCATTGGGGCGGCTTCGAGAGCGTAGATCTTGTGGAGTTTGTCTGGTAGTCGTTTCGAGGGGAAGGTATTCTCCTTGGCTTGGGCACCCGTCAATGCAGCGTCTTCTTTACCAAGTCCGGCTAATTCTCGAGCACCCATTCCTAGCGTCGTGAGTATGCAGGCTCGTTGGCCCATGGAGTATTCGCCGTTGTAGAAGGTTTTGGAAAACCATTGGCCCATTTTCAGGGGCTCGGCGGTTAGCACGGCTATCATGCCTTGGAGGCGCAATTTCTGGAAATCATCCATTTCCCATTTGTCGTTGAGGCCGACTAGAAGGGTCGCTAGCTCTTCGATGTTGTCTGAGATTTCGGTCCCGAATGAGGCTTTGCGGCGGATTAGGCTTGCTGCGTTGGTGAGGGCAAGTTTGTGCCGGTCGAAGTTCTCAGTGTCGCGGAGACCTCCGATGAGATCACGAATGTACCTATAGAGAATCAATGAGTAAAGTAGCATGAGCTTGGTCAGAAGAGGATGTCACCCACACTGGTGCTGTGGGCCTGTCTCGTTGAACGAGCGTCGCATCCTCGTCTGAGTCGGAGATGTCAGAGTCAGGCTTGGCATAAATTGGTAGGTCATCGTCCTCGGTGTCCGAGCTGTCGTTGATTTCTTCAATAGACATAACTCTGGATGTTGGCGTCGTAGGAGCTGAAAGTTTGGTCAATTTGCTATTGCCGTTCGCAGACTTGTTGGCCTGTGCGGTGGGCTTTGACGGCGGTGGAACCATAGGCTTTAGATCTTTGATAGATCCAATTGTATCCTTAATGGTGGGCAAACTTCGATACCAAAGGCCTTCGGGACTATTCAAATCTTCTGCACCAAAATTCATTCGCCTGTCTTTCGGGTCCACCAATTCTGATATAGCTGTACCGACTACCATGCCAAGAAACCTAGCGCGTTGCGAAGATGCTGCAAGGCGATTTGATATGGCATTGAGGTAAATGCTTGATCGAGAGAGATCAGCCAAGTCCGTTTTGTTTAATCGAAAGCAATAGCCAGCAAACATGAGCAGGATCTGTGTTGTGACTGATTCATCTTAGCAATGGATAAGTCACAGTGGGGAGGTAGCAGACCCTCTTGGTGTAAAATGGGAATGTGCTTCATACAGCGCTTATTTCCGAATTCCTCCAGGCAACTCTGCAATGTTTTGAAGGCCTGCTCTGAAGAATAGCTGTCAGCTCAAACATTGGAATTGTCGCACTGAACCAACCGTTGTTGCTCGCTACTACTACAATGATAGCTCTGTGGGCCAGATGGGTCTGTACAGCAGCATTTGCAGATGTACTGACAAGCCATTCGACAAGATTAGCCTGTAGACTAGGTGTATTCTCGACAAGGGTTGCTATGACTGCTGCAACTCCTCCTAACGTCTTGGCTTCCCCTCGGATCTTCGCTTCGGCGCTGGACGACTCGGACCATAATTTCTCTTTCGAGAGAACGTCTATGAGCGTATGCAAGAGCGACGTTTGCTCATGTGCTACTAACATGCCAACCAAAGCCTGGTAGTTTTCTATGGAGTCACCGTTACCGCTAATGAGGTCCTGGAACGTAGCCTTGATGATCTGATCTTTTACTCACAGTGTGAGCTTATGCAAACGAAAATAATATGAGACTACTCACTCCTATAGCCTAAACTCAAAGCCTTGCTTAAAAGCTGCGACGTTGATCTTCGTCCTTCCACGTCATCTTGTCGCACATTGTTATTCATATATTGAATATTCCTTCCTAACCAAGTGGTATACAGATTACCATTTCCGATCCAGCTACCATCCTTTAACTCTCGCCCGCCATCATTAGATACAGAGCTAGCCTCGGCGGCGATAGCGAGGAGCTTGCCAGATGCCACCAAAGAAAGTAGGTCTTTCCATTGAAGAGATTTTGGAGAAATTTGTTCATCACATGCATGAATAGCTCTCCATATTAAATTGATACATTCATTCCCATCAAGAATGCCTTCGAGAATATTGAGCAGCTCATCTAGAGCCTGAGACTTATCGGCAGCCGGGAGAGTTGCAGAAATCTGGGAGCCCTTCAAGCGACTAAGGAGATCACGAACACGGGAGATGATGGCACCAATGCCAGCCACACTGCGAAGACACATTATCACCCTACGCCTCTGTTTAGTGTATTCAGACGCTCCATTGCCGCTCAGAATATGCCAGTATTCAGGAATGGTGTTGTTGACCAGCGCATAAATGATTTGTACAGCTTTGGGACCGAGCTGTCTGATCTGGATGTCGGAACTTTGGTCTTTGCATGACGTGAGCCACTGCAGAATTCTCGAAACCAACTTGAGATCGGGCTTCGACCTAAGAGCCTCCAGAACATCTTCAGGGCTATTTATAGAAAATTCCTGTGTCTCTGCACGGCGTTGCTGTGGTTCGGCGATTGTTATGTCATCTTGAGTCTCAATCTTACTTTTTGTCTGTATCTGAGTAATGAATTGCTCCATCGTACCAAAGAATGTCGACTTTGTGCTCAGGATTAATTTGTATGTAGCTACATACACGAGTTGCGATTGGTTGAGTGTCGCTAAAGCCCGCTGTCACGTGACCTTCTATGGTGTCTGCGCCACCAACCAGAACTCCGCCATACTAGTTCTCTTCGCACTCCGAGATCCACCACTGTCCTGATGGGACAAAAATGTAGCCATGTACTCTGAGAGCCTCTTGGACCAGTCCGGGTTCGTATGCGACAGGATGATCACTTTAAGATTGGCTCATTGAGCTACTGATCAATTGCCTATCATTATCGAGCGTCGTGACTTCATGCTCGTTCTTTCAAGTGCGGCTCTTGCGACCATAAGCAATAATTTCAATGGCCGTTGGGTTTGGGTTTTCCATTGGTGACTTGTTCGCTGGCCTTCGGCTGATCAAAGACTCCGTGGAGGCTGTTCACGATACCAAAGGTTCTCCGGCAGACTATTCATCTCTTGTCAAGGAGATCATTTGCCTTCAGGATGGATTGGATGTGATCCAAGAATTACAGTCGGAATGCAGTCTCTCAGAGAGGCAAAATGCCGCTTTGGAACGCGCCGCGTACGCTTGTCAAGAGAGCATTGACGAATTCTTGTCATCAATCTCGAGGTATCAACCCCATCTGAATGCAAGAGCATCTGGGATTCAATCAAATTATCGAAAAATCAAGTGGGCTTTGTGCAAGAAAGATGATGTGGCAAAGTTCAGGTCTCAGCTTGGACGGCATGCATCTTCTATCAACATGTTGCTCATCACGTTCCAGGCCAAACAGAATCTGAGTCCAAGAAAGACTGAGACAAGCTTAATGGTGAAGGGGCAAAGCGATGGCGATAGCATGGGCGAGATGCTGAAGGGCTTATCATTTGACCAACGTCAAATATTTTTGGCTATGACCCATCAAAATAAGCAATTGATGCAGAGTATCGAGAATCTGAAAGCGATGCTACAATCACAGACGGTCGTCCCGCCGCAAGTGCTCCTCCAACAGCCTGTCATATTTCTCGATCCTTTCGGCAAGACAGCGCCTTTCCATCTTGAATTCGTAGATTCCTCGGAATGTTTCATCGCCGTACTCAAAGCTCGATTTAGTAAAGCCGGAGTCAAGACTGCTGGATTGTCTAAGCTGGAGAATCACGACTTCCTAATTCAAGATAGCCGGCGGAAACGACCAATTGACCTCGAAAAAAATTGGTCATCAGTCTTCAGACCGGGGCAAAATGTCGATATGAGTATGGTCTTTCATCGATTTGCTTGTCCGCCCAGTACATGTCCAGTCTGCTTCGAAGTCAACGAAGACGATGATGAAGAACAAGTATATTGCCAATCATGTGGTTTATGTTATCAAAATGTGCAAGCCATCAGCAAAGGGGATTGGAGTCGGCAGTCTCCTAAACACGATATCCGTATTGCTGGCGAAGAGATACCGTACATGTTACGGCAGCCTGGGCAACAACCCGAGATCAAAGTTTTCAGACCTACGGATGACTCCGAAGATGAGATCTTTGAGGGTTATAAAAGGGTCCAGCTCATATCTCAGCCCTTAGATCTATTAGATGCTAAATACCCAGCTCTACAACTCATTGAAGACTTCGGCAGATTTGCCGAGCTACTCAAGGGAGTCCCAGAAAATACATCAGTCTATCTAGCGGACATACGCATCCTACACGGACGGGCTATTCAACATATTCTTCAGCAACGGACTAATTTCCCGGCATTCGCATCGTTCTCGCAGATAGAGCAGGTACGCAAGCAATTGGTTCAAGAATCCATTGATTTGAGAAGAGATATCGACATGTTGGTCCAGAGTCTGTACAATGATCCAGACACCAAAGCCTTGATGAGATTCATCAAGGAGACCTATCCGTCAAACCACGGCAAGGATTATTACACTGGTGTCCTCACAAGAATGGCTAATCTCTCGGATTTCACCAAGTCCAATACTGCTCGAGTTAGATCAACAGAGCGCATGCAATGGCTGCTCCTCAACGGACGATCAAAATGAACGTTCATCTAGATGAACGTGTTGAAAGGAACAAAGGTCTCCAATTAAAATCCTAGAGCATATGGACTTGCAATGGAGTCTACCCCCAGTTGGGCAGTGTTGCCGATGATAATCCGCACCTGTCCGGTTTCGCAGCGGGTAAATAGGCTTCGCACCCTGAAGCTCACCGCAGACCCGAGGTCGAGAAGAGCAAGGGGACTACTGGTAGTCGTGTCAGTCGAATCAGTCTGCCGTACGAATGGAACGGATTTGGTGTGATTGACGCTATGATTAAGTATGGGTGGTCATCAGTGGAGGGAGAGAAGGGAGTAATGTCGAAGACGAAAGTCTTGATATTTGCTACGAGTACTGCTGGAGAGGAAGCTGGGATATGATCACCATGTAGGTCAAAGACTGGCGCCGACGAACTTCTTCGGAGCTGGTGTGAGACGACTGACCGAAATCATGAACTGTTGCTGGACCTCAAAATATACAGTCATCGTCCGTTGCTGCAATGCTAGCATCGACTTGCGATTTCGTTATAGCTTGAGACTCATGAAATGAGGCCGAATACAGAGAAATGCTAGGATGCGCTCTGGGCCATTTAGAGTGTTTTACGACCCCCGAGCGAGCGCCGGGAATGCAACGTTTCGGCCCGTAGATCTCCCCGTGGGGTGCCACGTGCGCTGGAACACGCTACCGAATAGTACCGATGCAAGTGAGAAACCCCTCTCTCGTCCGATCTGTCATTATTGCTGTATGGTCAAGGCTTGAGACCATTCACAATGAGGATGATGACTTCTTCGAAACATGGCAGTAATGGGGCGCGAAATACTGAGACCCCCGACTACATGAATGAGCGTGTCTTCCAGCGAAATCGACTCCAACCTCGAGCATATTCTCTGCCCGCCGAGACCCTATGCTTATCCGGAAAATGGAATTTCCATTACGCTTTGAGTCCCCTGGACACTGAGCCATCATCTGAAGAGCCTGGTGCTTGGTCATTGATCGACGTTCCGGGTGAGCATGCTTGACAAGTGTTCAATTCGCAAGGACTGACTTTGCTATAATAGGACATTGGCAGTTGCAGGGCTACGGTCATCCTCACTATACCAATTTCAATTATCCATTCCCTGCGAAGCCACCTTTCGTTCCCTCGGAGAACCCTACCGGCACATATGAAACCACGTTCTCAGTCCCAGCCCATTGGAGCACTGAAGGCGGCTTCACATACCGGCTGAGGTTCGAAGGAGTGGACAGTGCTTACCACCTCTCGGTCAATGGAAAAGAGATTGGGTACAACCAGGGGAGCCGAAATGCCGCCGAGTTTGATGTATCCGATGTGGTACGAAAAGGCGCAGGAGACGTGAATACGTTGAAAGTCAAAGTGTACCAATGGTCTGATGGCAGCTACATTGAAGATCAGGACATGTGGTGGCTTTCAGGTGAGCTTCTCGGATTTGAATGAAGGAGCTTGTCTAATTTCCTGGCTTTCAGGCATATTTCGAGACGTTTTCCTCATAGCTTTCCCTGAGCTAGGCCATGTAGAAGATTTCTTCGTCACGACCGTGCTTGACGAGAAATACAGAGATGCCAAAGTCAACGTAGATCTTTCTGTCCATCTTGCTTCCGCTGCAGTTGTTACATACACTCTACTTGATGCATCTGGTCAGATCACGGTGCCTCCCCAAAGCTGGAGTCTCTCCAAGGACGTGGCAGTACATAGCTCCAACCTCAGTGTATCAAATCCACTGAAATGGACTGCCGAGCATCCAAACCTATACCAACTTCTAATATCTCTGTCAATCGATGGACGATTGGTGCAAGAGATCAGACAGTCTGTTGGATTTAGGACAGTCGAGCTTAAAGACGGCTTGGTCCATGTCAATGGTCGCCCAGTGATGTTTCGAGGAGTCAATCGTCACGACCATCATCCTCGTTTCGGTCGCGCCGTTCCCATTGAATTCATAAAGCATGACTTGATTTTAATGAAACAACATAACGTCAACGCGGTTCGATGTTCGCACTATCCGAATCACCCTGCACTTGTCTCTTTCGCAAACGAGTTGGGATTGTACGTAATGGATGAGGCAGACCTGGAATGCCACGGTATGGGTGTCGACTATGGTAATGTGCCATCAGACAATCCGACTTGGAAAGAGGCCTATCTGGACCGGATGCGCCAACTTGTCCATCGAGACAAGAACAATCCAAGCGTAATTATGTGGAGTCTGGGTAATGAATCCTTCGGTGGCCAAAATCACGTTGCTATGTATCAATGGGCAAAGGCTTACGATCCGACGCGATTGGTCCATTACGAGGGAGACCATTCATATCAAGCTTCCGATATATGCAGCTCAATGTACAACTCGATTTCTGATCTTGTCAAGCTTGCTACTCAGGACGGTGAGAATTATGAGAAGCCAATCCTGCTCCAAGAATATGGCCACGCAATGGGTAATGGCCCAGGTGCGCTCAAAGAGTACCAAGAGACCTTCTATCAGCATCGAAGACTCCAAGGAGGATTCATCTGGGAGTGGGCTAATCACGGGCTTGTGAAAAATATTGGTGACGGCAGTGACAGATCTTTCTATGCCTACGGAGGTGATTTCGGAGATCAACCGAATGATTATAACTTCGTGATGGATGGCCTTTGCACCTCGGAGCATCTTCCTGGACCTGGACTGATCGAGCTGAAGAAAGTTTATCAGCCTCTTACAATGACTATGCACGGAGACTTTCTGGAACTACGAAATCATTATGATTTTACCTCGATAGAGAACACACAATGTACGTACACAGTCACGAGGTTTTCTGGAGACCAGGAACTTGTCCTTGCTGATGATACGCTGCCTACCAATGATTGGTGGTTGGAACCTGGAAAGAAATTGTCAGTCCGGCCTTTTAATCAAGCTGAGATGAAATGTGACCTCAGCCAACCCGAGACTTGGTTGAAGATCTCGTTACGATCCAGATCCAAATCATCATGGGCAGACTATGGGCACGAGATTGCGTGGGCCGAGTTCCGCCTAGATAAACAAAGGACGCTGTCGCAATTGCCTCTGACTAAATCTCTTCTGGCCCCTAAGATCCAGCAAGAGGACAGAGTCTTGCACATCTCCGCGTCGAACTTTTCAATGGCATTTGATAAGCTCGAGGCCAGAATATTGAAGTGGAAGTATAGAGGAGTAGATCTCATCCACGAAAACGCTGGTCCTCGATTGACTTTCTGGCGCGCACCGACAGACAATGATAGACCAAACGCTGCTAATATCTGGCGAGGCTGGGGGTTGCATCAGATGACCCATCAAATCCGATCGCTCAGGCATCAATACAACAAAGACTCGAATTCACTTGAGATTAGAGTTGACAGCTGGGTCGCGCCACCCATCCTTGCTTGGGGATTTGAGACCACCACAATTTACAGGATCTCTAGTGAGGGTAAAGTGCTGATCCGCGTTGGTGCAAAGCCCGAAGGGAACGCACCTGGCATATTGCCTCGCGTGGGGTTGGAGATGATGCTGCCAAAGGATCGTACATTTACCCAGTGGTATGGTTTGGGACCGGGACAGAGCTACCGAGATATGAAAGAAGCAGGCAAAATTGGCGTGTGGAAACGCAGTCTAGATGACATGATGACGGACTACGAAATGCCGCAAGAGAACGGGAACCGGACGGAGACAAGATGGGTCCAAGTCATGGACGAAAGAGGGATTGGAATCAAGGCGATCTTAGAACGTGGTGATACGGATAGCGATGACATTGAAAGAGACGCGAATGGTCCTCAAAACAAGGCAGCAAGAGACCCTGCTCCAAAGGACCCGTCATCACCCCTCGAAAATTGGGAAATGGTAAACGGAACAGTACCAAAATTAGCAAGCCGACCTGGCTTTGATTTTGCAGTCTTCAAGTACACCGCATACGATCTCGACCAAGCTCAGCATCCGTATGAGCTGAAAGGCAGTGAGGGGGTCATTTTTAGAGTTGACGATGATCATCACGGTCTTGGAAGCGCCTCGTGTGGGCCAGACACTCTGGAACAGCATCAGCTGAAGACGAGAGAATTCAATTTTACTGTGAGCTTGGAAGCCACTGGCATCTAATGGGAAGGTTGGCGGTTCATGGCAGTTGATACGCTTTAACGATTTTGTACTTGTAACAGGGTGGTTGCCGGGAACATATAGGTATTTCTGGGCCAGGTGAGTTGCAACATTCCTTTACACGAAGATCCTTTCAGCCTTTCACGTACGGAAGGAAGGGGCCCCCAAAGGATTCGAGAAGTCATGGGACATATTCAATAAAAAGCAGGAGGATGGGACCTATCAAAGTCCTCGTTTTCCAAGTGCTACGCAAGAAGCTTGTTCATCCAAGTACATCTCTACTTGGGGTCATGTTTCTCTGATCATAATCCTTTAGACAAGGTGTCACCCACACCCTCTCCTATACCTCCTTTTCCCACCTGACCTCCAACGTCTTTGCCCAAATCACCCTGCATCTTATCGACATTCTTGTCCCCCGTCTTAGGCGCAGAGATTGCACCTACAACATCATTAGCTTCTCTGTCTGACTGTCCATTCTGTTGATGCGTGCTCTTACTCTTTACACCGTATGAGGCTCTATTATCTCCCATCTTGTTCAAAGCAAGATCCTGTAGCTTTTTCTGGTATGGATCAAGGTAGCCTCCGACCCATGCCGCAGTGACGAAGAGGGAGATGGTGGTGAAGGCAGCGATGAGGGCGAGCTCGTGACCCATGGTTGTGAGTAATCTTTGTGGTATGGAATTTGTAGGAATAATATCTCCTCAGCCTTGGAGTCAGTCGACAACAGTCACATCTAGCAAAGCCTGCGCGTGGCGATGGCGAACTGTACAAAAAGAGAAAATGGTATCTTTGTTCCCAAGGTAGACTGACGTCTTGTGCTCTGTTTGGCATGTCTCAGCGGGCAGTCTAGGCCCACCCCTGTTCCCGCAGGCCTTAGCGCGGGGCTGGTGGGCGGACACAGCCTCGTCAGCCGCTCCTGCACGAACAACTCAAATGCTTCAGCTCGAGATTCTTGAGATTGGCTGTCTGACCAACTCTCGAGGCGGGTCAGGAGATGCCACTGCGACCAGGTGTGAGGCCGCTTCTCTGACACAGCGCCGCATTCCCTTATTCGACTTCCTCAAATAATCCTTCGCTCTCGTGGACTCCTCCAAACCGCCCTTCATAGTATATCTCAGAATATTTATTTTTCAGAGTATGCGGTTACCTTCTTGATTCGAATGAATCCTTGAGCGGCCCATCCTCATCTCATCAGCCGCACCTGGTGCTGGCTAGAAGAAGCAGGCGCGACCGCTACAGTTGGCAGAGCCTGCCTCGGCTTGCAACATGTCTTGTAAGTCGCACGCTACACGTCCTCCTACATAGCTTCGCCATTCTTCCTACGTGCAGCATCATTTCAATTGTGGCTGCTCGAGCAAGTTCGAGGACACTGGCGAGTGGTTACGATCTTGGCATGAATCCCTGGGAGAGACACGTTGGTCTTGATCCCCCACGCTCAAAGAGCGCTCATCACGGTTCGCGCAACAGACACTCTCAATGCAAATTCTGGAGGCCCATTAGTGTCTTGAGATGCCAGTCAATGATCATGATCATGCTGACCTCGTGGCTATCAACAGTTTCCAACATGATGAATAAATTGTCTGGTCAGCCTGACAGTTATGATAAGAAGTTCGCAAGCCTGTACCCTCTACTAGTGACCCTTGCTGATCACCTTTAGAGCGCAATACCGATTTGGCCGTACACTTGGGGCAGGAACATACGGAATCGTGCGGGAAGCAGAATGTGGTGGAGAGAGATTCGCTATAAAGATCATCCTGAAGAAAAATGTCAAGGGCAACGAGAAGATGGTATACGATGAAATGGTACTACTACAGAGAATGAAGCATCCGAACATAGTTCGATTCCACGATTGGTTCGAGTCAAAGGTAACGTCCACCAGCCCGACCTGCTTTGAACACCCAAGGCTCATACTCTTCCACTCGATATCAGGACAAGTACTACATCGTTACACAATTAGCTACTGGAGGAGAATTGTTCGATCGTATTTGCGAGTATGGTAAATTCACGGAGAAAGACGCCTCCCAGACTATCCGACAAGTCCTCGAGGCCGTAGATTACCTCCACTATAACAACGTTGTCCACCGAGGTCAGTGGAGCTTACAAATTCCTCTAGCCACGTTGCTGATCTTTGCATAGACCTCAAACCTGAAAACCTCCTCTACCTCACAAAGGAGCCAAATTCTTCCCTTGTCCTCGCGGACTTTGGTATCGCGAAAATGCTCGACTCCAAAGATGCTATGTTGAACACTATGGCTGGATCATTCGGTTACGCTGCGCCCGAGATCATGTTGAAGCAAGGGCATGGCAAGCCTGTTGACATGTGGTCCTTGGGAGTCATAACCTATACACTTCTCTGCGGTTACTCACCTTTCCGCAGTGAAAACGTAGCAGATCTGATAGAGGAATGCAAAAGTGGCCGGATCGTATTCCACGGACGCTACTGGAAGGATGTCAGCTCAGATGCTAAAGATTTCATAATCAAGTTGCTCCAACCGGACGCCAACAGAAGGCTGACAAGCGAAGAAGCCCTGCAAGACGTATGGTTGACAGGCAAGACAGCTAGCGACTTCAACTTGCTGCCCGAATTCCGTGCATACATGGCTAAAGCTCGTCTGAAAAGGGGTATTGAGGTCATCAAACTCGCAAATCGTATTGAACAGCTTAAGATGCAGGACCCCGAGGACATGGACGGCACTCTCGGTCAATCCGATATTCCCGCAGATACCAAGGAGCAAGCAGGTCAAGCACTGGCCAGCAAGGGTTCTGCTGAAAAAGGCATCCCAGCAAGCCAAGATGGAAAGAAGAAAAGCCTTAGTAATCTGGCGAAGGGTGCGATTTTCCGCGAAGTTGTCTTCGCCAAGGTCAGGGAGGAGAAAGAGAAGGCCGAGAGAGAGGAAGCGGCGAGGGCTGCAGAAGAAAGTGCGAAAAGGGCGAGCGTAAATCCGTCATAGGCTTTCGGAATTGTCCTAACGCGTTGAGTTTATCTTCATACCCTCATTTCTGATGACTTTCCTTCTGTCATTGAGGTGCTGTAGCTTTTGATACCAAACTTGTACCGGCGCTTTAAGGTCTCTGCTATACAGGTTACTCAAACTTTAAACAACTTTTAGTCCTCATGGAAAGTAGACCCTCTTTTTGGTAAGAATGAAGTGTCAAATGCAGATTCGTAAAGAGAGCGTTCTAGAGAGTAACACCCCCTGTCTTTGGTGGACAGATTGTAAACAATCCGATTAGGGCTAAAAATTAGGGCTTAATTAATGGATCTATGCGATATTCCGCGGGCCTCAATTGCCTACATATATACACGCACGTCACACAAGCACAATGACAATTCAAAATCATTCAAGAAGACTCCGTCCCTACCTATGCGCATTGTGTAGTCGATCACTGAAATCGCGCTCAAGAAGCTTGGCGACGGCAGCGTCCCCTGACATCTATGATGTCGTTTGTGTCGGCGGCGGACCAGCAGGCCTCAGTCTATTAGCAGCTCTACGTACGTCATCTAAGACTGGCATATTCAGGATCTAAATGCAGACTTTATAGGCACTTCGCAGACGACATCGCATTTGCGTCTCGCCCTTGTTGAATCCCAAGACCTCGATCGCGCTCGACGATGGCATTTACCGCCAGATCAGTACTCCAACCGCGCAAGCTCCCTCACGCCCGCATCCCATTCCTTTCTCACTAGGATTGGAGCATGGTCTCATGTCGACGCTTCTCGCGTACAGCCGTATCACCATATGCGCGTCTGGGATGGCCTCTCCTCGAAATCTCGAATCTCTTTCGATAGTCCGGCTCCGGATGATCCTATAGCCTACATGACTGAGAATCAGAATCTGACTAGGGCTCTTATCAGAAGGCTAGATGATTTACCACCTATAACACTATTCGACAAAAGTTCCGTGGAGAGAATTCATCTGGGACCTCCACCATCCTCGGATCCTACGTCATTGGATTTGTCGTCCTATCCTCATGTCTCGCTCTCATCTAAACATACTGTCGCCGCTCGCCTTCTCATCGGTGCAGATGGCCTCAATAGCCCTGTTCGTACATTTGCTGGTATACAAACACGTGGTTGGGACTACGATCGGCACGGAGTGGTGGCAACACTTAAGCTCGCCGGAGGAGATGAAGAAGATCGAGACCATCCTCGAAGGAAAATGGCATATCAGCGTTTCTTACCTACCGGTCCTATAGCATTATTGGCTTTACCAGGCAACTATGCTACATTAGTATGGACCGCTACGCCAGCTCAGGCAGCGCATCTGAAAAGCCTAAGTACAAAGGACTTCATTGCCATGGTCAATGCAGCCTTCAGGCTACAGATTGTAGACCTTGATTACATGTTCACCATACCTGCAGGACAAGTCGATGAATTCTCATGGCGCGAATCTGTTTCACCCAGTATCAGTGCAGAGGAGATTGGAGAGATTCCTCACAGGATTGATTCTGTGCAGGAAGATTCTATAGCCTCATTCCCACTCCGCCTTCGTCAGGCGACGACTTACAAAACTCACCGTACGGCCCTCATTGGTGATGCAGCACATACCATTCATCCTCTCGCGGGCCAAGGACTGAACATGGGTCTTGGGGATTCCAGCGCCTTGGCCTCGGCCATCGAACAGGCCGTCAAGCACGGGGCTGATATCGGCAACGAGATCACTTGCTTGGATCA